>Ga0179593_1532221_pt1 | contig 11805 bp, 15 predicted proteins | sample CZODoug2_1_08_16_FD_185931 | JGI IMG/M metagenome (GOLD analysis project Ga0179593, IMG submission 185931) | Vadose zone soil fungal communities from Angelo Coast Range Reserve, California, USA - CZODoug2_1_08_16fungal (PacBio error correction) | ecosystem: Environmental > Terrestrial > Soil >... | reverse complement strand
CTATTTACCCTTCCAATATCCCCCCCCCCTTTCCCTTTCTCTCATCTTCCACACTTTTTGCGTAAACTCTTGAGGCTTCAAATCTTTTTACACGAAAGTAGACCGCTATTTTTTTTGGCCCCCACGTACTCTTTTTGGCCGAGTTGCAGCTTTCCCTTGACCAAATCTCGTACCCTTCTCCCTCCTTTTCGAAATGTCGGCCCTTTTTCACCTGCAACTAATACCATTTTTTCTTTCTTGGAGATTTCTGACTTTCCTTCGGAGCCCGATTGTTTTCTTTTCCCGAGTTCCGAAACTTGTATTGAGGACTATCTCGAGTTTGGTTCCTGACGACGATTCTTTTCTCGCCAGCGTTTTGCTTTTCCCCGTAGAATTTTTTCCCTAACCCCCCCCCTCGCGAAAATCCGCTTAATCCACTAGTGGGATTCGGCCCCCCCACGTCTCCTTTAGTATCGGTATAGTCGGCTAAAAGGGGTTTTTTTTTTCCCTGTCTCAGGGCTTGCTTTTCTTTGACTTCGAGCCTTCGTGCCACATGGGCCAGCGTTTTGGATCAGCGATATCTTTGTCGACGAAACCTTTTCCTCTCCCCCTCTCCGACCTTCCCCCCTCTCCCTCACGTCCCCCCCCCTGTCGGCACGTAGAGCGGTTTGCGATGCGATTTAGTCCAGCCGAAGCAGTTCCTGAAATTTTGGCCCCCCTCCTCTTCCGTTTAGTCGACACAGCTCGAGCTGTTCCTTGCGTCGCCCTCAACCGCTTGCACTCGCACTTGCACCCGTCCAGATTTTTTCTTTTCGGCTCATGGTGCCCCTTCCCTTTCATCGATGGTTCCGCGTCGTTTTCCATCCGCAAAAACCGCCTTCGCGCTCCAAGCGACGTCCTCACAGGAAGGCCTTTCAGGACCTTTTGACCTTCTTTATCTCCCAGAGAAGGTGAGCGGGCCGATTCCTCCGCGAAATTTCATTGTGCGGATACGTTCTACCGCAGACGTCTCGGTCTCCTTGAACGGCAGAGCGATCGTCTCTTCCCGCGGATCGGACGGTCGATCGTGCCGCCGACAACGCACTCGATCCGCTATGAAGACTTTCCGTGTCCTGCGCATTCCCTCTGCTGAAGCGGCAATGACCCCCATTAGTGCCCGCAGGAGTCCAGTCTGTTGATGCGTAGTCGGTCGGCAGCTGAATTGTTTTACAGCGCATTTTCAGAGCACATCGATGTCTCCTCCTAAAAGGCGCGTCCCTCTTTGGTCTTCCGCACGTAGGAGCAAAGCGCAACTTTCTCCTTCAGAGAGCGGCGCCTCCGGCTCCTTTTGACACCTTTTTTTTTCCTCCGGTTTTTCTCTGACCGCGTATCTTCCCTTGCGTCTTCGAGCCCCCCAATCTAGCTCGCTTGAGAACGGTCCCTCCCCTCCTCTCTGTGCGTGTAGACCCCCTCGTCGTTCACGCCGTAGCGAACCTCTTGCGCGACCCCCTCTTTTCCTCGCATTCGCATCCCTCCTCCCTTGGTGAGAGAGATTCGAATTCTCTTTCTCGGAGCTTCTGGATGCACAAGCTGTTCCGATACGGTTTTGGTTTTCGTACGTCGAAACGAAAACTTGCGACCGTGACTAAAGAGACTGCGCTTTTTCTCTTGCTTCTTCGGCCGCCCTCCGTGGTTCCTTTTCCCCTGGCCGCGCAGGTGTTCGCTTCTAGATAGGAAAGCTCGCCACGGTGGTGCGCCTCGTGCGTCTTACTTTCCCATATTTTTTTATAGCGCCTGGTTTTCCTAGATGTGCTCTCGGTCGGCCTCGCGCTTACTTCCCAGCGACGGAGTCCCCGCCGCAAGCAGATTTGCGGGACACGCACCGAATGTAAGGGCGCCCCTTTCCCAGAAGCTGCTTTTCCCCTTCGTTCATAACCCTTAGAGTTACTTTCCCGTATCCGGTACCCGTCATTTTCCTCCCCGTCTGAGTTAAGACGGAAGCTCCCGGTAACGTAGGCTTTTCACGACCGCGCTCAGAGTGGTCTTCCGAACTCCCTCATGATGCGAGTTCTCCTGCTTTCTTCTTTTTTCCGATCGACGGCAACCGTCGCCTTTGTCATTGCTTACTTAGACTTGATTAGCACATGGAGCTCTGAAGGAGCCGTTTTTACGGTGCTGGGACTGTTTCTTTCCCCCAGAGTCTCGGGTCCCCTATTGCAACACGTTGTAGCCAGAGGGACGGTTTCCCTCGAGAGTGCAAGAGGTTTTTTCTTCTGTAATTTTCCTGTGTTTTTGTCGGTTTTCTCTTCCTCTGTCCCTAGCGGTGGGCCCGTCTTAAAGTGAGGGAATGCTTCTGACCTCTCGGCCAACGTTCTAAGGATCTTCCTTTTTTGAGTCCTGTCCCTTTCGTCTACTTTCTTGAGCTCCCAGCTTGGCGTTGCGCCCTCTCCGCCTGATCCGCAACGGAAAGGTGCACGACGCATGTCGTCGGGGCACTCAGGCGCTCTTCTTCTCGTTGCGCCGTAGGACTTTTTGATACCCTCTTCTCCTTCCAGGTGGCTAATCTAGTGATAGCATTGACCTAGGACTTGATACCGTTTGTCGGGCGCGAATGCAGCCACTTTTGTCGGACGTCTTAATATTCTTCCCTCCCTCCCCCGAGATAGTTTCCTCCAAGTCCGCAGGACGCTGAGACAATCGACGCACGCCTCCCGAAAGATCATCCGGTCCTGCCCTTCAACTTCCACTTTTTTTTCCCTTTTTCCGGACCCCTCTGCACAATTGCGCACTTTACTTTTTTACGTCCGGGCATTAAGCATGCAAGCGTCCAGCTCAATTTTCGATTAAGCTCCTTTCCAATTTCCCTTTCGTTTTCCCCTTCAGAAGGCAAGCGTGAATTCGTCCAGTCTGTTGAGGATCGAAATAGCCATGTGGGGTCCTCCTCTTTGGAGAGGGTAAAACTCGTCTCTGTCCTCCTCTTGTGGAGCCCTTCAATCCCCGACCCCCACTGTGTCGAATCCCTTCCCCCCACCTTTCGTCAATTCGCACTCTTAAATCGTTGGCAACCTCCCTCCTGCGCATGGTCGTTCACTCCGCACATAACCCGCTGCCCTCATCTGAGTTCCCCTCAACCCCCCTTAACCTTGCGAAATTTTCTCAGTCGGCCCCCCCTTTTTTTTTCCACTACTACCGAGGACGTTGCGGGAGCCGGCTTCCCCTCCAGCAGGCGCGATTGTTCGCGGTCAAGGAATCGCAAATCTGTTCTTGAGTCCTTTATTTCTTTCTCTTCCTTATTCCGGCGCTCCCCCTTTCGACTTTTGACTGGCTGGGGCTTGAGAGCCACGGACAAAAGTTCCGAGGTCAATGAGGCGCCAATATTAGTTCCCCTTTTTCTTGGAGATAATCTATTCCCCCCCTTGCCGGGTTCTATTTCGCACTCTATGAGAGACGGGTCCCGACGAGCCTCCAAGTCCTCGGTGAACATGGAAAGATGCGCTAAATCAGCGTCTTTCAACTCTCCCCTCCCCCCCAAAAGGACTCTCCCTCTCTTCCGAACGCCATCTCCCCGTATGAGATATCTGAATAACGTAGGGCAGCCTCTATCTATAAGGAGTCTCTCCCCCGGCTTCCCCTGCGGTGCCGATTAGATGCCGGATCCTCGTTCTGATAGCGTCCCCATCTCCTGATGGAAAGACGTGGAGTTCCCTTTCTTTCTCCCTACTTTTTTGTGCCACGCCGATGCGTTTCGTACCCCCGATTTGGTGCCCACGCCGGTGCCGATCATCGAATGTCGATAAAGCCCATTTTTCGCTACCTTTCCCCCCTCTACTCCCCCTTCCTTTGAAGGATTTGTTCGAGCTATCTCGCCACCGCGCTATTTTCGACAGGGTGCGATGGCAGCTACGTTGCAAGTTTTTTTTTTCCCGTTCGTCGATGACATTTCTTCTCTCCGATCCGCCGCTGTCCCCCAGGAGCAGAGATCAGTTTTCCGCCAGCTGCGAAGGAATACTTTTTCTCGGCCTCCCTAGTTTTAGATTTCCTTTCCTTAGTGCTTGCTCGCCCCTTTTGACAGCAGCTGCTGACCGCTTTCAATGTGCCAAGGAGATTGTACCCTCAAAGTCTGCTTTGCTGCGATACAGTCTTGTCTCTCACATCCCTCTTTCCAGCCCCCTAGGTTTTTGGCATAATGGATCTTAGGCAACCTTTCAAGCGCACAAAGTGGAGAGTCTCTGCCTTCGAATCCTCAGGGAGCCACCTCTCGCGGCGATTTACAAATTTTCGATAGGTTGAGCCCCGATGACGAGAAGGACCGCCCAGTTCCTTTTTGAGCACCGCATGGCCCATCGAGTTTGTTTCGGAACCTTCTTTTGTGCGGCCCTCCCCCTTTTTCCCTTCGGTGAACGAGCCATAGCTCGTCCCTCTCCTTTTGAGAGTGAAGGTCTATGGCGTCGGGAAAATGCTTTTTTTCGTTTTCAGCACCAAGCGGTTAAGCACTCTTCGACCTTCGTACTCTAAAAGACTTCTTTTTTCTTTCTTTGCCCTGGTGATTTTCCTTTTCCCGGCCCTATTCCAAGAAAGACCGAATACGTTTTTTTTTTTCATTCAGAGTAGGGCGAGCAGGTTTTGGTGTCTCGGGCTTTCCCTTCCAGGATCGCCGCTTCCTCCGATGTGGTTTCTTTCTATTTCCCCTCTTTTTTCTGGCGCAACGCGCTTTACTTTTTCGGACCAGATGAAAATGTTTCCGTCTCTGCCAGAAGCGATATCTCATTCATTTGATTTTTTTCCTTGACTGTAGACCCTCCTTTTGATTTCCGTTCTCGGTAAATCCCTTCGTTATTTATGAGTTCGCGATCCGAACGTATTTCCTGCCCAGGTTTCTCGGTCGAAGACCGGCATCGCTCGCCCTGTCATTGTGATCGCAAGACCTTTTGATCTTTTTACCTGCATTTCGCTGTCTGATTCCAGCGCACCAGGCTTTCCTTTTTGGTACGATCCCAACCCGAGAATTAATCCACTGCCCTGCTTCCTTTCGGCTCGATGATTCGTCTGAATGAGCCTTTTTTTGGTGTACTTCCACGCGTCTTTCCCCCTTTCCCCCCCCAAGCTTTTTTTGCCCCTCCCGCCCCCATGGATGTGAAAGTGCGCGATTAACAGCGTTGAGACCGTTTCCCCCGGTCCGTTACAGCTTCTTTTTTCGAGACTTCTCGAAGCGGTTCCCCCTTCTGGAATGTAACGGACCTGTTTTTTGCCCCCCTTCTATCTCGAACGGAGGCTCCGATTGATGTCTAGATCACGACAGTGTTTTCGCGGACGGTTTTTCTTTTTTTGGGTCTCCTCTTGCGGTCTGCGCCTCCCTTCTTCTCGTGATCGCACCACCCTTGGTTCCCGGTAGAAGTGATGAGGTTCGGGGCAAAGGAAGCATTCCTTCGAGGCCCTAGACACCTTTTTTCTTCGCATTCCCTTTCTTCGCTCCGGCGCCCCGGCTCACAAATGTGGTTTTGTTCTTTTTCAGCTCAGTTCTCGTTCTCGCGATATTTTTTTGGCGCTCCCCCCCCCTCAACAACTGTCCAGCGCTTGCCTTTTTCCCTCGCTAGGACATCGCATAGAGACTCTCAAGACACTGAGTTACAGCCTTCCCCCGTCTGAGACCCGACCTTGCGCACCTCCTCCTCCCTCGTAGGGGCGTGCCCGATACTGTGCCACACTTGCGCAATCGAGGTTGTGGACATACGCGTCAGGTTCCTTTCACCCGGCAGCCTGGTGATTTTTTCCTCAATCCTCCCTTTCTCATTTCGTTTGCCCCTGACATTAAATGTGTGAATTCGCCTCGCTTCCCCTTGTGTGGAGTATTTAGACAAGTTTTTTAGGTTATCTTTCACCTAATCTCCTCTAATTAATCATTAATACGTTTTTTTTAGCAGATTATATTCTCTGAAACTACCCAAATAGTTTCCCATTTCCCCTTATTTTTAGGATTAGAAGTAAAGATTTTTTCCTTTAGTAAATCGTTGGCCCAACCTACCATTTCGCCTTTTGCCATTTTCTTTTTCCCTGAAGACTTCCTTTAGTCTGATTTTTTTCAGGCACCGTGTTGCAGCCGGTCCCCGGACCTATTTAGCACTTTTTGGCCTCTGTCGGCCAAGGCCCCGCCCCCATGCGATTTTGCGTGCTGAGCCGGATGATCTGCGTTTTTTCTTCGGCGCAGATTGCTCTACTGCGCGAGGGAAACTTTCTCTGAGGGATCCCGCGTAGACGACGCAAGCGCGTTTTTTTTTGGCGGAGAAGTTCCCGTCTTCCCCCCGATCAGATTGGTCAAATGAGATGATCCACTCCTCACTATTTGTATCGGCACATTGCAGCCTTACTCTTTTATAGCATGCTGGTATACTCGCCAACCCTTTTTATGGTCTCTTCTGCCTTCCTGCGACCTCAGCACTTCGTCTTCTTTTAGATACTCCACCTCGCAGGGATCGCCGTCACAGCCTTTTGGGGACTTCGCAACCAGGCGCATTGCCCTGAAAGATTTCCAACTCCTCCGTCGGGAGCCGCCCTTTTTGCGACGAGACTCCATAACCAGGCCTTACATGCCCTCCCGAGTTCGTCGATTTTTCTGATCAGCCTAGATGGACCTTCCCTTTTCTCAACAGCGTGCCCTCGTCATTAGGGCGGCGCAACCCCCTGTGTCCCACTCGGCTGCCCGTCTCGTTGCAAGTTTTGGGTCCCGCTTAAGCCCCAAAACCCCCTTTCTCCCCCTTTCCATCCAGGCGATTCGCGATCCGTTTCCTTTCTCCTTTTAAGGCTTGGTGATCGATAGGATTCGAGCAACTCCTTTGCCCTCCCTGTGCGCTGGAAGTTATTCATTAATTTCCTTTTCAGGCCGACCTCCCCTGGCTTTTCTCCCCTTTTCCCGACCTCTCTCTCTCCCTACTTTTGCCCGAAGGCTGCGAAATAACTTCTTTGTTTCGTCTAACTCCATCAGACTTCTCTCGCAGGGGAGGAGGCGTCCCTGCAAGTTTTTCCCCGACCCTTTTTGCCGAAGGGGCGCTTTTTGATTTCGTTTCGAGTCGGAACTTTTCGGTCCCAGGGTCAGCTTCCTCCCTCCGAGCACAACGATCCTTCTCTCTTACTCCCCTTCCTCTTAAAGCGCCACAGTGGCGCCTTTTCCCTGCTCCCACGCGATAGAGACCACCCCCTCCCCTTCCTTTCGAGGGAGATGTCCACCCTCTTCGTTCGTGATGCCCTTCCCGTTTTAGCCGCCCTTTCCCCCCCCTTCTGAGTTCCTTTTCCCGAGGCGGTTCGGCAAGCCCCTTTTAAGTTTTCTTGCTCCCGGAATTTCGCAGCCTGCCGAAGTTGCCGACGCAATAGCTTCGTCTTGCCCTCCCCCTTCCGTGGTGTTTCTCTCGAATGCTATGGCTTGGATTCTTCACGGTCGTGCCGACCCTCCCCTTCCCTAACGCGAGGGGGAATGGGCGGCGACATCTTCGGTGATTTACTTCGTGCTAGCGGCCGCCTGACCTGATAAGATGGTCTCTTCTGCCCCAGCGATTCTTCGCTTCTTCTTTCGCGAATTCTCCCCCCTTTTGAGCCGGGGGGTTGGTGTTCCCTTACCGTCCCCGCCACGATGGTCTCGAGAATGTCCTTTTATCATCGATGTGCTCCTTTCTTTCCCGCGCTGACCCTCCGAACTCCCTGCAGAACTTTTCTTTCCACTCTCCCACCGAAGTCGATAAATGGCCCTCTCTTCCGTGCCGAGCAGCACGTTTCCCCCCTCTTTGCATCGAATGTTTTTCCTTTCCCCCCCCCCTCCCTCATCCGACTTTCGAGTCTCCCCGAATTTTTCGTATCTCCCCTCCTTCTATGACTGGAGCATGATCGACTCCCGAATCCTCCCTTTGATCTAAGATGCGCGACACCAGGAGGTCCCGTCTTCTTTTTTTTTTTCTCGATCGATAGACGGCCCCTCACCTCATTTCGGACCCCCCCCTCCATTAGAACATGACGTCTCCTTTCGGTGCTGGGCTTTTTCCTTTCACTTCGTCAGATGATAGGGAAAAGAGTTTTCCCAAGCTTTTTCCTCCCTCCGAGGGACGTTTTTGTGGTTTTTTGTCTCTCCTCGTCACAGGTAATGTCACTGTTTAGGACAGTCAAGAAAGATGCGTTCCCTCCGCGGTGTTGTGGACCTTGCGGCTCCTTCTCCAGATCGCAACACGGCTTTTCTTAGCATGGAAGTAATTTTTTTTCTCCTTCTGTTCGTCAAGGTCGTTCTTCTTTGGGAGCTCGTTCCCCCCCTCCATGATCCCTTTTCTTCCTCCCCCTCCTTTGAAACGATCCTCTGTGGGGGCAACCTCAGTAGCTTCTTCCCCTTCTAGTTTTCCCCCTCCCCCTTTCTACGGCACTGCGTGCCTGGTAGATCCCCCTGTTTTGGCCGACCCCCTTTGGGATCCCGCTCATTTCCTCCCTTCTTTCTCCCGATACAGTTCTCAAGACCCCCTAGAACTCCTCCTGCTTTTTTTTTGAGGCTCGGCCTTTTTCGTCCCCCCTCCCTGAGATTAGTTCCTCCCGCAACTTTTTCTTTTCCCTGCTCGAGGATACTGATCTTCTCCACTCGTCGACGCGAATCCTGCGCCAACCTTCCCCTTTCGCAGGAATGTATTCTTCCGCGACATTAGATAGGCCCCCTAAGGTAAGAGATTGCATTTTTGCCCCCCTCTCCTCTCCCTTCAAGTGTGAGTGTTCTACGCAATACCCATGCGCAGTTTCTTACACGATTTGTCCTTTCCCTCCTTTCCCCCGTCTTTGTGTGGAAGAGGCTTTCTTTTCCCCCCAGCACGGTTGAGGTCGGCACTTCTCTCCTCAATAGATTTAAAGTTTATTCATCCTCCTCCGGTTGTGTTTCGATTATCTCTCATGAGGTTTAAACCCCCTTTTTCTCCCCCCCAAAGGTGCTGACGCTCGTCTTTTTTTCATCCTTCCTCTTTTGTCCCCCCCCCACGTTGTCCCGCCCGAACCGCCTTTGCATGTCAAGCCTCCCTGTGAAGGTCTCTTTGTTCTTCCTCTTGGCAGCTGAATTTAATCCCGTTCCACCAACTCTAGTACCTTTCTCCCGTGTTGGCAAGTTTTTTCGACACGTTCAAACCCTCCCCTGAGTTGGGCTCTTTTGCGATCTCGAGCTTAGGGGAAGCGAGGCTTCTTTTTCGCGGTTTAAGGATCAATTTCCCCCCTTTGAGGAACCTCTCTTCTCTTTCGTCTGAAGCCGATTTCCTTTTTCCCTCCAAGTCCGCGCGGAACAAGTTGAATTTTGTCCTTGAGAAGTTCGCGCCTTTCCCCCCCCTTTTCTTCGGTAATTTTTTTTTTTGCCCGAACCTCTTTTCTTTCCCTCGGGAGCTAATCGGGTTATCCATGCTCAACCGCATTCTTTTCCTTTCGCACCAGTTATCGAGAGCATGCCTAAGCTCCTTTCCCCTCCCTTTTTGGCGATAGCCCTCCGATTACGCCGCAACGCTTTTTGTGACGCTTCTTTAGAAGAACGGTCTCCTGATCCCTCGAGGATCTCTCCCTTACGTCTTCCCGTGTTTGAGAGCTTCGACGTCCCCCTTCCCCACGGGGTTAATGGAACCTCCTGGACAAAGACTTCCCCCCTCCGTCATACTTCAAGGCCCTCTTTTTTTTTTTTTTTCCCCTGGGTAAATTCCGTGTCTTCCGATTGAAATAGCCCACGGCACCCTCCTTCTTTTCGGCAACCTTTCGGGTGCCACGCTTCCCCCTCTCTGCGAGGGGCCGGGTTTTGCGATCAGCCCCCCCAGTTTTTTTTCCGCGATCAGCGATCCTCCCCTCAAGTTGCTGTCTGGGATTAGATCGGATCGATCCCTCTTTCCGGACCGCCGGGGCCCTTTTTGCGCAATTGCACCCTGGTCGGCTCGGTCTTTCTCTGCGTGACCGGCGATCTATCCTTCCTTCTCGCGGTCCTTGGAATAATGGTCGGGACTCCTCGTCCTCCTTCACTCCCGATCAGTCGATTCCTCCCGGTCTTTAACTCGTGCCCTGACATTTTTTTTTTGCTCTTTTTAGGTTACTCCTCCCTTCCTTTCCGCAGGCGCTTGCCGTTCTTATTTGGCGCTCAGTCGCTTCTTAGCGCGGTCCCATCTCCTCGCGGCCTAAAATCTCTCTTCAGGAGACAGAGGACCCTCCCTCTTCAGGATCTTCCGGCACGTCGTCCCCTTGCTCGCTTCTTCTAGCGGAGCCTAGGGAGAGATCTCCCCCCCCCCCCTTGCGCCCGTCTTTTTTCCCGCGACACTTTTTCGAAGCTTTTTCCTTGAGCCCCTTTTCTCCTTTAGTGAGTGTCGAAGTACGATCCCTTGCACCTTAAAGGTGCTTTGCATCAAGCGCGACAATGCCACGCTTTGTCCTCCCCTCTGACTCGAATCGCTATATTGAATTTGTCTTTTAGATATCGAACCACTTTTTGTCGCGTTTTTTTTTTCTGCTGTTCCTCTCCCGGGTCGTACGCTCCCCCCGTAGACACGCACGGATCGTTCATTCGACACGCTGAGCCTCGGTGCGGACGTCTAGGCGTAGGCTTCCCTCCCCCCTTAACAGATAAGATGCGTTCCCTTTATTTCTGGAGCCCTCCTGGAGGACAACGCTACTCCACTTTTTTTTTCGAAGACGTGAAGGTACTCCCCCACACCATCTCGCCGCCTGGAGAACCTTTCATTTGATCATAGGTTTTTTCCTCTGTACTTGCCTAATTTTCCCTCCGCAGTCAAAGCCAGTCCCTTTTCTCCGAGATGAGGGCACCGAATGTTCAGACAATGAAATTCAGCATCTTGCTGTACAGGTTCGCTTTCGTCTTCCCTTCGTTCTCTTTTCGTGTTCGCGATTTCATGAAGTTCTTTCTTTTTCTTATCTTTCGCCGTTCATTTGATAGACGAACGAGCTTCGATCCTTTTGCTAAGGATATCAGCATTGCGCGTCTCTTAACTTCGCACCGGCCGTTTCTATCAGATCTCCTTCATTTTTTCTGATCTCTTTTTCTCTCCTCTTTTTCTGTCAGGCGCCAGGGTTTTTTCCCCCGTATAGTTCACTGCCGCTTGGCCGCGATTCCTTCCCCTGGGCCTTTTTGAGAGCTTTCCCGGTTTTTTGAGTGCACGCGTTGAGCAGACGCCCCCCCTCTTCCATTTTGTGTCGGACGAGAGAAGAACCTTCCTCCCTTGACATCGAAGCAGGTTTCCCCTTTGGGAATTTGGGTCCTCCTTCCTTCTAGATCGCTTCTACGACCCTTCCCCCACGTGAGGAGTAATGTACGTCGCCGTGTCCCCCCCCCTTTTTTCCGAGTAGACAGGTTTTTTTCATTTTGGAGTTTCCGCTTCCGATTTAGTCGCTGATTTTCTCCCCCCTCCCAGGTGCACACGAAGTGCTGAGCTCTTAGTCACATCGTCGCGTCGGTTTTCCCCCCCCAGTGCACTTCTTTTTCACTGCGATACCCCTCCTCCCGCGCAAGGTTTCTGGTGATGGTTTTCCTTTTTTATGGACCTAGTTCTTCTCCTTTTGTTAGGGAGCCTTCACTTCAAAATCTAACGGCCATTTCCCCTGACCTCGAAAGATAGTTCTCCCCCAGAGAGTTCAAGTTTCCCTTTTCCTTGACAATAGACGCCAGCGCTCCGAAGATCATCCGGCCTCCTTTCCTCGACCCTTTTTTGTAGGGGGCTTTTCTCAGACATTTCGGACGAGTCCCTCATACTAGAGGTGTGGGCCCCCCCTTCTTTTTCCCAGTCCTTTTTCCCTTCGCCAGTGGATTTTTTCTTCCCTCCCTTCCCTATGCCTATTGCTCACTTTTTACCTCCAGTA
>Ga0179593_1507067_pt1 | contig 11805 bp, 17 predicted proteins | sample CZODoug2_1_08_16_FD_185931 | JGI IMG/M metagenome (GOLD analysis project Ga0179593, IMG submission 185931) | Vadose zone soil fungal communities from Angelo Coast Range Reserve, California, USA - CZODoug2_1_08_16fungal (PacBio error correction) | ecosystem: Environmental > Terrestrial > Soil >... | reverse complement strand
TTGACCCCCCATTAAGGGCGCCCCCCCATCCTCCCATCAGACTTCTGTCTATTTCCCCCCTTGTTTCTTTCTCCTGCCGTAAGGCCAAATGGATTTGCTGCGGGTTTTTTTTTTGTTCCACGTCCACCCATCCTTATGGGGGGGTACTTCGTGCCCCCTTTCCTTTCCCCCGCTCATTTCGACCTTTCTGGTTTGAACGCGGCAGGAAGGAAGTGTCCTTTGCTCTGTTCAGCCCCCCCCCCGGGCAAGGACTCTGTCACCGCTTTTTACAGCTAGAACCTCTGATTCAGTTTAGCCCCCACTGGTTTCCCCCACTTTTTCCGCTTTCTCCCCCCGTCCCCCAGAGGGGGTCCCGTCTGACTTTGCCACCTTCGCTTTCTCTTTTTCCCTTTGACCACCTTGTAATCCCCGCGGAAGTAAATGGATGGTGCTTGGCTCGTCCTCTTCCTTCGGTCACCCCAATGAACCTGTCTTCCCCACAGGCTTTCTAAGGACGGTGTTTTTTCCCTCTTCCGTGTTTTTTTTCTTGTTTGATCCGGCTGCGTTCCCGAAACCTCCCTCCTCCGTGGCCCTTTTTTTTCCTGTTTTTCTAAAAAACCTAGAGATCACTGTTCTCGCTCCTGCTTTTCTTTTTGCCGTGTGTGACCCCTTTTCACTCGGTCTTTTTTTCCCCTAAAGGCTTCCTTTTCCCTCCTCACACCCAAAACCGCCTTTTGCGAAGAACACAGGCCTTTCGCAGGAAAGGCTTACCATCCTTTGGCTGTCCCCTTGTTGTGTTGGCGAAGACAGTGTTCCCGTGTATTTTTTTTTCCTGCTTCCCGGGCTGCAAAGCGTAGCAGGGGACTGCCAGTTCCGGCCGGCTTTCTTTCGTTTCCTGGATGTTCCTTACGAATTTTTGGCCCCGTCTTCTTTCTCGAGCTTCTTTTTTTTTTACCAGATCGCTCTTGGGTTTTCCCCTTTGGTCCCCTTCTTTTCTTAGGGCTTCCTTTTTGTTGCCCTCCCCCCCCCCCGGCTGTGTTTGGACTGATGATAGGGCAGCCCTTCCCTTATGAGCCCTCTTTTTTTCTTGCCACGTGCCTGCGCTCCCCTTGCCAATGGCTCCGCCCTCCCGGCCCCAAAAAAACCACCGTCTGAACTTCGAGGAAGCCGGCGCTTCTAGTTTCCCCCTTTTGCCCTGCCCTGGTGCCCCCTTTGTGCAGTGAACTTTGAAATTGCAACCCTTTTGCGGGACTTGTCCCACGTTTTAGGGTTCCGTCCCCCCCCCTGACCAGACACTTTTGTGTAAACCCAGAGTTTTTTTAAGACGACTTTTCAGGTTGTCGATTCCCGTTCTTAGAACTTTGACAGGTGTCATTTTCCCCCTCACCCCCCCAAGTAACCGACTCCTCGATCATTCCCCCCCTCCCCCCACCACCTTTCCCTCTTTTCCGCTACTCCGATAACGTCCCAGTTTTCCGCGCTCTCCTTTCCCCCGCGGTTTCACGCGACCGTGGAGTCCATTGCTGTTTTTTTTTTCCTTGCGCCGCATACACAAATCGCCATTCCCATGATTATGTTCAACCCCACCTCCTTTTTTGGCCCTGTTTCCCTTGCCCTGAGTTGGTATTTTTTTTGGTCCCTTGACACCCTTCCTTTTTATTGGGGCGGGCCCCATCTTGAATTAAATATGATATCTCCTTTAATAATAATCCTGTTGTGTGTTTGTGAGCTTTATTGCGCCCCCCTTCTTATCCCCCCCAAGCCCTTTTCCCTTACACATTGCGACGCGTGGAAGACAAGGACCCTCGTTTTACCTCTTCCTCCCGTTTCCCCCTAACCTGTTGACTTGTCATGGTTTTCGCGTGGAGCTAACGGCATGTACGACCCTTTTTTGGCGGTTCGCTTGCCAGCGTCGTTTCACCCAGTGTCGACGAGACCCCTTTATTTCTGTGCCTGTCCCTTCCCCCTCATTAGGCGGATCCCGGTGGTCTGTGTACTGTTGAAGGCCGGATGATGATGGTCTGCTAACACGGAGGTTTTTTCTTTTCTTGGCGCTCTTGATCGCCTTTCCCCTTGTCCCTTTTTTTTATTTGGCCCGGGTTTTTTTTCCCTCGGTCCACTTCAATATCCCCAATGGCCTCCCCCCCCTAGGTTTTTTTACAAATTTAATTTCGGGTAAATTCCCCTTCTCTTCTCGAAGGTTCATGATCCTAGGCAGTCGTAATTCGTATGATAGGCGTCGATTGATGCTGAGATAAAAGGTGAAGGCCCCGATCCTTTCCTTTTTGTTCTACGCTTCGTATTCTGTCAGCTCTTCTTGCTGCAGTTCGTTGTTTTTTTTCGGTGCGTTTTGCGCACAAGTTTTTCTTCGGTTTTTGCACCCATCTTCCCGGGTGGTTTGAGTCCCCCAAGTTGAAGCGTCCCTCCTTTTTTTTCCCACTTTTCCGTGCTCTTTTTTTTTCCACGTTCGTTTTTGACCAAATAGAATCGGCCGGCTTTTTCCCTGCCCCTTTTTCTACCCTCTGTTTTTGACTTCTCCACGACTTAGCTTTTACTACCCCGGGTGTTTTCCTTTTAAGAACGGTTGGCACGCCCCAGGTCGGCCGCGGCACTCTTTATTGCGTTCCCCCCCCCTTTGTTTTGTTTCTTCTCGGAGTTTTCTCCTTCCCTTTCTCTCCTTTGGTTTTTTTCCCCCCTGTACCCCCCGCCCAGCCGTGCGCGTCGGACCAGTTGATCGCGCATTTCTTTTTCAACAGTGCAAATGCCCCGTCCGCTTTTTTTTTTACGCCGCAGTTTTTTTTCCCCCCCAGCACAGACCGGGCTCTCAAGAACCCCCCCCCTGGCCCCTTCAAATGTTTGCACCCGTTCCTTTTGTTTTTTCGCGAATGGAACCATGGAAAGTACTACTACCTCTTTCCGCATTTGGAATTCTAGGTGGCCTGATGCCCCATTCAATGTACCCCGTCGGAGTTCCTCGTTTTTGCAAAGAGCAGAACCAGAGTATAGTGTCAACATTTGGATCTGGATCCAGAGGAAGTGTGACCAAGTTTTTATTTCACTTTCGCCCCAACCGGGCCTGTTTTGTACCCACCCCCCCTTAGATTACGTTCTGACTTGATGTCCTGTCCCCCCCTCCTCCGGCCGGTCTGACAACGCCTTTTGCACCGTCAACCCTTTTCCTGGCTATTTGAAGGCGAACCGAGTCCGAAATTCGTTCCAGTTTAATTTTTCTCGTTCTTCCACCACTTCTTCAGAGCCCTTTTGAGCTATCAGGCCTGTAACCCCCATTGGGGTTGAAAAATGTGGATAGAGATCTTTTTTCCTTTTTGGTTGTGTCCCATTTTCTCCCGTTAATTCCCTTTTACCACATTCCCTCTTGAGCCTGAGTTTGGTTTTCCTCTCTTCCTTTCGGTCCACCGTGAATTCGCTCCTTCTCGAAGCCGCCGAGAACAGCACGGGCGCCCCCCCCCTTTCTTTAACATGGGATCGCTGCCTACGGAGACCAGCTTTCCCTCTTTGTCCCCCCCCCCTGATGTCCGTTCCCAGGATCTCGTGCAATCCCGTTTTCCCCCTGTTTTTTTCGGATTACGTGCAACCACGGCACGCTGAACCTACTTTGATGCGACAACTGTTAGTTTGACCAGGCCCTACGACCCTGAACTTCTTTTTCGTTGTTTTTTCCCTCCATCTAACCTCAGGTTTCGGCGCTTCCAAATCTTCCCTTTTTGGCAAGGCCGGGAGCATTCGTAGACCTTAGTTTCTTTTGAGTACTCTTGCCTTGTGTTCTTCATTTGACCTCCCAATGTTCCCCCCCCCCCATTGTTCCCCCCTGCTGTTTTTTTTTTTGATTCCTTCCCGACGTTAAAACCAATTTTCCCCCGAACATCCCCTCCCACCTTCCCTCGTCCCTGTTGAGCATGTTGATGGTAAGGACACTTCTCCTCGTTTGACTTTCTTTCGCCCTTTTTCTCCAGCCCCCACTTTGTTTGGCCGATCATCTGTATGCCTTTTTCTTTTTTCCTTTCTACCCTCAACATTCACGTAGCACAGCGGTTTTTTTTTTGATGTTGTGAAAACCAAACTTCTTTTTTGGCGCCCTCGTCCGTCGGTACCCTTTTCTGTGACGACCCTGCTTGCCCCCAGTGTCCTTCCCCTGCCCTTGGTTCTAGCTCTCGGAAACCTCTGTCCATTCTCGGAGGCTGGTGCCCTCCGATTCCTTTGGACTCCGCTCTTGCGATTTTTGCCCTCCCACCCCTTCCACCCCGTCCGGGCCGAAACTCCCGTTCTCATTTTTCCTGCCCCTAATGCCCTGCAAAAGCCAGTCGACAAGAGGGACCTGTAGGCCTCCCGTTTGACCCCTTTTTTTTCTGCCCCGCGGTCCGGTTTTGCCGGTCGAGCATCCTGCCCTTCCCCACTCTCTAACCCTTGGTGAATTCCTCTGTTCCCCCCATTGTTTTTTTTTTTTTAGTTTGGGAGGGTTCAGAGTGAATATTTCGACCCCTCATTTTTCTCTTTTGTCTTTGATGCTTTTCGCAGCCTCCCCCCTGGCTTTTTTACCGTCCCTTGTTTTTTTTTTTTGGGTTTTTTGAACTCTTTTCTTTCGTACGCGGATCTAGCAGGAAACGTGGTTGTATGCCCCCTTGCCGGTCTCTGTTCCCTGGTATTTTTTCCCCACCGGCCCACACCCATGTCCCCCCTTGTGCGTTGGCTCTTTGGGCGGTAAAACAAAAAGAATTCAAGTTTTTCCGTCACCAGCGAGGACCCTTCACGTTGCCCCCCCTCCCCCATGGTCGGTTACCCAGCTGCCCGGTCCTTTTCGCGAATAATGAACCCCGGTTTTCCTGTGCTCTTTGCCGCCCCCTACGCAGCTGCTGACCGGGGCGAAACCTTCTCTTTTCCTCGTCAAGTTACAGTTCACAAGTTAATTTCTTTTTAGGTTTAATGATGCTCAATTTTTTTTAATGTTTCAATTCCTCCACACCCACAGACCACGTGTGCGTCATCCCCTTTTCTTCCCTTCTTTTCTATTCTTCCCCTCACTTTTACGTTGTGGTTGTTTTTTTAGTTCTCGATTCTGGTCATCCAGTTTCAAACTTTTTCTTTTCAGTAGACCCGGTTTTGCCCCCTTACCCCCCCAACCTGAGTCCATCCGGCGGCCAAAACCTACGAGGGAACATTTTTTTACACTGTCCCGGCCCTTTTGGTCCTTTTTTTTTTTCCCTTACCATTATGCAGGCTTGCTTTCTTTCGTTTTGCTGCACGACTTCTCAAAACGAATTTCCTTTGCCTAGCCCGCTTCCCACCCCCCTCTGGTTGTTCACCTCTGCTTTTTTTTTTCTCAGGTTCCAGCCACGCCCGGATTAGTTTTTTTGTTTGGTTCCTTCCCCCCGAGGTAGCCAGAGTTTCCACGTCTGGACGTTATTAGAATGAACAACGTAAAGGAGTGGCGCCCCCCTGTCCCATGCGGCCTTGGAGTGGTTTTTCCTGTACGTTAGTTCCTTCCCCCCCCCCTTTTTTAGTTATGGATTTTTTGGTATGAATGTTAGTGCGCGGAAGATGAGAAAATCTGAACGCATCCCAGTCGAACTCCCCATGCGGGTTTTCCTCCCCTTTCACACCCACAGATCCTTCGCAAGAGGGCTCCCTCTCTTGTTTTTGAACACCTTCTTCCCCCCCCCTTTTTTCATATCGTGTCGGGAAACGCTCTTCTTTTTAAGCTGATCCTGCCTTGCCCATCCCTTGTCAACCGGCCCTCCCGTCCCGTTTTTCTGCTATGTCAGCTTTTTACGGGCCTTTCTTTGCCTTTCCCCATTTTTTATGTTTTTTTTCCATTCCATGTCTGGTTGTTTCGTCGGTCTTTTGGTGTATGCGCGGTTATAGAAAAATTGTCTTTCTTCCATTGGAGCTGTTCTTCTGCACCCCTCCAAATTCCTATCCGTTTTAGTGTACTTTTCTCCGTGAGAGTGCACGTTCTTTTCACCTTCTTTATGTTCCCTTCCTCATTTTTATTTAAAGTCCCGCTTTTTTCCCCTAGGACCGGCTAAATACTTTTTTTTTTTAACCCCCGTTTTCAACCTTTGCTGTGCTTTCTCGAGTTTTTTTTGTGTCGGCCCCTTCCCTTCTCTTCTGTCTCGCCCCCCCTTTTTGGGTCTCTTTCGGCGCGCTTCTTTCCAGCGTTTCTCAGGATGTTGGTTGGCTGACTTGCTCAAAACCCCGTTTCTCCACATTGGCCTGATTGATTGCTTCGTCTTTTTTTTTGGGTGAATATGGTTTCTTCCGAATTATTCACCCTCCGGCTTTTTTTTCCCTGGGTTTTCTTGTCTCCAAATTGCCCCCCCAGTTTTTTTTTCTTTTTAGGTAAGGGCACTCGTCGAGGGCTTGGTGCTTTGTTTTGTTATGCTCTTTTGGCCTACCCGTTTTTGCTTTAGTTGTTTGGAATTTTTCTCGGGTCTTTGAACCTGCCCCTGTTTTTATTTCTGTGTTGTCCCCCCCCCCCCGCTCGTTCTGGGGCTCTTTTCCCTGGTCCCTCCGTTTCTCCCTTTCGAGTAGTAGTGTGTTTGACCACCCAAATCATTGCGTTTTTCTCACCGACAAACGTTTTGAAAAACTGTTCTTTTCCCGGTTGGAGATACTTTTACGGACTTTCACTTGGCGGGCCCCCACCAGTTGGTTCCTCCTTTTTTTTCCCCGGTATTTTCGACTTATTCCATTTTAAGACCCAGGAGAATATATTCTTCCGGTTCTTTCCCGCATTTCCTCTTCCGGTTGGTTGGCGCGTTTTTGTCCCCTTTTCTCCGGTTTCTCCTGACCCGGAACTCACCCCCGTTCAACTCGCTTCCCTCCTCTTTTTCTTGTTGTACCCTCCCCCCCCACCTGTCCCCATTGGTCACTTTTTACCCAGCCCCACCCTTGGGTTAACCATGAGACCATGACCCAAACTACCCCTTTCATTTTTTTTGCCCCCTGTTTTTTTCCTTTTTTTGTGCTGTCCCGACACTGGCTCCTTTGCGTGGTTGATGCCTTTGGCAAACTTAGTGCACCTTAGCCTGTTTTGCCCCGTGATCTTCCTTGCCCCTGGTCCCCCTTTGTTTTTTGAAGTTACCCACCCCCAGCGTTGTTCCTCTCCCCCCGGGTCGGCCCCGCTGTTCTGGCCCCATTCCCCGGGGACAACCCCGTTACCTGTGTTTTTACCACCCTTCTAAATGTTCCGTTCCCTGATTGTTCCAACCCCCCCCCCCCCCCCTGGTGCCCATGGGGCCCACTGTCGCGGACCTCAACACCCTAGTACGGGTCTCGGATTTGTCCCCCAACTCTCACTCGGCTTTCCCTTGACTTCCTTTTTCCCGTCGTTTGACCGTCAAATTGGTGTCGACTCCCTTTCCTACCCCGGTCTAATCTTCAATTCGGCTCAAACAGCCCGGGCCCTGGCTGTTGGAATGGGCGTTTTTTGTTTTTACGTCTGAGGGGATGCTGTGCTGGATTTTCGAGTTTTCCTGGCGTCCCTTTTCTTATCCCCCGGGCATTTGTTTTTTTTTTTTTCGTTCGAAAAAAACACCCTCTGCGCTACGTCTGCTTCGCCTGCTTTGGCGTATTCCAAACACTTTCTTTTTCTTCTTTTTTTAAGCGTTCACACGCGCCAGTAAGAACCCAAGAATTTGCTGTCCCAACTACACACCCCGTCCCCCTCTTTCCGCTCCCCCACATCTTTGCTCCCCCCAGGTGTCTTTTATCAAAAGACTTGTTAAGCCTCGGGTTTTACCTTCTGTTTCGCCATTTGTGATTACTCTCCTGCTTTCTGTTTTCTACGAAATGTGGTCAACCACGTCTTGGCGCCTTTTTTTTTTTTTTTCCTGGTCTTGATTCGTGGTTTCCCCCTGTACCCCAGCTGGATTGATTTTCTTCCCGGGAAGCCTTTCCTCCTCGATTCTTTCTCCCTTTATCTGCTCTCTTCTGTCGTTTGGCCCTGGGCCAGTTGAGGAGCGGCACCTTTCGCCCTTGCCGTCTTTTTTTGCCCTATCCTTCCGTCTTCCGACCGGCGATGCTAATAATTTGAAAGCCTTTTTAGGGAGTGCCCATTTGAAATTTCCCCCCACACCCCCCTGTTTTTTCCATTCCCTTTTCCTCACCCCCACTAACGTTCCCTTTTTCCCAAATTTTACCCCTTTTTCTGATCAGGCTCCCGGCCTCCTCTCAACTCTTGAGCGCCTCCCAGGAAGAGTTTCCTAAAAAGACCACCACCCTGGGGACTCCCCGTCTCCTCCGTGCCGTTGCTTTTTTTGGTAGATGTTTCTTTCCGCCCCCGGCGGACGCTGCCCTTACCCATTTGTTGATGCGCCTTGCGACCCCCCCCCCGCGCCAAGTCCATGGTGATGTTTAAACAACGCTTGGCAACACCATTACCAAGCCTTTTTTTTTTGGTCCCCCCCCTTTCCTTTTTCTTTTGGGCCCTCCTTTTCCCTTCTCTGTTTCCCATCTCTATTTTTTCTTTTTTTTTTTTCCCCTTTTTTTTTTGGTTGCTAGAGTTTATGAGCAGTCTTTCCTTTTTTTTCTACCGACCCCCCCTTCGTCGTTGTTTGCCCCTGACCCCCTCTTCCCTTTAATGTGTTTTTTTGTTACCATAATTTTTCATGGTTGAATTTTTTGCGTTGTTTTCCCCCTGGCGCCCACCGATTGACTCGCCTTTCGCCTTGAGCTTGAGTTCCATTGGTCTTTCTCCGCTGTCCCCCCCCAACCCTGAGGTGGAAACCCAGATGGCTCCCTGTATTTCCCGTTTTTGTTTGGCCTGTTTTTTGTGTAGGTTGTGTTTTGTTTGGATGTCTTCGAGGGTGCTTTATACGGTTTTGAGTAGGTGCCCTTTTCTTATCGCTTACCTCTTTTTTTCCCGTTTTGTTTTTTTTCCCTCCCCCGGGTCTTCCCCTCACAGTTTTGTGTTCAAATTGCACCTTTCAATTCCTTTTAAACTTTACTCCTTCAGGGGCCTTTGAAATCCTTCGACCCTTCTTCCTTTTGTCCATCAATGAGTCTTTCCTTCTTGCCCGTTCTCTTTTTCGTGCCTTTTTTCCTTTTTGCGTTCTACCGAGCCTGTCCCGTCCCCTCTAAGGGAGGTGGAACGAGGAGAAGGGGATCCACTGCGGTTCAACCTTCCTATTTCCCGTGCTTGTTCACCCCGGTTCGGTGGACCACGAATGTGGCGTTTTTTTTTTTTGCCCGGCCCTTAGGGGTTTGACCCCCACTTTCTTCAGAACCCTTCTACTCCGTCGTTCTTTCCCCAGACCTGGCTCCCTGTGCCCCCCCTTTTGCACGAGCCAGTTCCCCCCCCCATTCGTAGCCATAAAAAGGTTCTGTGACGCAGTGCTTGGCCTTCGTGCTTTTGCTTAGTTCCTGTCTTCTTGCGCCAGGCGGTTTTTGTGGTTTTGGGATCACCGTTCTTCCCGGACTTCCGCTTCCACGCCCGTAAAGTTTCATCCCTGAGCCTGGAGTGAACCGTTTCCACCAAAAAACACCGTTAGGCGTCCTTTCATCCATTCACCAAAATTGGCCTTGCGCGTCCTTAATCCCGAGGATACGTGACCATCCCTCCCCCCCCGGACCTGGCCCTAAGCAACACCCCCCCTCCCCCCGGTCCCTTCCCCTTTTTTTCACCTGTTTTTCTTGGTTGGTCTGGCCTTGTTTTACTGACCACCCGGACTGTCGTCAGTCTCACCTTTGCCGCCGCGCCCCCCCCTTTGGACGTCGTGCCAGGGATTTCAAATTTCAAAAGTACGCGGAGTGTTTTCGTTTGGACCACATCGAGCCCCCTCTGAGTTTTTTTTTCATTGGTGAAATTTTGAGTGGGTCAAGTTTGCTCATTGCCGCAATTGTTCTGTTCTGTTGGTACACCGGACCGTTTCTTCCTGTTTTTCTTGGGTCCCCCCCACGCGTCCCACCACCCCCCCTGCGTCCTCCCGTGCCTGTGTCACTGTTGAATTTCCACACATGGACGTGCGCTTTCCCTTTTCGGCCTTGAAGTAGGCATTTTTGGAGGGTGCCCTTTTATGGGATAACCAATCAGGTCAGCCCTAAAGTGCTGCTTTTGATTCAACGTTGTTTTTCCCCAATCCCCTTCTGGTTTGCAACTTCGCTTTGGGGGGACATTAAATGCGCCCGTTCCAGTTTGTCACCCCCCCCAACAGCGAGCTTATCTTGGATGTATAGAGTTGGAGCGGCCGGTCCGATCCCGCTGAAAATCCCCCCGTGCCCTGCCATGAGAACCCCCCTTCCCCTCCCTCCTTCTCCGAGTGACGTTTTTCCCAGTCATCTGCTCTTCGTCAATGAGGTAGCTGTTTCCAGTCCCGGGGACCCCGCCTCGCCCTTGTTTTTCCCCTCCCCCCCCACTGATCCGGTCGCCGAGGCTATAACTTTTCCAGTCTTTGCGGTTGTCAGTTCTCAATACAACGTTTGTCCCCCCCCCCTCTTTCCCCCCCTCCTGCCTTCCCAACGGAGTTTCCCTGTTTTTCGTCACCCTGCCAAACCTTTTTTTTCGGGATGGGCTGTTTCCATTTTGACTATACAGCATTTCGGTCCCTTTTGGCAATCCAGTGAGTCCCTCTTGGTTCCCCTTTTCCACCCCTTTCGGGCGTTGCGGCGTCGTCATGCACGTGAGTCAGGGGTTGACCTCTTTTTCATCACCAAGGTGTGACCCCATTTTCCGCTTTTATCCCCTTTTGGCGCGAAACCACCCTCATTCCCTTCAGCCTCATTCATTTCTTCCAGTGTCTTTTTGGCCCACGTTTCCGCCACAGCCCGCTGGAAAAAGCTGCTCAGAAAATTTTCCCAGTCCCCCCCCTTCGCTTTTCCCCTCACCATTGCCGTCCGACCCCCCTCACCCTCCACTCTACCCAGCCGTTTGTTTTTGAACCCCCCCCCTCGAGATTGCGGGGCATGGTAGGACCCGTGACCCACCTGATTACATGTTTTCCCCCCCAGGTGGGGACTTACTACCGCTTTCCGTCTGAGGAAACCTAGACTTTTCTTTCGTTTTTCGGCAGGACGCTTCCTGAAAGCGCTTGTTCTTCCTAGTTTTTTGGAAGACCCCCAATTCCCCTCAGTCCTAACATGTGCATTGACTCATGTTTTTTTTTCATGCCCCTGCCTGACCTTTTAAAGGTCCCTTCCGAACTTAGGTGTTTTTCCGCGGTTGAGTGAAAGGATGGAGGGACCCCGGGCGTTCTCCTCTTCGCTCATGCAGCTTATACCCTCCCCCCACTGTTAACGTTGTTTTTCCCCATAGTTTCCTTTGTCGGTTCCATTTGTTTTTTTTTTTTTTTTGACGGCAGTTAGTCAATTCTGATTCTTTAGTAAGACTTTATCGTCCTCCCTCTTTTCTCTTCTCCCCCCCCCTGTTTTTGATGAACCTCGAGTTTTCGTCTGAAGGTCAACGTTGTTTTCCTTTTTGCCGGGTTCTCTTTCTTTCGCCCCCCACACCCTTGACCCCCTTCGTGGGAGATAGGTTTCGCCTCCAAACCACCTCAATCTGTCACTCTCCAACACAGTCCTTACTGGCAGCGCATCCTTTAAACCACCCACCAGCGTGTTTCTGATTTTCTCTGTCAGGAAAATTTCTTTTTTCTTGCTCTTCGTTTTCTACCCGTCCCTGTCAGTTTGTTTTGTTTTTGCGTTCCTGATCTTGGGAAGGTCACCTCGTTCTTTTTCCTGTCCATTTGACCCCTTTCCTCCTGAGGTTTTTGGCCCCCTGGACCTTTTTTTTGTGAGTTTCGTTTTGTTGTTGTTTTAAGTGGTTCCCCCCACTTTCGCCTCCCAGCACCCTGTTCGTCGGTGGCTCCATGT
>Ga0179593_1439536_pt1 | contig 11805 bp, 15 predicted proteins | sample CZODoug2_1_08_16_FD_185931 | JGI IMG/M metagenome (GOLD analysis project Ga0179593, IMG submission 185931) | Vadose zone soil fungal communities from Angelo Coast Range Reserve, California, USA - CZODoug2_1_08_16fungal (PacBio error correction) | ecosystem: Environmental > Terrestrial > Soil >... | reverse complement strand
CGTACTTCTTGGAGCAACACTCCCCTTGGTCTTCCTTTTTTTTCTTTTTCCATTCCCGGGGAGCTCGTCTCCCCCGCCGATACTCCCTCTTTACCAAGCCTTTCCTTCCCCCACCTCAGCTTTATTTCCCCCCCGTAACGGGAATCTCCCTTCTTGCGAAATCATTATTTTTCGTTTTCAAGAGGTTTCTTTTCTTTGATCTGGCCTTTTGCTCTCCTCCCAAGGTCCCTTTTTGCTTCATCAAAAGACATCTTTTTCTTCTGCCTGTGTGTTTAGTTTCTTTTTAGAGAGCACTCCCTGGATAGTCGCCTCGAAGAATTCTTCTATCGTCATGTTGACTCCCACTGTGGATAGTCCATTCTCTCTTTTTTGAGGTAATTATCTTGTTCATTCCCCACCTGGAAATACCTTCCTTACCGAGGTCCCCTTTCCCTTATCTTTCTAACTGAGGAGGTTCTTTTCCCCTTTTTTGCAAGTGAGTCTTTATCTCTGTTCCTCCTCCGTTGTTGTTTTCCTCTAGATCCTACTTCTTCTCGTAAAACCTTGCCATCCTTCCTCCTCCACTCTCCCTGTTGTCTTTTTTTTTTCCCCCCTTCTCCTCTAATTGGACAGTAATGGTAAGTACGCCATGGATCTGGTAACCGCCTCACCGGTTTGTCTAACAAGGTATCCTCCCGCAGTCCCCTTTCCCGTTTGTTGATTTTCCCCCTTCTTTGCCACTCAGATCGTTTTCCCTTGATTTTTCCTTGCGGTATTGCTTTCTTGCTGCGGTCTGAGCGGTCATCTCCCCCGTCATTGCATTTACTATTTTTTTTTTTTTTTTTTTTTTTTTTTTTTGTCCTTGACATTTTTCGAACTAATGCCCTCTTTTCTATCTGCACTGTGAGCGATCCCACCCCCCCTCAATGACACGACTTTTCTTCAAGAGATGTTCGCAGGATTTTTTTTGCTCCGTCCCCAAGTTTACCTTTCGTGCCTCGAACTTCGTTTGCCCTTTCCCTTGAACCTGATCGCGTCCGGAGTAAGAAGGGGTTCACTCCGTTCTCCTTCTCATGTCAGAGAAGATGTCCCTTCTCAGTGAGGTTTCATGGTGAGCTCACTGATGTCATTTGCAGCGCGAACCGGCCTCAAGTTTTCCCTCTCCCCGTCAGGATGTGATTCCACCTCTGATCAGCTTGTCCGCTCCCTTTCTCGTGCATGTCCGCTCTAAAGGCACGCTTTAGCGGTTTATTTTTCGGGGCCGCGAGGCCTTCATTCTGGTAAATTTCCCAAATTTTCGTTTGTGCTGATATGTTTTCGATTTAGATCGATGAAGATTTCCTCCCCCCTCCAACTATGGTGCGATGTGCCCCACTTTTCATTTTGCCACCACCTTGTTCAGACTTAAATGTGGACCATTTCACCTTTGCCACACTAGCCTCGTATGCGCTTTTTTGGTTTTTAGAGGTCTCTCGGCCCCCCTCCGCGTCCCCTTCCCAGTCTTCGAGTGCTCTTTATTTGGGAACGTTTTCAGGTTCCCCTGTCGCCCCCCCTGCAAAAAGAGGTTTTGTTCACTCACCCCCTTACAGACCCCCCCCCCCGTAAGATACTTCTAGCCCCACGTTTTACTTTTTTTTGGCATTTTCCTTCTGATACCTTTTAATTGACTTTCTATCCCCGTCAAATTTTCCCCCCCCCCCCCCGTCGGCGATATTAATTGTCCCCCAGAGTTCTTTCCAGAAGAACAAGTTTCCCCCCGTCTCCCTTTCTTCCTCCTTGAAGGCCTTCCTTTCCGAAAAGATCCCGTTCCTTTCTGTTATCCGTCTAACCTTCCTTGACCCATCGTGCAACATGACAACATCACACTTTCCCTGTCATGACGGGTTCCGCCCATGTTTTATAACCCTTTTTTTGTGACTCAGTATACCCTCTCCCCCCTGGAGGCTCCATTGAGTCTTTCCCCCTCCTTCCCTGAATTGCGTTGGTCCCCTGTTCTTATTTCTTGCCTTTCTCCTGAGGCTCCCTGCTTGGCAAGCAATGACCCGATGACCGGCGCTCCTTAAACCTTCAATATTACGATGCCCCCCGGATTCCTGCTTTTCCCACCTTCCCAAGAAAGTACCATATTTTTACGGAACTTCTTGGACACTTCCCTTGCCATGTTCATATTGACCTCTGTGGTACTCGCCGAGGTGTCATCCCCTCTATGCGTTTTTGCATGGGCATATGACAACTTTTCACGCAGGTTGGCCTTTTTCATGATGTTTTGCAGATTTTTTGCGTCTCCTTCAATAATCTCAATGTCCCATGTCTGCCCCCTTTGTTTCTGATCCAGCTTCTTTTTTCGGTAGTGGCGTGCTTAACGATTCTTTTTGTGGCCAGCACTGTCACTCCCCTTCCCCCCCTGATGACCAGTCCATCAGTGCATTTCACATTTTTTGCAGACCGTTCTAAAAACCACCTTTCTCCACACGCTTTTCCTACTTTTCATAGATGGAACACCCCGAACGAATTACTTTTTTCTCCCCGTAGTGGTTGGTTGTTTTTCGGATCCAATCGCTTGTTTATTATTCGTTTTCCTGCTTTTAATGTCTCCCTTTCATATAACGCCCCCCGTCTCGAGAATCACAGAGCCTTTGTTTTCCTTTTGCACCTTGTTTGGTACTTGGCCTTATACTAGTTTCCTTGTCCCACTCTCCCCCAGAGCTTGACTTGTACTGAAGACTCTCGCTGCGAACCCCAACCCCCCCTTCCCTCAGGGACCCGCTCCCCCCTCTTTTTTCCTCCTCCCCCAGTGTGTTTCTCCTCGACTGCTCAGGCTTTGCATCCCCTTAGTTTTCACGGTTTTGGGGTTCTTTTTGCTTCATTACTTTCTTCCCTTGATACGGGTCCGCTTTGCCCTGTAAACATCTGACAGGCCCCCGTATTTTGAAAACCTTGCGTCCCCGCAAGGAGGTCCACCTGCTCCTTTCCTGTGATTTTGATATACTCCCTTTCTATCTTCACGTATGCGACTCTCACCATATGCGAGGAAAGATGCCCCTGTTCCCAAACAAAACCCCCTTCCCTGAAGCCAATAGTTTATTTCCAGATGGCCCTCTTCCTGAACTTCTTTCGGTGTCTTGTGGTGTGCTGAATCGGTCGATCCCCGGAATACGCGAATTCATTTTTTTCACTTTTGAAGCCACGGTGGGACTTGTTCCCTGTGTTTTTTCCAGCCTTTTTCTCCCAGCCAACTCAGACACGTTCTTCGGCTCCCGCACAATTTTGCCGCCTTTTTCCCCGACCCTCGTTCCACGTATAGGACGCAAATGTCGCCCCCTTATGTCCACTTCTCCAACGTTTTTTTGCAGTCTCCTACTTTGCAATAGGTTCTAGTGATCCCTCGTCTCCTTAACCACATCCCCCCTATTCCCTTTCCCTTCCTTGGTTTTATTCCCCAAAATAAAGTTGTTCATTTTCTTCCATCACCTTAATTCTGGTAGGATTGACCCCTCCTACTTACATGCTTTCCCCCTAGATTGAGTATTTTTTTCCCTTCTTTTTTTTCCCTTTTCTTTTTATCCTCGCGATCAGGCGATCGGGCCTGGACCCTCCGTGCCACACCACCTCCTATTGTCCTCCCAGTCCCTTCTCTCCCTCCTGTTCCTAGTTCTATTACCCTTTTGAGCTGAAAAAGTTTTCTCCAACACTGTATCCTTTCAAAGTTGGTTGTTGTCATGTCTTTCCTTTTTTTTTTTTCGCAGGTATCCTGAAATAACTTTCACTTTTTCCTGCGAGTCCTTCCTTTAACTGAAGATGCAAACGCTTCGGTTATGGAAACTTTCTCCTTCGCCTTTTTCCCCTTCTATCGACTAACGGTGGGATTGACCTCCCCTTTTCTGTCTCATCTCTTTGACACAATTACGCCCCCCTCCCCCTTCCCAAGAGGTTGTTTATGGTAGCGTCTTCCTTTTTTTGCGGATTCTTTATCACTAAAAACGTTTTGCAATTTCTTCTCTGAATATTGCCTTCTGTGACCTTGGCTTTCCTCCGTCCCGCTGTCTTTATGTGCCCCTGAGTTCCTTCCTGTGAAAAAATTTCTTCCCGCCCCAATTTACTCTTTTATCTCGGTTGCCTTTGCGATTTGTTGCACTAAGATGACGGGTAATCCGTCCTCCTGATCCCCCTTCACCATCACTTCTTGGGTAGCGATCGGTCTTCCTTCTCACTCTTAACGTATCGAACCCTCTCAGAAGCAGAAAAACCCGCCAATTGTGGTCCCTTCGATGCACTTTCTTGCAGTTTTCTTGCCTCAAAACCCCTACTATGATAGCGCTCGTTCCCCCTTTCCAGAGACTTCAGTCCTGTTCTCCCATCAAATCCCCTGTTTGATAAAGAGATAAGGAGATCCCTCCTCCGCTGCGTACTGTCCGTTCAACGGTTCGTTAGCGTATTTCCATTCTATGTCTCACAAACCTACATTTGGAAGATCTTTTTTTTATCATAGTGGTATCCCTGATTTCCCACATTCCCCCCTCTCTTGTCTTGTCCCCTCACGGGTCATTTCCACCGTAAGTAATCTTAACAATTTCCCCTCCAATCCGTTTCAGGCCTTCCTAGTTTTTTTTTTGGATCGGTTCTCACTTACCAGATGTCCGTCCCTCTTTCACTCTTTTTGGAACCTTTTTCCTCCCCTCCTTCTTCCCTTATTGGACGTTTTTGAATCTCTACCTCTTTTCTTATCCCCCTCCCCTGTAGGATCATCAAGATCAGGGAATTTAAAAGATCTCTCTTTTTTGCAACTGTGTAGTTCCCATGGCGTTTACCCCGGCTTTTCCCGGCCATATCCCTTTTGTTGTGATCCTTCTCCTCCTGGAGTTCGTAAAGGCATGGAACTTCCTTTTCTCCCCTTTTCGAACCCTGATGTTCTGCGAATTTATTTTCTTTGTTCGTTTTTTCCCTTAGTCTCTCTCTTTCCCCCCGTTGTTGTGAGTTGCGATCTGCCCTTGCTTTCCTTCTGCCCCTCAACACCCGTTTCCCCTCCATCTCCTCCACATCCAATGGTGTGATCCACCTTCAGATTAAGGACGCCTTTCTTCATCGATACCGTGGTTCACAATGATATTTACCCTTTGCTCTGGCCTCCCTTTGATGCACTCAGTTCCCTTCCCTATTTTATGCATTCTTTCTCTTGAGGCTCCTAAATTTTATTTATTGCTTTGAGGCATGGGCGATCTTCCCCCTTCATGATTATATTGCGTGTCTTCCAGTTTATTCTTGCCACCCCTTTTCACCCCGTTTTCCTAATCGGCATTGAGCCCCTAGCAACAAGCCCCTTCCCCCCAAAGAAGGTGAATATTCGTATTTTGCGCATTAATGGCTTCTTAACCCGTTCCGTGCCTTCCCCCGGATTTTCGTTGCAGAAGCTCTCTCTAGGGGTACTCCTTTTGGCACAAGTTTGGAAATATGCAGTCCTTGTGAGGCGGTTTTTTGCTCATTACTCCAGTACCTCCTTTTTTCCCGGATCTTTTTACCGCTTACTCCGTCGTATTTTCGTTAGTTTTTTTGGGGGGGGTTTGTCGCCTTTACTAGGACGTAGTGACCCCTTTGCTCTTCTGCAACCCGTGACTGACTCCGGCTAAATGAAACTCGCTATCCTTTCCTAGGCCTTGGTCGCGCGGGCCATCCCCTCTTTTTTTAAGCCCTTTGATGGCCACTCACCACCAGTTAGTTTCTTTCTCTTTCATGGGTTCTTATCGCTCTCCTCTAGACTTCCAAAGACCGTTGATTTTTTTGATTGTTTTCCACTCCCGGTTAGTTTTCTTACTCGGTTATCTTTACCCTTCCCCCTTTTTCTCCCCCCGTGACCCCCCCTAAGTCTCCTCATCGGTCAAAGGCTTTTTTTACTCCTCTTTCGCATACTGTCTTCCTTTCTTTTTTTTCCCCTGCTAACTGAAATCTGGCTATGCTGAGATTTGCGTATTCCCCAAATTCCATACTTGACTGAATTTCCCTTCTCATAGACAGCCAGGATTTTTGACTAAACCCTCTCTCCACACGGATGATACTCTCCTCAAGCCCCCCACTCTTGGTAGGCTTGCATCTTTTCATCCCTCTTCTTACGGGACTCTCCCATCCTTTTGGGTCATACCTTTTCCCGCCTTAGAACCCCTCTTCCCTTCAGATCGAACGTTTTCCATAGCTCGTTCGGCAGCTGAAGGTCCGGGAACGCTCTTTCATATACAGTTTTGTCTTCTCCCCGTATCAAGTCCCCGAACCAAATGTCCCCCAGCCCACCGCCAAAATGAGTCTTTTCTTGGTGTGGGTTCCCCCTTTGTTTCTATTCTCCACCTCTTACCCCGGTCCGAAGGTCTGTGTCTTCTTACAGAAGACATAGAAGTTTTAGGTGCTTTTCTTCCTTCCCATTCTCTGAGTTTGAGGCAACCTCCACGCGATTTCTTCTTGCGCCACTGCTTTCACATGGGTTCATACTGTTCCCCGTTCTTATTTTCCCCCTTCCAGAAGTGACAAAAATTGTCAGCTCTGGGTACGGAAAAAAGAGCTTTTTCCTAAAACCCGTCCCCAAAGGCCTTTTTTTTATCGCTGGTTTTTCTTCAAGCTCAGACTTCGCTTTTTTGCAGGGGAATTACACATTCTCCCTCACCCGCATCATTGGGTGGGCTTCCTTCTTCCGTGGCCTATTTCCTCCATGTTCACATTTAGGACCTTTTTCGGCTATTTTGCTCGTTTTTGATTGTGCTTGTTCCCTCTTCTTTTTCACTCCAGCAAGAACTTTCCTCCAACTGACCCCATTCCAGGCGTCAGCCTTCGTGCCCTGTCTCCTTAGCCCCCAAACTTTTCCCGATGTCCTTTCCGGTTCCGAGCCGTCTTTATCCCACAGCCTGCACATTCAAAATGTGATTCAGGCAAGTTTTTTTTTTTTTTTTAATTGGCACCTTTCAAGCTGAATTTGATATTTTTAGCGTCTGGTTTTTCATAGGATCTTCTCCTCCTACTCCTTCCCTCCAGGGCGGTCTTTGCTTTTGCGCCGTCCCCATTTGTTTTTTTATTCCTTAAGCCACCCCCCCCCCCCCTAGCATCAGTGCATTGCATCAGAGCTTTTCCACACCCGTCTTTCTTGATGCAAAGATTATCTCTCTCTTTCCCTCCCCTCTCCCCCTCCCTGGGGTTTCCTATATAGATTCTCCTTCCTTTTCTCACCTGCTGCCATCCCTGTGTGTTGGGAGCTTTTTTTCTTTCCTTTATTCTCTTTTCTGATACGTATGCAAGCTTTCCCAGGATTTGTCCAACAAAATTTTCCTGCTAACAAGCCCTCCCCTTCCTTAATTCTGATTCCGCTCCCCTCCTGAGTACGGCCGTTCCCGCCGAGCTTCCCAGATGAATCCAACCCGCGGATGAACTCCACTTCAAAACGTTTTCCCAAACCCCGCACGTCCTCAGACCGCGTATTTTGGCCCCTTCTTTTCTGCTTTACCCTTCCTTTCAATCTGCGACCGTTTTTGGTTGTGAGGGCTGTCCCTACAGTCCTCCTTCCAACACGTGCCCTTCTGTATGGGGGACATAAAAGGGAGTGTCTTCCCCCCTTTTTGGAGTGCCCACCGACTGAGCAAGGACCCCTCCTTCCTCTCCGGTATCCCCACCCTTGACGCCGTTCCCTTTATTCATAGTTCCAATGATTTACGCCAAACAACATATGCCCCCCTGAACGGACATGTTTGCGCCCTTTTTATAGTCCCTCACCGGGCTTACCATCTCTAGTTGTCTTTTTGAAAACCTGGTCCCTCTCGAACCCGACGTGGGTTTCAAGGAGGTTTTCATCTTCCACTACGTGTTGCTTGCGATTTTGAGTCCCCCTATGTTTCACTGTGTCTTTCTGTTTTCCTCCGAAATCAGTTACCCTTCTTCTATTGACCTTTGAGCTCTTTATGCTTTTTTTTCTTTTTCCTCAGGTCTAGAGAGATTCCTGGCCCTTCTTTTCCCGCACTGTATGTATTATTTTAATCTACCAGACAGCCTTTTTTTACTTGGCGATAACTGAGATCACCTTTTTTCCACAACACAATTCCCAACGGAAATAAAGGTTTAAATTGGCGTTCCTGCTGGTTGGAAGCTCTTCGTACCCTTTTCCAGCGCTTGCTCCTCCCCCCCCTCTCTTGTTCACACGCGTTTTTCCTCCCCCCCCTATTCCCCCCGCCTCCTCCTCCTCCCTTCCCCTCTCCCTCTTCCCTCTCCCTCCTTCCCCCCCCTCCCCCTCACCCCCCCTCCCCCCTCTCTCCATCACTACTCTCTCCTTCCCTATACCCCCCCCCTTCTTCCCCTCTCCGTCTTCCGCCAACCCCTCTCTCTTCTACCTCCCTCCCCTCCTCGCTACCCTTCCTCTCTAACTCCTTTATCCTCCCCTCCCCACCTCCCGTTCCCCTACCTCCCCATCTTAAGTTCCTTTCCTCTGTGTTTTCTGGATTTCATAGTACTCATCCCTTCTCTTTTGAGTACCCTATTGACCTTCAGGCTGCAGTGACCTCTGGATGGACCTGTTCTTATACCGTTGCCCGACATGTTACCGACTGGTGATTTTCCACTTTCGACTGACCGTCATCATTTCTGCCCTTTTCCATGACCCCCGAACCCTTACCAGCAGGCTGTGGTGGCTGTTTTATTCTTTTTCCCCTTGCTACATACCCCCCCTTTTTGGTGCAATATTTCCTCCTGGCCCCTTAGCCGTATGTGACATTTCTTTGCACAACGTCTCCCGATATTAGGCAATGGAAGGTTCCTTTATTTACATCTCTACCCCCCGCGCTTTGACAGTTTTCCTTTTTTTCGTGCTGAATTCTTTAATTTGCCCATTGTACTTCCGTGCACCGGACGAGTGCCCATTTCCTCCCCACCCCATACGAGTTTTCTTCCGTTCTTTATGATCAGGATCGCTGTCCCCCCCCCCGCCCAGACCCCCGAATTTTTTCCAAGTTCCACGTTTTTGCTTTCACGCGTTTCCCCTCATCCGAAAGATCCTCTCTCCCTCGGACAGCGGCGGCACTCAGTCACGGTTATGTAGCAAGTTCACTACGATGTCCAGACTTTAAATTTTCCCCCCGAACCGGACTGCGTACTGGTGACCTTTGTTCCCTTTTCTCCTTTTGAAAGGGCTTTTGAGCACCCATACCGGGGTTCTGCTTTTTCATACGTGACGAAGGTTCGCCGTGAGCCCTGCCGCTCAGTTTTAACATGAAGGGCCCTCCTTTTGCTTAATCCCTTCCCTCCGTTCTTCTCCCCCAAATACGATCCCTCCATGATCCTTTTTCCTTTAGTTGGATTTCTCACGTGCAGATGCCCTGTGCATGCTTTACCCTTCAGAAAGCTCTTCCTTTCTTCCTTTGCTCGACATCTCGTCCTCCACCTGATGGTCGCCATCCAGCGTTTTTCATCCGCTTTGATTTTTCCTTCTTATCCACGGTTTTTTTTGTGGGGTCGTTTCCTTCCCTATCTGTGATAAACCCCTTTCTCTCCCTTTTCTATCCCCACTTGGCGTCCTCCATTTCCCCTGGATCATCTTCTGATCCCCCCCTTCTTTTCTGCGTGTTAGTTTTCCCTTCGACGTGTGCGTCTCCCTGTTTTTTCCGTTCCGCACTTGATCTGCTCCCTACCCCCTTTCCACTCGCCGCCCCCCCTTTTTATGTGGAAGATGCATTTTCTGGGCCTAACCTGTAGAACCTTCCCCCCGGTGGTACAAATGACTTGAACCGCCCCGTTCGCTGACATTGTTTTCACATTCGTCTCTCCCAGTTTTCATTACCTGATTATGCAGTTCGGATTCTTTTCTTTGCTTTCCCCTATCAGGGACGGCCCCTTGTGATGCGGCGATAACCCAGTTCCTCTTATGATATGACTTAAAACGTTGCTGCGCGTCCCAAAGCCTTCCCCTCGGTTTTAATTAATCGTTCCCTTTTCGCCCAGTTAGAAAACCGCCCATTGCCCCCCGCTCAGTGGATGAATCTGTTTATTTTGCGCATGAATTGTTTTCTCCGTTAGTACGTTAGTGAAGACCCCTGGATTTTTTGGCTTGCCAGATTTTCCTTTGTAGACTGTTTGCATTTCTGCGAAGGCTTCCCTTATTTCCGAGAAGCAAACCAAAACACCCCAACCCCCACCCTGTTGAGGGTTCTTGGTGTTACGCCTTTTTGAGAACTACCCCTTTTTTTGAGCCCCCCAGTTACTCATCTTCTTTCGTGTCTCCTTGGCTCCCCTCGGGTCAGGTATTCCCTTTGATCCTTTGGAGAATGCCCCGCCTTCCCGGAACGATCTCGTCGCGGTTTATGCGTTTTTTTTCAGAGTTTCATTTTTTATCTGACGTCCCTTACCCCTGTTGCGTGTTGCTTGTTCTTTTCTGGTTCGAGAAGCTCTGCGATGAAGATTCGCTCCCCCCCTCAGTGATTTGGGCGCTTTCAATCCTATCCCCAGTCTTCTCCCATGGTGCCCGACTTTCCCATGTGCACCCCCTTCTTCCAACTTTTCCAAAATCGATACGCAGATTGGATTTTTCCTCTCGTGCCTCACCGCGGCCCTGCCCCCCCTTTCCTTTTCCGTAAGCGGCTTCTTGGGCTCTTGTTCCCCTCCCTTTTTTCCAAGATGCTTCAGTCGCACGGAACACTGATTGTTTTTTCATCCACGCCCACAACGGACCCTACTTCTACCAGCCTTGTTCTCCCTTTGGGTAAGTCTTTTGTTCCTCCGCTTGTGTCCTTTAGATCCCAGCCTTTTTCTTTTTCCCCACCCGTTTGCTCTCAAACAAAGGAGTTCAATTCCCCTCCGTCATCAGCTCGCCGTGGACAGCCTTTGGTCAATCCGTTTTTTTCTTTTGGCCCCAAATTTCATTTATGTATTGGCCCCCCCCGTCCCAGCCCTGATTCCCTTACAACCCCTCCCCGAATGGAATGCGTTTCCCTTGGTGGTATGTTGCTTCCTCATTTTCTTCTTCCAGTAGAGAAGTAAGTTCTTATACAAGAAGGACTTTTTTAAGCAGTTTTTTTCCCGTTTTTGAGTTTTATTTCTCGCTGATCGCTCCCTCTTTCAAAAGAAAGCCCGATGAAATGACGCGACCCAGTGAAGGAACCGCCTTTTGTACAAGGTTGTTTCACCCCCCTCCCCTGACCATGCTTGCGCTCGGTTTACCTTACACACCCCCCCCCCCCCCGTATGTTTTCTACCCCCCTTCCGTGCAACTGAACCGGCGTTTCTCCCTCTTTTATGTCGAGTGTTTCTTCCCTTGGTGTGCATGTCCCCTAGTAAAACCTGGCGCAACAGCATTTGACCAGCCCCTTTTGAGAGATTTGTGTTTTTTCCCCTCTTATTTTTTGCATATCCTCCTCCATTTTCCCCCTACTGCCAATTTGTCTTATACCGCTCCTTTTCGGTTCTGCATTAGTTTAGTAGCACAAGGCAGCAGAATTGTCCCAAGTTCTCCCCCCTACACTTCCAGTGAAGTGCAGATTTAAGTGCTTTTCCCTCGAAATCCAAACCTGGTCGTCCCCCCGATATTCCGATCAGCTGGGAAAACCTATCTCTAAATCGTTTATCAGTGCCTTGTGATTTTTTGTTTCATTGTTTTCCTACTTTGTTTGCTCTTCATAGTGTTGCCGACTCTGGCCTGGTTCCTTATCCCCTGACTCGTCGATTTTCAGGTCTTGGCAGGTGCTGATTGCGCCGTCACTTTGGTCCATTGTATCCTAACTATTGCCCCCAGCTCCTTTCTCCCCAAGAGCATGATCAATCCAGTGCAATTGAAGCTTGCTCCCCCACCCCCAGCGCAGGTGATGCCCTTTGCCG
>Ga0179593_1310941_pt1 | contig 11805 bp, 15 predicted proteins | sample CZODoug2_1_08_16_FD_185931 | JGI IMG/M metagenome (GOLD analysis project Ga0179593, IMG submission 185931) | Vadose zone soil fungal communities from Angelo Coast Range Reserve, California, USA - CZODoug2_1_08_16fungal (PacBio error correction) | ecosystem: Environmental > Terrestrial > Soil >... | reverse complement strand
CCCGCGGACTTTCCAGGCTGTAACCAGGCTCCCCCATGCCTGCCCATTTGTTTTCCGCCCGATCGTCCTGATTCCTCCGAGGTCCATTTTCCCGGTGGTTTTTGGGGGCATCCCACTTCTGGTTTAAGGCCCCAAAGTTAGTTTTTGGTTCCCGGTAGACTCGATCTTTTTTTGCGCTTGGGACTTGTTCCTTAGAGCAAGGGCGTTTTCAGATTCCACTGTTTTTTGCGGCTAAACGGTGTAACGCGTTGGCCCTTTCTTTGGCGGGTTGCGCCCGGTTTGCCGGCACCCCCGTTCGTGCCCGACAACCCGTCCCGCTCCCCGGACACCCTTTTCCCCCCATCAAGCGGCCAGTGGTAGTGCTCGGCTTGTTTCCCCAATTCCGGATGGACTGTGGTCAACCGCCGTGCTGCCGACCAGCCCTCCCCCTGGTCGCGTTCCCGTTTTATCAGGGTTTGACGGTGGAATTTTTTGAACGTTGATCCCCACCCCTTTGCGGTCGGACGTGGAAAGAAGATTATTCCTTTCCACGGTTTTTCCCAGCCGGTCTTTCGTTTTGCCATCTCTTGGGGTGCCTTTGGGCCCAGGTGCGGCCCCCTTGAAGGGCAAACCGATCTCTGGTTCCTCAGAGGGTTTGGCCATTAATCCAATCTCGTTCGTTCAAAACGCCTCACGGGGCCGGCCTTTGGTTCGCTGCTTGTCCCCCGTCTCGCTTCGTCAGTGTTTCAGGTCTTTGCCCCCAGACGTTTCGTCTTGGGGCACGCCTTTGACCGCCTTTTTTTTCGACGCCCGACCCCCCCCCTTGGTTCCTTGAACGGACAACGTTTGTAGTCCTTGTGACAGCGGATCCTCAAACCCGAAATTAGGTCATTACGCCCCGATTTGACGGCTGGTGGTCTCCCCCCACCGCATACGAGTTTTTGTCACCACCCAGCCCCGCGTTCCCGTTGTTTCCCTGATGTTCTTCAGTTTTTGTCCGAAACGCTTCCGAGCAGGTTGAATCCGGTTGTGACCGTTTGCTTATCCCGGGCAGAAACAGGTGTGTGACCGACGGTCTTGACGTCCAAGCCACAAGGCGTTTGCGTCGGGCGGGGTGTTTTGTTTGACGGGTTTCTTTTCCTGATCCCCCCCGCACCAGGCACTTATTTCAGGGGAAGTCGAGTTTTGTCTTCCTGACATCAAATTCGGACAACGGTTTGGCCTTTTCTACGTTGGTTGGGTTACGGACCGATCCGTCGCCACGGCAGCAGCTGCAGTCATGGGTGGTCTCAAACGGCGCGTACATACCTGACCAGCCCGAGTTACAGTGCCAACCGTGTCCTGGAGGGCACCCTTCCGCGGTATGGCAGGTGACGGCAGTTTTGTCTGCGGCCAAGCCCCAAGATTTATCGATGCGACGACGTCCGGGTACTGTTTTTTTTCATGTCGAGAGCTCCGTCGGATGAGAAGCGGTGGCGTCGTCCAAGTACGGCCGCAGCATTCTTGTCGGATTTCGGTTTCGTTGTTTGTCAGTACTACGAACTTTTGTCCACCTGCGCACCTTTTGGAATGACTTACCAAGTTCTCGTCTAGGTTCTTTTCGGCGGCAAACGCCGTCGGCTAGGGGAGTCGGGCTGTTCGGCTTTACCGGTTTTTAGGCTGTTTGTGGCCCCGGGTAGTTCGGCACCACATGGTTTTCTGCCCGCAGTGAAGTGTGCTTGTTTCCTTCGTTGGTTTCGACTACTCTTGGCTATGCCAGGCCGTCACCACTTCACAGGTATTTGGCTCTTTTCTTGCTACCGACCTGTCGGCCTCTCTCTTCCCTATGCGGAGGTAATGGAGTTGACCTTAACGGCTCGTGTGAGGGAACCCCACCCCTGTCACCCCGCCCTGACCTCGTGGCGCCCGCCGGGGTACAAACAGGGGGGACCTCCAACGTTCATGATGATGAGGACATGTTTTCCCTGGCCGGGTTTTTCGCGTGGCGGCCCTAAGGGCTCCCACGTGGCACTTCCCCCCTATGCTTTGGAGCCCTTACTTTTAAGGGTGGGTCGGAAGGTGTTTCCGTTGGGACGGTTTCGAGGTATCTTTTTTTTTGGCGCCACGATGATGTCGGTTTTCACTTGGGTTTTCCTCGTCTCCCCTCCCCCTCTTTCTTTTTTTTTCTGGATGCGGTGGCGCAAAACGTCAGCTTTATCACAGCCGACTTATTGGTTCGGAGGCCGCCTTTTGCGAGTTTGACGACCGGGCGGGCCCTGTGGCTCGCTCCCCGTTTGCCCCCCGAATGCGCGGCTTTTCTTTGAAGTGATAAATTTTGTTTTGGCGTTTTCTCCAGCTTGCCCGACGCCTAGATGGGGTCTCGACGAGGAGGATAGGTGCAGGCAGCTTGGCGTGGCCCGGATGAAATGCCTAATAGCGGCTAGCCACCCCCGGGCCTCCACTGGTAATGGGGAGTTCGGGCTCGGCCCTTTTAGTGGTCGCCGCCTAGCCTTTCCGATTCCTCGCTCCTTTCCCCAATTCTTTTCCCCTCACCCGAGTTTTTTAGTTTGCCCGAAACTCCACGGATGCTCGTGTCAGTCTCCGAGGACGGCCCCAAACCCCCAACTTTGTTTCAACTGCGCGTTGGGGCATTTTTTATCACTTTTCTTAGAGATTATTTTTGTTTTCGGCGTCCCCTTGCCCGGAGTGCCCTGTCTTCACGTCTTCCCTCTTTTAAGTCGTTTAGAACGCTGGTTTTTTTTTGCAGCCTACCTGAGTGCCCCCCCAGTTTTGTTCTTCCCCCAGGTCGACTTGGTATCAACGTCAAACGGCCACGGTGATTCTTTTTGTTTTTTTTTTGCTTCTGTTCTTTCCCCTCTGAGGTCCCTTTTGCTGGGCTGTTCCGGTTCTCCGACATCCTGCCTTTCGATATGTCGGCTTTTGGCGATTTTGTCCTATCTTTTCCCGTTTTAGAAGCCTCCCCATTTCATAGGTCTTTTCTGATGCGCCCGCAGCCGGTTTAGGCCGAGCCGTCTTTACCTGCGGGGGCCGGACGTTGCTTTTTATATCGTCTCCTTACCACCCCCTAAGTTCTCCCGATTTTTTGTGTATAAGTGCCGTAACTTCCGTCTTTGAGGCGCTGAGTTTGGGATTGTCGTGACATCTCTTCCACTCTTGAACCTTTTTTTTCTGTCCCCGGTTCCGACTCTTATTTTTCATCCCTCTTTACTAAGATGGTGCTCCCCCGGGACGTTTTTTGTTCGATGTTTCGTTTTAACCCATTTCACGGGCCGCGCCGATGGTTTTTTTTTCGCGTTTTCTTTTTAATATTTTCTTTTAGTCTTGCCCGCCGACTGGTCCCTTTTTACTCGTTCTCATTCAACCGTTTTTTGCTTAAGAGGAAACACTCTCTTCAGCCTCTTGTCGATTTTCTCTATATTTACATCCTCCTTTCATTCTTTGTTTCTGACCTGTTTGTCAGTCCTTTTGGTGACTTCTCTCTTATTATGTCAGCCTCCTTCCTGTGTTTTTTAGTGACCGCTTCGTGGCGATCGTTTTCGGTTTTCTGCGGAACTCTCTCTTCGTCGTCCATTCTTGTTTCTTCTTCGGAGGCGCCATTGGTCGTCGTTGGGAAGGTTTGAAGTTTTGCACGCCCCCACTTCCTCTTCACCCTTCCCCCTTCATTGAAGCCCCATCTGGATTATTTCATCTCTCACTGACTGCCCTTTCACTTGGCATGTCCGCAAACCCTTTTAGGGTCCCGTCTCGTCGGTGCGGAGTTTTTCTTAGGTTTGTCCTTTTTTATGGTCCGACCCCCCCCGACACCCTTTGACCCTGTTGGCGTAGGTTCAACGTGAGGCTTCGTTTTCCTGAGTACCCCCCCCCCACATCGGGTCGCCTTTCGGTGAATGGATAATCTTCTATCTGTTAGACGTTTTCCCCAACTGTTCCCGTTGTTCCTCTTTTCCCTTCTCGTTACCTCGAACAAGGCTGCCGTTTTTTGCCCTACTAGAGTCTCTTCCGGTTTGTATTCCTCACGCCCTTTTCGGTTGTACCGTTCGCCCAACAGATTCGAACCCTTTCACATTCGCGGGCATTGTTTTTGTTTGTTTTCTTTTTTTCCACACGCCCAGCTCCCCCTTTTTCCCCTTTTTTGTACCCCCCCTCAACTGCTTTCTCTTCCCTTTGACTGTCTTTCTTTTTTTCCCTAAGAGGTTCGGTCACTTTTTACCCCTTTTTTTTCCCCCTAGGCGTGATCCGGATCCCCCCCCTCCCAGTTCTTTCTTTTTTTTTAGCCCGACTAGCTTGACGCCTTTTGTCGTCCTTTTTAATTTTTTCCCTGTCTTCGCCCCTCCCTCGCCTCATCGTTTCCTTTTCTAGGTTTCTCTGGGTAGCCTTTTTGCTTTAGCTAGCCGTGCTTCTTTTTTTTTCCCCCTTCCCTTGCTTTTCTTTCCCCGCGTTACAGCCCCCCCCCCCCCTCGCGTCTTTCTTCTTGTGTGGCCCCCCGGGTTCCTTTTTTCCTCCCATTTTTTCCTCGCCCCCTGCCGGCTGGTGTTCCGCCTTCTGATCCCGCCCTTCACTACCCTTTTTCACTCTCTCGATTCTGGATTACCCCCCCCCACACGTTTTTTCCCTGGGTTTTTTCTTCTGTTCAACCGGCTCTTTCTTTCCCCGTAGCCCCGCGTTTTGCCTTTTGCCCCGGCCCGTTTTTTCTGGCTCGTCCGGCGAACAATTGGTCCCCGGTATGGCCTCGTTTCAGGCTTGACTTCCGCCTCTAGGTTCCCTTTTTTCCTTCCCCCCCCCCCCTTTTGCGTACCCGGACATTGGTTTTTTGCGCGCTAATAAATCAGAAGTCGTTTTTACTACCCTTCCCCCCCCTTTCCCACACCACCTCCGTGTCCCTCGTCGCCCTCCTCCCTTTGCTCCCCTCCCCCCCCGTTTTGCACCTCGCCCTCTTTTTGGACACGTCTTTTAAAGCCCATCTGACCAACTTTCTATGAGCCCCCCATTTTTTGTTCGTGGTCAACGACTCCCTGATTCTTTTTCTTCTTTTTGGTCACCTTTTTTACATATGGACCCCCTTGCCCCCCTTGTGTTGCCTTTTTTTCCTATACCTTTCGTGAACCTGCTTCCCACCCTTTCCCGTTGGACCAATTCTTTTTTTCCCACTTGGCCAATAGCCTTTCTCTACCCGCTCCCCCTAACACCCCACTTACCCTCTTTTTTTCCCTTTCTTGGCCCTCTTTTGACTTTTTTTTTCTGTCTTCCAAAGCGAATTGGGGCCCCCCCTACATGGCTGCGCTTTTCCCTCCCCTTTCCTCCCCCCTTCCAGGATGGTGATTCAGGTCCCCGTTCGTCCCTTTCACCTCTTACCCTCCCCACTGTGTTTTTTGCACCGGAGTGCTCTCCCCCTTCTGAGGATCCTTTTTTTATTTTTTACTAAGGTTCCTGGCCCGTGGTCTGCCCCCCGCTTTTTTTTTTTTGGGTGGTTTTTATGTCCTTCAGAGGTTCCCTCTTTCACTTCCCCTTCCCCCCCCCCCGCGTTCACAGTACCCTTTCCCCGGAACCAAATTTTCACTTTTCTATGTTTTTTTTTTTTTTCCACGAATTGTCTTTTTCCCTTGCGTTGTATTTGTTTAGATTTTACTTTTCAGTTCTTTTTAACTTTTACTCCCCCCGAAGGGTATTTTTCTTTCACCCTCTTGTGAACCTCTCCTTATTTTGCCGTTCCGCCCCCTTTTGTACCGGCCTAATGTCACCAGGAACTAGAATGTTTAGATTTTTTGCCCTGCCCCTGGTGGTTCACCTTTTTTTTCCTCTCTTGTGTCCCCCCCCGGTCTTTTACTAAGAATTTTTTTTGGTAACTTGTCCAATTTGCTGCCCCCCCCAAGTTTCCCGCATTTTTTGGCTGCCCTTCTTTTTTTTTTCTTACCCCTTCCCCCCTTCCTGCCTTTTTTTTTTCTTGAATGGATAATGCCCAGTTTTTTTACAAGTCTGTTTTTCCTTTTGTTTGACTGGGTATTGTTTTTTTAAGGTTCCCCCCCCCAGCCCCCCCCCTCCGTCCAAAACCCCTTTCTTTTGCCCCCAGGAATATTTGTGGACTTGTATTCCCAGGTGTTTCCTGCTATTTTTCTGTTCTTGGTTCTTCCGTTCTCCTCCTGATTTCCCAAGAGTAACCATGGTTACTTCACTTCTTCTTCATCTCTGTCTTACTTTCTATCTGCCAACATCCATTTCTTTCACACCCAGTCCCTTTGCTTTTTTTGGTCCCGTTTGTCCCCCACCTTTTTTGCATTGGCTGTTGGCTTCGTTTTTACTCCCTCCCCTTAAAACGGGTCTTTTTTTTTTCGGTCGAATTATTTCTTGTTTTTTTCGCGTCCTTTCCCGTATTTGTCATTTTCCTTTTTCCCTTTTTTTTTTCCGGTCCCGGGTTCCTCTTCTTCCCTGGAAATATTGATGGTTCCCTTCTTCCTGAACCTGACAGTTCCGTCTCCTAAACTTTTCGCTTCTACCCGATTTTGCTGCCCCTGCCCAACCTGCCTTTCTTTAGGAGTTTGACCCCGCGTTAACTGAGTTCTCTTCTCCGGTGGTTCCCCCCCTCTGTAGTCTGAAATGGCTCACCCCCTTTGCTCTGTTGCTTTTTTTCTTTTTCCTTTTCCTTGCCGATTACCCGCTCCCTTCACCAGTTTGCCTGATCGTTGTTTTAACTCCTTCTTGTCCCTTTCTGGTCCTTCCCCGTCTGATTTCCGTTTTGCCTCTCTACCTACCACCCCTGTTGTTTCTCCTTTTTTCTCCTTCCACTTCTTTTCCCCATGAGATTTGTTGTTTACGGTCCTGGCCGTTCCCTGACCCACTTAGTCTTCTTTTTTTTCTTTTTTCTTTCAAACCATTTCCTTTTCACCCCTTTTTTTCATCCCCTTTTCCTGTTTTTCCCCCCACTTCCTGTCTGATTTTTTTTCCCCTCTTTTTTCCCGTTGTCGTTTTTTTTTCCCCCCTGTTTTCCGCGTGGTTTTTTTCTTGCCCACGTCACGGTTTTTTTCCCTATTTCTTTCTTTTTTTCTGGTCCCCCCAAGCCTCCCCCCCCCCAAGATGAAGTAAATTCCCCCCCCGTTCCCCGCGAGACCCCTTTCTTCACTTCCAACTGGAGAAACCCTTCCTTCCTTAAGGGAAATGCCTTTCCCGCCTCGGTCTCGAGTTACTTTCGCCGTAGCCGTCCGCCTGTTATGGTGACGCCCCCTACCTTTCTGATTTTGACCCCGCTTCTTGTGATCGCGATTTCCAGGAACTAGGGCTTGTTGGGTGCGCTGGCGATCTTTTGTCGTTTTCTTTTTTTTTCCTTTCTGCTGTATTCCCCCCCCCTTTTCCCCCTTTTTTTTTCAATCTACTTTTTTATTTTTTTTGTTCGACAGTCCCCGATCTGTTCTTCACTCGCCCCCCCGCCAGCTTCCCCCCCTCTTATAACGCAGCCTTTTTTCTCTTTTTCTGTGTAATAAGCGGTTGGACCTCCCTCTGGTACGGTCACAGTTATTGATTTCTTACGTCTCTTTAGCTTTTCACTCGGTGTTACCTGTTGCTTCCTTAGAGGAATTTTTATGTTTTTCATGAGTTTCGATTTTTTCCTCTGCTTGTGAAATAAACGTGGTGTTAAACGCTGATCTTTTTCTGGCCCTTTTTTTTCTTTTTCGGATGGAAGAACTGGGGAGTGGTCCCGGCCCCCCCCCGTCTTTTCCCCCCCGCACCCCGCTGGCCAACTCTTCCCCGTTTCGCCCCATCCATTCGCCCAGCATCCAGCTGGGTTTTTTCAGCACCCGTATTCTTCTGACTCTTTTTGTCTTCCCGTTCAGTTTTCCTGTTTTCCCCGACCTAATCACTTTCCCCTCCTTGTTTTTCTGCTTACCGCATTTATCTGGTTTTAACGATTGTAACGGGTGCCAACAACCCCCCTTTTCCTCCCCGTTCTTCCAGTACCAGCTTTTAAAATTCTCAAATAGCTTTTTTCCCCGCCTTTCTTTCACGTTCACTTCCTTTTTTTGTGCGTCTTGATAGTTTGCGGATATGAACCCGGTTTCAAACTCTTCATGGGTTGAGTTTTCTTTTTCCCTCCTTTAGTTGGCCCCGTCTCCTTTCCATCCTCGTTTTTCAAACTCTTGGTCCGGCCCGTCCTTTTGTTTTTTTTGGCAGCCTCAGCCTTGTACGACGGCGTTTGCTTCATTTGGGGCATGCTGCCGTTTTGACCGTCTCTGTCCTTTCCCGCCTCGACCACCTGGTCCTCACGAAAAGTAGTTTTATTCCCCCCTCGTATTTCGATCCCACCCGAATAAGGCCTCGTCCTGGAATTTGGTTCCGAAGCACGGCGCAACCCACCCCCTGAGTTTTCACCCCAAGCCCCCCGAGTTTCCCTCGTGTCCCTTTCATTTTTCTCGTGGTTTTTGTTGTCCGGTTGCGCTGTTTGAGTTGCTGGTGCAATTTTGAAGTCGTTCCTTTTTATTTCGATCCCGGTTCCTGACACCCCCTCAGGGGCCTGATCGGCACGTGCTCGTTCCAGCCGAATTCTGTTTGGGCCGCGTTTGTTGGTGTCGGACCGTGTGTGAGACTGCCCCCACCCCTGCCAAGCCATTTTCAAAACCGATTTCCTATTCAGCGTGTTCGATGATCCATTTTCCGTTTAGCACGTCTTTGCACGGGCGACGATCGTCGCCCAAGTTTTAACATTTTCCTCCCCTGTTTTTTTCCTCCCACCAGGTTTTTTTTTTCACTCCTGCCCAGACGGAATTTTTGCCCGCTGGTCCTGCCACCGGTCGGAGTTTTTTTCAATCTTACGCGGTTAGGGCGGTTTACACAGGGTCTGCACCTTCCCCTTCTCCTCGTTTTTCTCGTTTGGTAGACAGAAGTCGTCGGAGCCCCTGTTTGAGGCTCATCGGAGCGACCCCCAGTCTTCGGTTCGACTTAGTCCCAATCTTTTCCCTCCGCAGATCCCAGTCCGGTCTGGACGGTCCCTTTCGGCGGTTCAGTTTACCTACGCTGGCGTTTTCGATTTTCGGACCGCTCGGGCAGCCGGACTGATGACCCAGTCTTTCTTGCTCTACGTGTGCAAGAGTTGCCCGGCTTTTGAGCTGGGCGGAGGCAGTGGCGGACGCTGAGAACTTGGGGGGGCCTTCGTTGACTGTTTTACCCGCGCGTTGGGGTATTTGGGAACTTTCCTTTTTTTTTTTGTCTTACTTACCGATTTTTTTCGTGACAAGCATCAACCTGACTCGGGCAGTGGTTCGAGTCGGCGTTTTTGATTTGCGAGGGTTCCTGGTTGCCCCTTTTTGTGCCCGGAACCTGAGCAAACGGCAACCGTGGAGAGAGGGGGCCAGGGGGGGCCGGCGCTGCGGCGGCCGCTGCTCCATCAATCCCCTTTTCGTGCCCTCCACGTATGGGGAGCATCCTGAGTTCAGCTTCGGTCGTACGGGGGGCGATGCGTTTGGAGGTCTCGGTCGGTAGCGGGGCGACGCTTTACGCTTTTCGCCGGCGACGCCCTGATGCCGATGGAGGCAGTCCGCCACAAAGGGTCTGTCGCCGGGAGCGTGCCTCACTCGGGCTTGCCTGCCTACTTTTGATCTTGACGACCGGGTAGGGTCGTTCTCTCCTCTTTCCCTTTTTATGCCTCTCCCTTCCGCGCGGCGCGACGGGATTTCCAGGTTTCTGCGTTTTACATCACGCTTCGGCACGCCGCGGGGATGGGTCCTACGATTCGGTTGTTTTTGGGATTTCTTTCGTGGGCGGGGTTTGCCCATTTCTTGATGATCCATGCGCTCCGCACGCTTTTTCGCGCCGGGCTAGTGCCTTTTTTTTTGCCGGTTTTTCGGCCTGAGGATCTCCTCGTTCGTTTTCCCCTTTGGCCTTCAACGCAGTTCCGAGCACTTTTGCTCTCCGTGTTAGCTTTAGCGGGCCTTTTCCCCCCCCCTCCACCCCTTGGGCCACTGCGCGTTCGCGTCTTTTTTTGCGAGTTTTTTTCGTTACGTCTGGTTTTGCCCCGGACGGCGCCGGCGTCCTCTCTGGGGTAGCTTCCGATTTCTTTTAGTGTCGCCTTTGATTCCACGATAGTTGCCCCCCCCACAAAGGGAATGTCTTTCGCGGGCTGCATCCCGGTTTATCCCGTTTTATGTCGGTGGTTTTGGCTTGCCTCCGTGCCTTACATGGCGCGTTGCTGTTCCGGTTTCGCCGACCCCCACCCTTTCCTTTCGTCTTGTCGGTTCGTTTTTAGGCGCTTGCGACTTTTTTGATCGGGCGTTCGCCAGTTTTCCGACCTGAATCTTTCTGCGACCCCTTTTTTTTTGCCCTGTGTCAGTCACCGACCCCGGGGGAGTGAACACCTGGTTTCTTTTCTGTCCTCGCCTGCTCCCTCTTTCTTTTTTTTCCTTGCCAGTCCCCTCAGGGGTTCGAGGTTTCCCAGGAACGCGTACAGGCATTTTTTTGCTTTCCCTCCCCCTTTTCGCTTTGTCCGCGGTCGAACGCTCTATTCAACTTTAGAATTTCTTTTTTCGGGACGTTCCCTAGCTGGCGTTCGGTCCTCGTGATAATAGATGTTTCTTTCAAGTGACTGTCGTTTTCTCGAGTTCTTTGTTATTTCCCCCTTCCCAACCCCTTGGCTTTCCCCCTTCCTGTCAGATTTCCATGCGTTTTCGATTAATTCTAGAATTCCCCTTTTTTTTGTTTTCTCAACTGACTTTTTGTTTTTCCTGATAGCGTCCAGTCCTTCCTCCCATGACCCCTTTGTGGATATCCGATGCAGCTTTCGCCCTTCGATCTTTATCTCTTTTTTTTACACTCCCCTACTCAGTTTTGTTGTTGTTTTTCTTGGATTTCCCCGTTCAGTCCTTCGCGGAGATTCCAGTATATCATCCGCAGGTGCTTCGTTTACCGGCTATTCGTAGCCCCAGTTACTTCGGCCCAGCGCGTCTTTTTGCTAGCTGCTTTTTTTTCTTTTTCCCCCCGTTCCCACCCCCATTCTTATCTGCCGCCCCCTCTGTTTTTTTGCGCCGTTTGAGTTTTTGCCCTTCAACCCCGTCACTGAACACGGACCCTTCTTGACCTCTTTTCCAACCCCCCCCTGGATCCTCTCTCAATGACCCGTCCTCTTTTTTCCCGGGCGTCGTCAAAATTTTCCTTTCCGGGGGGGGGTCTCAGGGCTCGGAGTTGCTTACGTCCTTCCTGCCGCCCCCTTTTCGTCCCTTTGGCGCCTCACCGTTCTGGAGCTGATTACCCCACCGCTTCCTTGCACCTTCTGTTTTTTTCCCTTTTTGCGTTGTTTCACTGGCGACTGTACCTCCGTGTTGCTTGCCTTAAGCCTTGTTTTTTTGTGTCTCTTCGAGGTTGGCCCAGTGCGTCCGGCTGCATTATCTAATCGTTTAGGCCTCTTTACCGTTTCCCACGTCTTGTTCCCGTACGGCAGCGCTCGTTTTGGATGTTGCTTTGTGACTTGAGTTTCGGCGGACCCTGAACCGTTCGCGGTCCATCTCTGGTTCCCAGCACCATTTACACCGAAATCCCTTTTTTTTTTGCCGTGGCTCAGCGGCGACTTTTCCTTGTTTACGAGGGCGTGTGATTCGGTCTCCAGCGGCGTGGTTCGGCTTTTTCATCGGTTCCTTTCCGACGGAACTCTCACGGTCCATTTCTTTCTTTTCTTTTTCACCCCTCTTGATCCATTCTCTGGTCTTCTCCAAGTTTGCTTTCGGTGAGAGTAGGAACTGCTCGTCTTCTTCAGTTCACCTTTCTCGGGTGACACTCCGGGTGTTTGATTTTAAGAGTTTTCCATAGTTTTGAAAAGATATCTTCTAGTATAGTGACTCCCCCAACGGCCTC
>Ga0179593_1280939_pt1 | contig 11805 bp, 23 predicted proteins | sample CZODoug2_1_08_16_FD_185931 | JGI IMG/M metagenome (GOLD analysis project Ga0179593, IMG submission 185931) | Vadose zone soil fungal communities from Angelo Coast Range Reserve, California, USA - CZODoug2_1_08_16fungal (PacBio error correction) | ecosystem: Environmental > Terrestrial > Soil >... | reverse complement strand
CTTTTCCCCCTTGTTTTTTTCTTCCTTTTTCGTCGTTTTCTCTTTGGAATTTTTTCTCCCTCTGTTCAGTTTGTTGGCTATTGGTTGTGGCCACATTCGTGTGTGACTTTAGTTGAACCAGGCCTTTGTCGGGTGAGAATGTTTTGTTCCCTGGTTTTCCCCCTTCTTTCCCCCTTTACTCGCCTTTTTTTTTTTTCCTTTTTTTTGATTTTTTTCCGTTTTGAACCCCCGGTGTTGGCCTGGTTTTGTTTTTGTGAAAGGCCCTCCGGTTCTTTCCCCTGTCTCTTGGTCTCCTCCCCCTTTCACTACAGTTGGCGTTTTTTACCTTTGTGGGAGCGTCTTTCATCGGCCCCCCAGTTCACCCGAGTTTGTTGGGGCAACCCCTTTTTTTTCCCCTTTTTTGGGTTTGTTTTTTTGTCTTAACTGCCCTTTTCCCCCCCCTTCCCTTCCTTTTGTCGGGTGTTTTTGTCCCCTTTTTTCGCTTTTTGGGGGTGTGAACATGCGATGTCCCCTGTGTGTCCCCCCCAACCAAAAGGGGGGGCCCACGTGGTTTGTTTCTATGAATTGTTCCGTGGGTTTTTTTGTTTTTACGCCCATTTTTGGTGGTTTGTTTTTTCTCCCCTCTTCCTATTTGAAATTAGGGCTTTCGGGCTTTCCACACAACTGCCCATTGGTCTGGGCCACCTTCTTTTCCCACCAAAATGTCCCCCCCCGCGCCATCCCTTTTTTTTTGTCAAGACTTCTTGTTTGCCTTTTTTGTCCCCCCCAACCATTGTTGTACCTTTCTGGGCGTTGTGGATACTTTTACCAGTTTATCTTTTTTTTTTTTTGGTTGTTACTGGTTTTTTTCCCCTCACACTTTCATCGTTTCCTTGTTTTTTTTTTTTTGGAAATTTTGTGTGGACCGTCTTTGGCGGGTTTCCCCTCCCCCCCCCCCCAACAACAACCCCCCATGGTTTGTTTTTCGTGGTTGGAGTTAAGGTTCCCTTGTTTTCCTTGTTAGGGGGTGGTGGTAAGCTTTTTTTTCCTTGGAGATGGTCACTTTTTTTTTCACATCTCCCCCTTTGGGTCGTTCTTTTCCCCCCAACCCACCTTTTTGTATTTGTGCTTTTGTCCTGAGTCGGTTTTCTTTTTTTTTGTAACATGTTTTTCACCCAACCCCCCCCCCCCCGTTTTTTTCCCCCCTCCCCCCCTCTCTGGTGCTTTTTGGTCCATTTTTTACCCCCTTCGTCCCCAAGGGAATTTATGGGTGGTGTTTCTTGTTGGGGGGAAATTTTCTTTTTTTTCTCTTTCTTGTTTGTTTTTTTTTTTGACCTGTTTTTTTTTTTTTTTCCCACCGTTCCCACGTTTTTAAGGGGGGTTTTCCGTTTTTTTGTTCCTTGGGTGCGGGGAGGGCTAACAAACCCAGTTTGTTTTGTACCCAGGTTTTGTTTTAGTTTACCCTCTGATTTCCCACCCTGATTGTCCTTTTGGCTCTTTTTTGCCGTTTAAAGGACAATACGGTATTTTTATAGGTGTCCCCCCAAACTTTTTTTTTTTTTTTTTTGACCCCTTTTTCCCCCCTTTTTTCCCCCCCCCCCCCCCCCCCTTGGTTTTTTGAACCTTTGTAAGGCACTTTGATCTGGGGTTTTGTTTAAGAGTTGGGCCATTGTTTCCCAAGTCAGTCTCAACCCCCCCCTTGGGTTTCCCCTGTTGTCTTTGTTTGGAAACAGGTTTTTTGCACCCCACCTGGTTTTTGCAACCCCTGAACCCCCCCCCCCTTTTCACAGCGCCCCAGATTTGTGGTGGGGAAAAGTGATTTTCTGGTTTGTTTGCGCCCCCGTTTTTTCTTTTTTCCTTTTTTGGTATTCCCAATTATGCTTCCAGTTTTCCTGTGCGGGTGCCCCCCCACTTTTTTCGCCCTTTTTCCGGGTTGCCGTCCTCCTTTTCACCACTGCTGGGGGTTTTCCCCATTGCCCAAACACTTTTTTCCCCATTGGACCCCCCCCCCCCCCCCTTTCACCGGGACTTGTGGCCAACCCCCGGGTTGGGACGGCCCCCCACCAAATGCTGTCCTGTTCATTTTACTTTGTTACGTGTTTTCCCTTCTTTCTGCCCCGTTTTTTCTTACTCATTTTTTGGTTTGTGTAAAAATTTAACCCGTCCGCCCCCTTAGCACTCCCTCTCTCCGGTGTGTTTTCCAAAGGCTCCATTTTTCTTCCCTTCACCCACTTGTTTTTTTTGGGTGGTCACTTTCACACCACAGGACAGTTTTTTTTTGGGTTTTTTTTTACAGTGCCGTTGCACCCTTTTTTTAATGTGCTTTTGTTTTTTTCCACATTCCGGCTGGTTTCCCCTGTTTTACCAAGGGCGGTCCTGGTGGGGGCGTGCCCACCCCCCCCCCTCGCCCGAGTTTTCCCTTTTGTGTACCCTTTTTTTCCCTTTTCCCAGAGTCAACCGTCCCGCTTTTGTTGTCCACTACCCCCCCCGCGTTATGTCCCCATTTTTCCCCCCCACTTTTTTTCTGTTTTTTCCAAAACCCGAGCCAGGCCCCCCGCACTGGGGACACTCTTTTTTTTTTTTTTCCCCCCCCATCCCCTCCTGGGGTTTTTTTTTCTTTTAGTTTGTGAAATTTTGGTGCATTTCCCCTCCCTCTTTGGAAGAAAGGTTACCGCAAACCCGCCCCCCTTTGGTTGAACGAACACCGGTCTTTTTGGTGCTTGCCCCCCCCCCCCCCCCCCCATGGTGTTTTTCGAAGCCCCCCCCGGTTTTTTTTTCCCCCCCCCACCTCGCCCGGAAACTTCTGGTTGAAAAAACCACACCCCCTCGGACTTTGGGCACTTCCCTCGTGTTTTTTTGTTCCCCCCAACTGTGCGCCTGATTTGCTTTTTTTTTGGGGACCCGGGATTTGGTTTCCCCTTTTGAGTATGGGCCCAACTGGTTTTTTCCCGTTTTGTTCCAAAACACCGTTTTTTGCCCCCCTCCCCCCCCCGTGTCTCCCTTTTGCCCCCCCGCCCAATTATTGCCCGTCCCCTAACCCTTGTGCCTCCACACCCCACCTTTCACCCCTGTTTTTTGGCCCCTTTTTTTTTGCACTGTGGGCTTTTTTTTTTTTACCCCTGTTTTTTAGGCCCCCAACCACTTCTGCACCAGTGGTTTTTGTTTGAACCCCCACCCCTTTCCCCCCCTGGTTTGGTTTTCTACCAACCCCAATGCCTTTTCCTGTGAACCTTTTTTTTTTTGGGTTTTTCCCCTGGGACAAGAAAACTCCCCCGTTCTGGGAAGTGGTTTCTGAACGTTGCTTCCCCCCCTTTTTTTGGGCGTTTTTTTTTTTCGTTGGGGTGCATCCCCCCCTGTTTCCAGTGCCCCCTCCAGGGCTTTGTTGTTGCCCCTTTTTGTTTTTTGCCCCTTTTTCCCCAATTTTTTCCCCCTTTTTTGGCTGTTTTGTTTTGTGCATCCCCCCCTTGTCCCCCCCCCCCCCCCCCCCCCAACACAAACCTCAATTTCCGTGTGTGTTTTTTTTCCTGTCGTTTCCACGGCACCCACCAATCCGCATTTCCCCACCCACTGGGTGCCCCATTTATTTTGTCCCTTCTTAAAGTTTGTGTGGAGCCCGATGGTGTGGGTGTTGAGTTGGGGGGGACCCTGAATTATTCTTCTTTTCCTTTTCTTCAGGTTTGGTTTTTTTTTTTGTGACTCCCCCTTCATTTTTTTCCCCCCCCCCCTTCTGTCCGTCCCCCCCCCAAAGAGAGAGCGCCACCTTTTACTGCGCCCCCCCCCCCCCCCCCATTTTTTTGTGGGTTCCAACCCTTTTTTTCCCCTTTTGGTCCCCTGGACCTGTTTTTTCCAACCTTGGTTTTGACGGCAATGAGTTGGGCACCGTTGACCCCGCCAGTTTTTTTTTTTTTCCCCCCCCCCATGGTGCTTTTTTTTTTTTTCCCAAAGTTTCCGTGCTCCATGTTGGTGGCCCCTTGCTCTTTGCTTCGGTGAAGTGCCCCACTGGTGTTTGGGGAAACAGGTTTGTGCCCACGCCCCTTGTGGGTCCCGCCCTGCCCCTCCCCCTGTTTTGTCTTGTGCTTGTTCCAGGTTTTTTCCCTGCCTGGAAATCTGGGATTGTTCACCCCCGTGGCCCATTTTCCAAGTTTTTTTTTTTTCACCCCCCCCTTGTCCTTGTTCAGGTGGTCCCCTTTGTTGCTTTTTACGGGGTTTGGCCCCTGCGAATTGGGTGTCTTCCTTTTGTACCAGCAGTTCAGCATCCCGTTTTTTGGTTGGTTTGGTCGGGTCGTTTTTTTTTTGACCGTCCGTAGGGTGGCCTTTTTTTTGTGTTGTCCCGGTTGGGAAAAAGATGGAAAGGCCAACCGACTTGGCTTTTTCTTTTTTTTTTTGGTTGCAACCACCACTTTTCTTTTTGAAACCCTTTAAGGCGTTCCCCCCTTGACGTTTTTCACCTTGGAGGTAGTTGTTTCCTTTTATGTGTCTGGTTTTCTTTGGTTTTCTTTTGGTTTTTCCTGGTTGCTGGTGGTTTTTGGTTTCCACCCAACCAATTCTTTTTCCACCCCTTTTTGTCCTTTGTTGAATTTTTTGAGGTTCACTCTAGTAGGTGAGCAATTCGACCCCCTACCCCCCCCCCCCGGTTGGACTTTTTTTTATCATGTCCTTTTCCTTTTTTTTTGTTCTATGTAAATCCAATTTCTTGTATGTCCTTTATCGTGTGGTGGACCTTTTTTGGCTTTTCCACAAGTCGTTTTTTTTTTGGTTGTTACCCAAAATCGGCACCCTTTTTTTTGGTTCCAAGCGGGGGGGCAGTGGGGTGGGGCCCTTTGTCCCAGGTTTGTTGGGACTTCCTTTTTTTTTTTGTTTTTATGTGGCTTGGATTCGTTACCATCCCCCACGCTGTGGTTGGGGGTTACGGCGGGGGGTCCCTTGGTTTCCCAGGTTGGGCCCCCTGCCGGGTTTTCACCAGTGCTCTTTGGTGTCTTCACCCCCCCACCCCTTGTCCCCCCTTTTCGTCAGTTCTTTTTGTTTTTTGGAAAACGTTCACCCGTGGTTCTTTTTTTCACTTGTTTTTGGTTCTGCTTTTTTTGTAGTTTGTCCTTGGTTGGCTTCTTTTTCTTTTGGGAACCACGTTCGTTTTTTGTTGGACTACGAGTGTTCCCCCCCCCCTTGTACACCCTTTGCCCCCCACCCTTTTTTCTCCCCGTTGCATGTTTCCCCTTGCGTTGCGTTCATTGGTTTTTTTTCGGTTTTTTATTTTTTTCCCTTTTTCCACCCCCCCTTTGGTTTTTGTTGCCGTCTCCCCCTTTTTTTTAAGTTTTCCCGGAAAAAAAAAACTTTTATGTTACGGCGGGTTCATCAACCTTCTTTGTTTCCCAAATTGTATTGTACCGCTGTGTGTTTTCTTTTTCCCACCCACTTTGTTGGTGTGGCAAAGGGGCCTTACCCCCCCAATTATGCCCCCCCAAACCTCCTCCCCTTTTTCCTTTGTCTTTCCCTTGTTTGTTTTGATTGGCCCCCCAGTTTGTCCCTTGTCTGGTGGTGTCAAATACAACCAGGTTTTTGGGGCCGGTTTTTTTTCCCCAACTTTTTTGGTCGTTTTTCCCCCCGGTGTGTTGCTTTTTTTTGTCAACATGGGGGGCCCCCCCAATCGGCCAACCCGGGGTCTTTTTTTTTTTTGTTTTTTAAGTCCTTGTGGTGTCCTTTTTTTGTTGTTCACCACCCCTGGTGGTTGATATTCCGGACCCGGTGGGGTTTTTTTTCCAGTCTTTTTGTTTTGTTTTGGGACTTTTCTCCCCATTGTTGGTGCGAATTTTTTTTGGGATCCTGCGCCCGGGAGGGGTGGGCGGGTGGGGGGGGTGTTTCCACTGTTCCCACCCTTTTTTCGTCCCCACCCCCCCCCCCCCCTTTAACATTGCCCCCCGTTGGTGTGCCCCTTTTTTTTTTTTTTGGGTTGGTTCTTGGGACCAGATCTGTGTGCAAACCTTTGGCAACAGGAACCCCACGTTCTTTTTTTTCCCAAGTTCTCCTTCCTTCCAGTTCCGGGCCGGATTTCCCCTTGGGCCAAACCACACTCTCTCGGTTTTTTTTTTTCTTTTACCCAACTTTTTGTTTACCGTGTCACCCCTTCCGTTTCACCCCCCCCCTCCCAGGGCAAGGGTTCTGCAGCGGGTCCCAGTTGGCAAGCCCCGCCCCTTTTTTTTATGTTTTGTTTCAACATTCCCCCAGGTGCTGTTCGACCCCCCCCCATCCTTTTGGACCATGTTTCCGGACCTTTAATCCACCCGACACAAAGCATTGGGTTTTTTTTTTTTCCGGATCCCCCCAGACCCCCTTTTTTTTTTGTTTTTTGTCCCGCATACTATTTTTTTGGCTTTTTTTTCTTCCACATATTCGGGTCTGGGGATCGGCCCTGATCCCCTTCGTTACCCCCACACCTGGGTGCCCTTTTTTTTTCGGTGTGTGGACCCCCACCTTTTTGTCTGTTTTTGGTTTGCTGGGTTCCCTTCGAAGTTCGATTTTTTTTTGTGGACTTGCCCTGGTGTGGCTTTTTTTTTTCCTTGGCCGGGCCCTTTTTTTTGTTTCTTTTTTTTTTTGTTTGCAAACCCTGTTATTCGGGGCATTTCTGTGTCCCACCCTTTCCACCCCCCCCCCCCAGGTCACTTCTTTTTTTTTTCTGATTTTTTTTCCCACTTTTTTTTTTCCCTCCCCCCCCTTTTTTTTGGTTTCCCCTTGAAGAATTGGTTTTTTTGGAAAAAAAACCCCCGTTTTCCCCCATCTTTCCTGGCTTGTGCCAATTGCATCTCCTCTTTTTTTTTTTTTTTTTTTTTTTTTTGTTTGTTTTTTTTTTTTTTCCCCCCCAATTTTTTCGGGTCTCAAAGGGGCTTGCCACCACCCCCCTTAAATGGTTCCCCCCTTCCCGTGATTTTTTTTTAGGTGGTTTTTCCCCCTGCTTTTTTTGCCCTTTTTTTTTTCCCTCCCCCTTTTTGCTGTCCTTCGAAAAATGCACCCTTTTCCCACGGGGGAGGTCAACCCCTTTTTTTTTTTTTTGTTTGTTGCTTTGGTCCCCCGTCCCCCCCCCTTTGCGTGTCCAATCTTCTTTTTTTTCTTTTCCCTCGTTTTTTGTGTTGGAGGAAGAGGGATTATTTTGCTGCTTTTGGACGGGCTCTCAAGTGGCCATTGTTGTTGACCGTTACCGTTTTTTTTTTTTTTTTTTCCTCCCGCTGGATTTTTTTTTTTTCCCACCATATTTTAGACAACCGGAAAACACTTGATGACGTCCTGCACCCGGTTGCCCCTTTTTTTTTTGGGGCGGTTCGGTTGCCTTATTTTTTGCTGGTTTGAAGGGTAACCGGTTGTTCCTGTCAGTTTTTTTTTTTTTTTTTTGTGCCACCTGTTGGTCCCCTTTCGTGAACCCAGCTTTTCCCCTGTTTTTTTGACCACCCTTAAAAGGGGACCTCTGGCTCGTTTTTGCTTTTTGGGTTTGTTTTTTGCCCCCACGTTTTTGTTTTTGGGTCGTTTTTCAAGTGTGTCCCTGGACCGACCCCACCCCCCTTGAGGTGACTGGCGCCACCAACCTCCGTTTTTTTTGTGTCAGAACAACCCCCCCTTTTTTTGGTCCCATCCCCGTGTTTGTCCCACCCGGAACTTTTGGGGCCGCAGTGGGTGTCTTGTTCCCTTTTGTCTTTTTTTTTCCACACCCCCACTGCCCCTCTTTTTGTCCCCCTGTTTGTCTTTTTTTTTTGTTTGTTGGCGGGGGCGAAAACCCGTCTGCGGGTCTTTCCCTTTCTATCGTTTTGTGTGGGTTTGCCCCGGTTTTGTCGATACGCCCCCCCCGAATCTTCGTGTTACGACGCCCCCTTTTTTTTTCCCTCCCTTTTTTTTCCGAGTGTTACTTTTGTTGGGTCCCCTAAGGCCAACCTGGCTGTGGTTTTTTCCTGGACCCGGGTCGGTTGGCTGCAGCTCGTCCCCCCCTTCCCAAACTTCCCCCCTTTGTTCGTTTTTTTTGGGTTTTTTGGTTTGGGTCCACATTTGCTGGCGGCCGGCTGTGGTTTTTGGTGTTTTGGGTCTTCCCCCCCCTGTTTTCACCCCTGAGTGAATCTGTTTTTTCAGTACCAAAAGAAACAAACTTTGCACATTGTCGATGGGGGATTTTTGACGTTTCTCGTTTTTTTTCTTTCTTCTTCCCCCCCTTGGCCAAAAAAAGGTTCCCCGGGTCCCCCATTTTTTTGTTTGCGGGTTCCCTTTCCCCCCCGGCCCGTTGATTACCTTTTTTTCCTTTCCCTCTCCCCAACCATTTTTCCACCCGCAAATTCAGAACCAATTGCCCCTTCCGGTTTGGATGAGGCCCCCCCCTTTTTCTCCCCCTTTTTTTTTCCCCCCGGGCCCCGTTGTCCCCGCTCTCTTTCCCCGATGGGGGTTTGGGCCCGGGAGTTTCCCGGCCCCCCCACCTTTTTGTCCCTGTTGTTTTTTTTTTTTTCTTGTTGTACCGGTTTTTTTTTTCCACTCCACCCCTTCCGCCCCGGTTTGCACCCTGCCTGCGAACAAAAACCTTTTTTGGAAGGTTTCCTTTTTTGGCGCCTTTGTTGTCTTTTTTTTTTACCTTTGTTTTTTTTTTTCATCGGACTTCTCATCGTGCGGCACGGTGGCGCGCCGTTGATGCGTCTTAGACAGAGGGCGCCGCCCACTGGCACAAAGTCACTTCTCTCGAAAATGCTTCTCTCCTTCCGTCTTTTCTTCGCTCCAGGATCCTATCCAACAATAAGGCTCCGCCTGATCCCTTTTTCTCCCTCAGAATAATCCCTCACGACACTTCTCCCTTTCATTCCCGGCGATCCGCATGATGTCGTCCGAACGGCCGTCACTACCCCCGTTCCGCTCCCGGGCCGCCTTTCTCCGAGTTAACACGTCCCCCCTTTGTGCAACCGAAAAGCCCCCTCTTTCGACAGCGGGGCCTCTACCTCTAGGTGGGTGGGATGTTCTCACTGCATCGTTCCTCGAAGAGGAAGACCGCCTGTCCCCTCGCCCCGATGCTGCTACCCCCCTTTTTAGCCGAAGCAGCCCATCTCCCAGACAACAATAGACTTCTCCTTCCGGTCGACTGCGCGAGCTCGGACCGGGAGCTGCTTCCCCCCCCGCACTGCCCCCCTCTCCCGCGCTAACCCCGCTCCCCTCACTTACTGCATGGGATTTCCCCCCGAGGCTGCTAACCTCCTGGAGGGTGGCAGCTCCTGCAATCGACCGGATTCAAACCGGCTGACTATGACGATTCCGGCGCCATCGCATTGGTGCCTTTTGCTCCTTCATTTCCGCCTGCCCCCCGTGGCGTATTTTTATCCCATGGGAATCGGGAAGTACAGCGCTGCGCAGAGCGTGGTGGCGAACTATAGCTCTTATCGTTTGTTGAGAGCTCCTCGCCGTAACCCGATTCTCAGCTGTAGCTCCCCAAAGGTTGGACCCTTTTTTTCCTTGGACCGGCGGTTTGTTTTTTGAGCCATCAAGGCTGAGAGAGATCAATGATTGACTTCCTGCCAGCCAGACCATGTTTGGGGGGGAAAACCCATCCCCAGGGGCGTGTAAGTGATTCTTTCATCCTTGAAAGGATGGCTGTTACCCTTAAGTTGTTTGGTTCCAGCCAGATGTGGCCCTGATGGTAACGACCTGAGACAATGTGTACGAGCATCTTTTCCTCCCAGACGGTTTTTGTTTCCTTGTGACGTCTCCCTGCCCCACGTTCGAGCATTCTCCCCCTTTTTCGACCGGTCCCGCTAGTTTTCTGAGTCGTCTTCAGGGAAATGGTTTCCTGCCCATCGTACAATTTTCTTATTTCCCCCCCTCAACCGAATTTTACCTTTTTCCGCGTCGCCACTTCACCCCTCATTAGAGGTGATTTTCCCAAGGGTTCGGTGAATCTTAAAAGGGGCGGACGGGCTTTTTCCTGGGAGTTCCTTTCTTGTTGATAGTTTCCTTTTTTCCGTGTTGCGCCGTCGCAAATTTTTCGTGGGGGCCCACCCCCAGAATGCCAGTAGTAGCCAGAAAAAGTTGGGTGCACTCCCCCTGGGTTTCCTAGGAGGATCTGTCCTTCTCGAGTTTTAAAGGAGAAGAACGGTTTTTCGCCAGAGAACAGTTTTAGTTTTGGGAAACCCCAACACTACCTCCACATCACCCCATAGTTGTAGTAGCCCCCTCCCGGTCCCCCCTCACTTCCCCCCCCTTCAGCACTCCCCTCCCACTTCCACTTCCAGACCCACATACCCACTCCCCTCTGACTCCTCCCTCCCCCTTCCTCCGCCCCTCCCATCCAGTCTCCCCCCTCCCCCACCCCCCCCTCTCTCCCCCCCACCCCCCTCTCCCTACCCTATCTCCCTCGCCCTGACTAGATCCCTATTATTTTCTCCCCCCCCCCTCCCCCCTCCACTTTATTATTACTCCCCCTTTTCCCCTCCCCTCCGCCACTTCTTACCCGCTCTGCACCCCACCATTTCCGCCTACTCCCCTCCCCCCCCCCCCCTCCTCTCCCCCACCCCCTCCATCTCCCCCACCCGCACCCTTTCCCCGCTATATCCTTCTCCCCTTCCTTTTATTTCACCCCCCCCCTCTCTGTCCCCCCATATCTTCCTGCTTTAATCTCACTTCCCCATCTCCCTTTTCCTCCTACCCCTGCAGCCACCCCCCTTCCCCCGCTCCCTCTCCCCCTCCAGTCCTCCCCCCTCCCTCTACTCCTCTCACACCGCACAACCATTCTCTCCCCTCCCTTTTCCCTCATTACCCCACCTACCCTCCCCGTTCTTCCCCCCCCTTCCGGGGGCTTCCTTTTCTTCCTTCTCCCCTCTTTTTACACACTCCAGCACTTATCGGTCCCACCACTTTTTCTTCCCACCCCCCCCCGTCCTCCCCCGTCCCTTCTTTACTTCTCCCCTTCTCCCTCCTACCTGTCCCCCCTCTCCTCACCCTCCCCCCCCTAATCCTACCCCTCTTTCTCCCTTCCCTATCTCCCCCCCCCCTCACCTCTCCCTATCTCCCCTTCCCCTCTCATTCTTTTCCTCCTATATCACCCCTGCTTCTCACTTGTTCCCCCCCCTTCAACCCACCCTTCACCCCCCCCCCCCTACCCCTGCCTCCCCGTTACCCCCATCCTCTCCCTCCCTCCCCCTCCTTCACCGAGCCCTCCAACCTACCTTCCACCCCCCTCCTCCACTCGCCCTCTGTCCCACTCCCCCCCTTCCTCCTCCTTCCCCCCCCCCCCACTACCAACTCTACCCCCACCCCCCCCCCCCCTATCCCCCCCCTTCTCTTCCCCACCCCCTCCTCACACCCCCCCACTCCCCCAACCACCTTCCAATCCTCACCCCGACGCTCTCCCCCCCCTTCTCGGGCGGAGAATCACCTTGGTCTAACTTCGAAACAGTCAGAGCACTGTCTGTGTGAAGCACTTATTTCTGAAGTAATCCTGTCTGATTGACGCTCATACCTGCATGGGAAATTACCTGCTTTTCGGTTGGTTCAACGTAGGGGCGGTTCTTGTGCGGTACTTTCGGGCACCCGTCACTCCCCCCTTCAATACGGCGCAGAAGATTATCATTTGACCGCCCCAACTCCTGCCCGACCAAGGTCCTTCCGCACCCTCGACGGGACGTGGCCTGAGCCGTCCCTGCGGGAGAGGTCTACCATTACATTGTCCGTTTTCTTGTTGCATTTCTTGGCCAGCCAGACCTAGCATCGTTTTCCCCTTCCTCGTCATGATTCCTTCTTTTTCTTTTAAAGGGATCACCTCGGGGTCCATTCCAGTGGTGGCCCATTTCCGACTGCAAAAGGATGGTCTCCCGAGCCCCC
>Ga0179593_1649726_pt1 | contig 11806 bp, 14 predicted proteins | sample CZODoug2_1_08_16_FD_185931 | JGI IMG/M metagenome (GOLD analysis project Ga0179593, IMG submission 185931) | Vadose zone soil fungal communities from Angelo Coast Range Reserve, California, USA - CZODoug2_1_08_16fungal (PacBio error correction) | ecosystem: Environmental > Terrestrial > Soil >... | reverse complement strand
CCCCCTTTCCCCCCCCGCGACGCTGAGATTCTTTTTTTTTATCTTTCCCGTGCGCGGGAAGTGCAAAAGCACGTTTTTTCTTTGATGGCGGCGACCTCCTTTTTTTCGCTGCGCTTTATCCCTGGCGGCTCCTTTTTCCCGCCCATTTTGTTGGCGTTATACCTTTCTCCGGAACAAATGCCGCTTTTTTCCTTATTTTTCGGCGGGGATTACCGGTGGAATCTGCGTCTTTCTTCTTTCTTTGTTGTCTTTGCAATGAGTTGCTCTTTTCCTTCCTCTTGGCGTTCTCAGTTTCTTGTAACTTCCTCTTTTCCCCGGTGGGTTTGGATTGTCTTTTTCCCTCCCCCAATTCGAGTCGCAGAAGGATTTTTGTCCCTCTTTTATGCACTTTCCTGGGCTTGTCTCGTTGCGGCTGTGTGGTTTTTTTTTTTCAGACCGAGGATGCGTGCTGTCTTCTTCTGCGGGACTGGAACGAATATTTTTCTTTTTCTCTTTAGGGGGACGGCGAAAGGATTTTTTTTGACTTCCCCTGCTGGAATTTTTTTTTTTTTTCCTCCCTTCTCCGCTGTGTTGGACTTCTCTTTATTTTTTTTTCTCCGATGGCTTTTGGCTGGGAAGGTTCCCCCCCCACCCTTTCCCCATGTTTGCAGTATGTCCCCCTTTCCCCGCATCCAGCAGGTTTGCCAAAGCCTTTTTCTTTTCTCGATTTTCTTACGGCCTGGGTGACGCATTTTTTTTTTTCTTTTGGGGGCAAGTTTTTTTTCTCCTTTTTTTAGTGTCGCGCGGTTTTTTCCCCCTGGAAAAATTTGCCGCGGACCTGCGGGAGATTTTTTTCTCTCTTTGATCGCGGATGTTCGGGTTTTTTTTCCGATTCGCCTTAATTAAGATTGCTTTTTTTTTCTTTAAGGTTTCGACAACGTGTTTTTTCCCCCGGGTGACGTCGATGCCCTCCCCCCTGCGGAACGAAATTTCTTTTTGACCTTCCTTTCCTATTGTGTTCAGTCCGCGGACATGTTCCCTCTTTGATGAGAGGGGTTCTCGTATTCTCTTACTCCTTTTCTATTTTTTCGCGGGATGATGGGGGATTTTTTTCTCCTTTGTTGCGGGAGATTCCTTTAAGCACTTTCCCCCAAAAAGCTTTCCTTTTTTTTTAAAACTGTAGAAGGATGACATCCTTTTTCCTTTCCGTCCCCCTTTTTTCTTCCGTTACGGGCGCTTCACAGGGCTGCTCCTCTCCCTCCCGGCTGGGTCCGATTTTCCCCCTCCCTTTTTTCCCGAACGCGACGTCTTCTTACAGTAGAATCAAACCTGTCTTTCACTGATTGTTTTTTTCCCCTTCTTAGTATATGGGAAATGACCCCCCCCGCAATTCGGATAATGATTTTTCCTTTTCTCGATATTCGCGATGGAGCCGCAACTTCCCTTTCTTCTCTCCCCCATTTTTTCTCCTACGGAGTGGAATGATCAGCTGCTGGCGCCTTTCTCCTCCCCTTTTCTTTGCTGCCTGGATTTTGCGCATGCCTTCCCCCTTCTTTATGGGATGGCCGTGATGGTCCTCCTTTTCGACCAGAAGAACGCTCTTCTCCCCGTATCTGAGGGGATGACCTCCTTTTTGTGCGGGAGATGCGTTGTGGGCGCGGTTTTTGTTTTTCCCGCAGTCCGCGACGGACTTCCTTCTTTTGCATGAACCGCTTCTTTCCCCTCTGGTGGGATAACGGTTAATTTTTCTTTCGGCGTGCTGCGAAATCTAGGATTTCCTTTCCCCCGCGGGGCGACTCCTTTTTCCGACCGCGGAACCTCTCGTGCAACTGGTTCTCCCTTTTTCTCCCCCCTTCTCTTTTTTCGATGCTGTTTTCATCTCATGAGCCTTTTTTGAGACCCCCCTTCACACAATATTTTTGATATTTTTCTTTTTCCCGGCTGAGGCTGGGCTGTATGCGATTTCCTATTCTTGATAAGACCTTACCCCTTTTCCGTTCAAAGTTGACCGCCCTTTTATTCTTCCGCCAGGCTGGGGCCCTCTTTTTTCCCGCCGAACAAATAAATTGGTCCCTATCGTGGATACTTTTTTCTTCATAACCCCTTTCTCAGGAGTCATTCGCGCATTCCCAGTCTTACTCCTGGAGAAAAATGGCATAGAACTCCCCCCCCCTTTCCTTCCTCTTCCGATTCCGAAGTGTCAATTTGACTTTTCCCTTGAGCAACGTGCTAGTCGGAAAAATGACCTTTTTCCTCCCTTTTTTTTTTTTACGGTTTGCCCAGCCGTGCCCCTTCTCTTCACATGCGTTTTGGAAGACCCTCTTCTTTTCACTGGCGCAAAACTTTTTCTTTTCAAAGACTTTTTTTCCATTTCATTTTAAATTTCTTGCCTCTTTATGCTGAGTACTACTTTTTTCTCCGGCCTGATAGACTTTGGACTTCGATTATTTCTTCTTCTCTGACGACGCACAACTAAAACTTTTTCCCTTCTCCCTTCCCTTTGACAATGGTTTCCCAGCGTTTTGGAAACCCCCCTTCACCCTCGATGTAAGAGAACGCGGAGTATATTGCTCCCTTTCTTCCTTTAAAGGGGGTATAGGTTCTTTCCGATGCCGAACGAGACCCCTCTCTATCGTAAGCTTTCTCTTCTTTTCTCGTGCATGGGACCGAGCTCTCCTCCTTTTGAAGGTCGGTTTTCTTCGAAGCTCCGAATTACTTACGCTTTCCTCCTCAATATATATCTTTTCCTCCTTCCTCTTTTTTTGTTGTTGTTCTCTCTTTTTTGCTACCGAGAAGTTTTTTTTTTCCTTCTTCCCCCACTCGTATTCATCGCCGTCTCGTTCCTTCCCTCCCTTCCCCCCCCAACCGCGCAAGATACCGGCCCGGCCATTTTTCATCTCTTTCGGCAGCTTCTCCTTTCCCGGAGACAACTCTTTAACGTCATTCGCCCTCCCCCGGTTTCTCATCTCCGGTTGCGTACGCTGTTGGTTCCCCCACGGATGCTCTTTTTCTTTTCAGTGTAAGCTGGCAATCGCATGGCCCCTTCTCTTTCGGCGTTCAGACCATGTCAATTTTTTTTCCCCCCTTATTATACGCCTTAACCTTTTTTCCCTAGGAACTCACTCCCCTTAAAGCCGCCCGTTAAACTCCTTGTACTTAGCGGACTTGTTTCCCCCCCAGCCCGTCCAAAGTTTTCGCCCTTCCCCTTGTTGCCAAATCTTTCCGGCACAGCTTCTCTCTCCTGCCAAACTCTGTCATTCATCAGTAGCTTTTTTTTCCCCTTCTTTCAAATGTTTTTCTCTCTTTTCCAGTCTAACTCCACTTTTTTGAAGAAGAAGTCTTTTCCTCTTGCGGGAGTATATGCCATTTTTTCTCTCTTCTGGACTAGTTGGACGGCGCTCCCTGCCCGGCCCAGAATCCGTCTTTCCCCCCTTTTTCAGTAGATTAGCCTAAGGAGATCCCCCTTTATTTGTTCGGCGGGTTTTTTCCTCACCCTCTGTTCACCAGTAGGGCTTTCGGACCCCTTCTCCCTTCTCCCTTTGACGGGTTAACTGTTGGACTATCTTTTTTTCCATCCAAAGGTGGTCTTCTCCCCCCCCGCCCGCCAATACACATTCTTCCCGGGTCACAAATTAATCCCCCCCCTTTTTTTTGGTTCTTAAACAGTCTGCTACGGAGTCCTTCCTTCTCCTTATGAAGCCCTGCGCCACCAGGTTCTTATTTTTAGCGGTCTTCTTGGCTTCCCAGCTTTCTCCTCGAAGATTTCGCGAAAGACACTTCCCTCTCTCCCCCGGTTTCTTCAACATTTCTCCGCATGCACTCTCCTTCATGATTCAAAAGCACTGTCGCGGACTGATTCTCCCCAAGAGAACCTTCTCCACAGCACACTTTTCGCGTTCATCCTCCCCCTTCCACGTCAGACGATTTTTTAGCGTAGGAGTTATGGTTTTTTTCATTCTCGTTCAGGCCATCCTTCCTTGGCCGTCCTTCAAATCAAGAAGCAAAAGTCCTCTTCCCCCGATTCTTTACAGCGTCTGTTTGGGCTTCGCCCTCTTTTTCCTTCCCCTCCCCATCAATAATTTTCTCCCCTTCCAGATCGGAGGTTTTCCCTCATCATTCTCGTTGGTTTCTCTCCGCCAGAGCGGTACCTCAAGCGTTACTCTCTCCCCCCCGGGTTTGACCCTTCCCCCTCCGTGTATGTTCTTTCCTTCTTTCTCTTCCCACAGCCGTAGGCTTCCTTTTTTTGAAGCGCCCGAGATTCCTTTTCTGCGTCAAACCCCACCAGGGTTGATCCTGCCCTCCCCTTTTAAAACCATGTCCCTGTGTAAGCCCCATGCTTTTTTATGTGTTTCCCTCCCGGTAAATATGGAAAATTTAAAAAACGGTAGCGTTTCATTCGTCTTTGTCGAATCCACCATGCAAATAGAACCCCCCTCCGCTCTTTTCCTCTTTGCGCTCGCTCCATCTCATAAATAGCATTCTTTTTCTCCGCAGCCCTCGGCCGCAGGTCCCCCCTTGCAAGCAGCTCCGCTTTTCCCGTTGTGCTTTCTCCGGTTACAATGCTCCTTTTTTCTTTTCCCACCTCCTCCCCGACGTCAACTCCGTCTCCTCCCCTTCTCAACAAAGCGTCTGCATGACTCCCCAATCCCGCGAAATCCTCTCGAGTAAGAATACCTCTTGAACCCTCCTGTGCCTCAGGCATCCCACCATTTTACCTTTCGTCCCGCTCTTCCCCCCCCACTAACAGGTATTCCTGCTCTTTCCGGCTCTTGCACGGACTGGTCCCCCCCAATGCGTTTCCGCCCTCTTTTAGACCGCCCCCCTTCCCGCGACCATTCTTGAGCCTCCTAGTAGGCTTTTTCCAATTTTTCCCCCTTGTTGTTCCGCCTTCCTAATCCATCGCCGCGCCTTCTAGGACAACACATTTTTTCCTTCCATTTACCCCCCCACCTCATTTCTTTTTCAAAGGCAGTTTTTCCCCTCGTTAGACGTTTTTCCTTCCTCCCCCCCAAACTATGCGTTTTCTCCTTTCGCGGTACCTAAGTCTTCCTCGGCTGAAAATCCTTTCCCCCTTTCCAAGTAAGCCTTTCCTGCAACTATTCCCGCCAGCCCTTTTCCCTTCCTGTGTTCCTCCCCTTCTCGACAAAAAATTCAGCTTCTTCTCAGGTACGCCCAGAAATGCCACCCCCTCTTCACCCCCTCGTGAACATTTCTCCCTGAGAAACGAAAGATCCCGCGAGCCCGGAGCAGTTTTCCCCTCTATGAAACGGGCCAAGTAGTCTCAGCCTGCCGTTCCCCTCTAGTAGCCGCAGATCCCCTTTTTCCGCGAAGTGTCCCCCCTCCCATCAGGAAAAACCTTTTTTTTTTTTTCCCTCCAATTTATTGAACCAAAATTCTTCCCTCCCGACGGTAAGCAGACAGTGCTTACTTCCCCTAGCGCCCAGCTCCAGCAACCTTTTCCTCCCCAAGACCCTATCAGAAACGACGTTGCCCTTCCCGCGCGGAAGAAGCTTTCACTCCCCCCCAGCGTCGCGACCCCCGGAAGGCGATATCTATCTTTTCTCGATCCCTTGGGGCTCTCCGACGCTGGCGCATTTTTTTTCCCCCGGCGAGGGAAGGGCCCCCCCTTTCTGATCGCCTTATGTGATGGAGGCTTTGTCTGGAGAGGGAGCTGCCTTTCCCCTGTTTTTTCCCGCTTGACTGCGACATTTTGTTTTTCTCTTTTCCCTTTCGAAGAAACACCTCCTTTTTCCTGATGTTTTTTGTGGCGTTCCCTCTTTTTTTGAAGATGAGCTAATCGGGTTTCTTTCCTGGCTTTTTAGCTAACCGGAAGTGCTCGCCTTTTCTGTCTATGGGTATACCGTTTCCTTTTTGCTTTCGGCGTTTCTGGGCTTGGGTCCTATGGGGAGAAATTTCGTTCTCCTCTTATTTGTCGCGCATCCCCCCCACGATGAATGTTCTTTCTGGAGTTTGGATGATTGTGGAAGAGATTTGCTTCCCTTTCTTCTTGGCTACGCGATGCGTTAAAGAATTTTTCCTGCGGTGACGGCTGTTTTTTTCCTCCCTGATGGTGCTTTTTTTTTTTCACCCCCACAAACCCCACAAACACACCCACCCCCAACACCTTTTTTCCCTTACGCTTATTTTTTTTGTTTGAAGCCCTTGCTTCGCTGTTGGGAATTTCTTTTTTTTTTCGATGGATTTGGATGGGTCTTTAAAAGGTGTTTTTTACCCCGCGAATTCAATTTTCAGGAGTTGGCCCTTTCAGCTTTTAGGGACACCTCTCGGGACTTCTCCTTTTTTTGAATCGCCCTCTTTCTTCATCTCCGTCTCTTCTCCTGTTAGGTTGGGTTTTTTTTTTTAGCGATCGTTTCCCAGAGCAGAGTCCAGGTCCTGTTTCGCTGCTTCACCTTGCGTGCGCTTTTTTTTGAAGCTTCTTTTTTTTCCTTGCTCTTGATGGCGCCCGCTGTCATTTCTTCCTTTTTTGAGAATTTCCCCTAAGATGACTTTTCTGGTACCTTTTTTTCCCCTGGCAAATTCTTTTGAACCCGGGTCCTTCTTGAAAAAGCTTACAGCTTTTGATCTGCGGCCCCTTTTCTTAACACGGAAATGCTTTTCTTTTTGCAGTAAGAGGCCCTTCTTTAGGAGAGGGTTCTTTACTCCCATCCGATGTCTTTTTTTTCTTGAGGGTGGATTAGGCCCCATGTTTTCCCTTGCATTTTACAGCCGGGGTTTTGTTGCCTTTTCTGATTTTAAAGATTTCCCCCCTCCCAGTAACCCTACCACTATTCTATCTTCAAATTTTTTCTAAACTTTTAGGATTCTCCCCCCTTTTTTTGTTTTTGATCACCCTCCTTTTATTCAGCTTAGCCTTTTTTTTTCCCGGGGATGAGCTTTTTTTCCCTCGTTCCTCTTCCCCATCCCTTTTAGAACGAACTTCTTTGGGGAGTGCGACTTTTCCCAAAGGGGCATGGTTCCCAACTCGTCTTTCCCTCTCGGTCTGATCTTTTTCTCTCCCCCAACAGCAAATTCTCCTTTTTATGACCACTCTCTATTCCCCTATTTTCTCCGCAAATTGATTCTTTTTCCCTATATCACCATTCTCCCCCCTTTCGAGGAATGAATCCCTTTCCTCTCAAGCGTTTACATTTTTCTCTGGAGTGAGCATTTTCGGATGAGGCTGGACTTTTTTCCCTTAATTCGAACCTTCTCGTTCCTTTCCCTGCCGTTTTTTCCTTTTTTTTGGGGTTTTTTTTTTTTTTTTCTTTTTTTTTTTTTTTGGATGACCTTTTGCCCCGCTGCGTTGGGTTCTCTTTTTTTTTTTCTTCGCAGTCCGCGATTCTTTCTTTTTTTGCATTCACCTTGCGGGCGAAAGTGTTTTCTCCCCGGCTGCGGAAGGCATTAAGTCGTTTTTTCTTCGTTATTCCGGGCCCTCTTTAAGCGCGGACTTCCGATTTTCAAGAGATCGTGCCCCTTTTTTTTAGGGTTTCAGGAACACTTCTCTTTCCTGCTGTTCATCTACGAGCAGGCCGTCTCCTCCACTGCAAAAAGTATTTTGATCCTTTTTTTGCACGGCTTTTCTGGTCTTTTCTCTCTTCCCTGTTTGATGGACTCCGTAGGTCCAAGTTAACCGTCCCTTAAATTGGCCGCTCCTCCTTTTTTTTTTCTTCACACACGCCGAACCCCTTTCCTCATCCTGGGATCTCGTCTCCTCCCAGAACTTGGTAGAATACTTTTTTCTTCGCCCTCCCTTATCTTTTTTTTCCCTTCCTGCTGAAACTCACATTTACTCGACTCTTCCTTTCCCTTTCGACTGCGAGAATTCCTACCCTTTTCCGGTCCCTTTCCCTCTTAGGAATGACAGAGTTTTTTTGGTAGGTGCCACTTTTTTTCCGCTTGCAAAGGAGTTTGGCATCTGGGCCACTTCTTCTGACACATTTTTGCTGACTTGGCACCTCTCTCTTCATAGTACATTCGTACTTTTTCCCTTTTTTTCATGTGAGAATGAGTCCCTCTCCTCAGGCCTTCGACTTTTGCTTCTCTCTTTTTTCGCCTTTCCAGGAGTCTGACCCTTCCCACACTCAACGTCCTAGTACAGTGAGATGGGTCTTTGCCGCCTTGGTTTCCCCCCCCCTGGAATACCAGCTTCTAAGTCACGAGGACTAATGGAGGGGAATCCAATATTGTTCTCCTTTTTCGCGCTGACTCCTGCCTCCGATTTTCCCCTGGAAGGGACGGTACTTTTTTTCTGTGTGTTACGTGAACATGACCTCTCCCTTGCGCTGAAGGACAGCCCTTTTTTTTTTTCGATCCTCAGACACCTCTTTTTCTACCTTCCTTCCCCCCCTTTCCGACCCCTTCTTTTCTCCTCGTTGTTGTTGTTGATCCTTAAAGCGACTGTTCGACGATCACCACCTCCGCTCATTCATAGAGATTTTTGTTCACGCGCCCCCCCCTGCGTGAAAGGCCCTTTCTTTGATATCGTTAGGCTCGTCACAGATCCTTCTTTACGTCCTAGACACTTCTTTCCCCTGCGGGATTTCTTACCGTTTTCTCCGTGTTGGTTTCCCCCCCCCCCTTTTTTCCCCGGAGTCCAGCTCCCTTGCAATCGCATGAGAAAAACGTTCGTGTGCTTTCAGACACGTTCCTTTCTTTTCCTCCCTCATCGCAGGCCAACCTATACGGCCTTAACCCCTAGGAAAAATTTCTTTTCCCTTCCTCAAATTTCCTTTTTGCCTTACCCCTCTCCCTCGGGGACCCTTGAGGAAGGTTCAGAAGACGCACTTTTGCAACGAGAAGGGTCTGCCCTTTTTTTTCCGCGTCGGAGGCCCCCGTTTTCTTTGAAACCAAACCCCCCCCCCTCCCCCCCACGCCAAACTCTTCCTTTTGTTTTCCCCTCTCTTTCTCAACTGTTTTATTCCTTCAAGTCGAATCCCCTCTGAAGAGTTCGAGATTAACCCCCCCCTCTTAGAAAGGTGGGACTTTCAGAGCTTTTCCTCGAGAATCTTCCTTTTTCTAAAAAGTTTCTTTTTCCCGAGTCAAAGTAATCCTTTCTGGTGTTGAATTCCGCTTTCTCTTTTTTCTCAGGGCCCCTCTCTTTTCAAATTTTGAAGGTTCCCCCCGTCTGCTCTTTCCCCCACCTTTTCCTCGCATAAAGAGAAATCCTTTTACACGAACCAACTTTTTTTTTTTTTTCTCTTTGCAGGGGGTTATTCACCGTTCTAGATGAACCCTTTCCCCCCCACCCCTTTCTCCTTTCAGACCTGCGAACAAATTCCCCCCCTATTCAGGTCGGAACCTTTCCCCTTTCTCTCACGCTTTCCCGGCCTTTCCCTCCCTTCAAAAACGGCTTTTTCATCAGGTTATCCGGAGTTCGCCCTAATGCAAGGTGTTTTCCTTCTCCGTAGAAGGATGATTACTCTTCGCCCCCCCCTTAAGCACCCCTTAGAGGTAATACCTGCAGTAAGTCCCCCCCGATCCTTTTGAGTATGGTAGAACTCCCACAGGAAAGCCTAAGGAATGTTTTTCAACCCTTTAATGTCCGGATTCCCCTTCCAGCAGCTCTTCCTGGCCGCGCCTTTTTTTCCTCCCACGATGGTTTATCTCCCCTCAATTTGCGGAGCTTTTCTCAAACGTGTTCCCCCCGTATACGCTTTTTTTTCTTTAAGAAATCCTTTTTAGCGGTACTTCCCTCGAGGCACCTGCACAGCGTTGTTTCTCTACGGTCAGCACTCTTTGGGCGAGTTATTTCCATTTTTCCACCTTGAACCACTCCCTTTTTTTAAAGATCATCTCCCTACCGGCGGAAAATTTCCGACCCTTCTTCCTCGTCACCAACAGTGGGTCTTCTCCCTTTTACCACCCCTTTCAAGATTTTTTAGTTTCCGTGCTTCCTTCCCCTTGAAAACTCCCGTCCCCTGCGCGTGCACCTTTCCCCGACAAAAGCAAATTCCCCTTCTCGCGATTCTTAGTTCCTTCACCATCTAATAAATTTCGGACTTTCCCTCTCGGAAGAAGAGTTCCCCCCCTTTGACGCCCGGATCCCCCCGTTCCGAACCGTATGTCTCCGTCAGCCCGGTTCTCTTTTGAGTCGCACCTCCTCCCAGCAGACCCTTCCAAATGCGCCAAAACTTTCATTAAATCATGCAACTTCCCCTAAGAGATTCTTTCTCCTCCCCCCATCCCCTAGACCCGAGTTTACTTCTTCCCTTCCTTTCCTTTTAGGGGACGCGCCGGTTTTTTTCTCAAACCACTCCAGGTCTCCCCTCTCCCGTCTCTGCCCCGGCCTGCCCCATTTTTTCCCAAAAAAATGGAGGTCTCTCGCCCTTCCTGATCGAAAAACCGTCCCTTCCTCTCCCTTCTTGATGTACCCTGCTGCGTATTCCTGATGCTCTCCCCTTCTCAACACTGTTTTTTGTACAAGGCCCCCCCAACCTCCTCGTCAAACTAAAGCGAATCTCTTTCCATGTCGTACCACCCCTACGCGCGCGTCCCTCTTTTTTTTCCCGGCAACAGCCTGTGCTTTTTCTCTTCCCGAATCACGCCCCCCTCTGCGTTCCTCCTTCGAGGCCGCCCATTTTTTCAGCCTCGGTCTGAAACTCTTAAATCTTTCAGCTCCCCCTCCTCCGCCAGAGCCCCCTTTTTATTCCTCGTGTTCGCTCTCCTCCACAAATCATGCTGTTTAAAGTCTCTTTTCCAAGAAATGCCCCCCGTTCACCAGAAGAAACTGCTTTTTTTTTCCCATCGAAACGGCGAACTCCCCCTCTCCCGCGAGACCGGCTCAGGCAATCTATGAAACGCCCTTTAGCAGCAGCCCTCCCTCCCCTCCCCGAGGTAGCGCAGCCCCCCCCGGTAAGCGCCTCTATCAACCCCCCCTCTTAAAAAGGCTTTTCCGGCGAAGGCCCCCCTCCCCCCTTCGCAAAAAAAATTCTCACGCCAGCGGCAGCCGAAAGCCAGTTGCCCCCTCGCCAAAGATTCACTCTTCTTCATGGATATCCCCGCAATCACAAACTCTTCCCCAGAAACGACGAGGCGTCGAAATTCCTAGCGTTACTCTTACGCCCAATATCGCCCGGTTTCTCCACCGGGAAGCGGATTTCCCCTCTTTTCCTCCTCCTTACTTTGTTTTGTTGACTTCTCTCTACACGATGGAGATATGGGCTTAATGGATTTTTGTCGTGCAAAACGCCGCTGGCGTTTTTTCTTTCTTTGCGTAGATACTCTCCTGTTGCTTTTTTTTTTTCTCCCTTCGGGAGAACTGGAGGCTGCCTCTGTCGTCTTTTCTGGCTTTTTTTCCCCTCCCGGAACAAATGCGACGTGGTCTTTTTTTTTTTTTGCTTTCGCGGCGGGATACTTTTTTCCCCTTCTCCTCGTTTCGATGTGCTTAGGGCTTTGCTCTTTTTTTCCAGAGAAAATGGAGTTTTTTTTCCTTGCTAGCGGGATCGTTCTCCTGTTCGATGATTCCCCTCTTTTTTTTCGTTCACGTGGAGCTGCCTTTTTTTCGACCTGAACTTTTCTGCGTCGCACCTATTTTTTGTCGCTCCTTGATGCATGTGGACCTGTGGATCCTTTTCTTTTCCTTTTGAGGATGCTGCGGGACTTCTTCCTTTCTCTGCGTTTCAGCCCGCGGTGCTTTGCCTTACCGAGATGCGTCTTTCCCTCATATTTGTGGTAGGATTCCGTCTTTTTCCTGTCGAAAGGCTTATCTGGTGTGAAAAATGAATTCTCTTTCGCGGATGGATCTTTTGGTTGAAGAAGTGTTCTCTTTTCGGCTGTGTGGGATTTCCCTTTTATGGTCGGCGGCGATGGATTTGTCTTCTTCGGCGGA
>Ga0179593_1648596_pt1 | contig 11806 bp, 17 predicted proteins | sample CZODoug2_1_08_16_FD_185931 | JGI IMG/M metagenome (GOLD analysis project Ga0179593, IMG submission 185931) | Vadose zone soil fungal communities from Angelo Coast Range Reserve, California, USA - CZODoug2_1_08_16fungal (PacBio error correction) | ecosystem: Environmental > Terrestrial > Soil >... | reverse complement strand
CGAACTCAGAGTCATTCTTTTCAGATGGTCCTCCTCAAAAATAGAGACCGTTTGAAGACCCGTAGGATCCGTCGCCCCCCCCTGAGTTGTTTTCCGCCCTCCTTCCAAGGGTGAGGTTCTTCCCTTGCTTACCCCCCCACTGAGCCTTTGAGCTGAAATATCGATGACCTTGAAGGTAGTCGGTGCCCCCGGAATCTTTCCCCCTTCCCTCTTCTGATTCTTTCCTCCACGGCGCATCGACCCCTTTTTCCGATAGACGAAGGTGGACGCAGCTCACTAAGAAGAAGCCTGCCATCGGCGCTACTCCTTTTCTTACTGTCACGTACCTCTTTTCCCCGGTCATTGATTGCGTTTCTCCTTAGATTCCTTTTTCCCCAGTTCCCCCTCTCGTTATGAGGAGCCAAAAAGATATGACCCTATTCGCGGCCCCCCAACTCTCTGAAGTTTTTCCTCTGCTGGAGAAGTTTTTGCTTCTCCAGCCCTCCGTTTTCAGTATGGAGCACCACTCCCCCCCCTCCAATAGGGACTTGCGATCGGGCTTCCGCACTTTCACTCCCTCTCCCAACCTCCACGCCTTTTCTTTTTCTCCCACTGGTCTTTTTTTTCCTTTCCTTGAGGGCCAGAACTTTTCCCCACGGGGGCATCCTGTTAACCGCAAAGAAACTTATTACAGCCCTGTAGGCACCATGATATAGATTGGGGGATATAATGGATGACCTTCTTCCCACCTGCGTAACCCCTTTTTCCAATCTCTATGACTCCCCTCACATGCTCTTCCCTTTTTCCGAGATAGATTTTCTTCCAGCCCCCGTGGTTGAGTGAAAGCTGATCGAGCATCCAAGATCAACTCCCAGAATAAAAGTCAGCTTTCCCCCATTCCTCTCTTTCTTGTTTCCCCCCATTTCTCCTTTTTCACTCTATGGACATCTCCCCAGGGAGGGTTTTTCTTTTGGATTTTCTGGATCATATCTCGGCCCCCGGGCGGAGTCCCCAGAAGAGTAACCTTCATCCCCCAAGAGTTCCTCCTTGCCCCCCTCCTTCATCCCCCCCCCCCCCTCCTTTCCGGTTTGTTGACGATCACGCACCCAATATGTAATGGCCTCGATCAGCTGGGCCAAGTTCTCTTAAGGTATTAGTGAAACAAGGCATGATGAGTTTGAACTCCTTTTTTTCATTTCTGGACGCCGTGGTCCCTTCCCGAAGAGAAAGACTTCTCTTTTCTGACCCCGTTACCTGTCAGGCGGCCTCCCACAGGATAAATCCGGATGACGAAGGCAAGTATTAGCTGTCCCCCGGACACCCCTATTCACGATCCTCGACGGGTCTCCCCACTCAGCGTCGACCCTTCAGACCTTACGACCGCCCGGCCTTCCGGTAATTATTCTCTCTGGTCCCGACTTGTTTCATTTCCAGCTTTCTTTTGGGATTTCACCCTTTTTATTTTTCCCCCCTTGTCCCCCCTCTTCTGAAGAGTGAGGAGCTTGGTGTCGATGACCGGCATACTGTCCGCCTCCCTGCTTTTTGTGTCCCCCTTCGATCTGTTTGAGACGTTTTTCGCCGAGGGGTGGCCTGAAATCTCGCCAGAAACAAGCGCCACCTGTGATAGTTTTTTTTATTCCCCATGCTTTTTTTTTCTTGCAGTTTTCGCAATCCGTTTTTGTTTTTTGTTGGTTGGGTGTGTCGCTGACAGCGGATTCCCCGTCACCCATACTGAGGTTGTTACGGCGTCTATTCGGAAGAATTCTCCTTTTTTACTACGTTTCTGCTGCACTCCCTTCGCTTCAACAACGCATTGATTTTCCAAAGAAGTCGGATGCTTCACCCCCCCCCTTCGTTTCTGCTCAATTTCGATGCTGTCGCGCGGATAAGACTTTCCTTCCAGCAAAATTATGCTTCTATCTCAGGAGGACAAAAATCCCGCTCATCATCACTTTCTCGCTGCTGTCCCCTTGCTCCTTCTGAGCGAGTCATACCAATTCACGCAACTCTATTTTACATCCTACTAACTTTGAGAGATCTACTTCTTTATCAGCGCGTAAACTCCCCCTCTCCTTCTTAGTTATTTTTCGCGTTCTTCCCGACTTGATCGAGTCTGGGGTCCCCCCAAGGCGGGCGTGAGTTTCAGAAGACACGACTTGCAAGTCCCCTTCTCACCTTCTTCGATTTTCCTCCAAGTTCTCCAATCCCTCAACTTGCTTATTTTACAAACTCATGTTTTTGTTCCCCGACTTTTGAGCTTATGCTTATGGCGTCAACTGCTGGCTGCCCCATGAGAACGTGAACGCTCGGCGTCCCTTTTCTTCTCTTCCGAACTCAATTTTGTCTTCCTTTTTGCGACATGTCCCCCCCCTTCTTCCTTGCCTAGGCGCCCCCTTTTTAGGGTCCGCCCGAACTGCTGCCGAACCAGATTTTGCCTTGACCAAAACCCCCCTTCTGTTGTTTTTGTTCTGTTTTTTCTGGCCCCCCTGCGACGGCGAACCTTCCATGCGCGGTCTCCTACAAAGGATCCCCCTTACCAGATCCACCCCCCCCCCCCCTCGGGTTCTGCAGTTCCCTCAAAAAAGCGCGGTTTCTAAACTGAGCAGGTTATGCAATGGTGTGACAACTTTTCTCCCCCTTCTTTAAACACTCTTCCCCCTTCCCCCTCAATTGGTAAATGTGCGAACATGAGGGACCCCCGAAAGAAGAACTCCGGAGGGTAGGTCAGTTTTTTAGCCTCATTCTTCCTTTCTCTTCCGTTCTTTCTTTTCGGATTTCCTCCTGGACCTTTCGTCTCCCCTCTTTATAGGATCAGTGGGGAGTTCCCTCCTCATCTGGTCGAAATAGTAGAAGTTTTATCTGGATATTAGTTAAAGGGACGTTAGTACTAAAATTGTGATTCACCCCCATCTCCCCCGTTTCATCAGTTCTGGGATGTTCCGCCTTCCTGATCTCAATGCCCCAAATTCTGATCGATGGGCTTTCCTTCATGGAGGAGTGGATCTCGTTCAGGAGTGAGTTTTTTTTCACTTCCCTTCCGCGTCTGACCCCGCCCCGGCTTCGTCCCTTCTCTTCCCGCATCTCCCGGCAAAACTTTCCCCCCTGACTGTCGGCCAGCAGATTACTGAATGTTTCTGATTTTCCCCCGTTCCCTTGACTTTTTTTTTTCCTTTCGTGTATGTATTTCTGATGTCGCTTTTCTTCTGATTCCTAGTTAAAACAAATTCAGCTTCACCCGAGCTCTCGCGTTTTCGTTTTTTCAAAAGATCCCCCCCCCCTCTGCAGGGCCTCCTTCCGGGGGTTTTTTCGAATTGATCAAGGGGAGATACGTGAAATAGAGCATAAGTGTCCCCACGGCTGTTATTTTCCTCGACCCCCGTTTCTCTTCCCACCCGGCTAATCATTCTTCCAACATTGAGTTAACGAAAGTAATCAGTTTTTTTTTTCTTTTTTATTTCAGCGGTCTTCATGGTCGTTTTCCCTCTCCCCCGAATTCGGCCTAAGCTTAGAGATTTCTTTTAAATACTGCTCGCATGAGACCAAGACTTTTCCGAATTAATATAAACGCTTCTTTCTTTCTCTCTTCCTTATTTTCTGGTTTCCTTTTCCCCTAAGGGCCCCTCCTTCCGGACCTCTTCCTTGGTGAACGAAGCCCCTTTGTTCGACCTCATTAGGCTATGGAGATTCTTAGGCTGAGTATCTTTGAGCAAAATTTTTTTTTGTTTATTCCCGTTTCTGCAATCCTCTTCCACGATGACTCCCTCCTTTTTCCCCTTCCCCACGTTGCCCCGAAGTCCCCATTGGTCCTCGAGATGAGATAAGTTCCAAGCGGACTCCCCCAAAGTTTCCTTTTTTTTTTCCCGTTAATTCCCCCCCCCCGTGCTGCACCCCAACTCGTCTTTCCGTTCCTTCTTTCCCTTTGCGCTCAGGATACGGTCTTATTCTTAGAAATTATTCTACGATTTTCCGGGAGGACCCTCTTTTCATGATCTGTCGATGCAGGTCTTTTTCCTTCTTTTTGAGCTCCCCTCCTCCCAGAGCCCGGTCCTATTGGCCGCATTACCCTCTCTCATGGAGACTACCAGTACCGGATCCACCATGACACGTTCGTGAATTTGAAGCGCGTTAGAGTTGAGTGACCAGAACGTTGGGCCTTCTCCCCAAGTTTGAGTTTTTTTGAGACGTCTTTTCCCGTGTGAAATGTAAGGTCGTCGGGGTCCCAGTTTTTCCCTGCTTATAGATCTCGTGAGCGAGGGCCCTTTGATAAGTGAAGACACGGTAATTCCTCCTTTTTTAATCTCTCGAGCCTTCCAGGTTTCTGACCCCTGATCGACACTCTCTTTTTTTTCCTGCGTGACCCTTTCCCTCCCGTCCCTGCGGTACTCCCCCGTCCCCGTGGAGTCCGGAGTGCGGGAATGGTTTTTGGAAAGGAGCTATAGATTTTTCCCTTTCCACAGATCGTATGAGGTTCAGATCTTCCCTCTTTCCACCTACAAACGACCTTTTTTTCCTTTCCTTGAATCTGTTCTCCTTCGCGCCCTCATCCTTACCTCCCCCCCGGTTTCGAGCAGGACAAAAGCTCCCATAGGAGCGGAGAGGCCTCGCTCACCTGTGGAAAGGCTCATCCTCCAAAATGCTGCTTTTTCTTTCGCGCCCGCCCCCCTCCCTTTTCTTTGGGTTTTCGCCCGAGGGCCAGACCTTGCCCTGAGGCACTTCATGTTTGAAACAACTCAGAACTTATTACAGCCACGTCCGTAGGCACCCATGTTTCTTTGGCCACTTAACCCCTTCAGCAATTTTCTCGCGACTTACTTTTTTTTCACTATTGTGCAATCCGTTCAGTTAGCCCGCCGTCCCCTCGACATGGCAGGAATAGACGATCGTTTAGACAACGTTTTTTTTTTGGTCCTCTTTCCGACCCCCTTCCCAGAACCATACACTCCCTAACTTTTTCGATACCAAGGGCGGCGGTACAACTTCTGATCCAGTCAGGGATAGGAAGAAGCATCCTCTACTTCCCCCCCGTTCTTTCCCCTTCTTTTTCAAAAGGAAGAAGAAGGGTTTTAAGGAAGTACTATTCCACAAACTCTTCAAGCCCCCAAATCCCTTCCCACTCCGACCCGGGAGATTAACTCCCCCCTCCCTCTGTTATGAAGCACCTACGATCATTTGGCAGTTGGCCGAATATACGGCCCCTCCCCGCGTGAAACATATGTTCTTCCTTTTTCCTGGAACCAGAGACCTCCCTTTTCCCCTCTGTAGAGACTAGTGAATGAAGGGCGGCATAAAAGCGATCCTATTCCGTGATGTCTTTTCCTTCTTTTCGCTTTTCCCTCCCCGGACATCCCGAAAGACGCCTTCCCCCCTCTTAATTCCGAAGGGTAGAGACCCTGAGAGAAACTTAAGAACTTCCACTCAGGAGTTCCTGGGATTCTTTCCTTGTCCAGCTCCCCTCCCTTATGATTTCATCTTTGTTCCCCCTTCCCTCCCTTTTAGATTTGTCGCCTTTCCATCACCTTTCTAAAGAGTGAGACCGAGATTTTGTTTTGAGCTGACATGCATCGGATATCCCCTCCTCTTGGTTTTCCTTCGTTGTTTTCGCGATGTTCTTTTTCAGGGTGGCCTAAACGTCTCCCTCCCCCCCATCCCAACCACTAGCTTTAACTAAGTTTTATTTGTGTGATCCTTTCAATGGTAGGCCCCCTTCCCCGTTTCCGAGCGTCCCGCACCTATCCCCTTCTTGTAGTCGCCGGGCTTCCGTAACCAAATAATGAGTGTTTCGAGATAGACGATCTCTTCCTGTTCCCCCCCTTCTTTTTCGGCCGCTTCCACGTCCTTTCCCCCTCCTTATTTTTCCCTCCCGTCTTTTTATATACCCAAGGAACTTGGATATAACATTTAGACTGGCTTTATAATTTCGTTCGCCTCTTTTTCTATCTCCCCCTTGAGGCGGGGAACCTCGCGCCCCCCAAATCTGTCGGTCCCCTACTAGAAAATAAACGATCTTTGTCCCGCTGATGGTGACCTTTTTTTTGCCCTCCACTTCCATTCCTCCCCTCTGTTTTTGTGTTGAGCTATGGCGGCCGGTTTCTGACCCGGCCGGCGAAAGGCAAGGTAAACTCCGATATCGCCCTTTTGATTGCCTTTGATTTTGGTGGTCTCCTGCAGGCCTCTTTAGACCGGACCACAGTATTGCGAAAGGACGAAGTACTGATAACTCACGTCGCATACCTCCTCTCGATTAGGAAATCCTCTTTTATGTAGACAAATCCTTTTTCCCCACGCGATTATGATAGCTATGGCGTCAATATGATGAAGAAGCATGAGTGCCCTCTTCCCTTTTTTTTTCCCCCCTTTTTTCCTGCCGACCCCCTCCTTTGACCGGAACTCTTGCCTCGCCCCTCCAGAGTGCTTGCGGCGAAGGTCTGCAAAAGTGTGTTGACGTTGCCGCAATATTTTTCCCTGTCCTACCTTCCCACACCCCTCCTTTCACCTGCGCTTTTGGCGGAGACTCCTTTCCCCCCCCCCACAACTAGGCGCACGAGAGGCTCTCAGAAAAATCTCCCCCCCCCCCCCCCAAACACGCCCCCCCCCCCTCCGATTGGGTATGCAGTTCCAAATTTTTTCCCTCTTGTTCCAAGGGGGCCGAACTGAAACTTTCCTGATTTTGAACCCCATACTTTCCCCCCCCTTATCTGTTTTTTTCCCTTCTCCCAAGAGCCCCCCTCCCTCCCCTCCTCCCGGCTTTTCGAAGTTTTTTTTTCTTTTTCACTGCGCCGACCCTTCTATGAATCGGGTCTAGTTTCGTCTCGTCCGGGCTTTGCTAATCCTGTGTCTTTCGTGATTTTTTCCCCCCTTCAGTGACAATTCTAGTCTGTATCTTCGTTCATTTTCCCCCCTTCGTCTTAAATGAGAGTTTAAACACCAGATTTCCCCCCTCAGGCTGGAGTTTCTCAGAAAGGATCCCCCTGCCCTCTTCCTTCCCTTGGCTTTTTCCTGTTCCCCTTCCTTCGTCGAACTTCATCGTGTATAGAAGTCTGAGCCACGTGACTTCCCCTCGAGATTAGCCATCTCCCCCCCCCTTGCCTTTAATTCTGGCTTGAGCTTCATAATGCCCTTAATTTCCTTTTCTCTCCCATTGATCTGATAATTGGAGCGTTAGTGATTTCTGTTTGTAGAGGTCGTGTTTGCTGCTCCCCCCCCCCCTAAATTCCTCGATATTTGTCCTGCCCCTCTGACTGCCTTCGTCTTCACGTGGAACGATTGAAACTTGAAGGGAAGACCGTTAATTCCTAGTTCCCCTCCGACTTCCGCTCTCCTCAGGTTGCTTCCTTAAATTGCTTCGTATATTTTTTTGCGGTCCCCCTGGACCCTTTTAGCCCTGTCTGGCCCTGTTTCTAAGGGAGGAAGAAATTGCGGGCGCTCCAGAGGAGTGGTCGTTTTTTCTCGTCCTCCGTTTCCCCCTCCCGTCTCTTTCCTCTCTCCTGCCTCGCCTGATGTACTGGATAATATAATCGCTCTCAAAGGACTTCAAATCCCAACTCCCTGATTCTTTTTTCCGAGAATAATTCTTTTTTGCGCCGCTTTTGAAAATTTAAGTGCCCTCCCCAATCGGTTTGCCCTCCCTTCGTGACTGCGGCCCCTCCGTTAAGTTCGCCTAAGATTATGAGAGCCTATGTCGTTGATCTTCTTAGTCTGCGCCACCTTCTTCTCTCGATTTTGCTTTTTGCCCACCCCTCGCGCCCCGAGAGCGATCATAAGTATCTTTTCCCACGCTTGCCACCGCGAACCTTCAAATGGTCACGCGACGAAAGCTTCAGCTTAAAGATCCTTCCTGACCATGGTTTTAAACTTTCTTTTTCCCGCTCCAGAGCGCGCTGCTTTGAACCCCCCACGTTCTCCTCCCAATCCGTCGACGTTCATGGTGCTCCCCTTCTTTTGATTCGCCATTATATCGTCAAGGCGGCAATCGGAACCGCCTTTCTCTGGGTTCCTATCCAGGGCTTCTTTACTCCTCTTCTGTTTCGACCTTTTTCCGATCCCTTTTCAGAAGGTCCCCTCCCCCTTCCCCGTGATCACCACTCCGTCGCCGCTTCTCGAACCCATCGAGTTTGTTCTGCACGGGGGTCCTGTAAAGGGAAAGAAGGGTTACCCTATTATTTCCTCCCCCCCCCATCTCGAGTTCGCTCACTTTAAGTCGCGCGTGGACCCCTTTTTCTTCTCTCGATCTCTTCTTGACGGAGCGTGGAAGCAACGGGCATCGACCACGCTCGAATACCGAGAGGTGGCTTTCTCCTCTCCTTAAATCTTTTTGGAAAGATTTCCCCGCGCGTCCTCCCTCCCTTCACAGCCGTTTTCTGATTGGAGTTAGATGGCCCTTAGCTCTAGCTTTTTTAAAAAAAGATAGTCTGCGGCGTCTTCAAATGCTCTTACTTCCTCCCTTCCCCCCCGATTTATTGAAGTATTTTCTTTTCTTTTGACCTCCCTCCCCGGTTTCGAGTCGGAGCAAAAGCTCAGTGTGCGGATCGGCCATAGCTCCAGGCCAAGGCTCCTAAGGACAATGATTCCTTCCCCTGTTTTTTCGGGTGGCTCTTTTTTTTTTTCCCGGCGCCTCTTTTCCCTTTTTTTAAACCCACAGAACTTCTACCGCCCGTCAGGTATTTCCCCCCTGATGCGCGCTTGGCACGTATTCCTTTCAGAAATGAGTTGATACCCCTTCCCTCCTTCTTTGGAAATCTTTTTTTCACGGCGCTTTTTTTCCCTCGACCCTTTGCAGGACATCGCCTCTCTGGAGTTCTACCCTTGAGATGGTTGGACGCTGATAGTCGCTTTTGAAAAAAAGAGAACTCGACCTCAAATAAACTCCGCTATTTCCTCCCTTCCGTCCGCTCTTGACATTCTTTCCCACGGAGTTCTAGTTGTCGTCTTGGGAGCATATAGCGCGAAGCGGGGAGAGTGGACGTACTGTTTCCCTTCTCCTGACGACGAGTTCCCCCAAAATTTGCCATCCCCTTAGACCCTCCTCCAATTGTCCTCCCTCCCCTGATAAGAGGGCAAGTTTAGATCCGGTCTTCGGACAAATCCCCTATTTTCACGGACTTTTGTCTCCCTTGTCTTTTTTTTTCTACGTTTTGGAAAGAATGCCAGACTCTATTTCGAGACAGAGACGTGAAGGCGGCAACTTCTCTCCCCATTTGACGAGGCAGTTTTTTGGCACTCGTCCTTCTTCATCCTTACCCTGAAAGCTCCCCCCTTTCGCCTCCTTAAAACGCCGGCGGCGGTGAATTATTTCTATTTCTCAGTCGAAAGGCCAGATGACTGGAGGGTTTTGACTTTCGGCCCCTTTCGTTTGCAAATCCCTCTGCTTAACTCCGTGTGAGCTCGACCTGAACTTCGTATTCTCCCTAAAGGATGGGGTGGCGGAGGCTTTTTTCGATGGACCTCTCGGGTTTTCTGACAAGTACCCCCCCCCCACAAGCGCTTTCCTCTCCTTCTAGTTGGGTGTGGACTTTACTGGAAAATTGCTTTCGCCCAGTCCCCCTTTAGAGCGAAATGTGAGCAGAGCCCTCAGGTCATGTCCCCCTCTTACACTCTTTCCGTCCCCCCCTCCCTTGCTTTCTGAAGCTTTTTTCCTTTTTCTCGGTCCCTTTTTTTTTTCCAGTTGTTCTCCCTCCTCGGTATAGCAGCCCCTCGTTGTACCACTGTTTCTCCCCTCCGAGTCGGATTTGAAAGAAACTTTTTATTCCCCCTTTCAGTCTGCTTTGGATAAGGGACTTCGTCTTTCCCACTTGTGGAGGTTTTTTCGCTCCAACTCCGGTCATCCCTTTCCCAACTAATATTCGCTTCTGGTTACCGTTTGCAGAGGACGAGACGGTTCCAAAAAGTGAAGCCCCCTTTTCCGTTTGTTTTTTAGCTTTTCTTTTTCGACCTCTTCGCCGGCGAAACTTTTTCCCCCCCCCCCCCAAACCGGTCAAAGCAGAACCTCTCTCCCTTTCTCCTTTGCTTCTTACTATGTTTTTTTTTCGTCTCTTTCGAGCGAGTTTGCCGTCCCTCAGTCCTTATCGCTGCCGACCTTTCTTCTGACCTTTTTGTGCTTTTTTCAACTCTTAGTGTTAACCCCTTTTTCTTCGCTCTTCTTTTTCCTGCTGCTGCGGAAACAGGGACCGCGAAACTTTCGTCAAAGTCTTCTTTCTATCTTTTTTGGACGTTTTTTCATGAGACTTGACTTTTAAGGTGGCCTATGCCAAAATTCAGGGGACGAAAAGCAAAAGAACCTTTGTCCGCACCCCACCCCCCACTCCGCTTGGTTGGCGTCTTTGGCCACCTGCCGTCCCTTCGCGACAATTATATCTCAGAAACACTAACTCCTCCCCAGTCTGTTGTCTAAAGATATCTCCGTCACGCGCTCCACAAAACTCGAGTGGGCTCCCCTGCGTTATTTGGTTGGCCCCTTTAAAATGACTTTGGCCCCCCAATGAAGCTTCCCACCTCAGTGCCTCATCTTTGAAATGTGCGAACATGCTGCGCCCCGATAACTCCTGGAAACGCTGTGCTTCCTTTTCTGTGAATTTTTCAGTTATCTTCTCATCGTGTTTGATGTCCTCTGTTCTTTCCCCCAGAGAAGATTTCCCCTTCTCCGGATTGACGCTCAGGTGGGAGGAAGACTTGCTCGGGATTTCGACCTGTTTAGCGGCTTGCCTCGTTTTCCATTTCTGGTCGTCTTCCCTGTTTTTAAACTTTTCCAGCGGTTTTTATGTTCCGTCAAGTTTCTCGTCAACCATTGCCCCATCTGAGATTTTAATGAACATACTTGGAGTGAGGGAGATCCCTTTGTCCATTTGCCCTCGTCGTCGCCTCTTTGGAAAGTGGACTGTTTTCCCTGCCCGGAGCTTCCGAGATAGTCTAAGCAGATCCAGGAAAAATTTCCAAACTGAATTTTTTTCTTCTTTCCAGCTATAAGTGCCTTCCTTGAAATAAGGGCTCGTCGGTATGTCTTTTTTCTGTTCGCTGGTGTTCGGCTTAAGATGCAAACCATCTATGGTTAACCCCCCCCTCCAGTCTCCTCGTTCTCTTCTACCAATCTCAGTTCCGCCGTCAGTTCGCCTTTGGTTTTCTCGTTGATAAGGGAGATCAGTCCTTTCCAAAGAGAGAATCAGGGTTTTATACGTCAAACTTTTTTTTTGGGCCCTCGTCACTCCCCCCCCCCCGCTATTCAGTGGAGCTCCCAACAGAGGGCGGAACGAAAAGTTGAATAATTTTGTTGTCTGAGTCGAAGGTCCCCTAGCACGTCTTCCCTCCTAGGTTCGAAACAGGAGGGTCACTGGATAATCCATGCGTCCCTTGCTCCCGAATTCAAACCCATATCCCGTTCTTCGTTGTTTTTCTTTTTGCGAATAATTCGTGACCGATCTGGTTATTTCGAAGAAGAGGATTTTTGCCCTTTCCCTTAATTCCTCTCAGCCCCCTTGCTTGCCGTTTCGGACTCAGTTACGTAGAATTTTCTTTTGGCTCGTCTGGTAGATCTGCTTCGGAGAGCCTGCTGCGCACCTGCCCCCCCAATGTCGAGCGGATTTCCTCTTGGATTCAAAACTTCACCTCTCTACACCCCCCTCCCGATTCACAGCTTTCCCCTTTCTGGTCCCTATCTTACTCCGCCTTTTAAATTCTTCCTCTGGTTAGAACCAGCCCCCTTCTGGCCCTATTCCAGGAGCTTAACCCCATTGGAACCCCCTCTTAGTCCTCTTCCAATCTTCGCCCTTGTGATCCTTTCGCCCGTCTTTCTGTAAGGGCTCCCCTCCTTTCCCGAATTTTTCTGGGAGCCGGTCGC
>Ga0179593_1626928_pt1 | contig 11806 bp, 18 predicted proteins | sample CZODoug2_1_08_16_FD_185931 | JGI IMG/M metagenome (GOLD analysis project Ga0179593, IMG submission 185931) | Vadose zone soil fungal communities from Angelo Coast Range Reserve, California, USA - CZODoug2_1_08_16fungal (PacBio error correction) | ecosystem: Environmental > Terrestrial > Soil >... | reverse complement strand
CCCTCCCTCGTTTAGAAGTCTCCTTTGCGCGGCGCCTGGACCCAATTCCAAAAACCAGGAAGCGTTCTGATGACCCATTCTTCCTTTCCTTCTTTGCATTACCCCCGAAACCTAGACGAGCTTTCTCAGCTTTGCGCGAACCCTCCTATCCCCAGCAGTTCCCCATTTCATGAGCGGATCTCATTTTTTTCCCGCCCCCTCTTACCCGAAATCCGCAGCCTTTCCTCCTTCCGTTTCTTTTTTTCTCCCCCTGCTTTCGTTCTCGGCGATCCGTCGGTCCTCGACCGGAGATTTCGCCCACCTTTTACTCTGGTGGACTGTCTCCTAGTGACTGTCTCAAGAAGACGGCACTGGATGAAGTTTCTCAACTTACAAGAACCTTTTTCCATCCGGTTTTTCCTTTCCCCCCGCAGACGTTTCGCTGCATCGGCCTGCTGCACTGGAAGGCAAGAGCACGACTGGGGTCACACTCGCGGGCATGTTTCTCGTCCTTCGTTCCCCCCTTCGAGGTTTTTCTTTGTCCTCTACACCTCTTGCTTGGCCGTGGATACCGCCCACCCCAGAGCAGGGTTGTTTTTTCTTTTGAGTGCATCCATACTGGATCCGCCCGAGGTTGCAGGGATCCCCCCCCCCCCCCGCGCGGTAAAATCTTCTCTGCATTGTGCCCCAATTAGGAGCTTTGCGATACCCCTATCCAAGATTCCTTAGATCGCTTAGGCTGCCGCAACGAGACGGGCCCGCTTGCTTGAGTTCGTAAAGCAGCTCGAGTGCAATCTTGTGGTTTTTAAGTCCCCCCCAGTCTCTTTCCGAAATGCTTGAACCATCCCCTTGTCTTTTTCCTTTTCTTCCAAGTTTCCCCCTACTTTTGTCCAGCCCTTTTTTTTGCGTGACCGGTCTATATGCGGCACAGGAAGTCGGCTATTGTTGATAACTGTTTCGTCCTTTCGATCTTGTCGCCCCATGCGCATGTCTCAAACTGTTCTCCCGCGTCACTTCCTACCTTCAACGCTTCCCTGCCGCAGTTTGGCGGTTTTATGCGGGTCGAAATCGATTATGGCTCGCTCATGAGATGCTTCCGGGTTCTTTTAAAAGACCGGACCGTCGTCAGGACAAAGTAGAGGTGCGCCCTTTTTCCCCCCCTGGCTTTTTTCCCTTCTCAAGGGCCCCTATTACGAATACTCTTGGGAAGATACAGTGGCCTGGCATCCAATTTTTTTTCGTCAAAAGGGTTCTATCCGTAAGTTTTTGACTTTCCAGGTAATCGGTTTCATCTAGCTTTTTTCTCGAGAGTAGTCCAATCGTCCGACTGCCAGTTCCGGTCCCCCCCACCATCAGCGATAGTAGCCCGCTTACTAGAGGGTGTGAGCGTCTTTGTAGATTTTTTCCCCCCCCTCACTTTGATGATCCCCTCGGCCACCCGTTCGGTATGGACGAGGAAACCTCCAGCTTTGTCTCCATCAAACTGAAGAACCCGTCTTCTGCTTTTCCTTTTCTTGTGACCCCCCTCCTTATATTTGGACTCTTGACCCTTTAGCAGGATGAAGTGCGCGGCTTTAGGATCTTTTGGTCCTTTTCGCTGATGATGAGATCCCGCCACAGAGATGCTCCCCCCCTTCTTCCTCCCTCCTGATCGCTTTTAGAGGAGTCAGTCGCCCTGGCAGCTACATATGAAGTGAGAGGTGACGATGTTATGGAGACGTCTGGCCCTACGTGGTGCCTAGGACTTCGACTCGGTACCCCTCTCTCCTTTTTGTCTCTATCTTTGACAATCAACTATCGATGGAGACTGCTGGTTTCTTTTTTTTATGTGGGTCACGTAGGAGGATTCCGCACCTTGGGAATCCCCCCTCTTTTGGCCCCCTTCCTCCTGATTTTTTCTGGTAACAAAATGACCTTTCAGCGTTTAGCCGTGAGGGACACGCCACCCTTTTTATCCCCCCGATAGACGCAAGCACGATCAGTTCCTACGTTTTTCTTAAGAGGCTCTTTTCTTTCAACCGCTCTCTTCCCCCCGCGTTCATATCCTTTTGATGGCACTGGTTCGTCATAGTGTTTTAGGCGATGATCGAGGTTTCCCCCCCCCCCCCCTCCCCCCCACACCCCCCCCCCCATACCTATCTTTCTTTCGAAGCCCTCTCCTTGTTGTATCTCTTTCTTGCAAAGTCTTTTTTCCCGATTGGCTGACGGCTGCTGCGATAATGCGGTGGCCCTCTCAATGCTGCGCCGCTTTTTCCTATAAGGATTTAGGGGCGTGGTTTTGGTTTTTTCTCCGGATTTTCCCTTTCCTCCGTTTGTTTTTTCTTTTTTTCGTAATCCAGGATCACTTTAACAGCAGACTATCCTTTCCCCAACCGCAAGAGCCGCTTCTTTGAGCGACACCTCTTTGAGCCTTCTCCTCTGAGGCCCCTTGAGATAGCGGCCAGCGTCGCGGTTATTTCAGTGTCCCCCTTCCCTCCCGCTTGCTCGGCCCATCCACCTTCCACAACCTTCCTTTTTATACCCTCTTTTTTTGGCGACGACGTTCAGTTCGCAGAACGTTATCCCCCCTCCTTTCCATTATCGTCCCGGTACCCAATGACGGGGCTTCGGTCTCGTAGGATGATACGGTTTTTTAACCCTTTCCCCCCCCCCTACCTTCCCCCTTCTTCAAGAGATCTGTTTTTTTTTTTTCTTTTTTTTTTTTTTTTTTTTTCTTTTTTTTTTTTTTTTTTTTTTTTTTCTTTTTTTTTCTTTCCCAGCCTTTCTCCCTAACAGTCCCTCCCACATCCTATTGCCAAGGACCTTCTTCGAGCCGCACCCCCCCCCCCCCCCCCCCCCCCCCCCCCCCCCCCCCCCCCCCCCCCCCCCCCCCCCCCACCCCCCCCCCCCCCCCCCCCCCCATGGTGTTTAACGCCCCAAGAAAGAAAACGTCTTCCTTTGGTTTCTTCCCCCCCCCGTCTCTCCCTCTTATTTCGAACTCTCTTTGCCTTGGTCGGTAGCGGAAGGAGAACCTGTCCTGAGGGCGTTGCGCCCTTTCTCCGATATTTTTTTTCCCTATTTTGCCGTCGCAGTCTAACGGACCTCAGCGTCAAACCCCTCCGCCCCCCCCTCATCGTCTTCCCTTCGTTTTCCTCTCCAAGCCTTATCTGCCCCCGCTGATGCCGCTCTGAAGATCGATTTTGAGCTTTTCCCTCCTCCTTGATCCCTGAAATTACCACCCCAGGCACTTCATATTTCTTCTCCCCTTCCCCTCTTCTCTTTGTTTGACAAGACCACCAGGCTGGCTGGTGACAAGAGGATGAGGCCGCTTTTTTTCCCCTACTGTTTTTTTTCCGCGCCCTCGTCGTCTGTTGAATCCATCAACAGTGGCGTTCCCTTTCCTTTCCCCCGCGCTACTACCCTTCTGTTCTTCTCCATTCTTTCCCCACGCTCTTCCTCTTTCACACCCGCTCCCTTACAACGAAGCGCGGCGAATATCTCCTTTTTTGAGCTTTCTTCCCCTTCCTTCCCGGTGGAATTGGTCCGTCAGCTCGTAGTCAGTCGTGATCTTGCTGCCTCGCATCCCGCCTTCCTTTTTTTTTTCCCCGACCTCCCCGTATAGTTTCCCATTATTCCTTCACGACTCGTGAAGAGGATTTCGGCATTCCTTACAGCGATGGCTCTCCCTCGTGTGTTGGTTTTTGTCCTTATGGCAGCTGCTCTCTCTCCCCTCCCGAGGACTTTACAGAGCCTTTCCGCCCGGAAGTCACGATGTCGAGACAATATCGAAATGACTCACGAACTCCCCCTGTCCCTCCCCCCCCCTCCCGTCGATTTCTATCGTCCATGACGGAGGCTTAGATCCTTTGATGGCGAGCCTAACTCTACGTCCCTTCCCCACTTGACAGTCTTATTCCTAGCCGGACTTTCTCCTTGCCGCAGATCGGACCGGGCGCCTCCCAGGTTCCCTTTCTTTTTTCCTTTTGGGTATCTTGGATTTGCAGAGCGCAGCAGCTTTATTCCCACTTCTTTCCGCGTTTTTGGTTTCCTCCATCCCCTCTCTCCTTAGGACGTCCCTTCCCCCCCTGCCCGGCTCCTTTGCGGCAGTAGAAGCTGACGATGTGAGCATTGCCCGAGCCATTAGACCGACGTAAAATTGTAAGCCCTCTTTCTTTGGTCCCTTCATGAATCTCAAGAGTTCTTTTTGACCGTCCGCAGGTCTCGACAAGAACGCGTGTAGCCTTATTTTTTTCGTTTTTTCCAAGCGAGTTTGCGCAGCCACGTCCCCCCCTGAGCGGATTAGACTCCTCTCCCTTTTCCGATCCCTGCTTTTCCTCCTCAGAACTTGACGACGAGGCCCATTCCGGCTTGCCCGTGCGTTTTGCCATGGACCCTTTTGCCCGATGGTTGTCCTTTGTGAGAACTGTTCCCAAATTTGCTGCCTTTTGAGTTTCAGTCGGAAACGAGTTCTTCTTCCCTCCCTCTTTACCCTCATTTCCTGCCTTGAGGACCGCCCTTGATCGCCGCGGCCGTATGCAGCTGAGATTCAGCCCTTTCTGCTTCCAGATTCCCGATTCGTGGTTCCAGTCTTCTGCAACTGGCCGTCGAAGTTTTTCCGTTTTTTCACCCCTCCTTTGTCTTCAATTTTACCCGGTCAACACCTGAAGAAATGCTAGTATAGTTTGACGTTACCTTTCGTTTCCAGGTCCTGAGGTTGCCCACTCCGAGGCTGGTTTTTTTTGTTGTCACTTGCCCTTTTCTCTTTTTTCCCCTGCTTCCTTCCGGCGTGTCAGTTTTTGACGCTTAGTCTCGGTGACTCTGGCATCATGGCTTGATTTCTACTAACTCCCCTTTGTTTTTTCCAAGCTCTTTTTTTCACGAGCTAATGCCCACACACTTCCCTTCCGACGTCTTTTCCTCTTGAGAACCCATTCCTTTCAAACCCCCCACAGCCCTTTCTGATGACATACGGCCTTTTTTCCGCCGGCGCCCCCCTTACGAGCCTTTCTGCATCCGTTCGGTAGAAACATAGGTCCTTTCCCCTTTCAATTCGCGTGGGTGATCTCCAGCGTCGGACGTCTGATATCCCCCCCCCCCCATCTATCCTCCGTCACTTGTGCTCCCGCCGTCTTAGTAGATTGCTTCCCCTTCGGTCCCCCCTCTGACACGCCACCCCAAATTCGGTTTTGTTAATCAGGGCTACTCCTAGTTGACGTCCGACGACGCTTTGGGCCTCCCTTTTGCTCCTGCTTTCCGCGACTCCCTCTTTTGCATCAAATTCATTGCAAAACGCCCTTTGGTCCCCCCTCCCCTGCCTCTTCTTGCTTGGAGAGCATTTCCAAGCGGCGTCCAATCTTCTCATTTCGATCCTTTTTTTTTCTCAGAAGAAGTGTGATCCCCACCCCCCTCTCTTCCTTTTGGCCCAATCATGGCTAGGGTTCGAGGTGGCGCGGTAAGGAGGTCAGTTTATACCTCCCCTTTCTTTCCCCCTCCTCTTCTTACCAAATTCTTGCATGATCATGATGGAACGGCAATGACTCTTTCTCGCTCACTGATCTTCGCGATCGTCCTCGACTGCCCGCCATTGAGCCGTCTCCTCCTCTGTTTTTTTCCCGTGAATCTCTTTTTTGTGTGAATGGGCAGCACGAAGCTCTGATTGAATTCCTTTGACCTGTTCGTTTCCACACTAAACAGGACCTTCCTTCATAAAACAAGCGACTTCCTTGTTTTTTTCTGCATTGGGTTTCGATATGCGTAACACCCAGGCAGTCCCTTGCCCCCCCCTTGGGCGTTTGGTGTTCATGGTTTCCCTGCGTGCTCTCGCGTCTCGCTCCCGCCTTTTTTCTGTCCCCCGCGTTTTAACGCGAATACAGACGAGGTGGGTTTTTTTTTTGTTCCTCCCGATAATGCCCCTTGATCGTCCCACGGGCCTATGTCTCCTGACAATTAAGTTCCCTTCCTTCTTCATCCTTTGATCCCTCCCATAGCGATTAACCGCAGCCTCTCGCCCTTCCGGCGGGGAAGACGGCCTGGAACCATTTTAATCTTTCTCCCGTGGTCCCTCGACCCCCGTTACGGTGGCCGGCCCGTGCGGTCCACTCCTGATGCCGATGCTTCGTCCCCCTTTGAACTCCACCGCCAGTTTCCGGCGCTGTAGGTCCGCTCCCCAAAATCAGCATTCTTTTAGCCGCGCTCGTCTTCCCTTCGTTTGCGGGGGTAAATTACTTCGGCTGAGGTGTGTCTCTTTTTTCTGGATTTATGCGATTTTGCAGTGATGACGCTTTGACTCTTTTACTCCTTTTTGTTGGTATCCTATTGCTGTATCAGTGTTGGAAAGGTGTCTCACAGCCCTTTTTGAGTGTCGTCCCCCGTACCACAAGTATGAGAGTTCCTAATCGCCTTTGACAAGATAGCAGAGAGCCATTGCAGAAGGAGTTTTGGCTAATGTATTCCCGCTACTTTATAAGGTAACCCCTCCCGATTTTTCCCGCTAAGCCCCCGCTTCGAAGCTGCTCAATGCTCGCCAGCACGCATCAGCATGAACTTCTCTGACTCTTTAGAGAGCTGACTTGTTTGGCACAGATCTCTCTTTTGCTTTGTCATATTCCACCAAACGCTTGTTTGTTGCGGCTGCTCTGACCTTCCTTTTTTTCCCCTCTTATGGACTTGTGGAAAATCTTTCGCAACCAGCCTTCTCGACGAACCTCGCCCTCCTCCTTTTCCTCTTGACGATGTTACCGTCAGACGTCTTGGATCAATGGCGTATGTCCTTGCGCCCCTTCCTTTGGTTTTTGTTTACCATTCATTTTCTTCCCCTTCGTCGCTGCTCACTTTGGTAGAAAAACCCCCGTTTAAATGCAGATCGCCCTTTTTCGCGGTCCGCCATGTTGCCGTGTTTGTCCCACAGTGGCCGATCTCATCAGCTGTTGCACTCAGTCTCCCTTATTCTTCTTTAGATCTGTCCTTTTTCCCGATTAGGCGCGCCTTTGACGAAAGTCAGACTCCTCCTATTCTTTTCTTCTATACTGGTTTTTTTTCTTCGATGCTGATTTCCGTCTGCTCTCTGGTCGCCCAGTCTTGGCACGATTCTATTTCCCCCCTTGAGTTTTTTGCTGAGATTCTTCTGACGGCGATTAGCGATCTGCGGTGTTTTCTAATGATGAGACGAGCTTGATGTTTTCAATCTACGTCGGCTGTTCTGCCGGATTTTCCTTCTTTTTATCCCTGTCCTCATCATACTGTTGTCTGAGAGATCCAGGCTACACCCGCGTTCCCCTCCCAGCCTCCTATCTGTGCCCCCCCCTAAGGTTTTTTAACAGCAAGCCTCGTCAGCAGCGCTTTAAGCAGATCGCCGTCTTTTTACTTCCCGTCCCTGTTCAGGGAAGGCGTTCCAGGTTCGCTTGGCGCAGAATACAGTGAAGGCCCCGCTCTAGTCCCCCCCTAAGCACCCCCCCTCCTTTTCAATCCCTACTTCTTGAGCGAAGATGCAGTTAGAAAGAACCCCTTGCCAGTTTCCCCCTCCTCCCGATTGTTTCCCTCCTTAGCTGAATTTCCGTTGGGAGCCCGTCCGGCTCTTTTTATTTTTCGGTTCCCTCCGATTGGCGAAACGAGGCCCCTCCGATCTGAATTTGGGGTTTCATTCTTCCGCCTCCTGGACAGACTCCCCCCCTTGTGCATCGCAGCGCACTTGGACTTTTCCATTTCCTGCCGTCATTTTGTGACTCTTTTCAGTCAACGTACACTTGGTTGTCAGTCTGAGAGGCGGAGTCCCTTTAGAGCGCTGATGCCCCCTGTCTCTCAGTGGCTTCTATGTCTGATGCCGTCCTCTGCACCACACAGTCTCCCCGGTCGAACAACCTATCGGCTCTCCTCGCTGTCGCCTCTACCTATCCTTCTCCCAGATCGAATTCTGCATGCTCGTTTTGGGCGGTTATGATTTTAATTTTTCCCTAACTCTCGAGCCCCTTCCTCCCATATACCCCGGTATCTAGGCTTCCTTTTCACTCCTCTTCTGTGTCCTTGTACCGTTTTGAAAACTGATGATGCGCTTGTTGAGCACTACCTGTTGGATGCCGCGTTGCGTTCCTTTTTTTCTTCTCTCATCCCGCCGCACTTCTGTTTTCCCCCAATGTACTTGGCCCCCGTCCTTTGACGCGTTAACAATCTCTTTTTCCCCCCCTTTGCACTTTTGATGGTTGGGGAGCTGCAAAAAGAGCCCGACCTTTTTTCGGTGGCCCGCAATTACTCTCGTACATCTGCGGGCGGCTGATTGCCCTCTGCATTCCGCTCGCCCGGGCCTTAAAACGGTTTCTGCAATTCGGATCTGCACCCCCCTTAGCAGTTGTTTCATGCCTTCCCCAGTTGCCTTTCCGGCATTCTCTGGCTTCGACGGCGGACTTTTTTCTGACCTTTCGCGGCTGGCGAGCGCCGGTGCTTTTGACTCCTCTGCAACCCGGAAGCGCTCCTCCTCCTTGCGGTCGACATATAGAATGATCGATTTCGACCTCCCCACTTTTCGTCGTACTTTCGTGAACGCTTATCTTCCAGATGGGTGCATGTTCCGATCATCTGTCTGGTCGTTTGTTGAAGACCCTTCTCGGCCCTAAAAGCGGGACTGCTTCCGCAAGATCGACGGTCCACTTCCTTTCCCTCCGTATTACCATTGGAGTCTTATTGCCGAGGCACGGGATTTTTCCTCCCGCATTTGCCCTCCTTTTGCGTTCTTGCGGCCCATTCACAGGATGCATTTTTTATGCTTTCCTCTCGAGTTTTGGTAATTTTCGGCAAGCTGAGAACCTAGCGAATCCCTCTTCCTTGAGCGGCTTCTTAATTTTTTTTTCCGAAATCCGAAGCCGAAATTTTTTTTTTCTTTATTGTAAAATTTGGATCTGACGCCTCGTTTTCGTACCAGTGCTGGATTCCTCCGCCCCTCCAACGCAGCGTCCTCTTCCCCTTTCAAGAGTGCTTTCTCCAATGGCGGCCAAGCTGGGGTAACTCGGCCCTTTCCTCATCTTCCCCCTATGCCTTAACTTTTTCGCTCGTTGGCCGCCATTCCCAGGCAGCAGCGAATCTGCCGAGGCACCATGCTTGCCCTCTGTTTTGCAATTTCCCTATTTAGTCGCTTGACCGTTGAGTCCGAGCATCCAGTGCCCACATGGCCTGCGACGTTCTTGATATTTCTCCCCTTGCACTCTGTCCCGAGCTTCAAGTCTTAACGAGTAAAATGCCCCTGTTTTTTTCCCTGACCCCGGATCCCCCGAGCCGGGCCATCTGCAGATAGACCACCTTCCCGGATTCTATTATTAGGGTACTTCTTCGCCAGAGGAGTCGACCGCTTGATAACCCCTCCTCCCCCCTTTCATCTTGTTTATAGGAAAACTCTGCTAGTCTCGTATAGTTTCCCCTGGACTTTTCCTGCGTTGTGATTTGTCAACAGACCGAGGATTTGTTATTGTTTCCCTTTTTCCCCCTCTGAACCTCGCGGCGCCTGTTATTTTCTAGCTCGGTACGTCTCCTCATTGTGATCTTCTTCCTTTCCCCCTCCTTTTCTCCCAAGAAAATGTCCCTCTGCTTCACCGAGCTAAAAAAACTTGAACACGGCCGCTGGTGCCATAATTTCTTTCCTATGATCCCAAAATACCAACCAACCAGCCCGCTGTCTGACTTGGACAGCTCCCCGGCTCTAAGGTCCCCCCCCCCTATACGTCTTTTCTCAGAAAGTTCCCGAGACCAGAAGCAGGACACGTTCGACCTGTGTCCCCGAGTCTACGCCGGTCGAATTATACCAGAAATCCTGACTTTTCCCCCCATTGGTTGATCTTCTCCCATGAGATGCCGCAGTTCGCTTTTTGGTCGGGCCTTCTCCCAACCAAACGGAGGGGGCTGGACTGGCTCTCGTCCCTCCCCCGTAGAATAGAAGAGGCATTAATGTGGACTCTGAGCGTCCGCTCCCATAGGGATTGTCATTGCAAAACGCAGGCCGGGCCCCCCCTTTGTCTCCTTCATTGTAGTCCTGCCTGGCTAATGCAAGATGAAAAGCTGGCGTTAACATCCTCTCCTTCTAGCATTTTTTCCTCTTTATGCTGATCACCTCTCTGCCGACCCATAGCTTGGCCCGTTCTTTGCTTCCCTCCTCCAACTCTTCCTGTCATCTCCCCCCTTTTCAGTAAGAGGACCTCACGCTGGAGACGACCCTAGGCCTTTTCCCCTTCCTTTGGAGCCTTACCAAACTTCGTCTGATCTGCTGGATCTCCCCCTCCTTCTTTAGCATCCAACAGCCTGCGATTTAGACGGTTTAGATCTACTTGCCCCGGTAGCCGCCCCCGCGCAGTCTCGGACGAGCACCAGTGAATCTTGGGGTGGGCGGGGCGCACGCCTCTCGAGCCTTTCCCGTTCTTTTTCATGTTTCCCGTGATCTAAATATAATAAACAAGGGTCGCATACGCGCATTTTCTCCTTTCGACTTTGCGCAGTTCGGACTAGTTCGATGTTCGATCCACGTGGTCCCTGGTTGGCCGGTTTGGCGGCTGAAAGAAGATGTATTCGACCCGTCGGCCTTCATGATCTCGTTAGATCGACAGGGGGGCCCGATTTTGCGGCTTAAACCTTCTACTCCGCGATGAAGATCCGGGCTATGGCTCATTGACCTACCGAACGTCGCCTCGAGCCCCTGGTTCCTCTGAAATAGGGCCATGCCGGCCGCTCCTCATGCTTTCCACGGGCCCCTTAACCCCCCGGTGGAATCATTGCTGGCCGCGCATAAGTGTTTTCCAGATCCGCAATTGCGGTTTCCCGTGTGGGACGGCTTTTTGCTGCGAGGGCTCATGGCACTCGCCGACCGTCGACTCTTTTCCCGGAGGCAAAGTTCCCCACTCCCCGTTCCCGGGCCGTCCTTTATGGAAACGTCCACAGCAGACTATACATTTCTTTTTGTGTTCCCCCCGTTACTTGTCGACGGGGGGCTTTATTCGGACTCTCCCGTTTTTTTCCGCGGTTTCGTCATTGGCGATTGTGAACAGTAGTGCCGCGGTCCGCTCCTGCCTTTTTTGCCCACAAGCGTCCCAGCCTGTCACCAGCCCGCATGGTTTCAGTTCTTCTTGACCTTCCTTTGGCATCGGCTGTGAAACAGTAGCAGAGAGAAGTGTCGGCGTTTTCATGACTCCTTCGGACGCTGCTACCTAGATCATAATCCGCCCCCCTCCTGCTCCAGCCTCCAGCGTTTCCTTCCTCTCTGTCGTCGCAGAGACTCCTCCGTAGAGATGAAGGGTGTCTCCGTGACGTCTTATGGTCTTGAGACGGCATCCGGCCATCTTTGGTGATGACGATATCTGGCGGTCCTCTTCCCTCAGACTTCGCCGCTTCATTGCCGACACTAGTGGATAGACCTTTCCTGCCGTGCCTTGGTTTTTCCCGTCCTTGAATGCAGCACGGCCGCCCTCGTTCGGGCTTCTCTCAATTGCCCCCTTTAGGCCGGGACAGATGCATTCAGCCGATTTAGACCAAAATTGGCCGGTTTTTTCCTTTTGTCCCATGTTTCCCGTTTCAAAGCCTGAATCTTCCCCTGATCACGTACCTCTGTCATACTTGAACGATTCGGATGTGCACTGAGCAGACGTTCCTGGCGACTTTTTTCATAGTTCCTTTCTTTCGTCGTAGGGCACTTTTCTGTGTTTGACTTTTGATGGCGATGCTCGCGGCTTCACTGACTAGTCTCCCCTTCCTGACTCTTTTCCCATGTTTCCTGGCGGGCTCTCCGTTCCGGCGAGAGGCTTTAGCTGATGCGAGAGTTGCGCTCGTCTGCGCCAGAGATTGCTGGGTTTGCAGCTCCTGACCGGTTGTTTTTAGCCGG
>Ga0179593_1437132_pt1 | contig 11806 bp, 10 predicted proteins | sample CZODoug2_1_08_16_FD_185931 | JGI IMG/M metagenome (GOLD analysis project Ga0179593, IMG submission 185931) | Vadose zone soil fungal communities from Angelo Coast Range Reserve, California, USA - CZODoug2_1_08_16fungal (PacBio error correction) | ecosystem: Environmental > Terrestrial > Soil >... | reverse complement strand
GAGAACTTGAACCCAATTTTCCTTAGGATGAAGTTGGGCTGCATCGGTTACCCCCGGCCGTGTATGTGGCTCGACAGTCGTCGATTGCCTGCTGCAGAGACCTCGGCGTCTTTAAGTCGATCAGTCTTTTTCCCGCTCGCTTCCTTTCGATCCCTCTTCACGTTCGAACCCACTCGGTTTTTTTCGTCTTCCTCTCTAGGCGTAAGAACGGCCGCTAGTAAACACGGTCCTGACCCTCAGCAGTTAGTTACTATGACGATAGTTTTTTTTTTGCCGGTCTCCTCGCGCGTATTTTTTTTTTTTTGGGTTTGACTTTTTGACGGGCGTTTTCTTCTTATTTGTGTTGCACCGAATTCATCTCCTCCGGGTTGATTCTTCGCTTCTTGATTTTGCCTCCCCTAATCTCCCCTTTTTTGCCTTCTGGTCTTCCCGCTAGATGCCCCGGGCGCCTTGTTCTGCCGGGTTAGGCGTCAGGCCTTTACCCGTACGACAGCTCGAGTCTCGTTCCACCATTTTTGCATCGCCATTCCGTATTATGCGCCTGGTACACTTGTGCGACGATTTTAGCCGATGAAAGCCTCCTTGTTTTGACTGCCTTTGGTGATTCTCTATTGATGGTTCCCTCATTCCCCAATGATCGACCTTTTTCGCAAGTTTCCTCCGCTTCAAACTCTTTACCGACGGCCACCGTCTGAGCAACGACTTCCCTTCACTGAGTTACAGTTCCTGGCGGTCACTCTGTTAGCGAAGCCATAATTTTGAGCCCATTTCGGCCCCCCTTTCCCTCGTTGTCATATTTTTAGCTGTGTTGGGTGCCTCTCTTTCGAATGCGTCCCGACATACCACCTCGAGGCGTTGCACATGCCTTTGTTTCTGTTCTTTTTCACGTAAGACGTTTTCACATTCTTTTTTCATCCTGACCCCGGCTTTTGAGCCCGCGGTTCTGTTCGAAGCGAGAAAGTTTATCCCCGAAGTTAGGATTGTCTACCAATGCGCGCGCTAAGTCCCCGGTTGCTGTTCCCGACGACAGCTGACGTTGCGTCTTTCTTTGCCTTTTTTAGCTCAGCGACCTTCTATCACGGTTTTGCGATATCGGCCTTGCGGACGCTCTTTTCGGCGTAGCCCCATTGGGTTTATTGTCCTGGTTAAAAGCCGCTCGTTCTGAAAGCTTTTTCTTGCCCTTTTTCACTTCTTGCCGATCTTTCAGGATATGCCAAAGCTTCCACTCTGCCGCCGATTGAGTCGTGTCTTCAGCCTCCCCCGCCGGGAGCCCGTCATGTTCTTTGACTGAAGCCCTTATTTTTTTGGCGTCCCCTCGCCTCATCGCTTGGCACTCCAGTAGAGCACTTCGATGTCACCGTCTTCCTTTGGGTCTTTTTTTCCCAGGGCGTGTGTTTCCTCCTTCCCTTGCCTGTCCTTATTTCAGCCCTTGTTTCGTTTTTTAGTCTTCGCTTTCTTCGACGATACATCAAGCGCGTCCCATGAAGGCTCGGGCAGTTCCCTTTCCGTAACCGTTACTCGAGACGGAAGGGTCTTTTTTTTTGTCTTGTCCGGTACCTCTCTCGAGTGTGTTTACTAGTTTCCTTAGTTTGGCGTTCTTCCCATCCAGCTATTTATAACTGCTGACTGCTGACCTTTTTTTGCCGAGCCCCTTCTTCTGGCGGCCGAGTAGTGCCGCGGCGATCTCGAGTACTGTCTCGCTTCTTTCTACATTTTTGACTATGCCTGCCCTTGACTAACGGCTTTACGAGGTTACCCACTTTTTGACCTTCTTAGATCGTTTTTTTGCGCATCGATATGCCCGCTTGACTTCGAAAGCTTTTTGCTTTTGCCGTTGACCTTGAATTTTTACTGCCAAGCTTCGCGACACCAGGCGCCGTAGGAGCGGCTGAGGCCGGTCCCTTTAACGGTTCGCGCGACCCTTTGAATGTTTCCCCGACTAGGCTTATCGTCCCCCTGAGTCCAACCCGGTCAGCCGTTTGCGACCATCCTGCACGCAATCCTTTTCCTTGCCTTTTTGCCCCCCATTTGCCCCCTCCCCACCCCTGAGGCTGCACAAGCCTCGAGCTGTGTTTCTGAGACCCATTCAAACCACCTCCCAGTTCCCAGCCCCAGCCTCTGATGTGCACTACACAAAGCCGCCTCTTTCTGAGGACTTGACGTCCGAACGTTTTTCCAGACGGCCCTGTCTTCGGTCCCCCATCTGTTCCCGGGCTGTTTAACGGAGCCCCGGATTTCGAGTGAGAGTTGGAGCGACCCGTGATCCGGATTTCCTTCGCGCCTCGAGCTTCTCCCCCCCGGTCTAGTCATGTTGAGATTTGCCTCTTAAAGCGGTATATTTCAGTGATTCTTCTTCACCACTTACGTAACAGTTTGGTACGGACGTTGCGAATCTTTCTTTTCCCCTCTCTTTGTTTGTGGTCTTTTCTGATCTTTCTCCTGCTGTCTTCTCCGAGGGATCCCCTTTCGGATTTTTTTTTTACTTGATCGGAGTGATGGCATTCCCTCCTCTCGCACCTGGTTGTTATATCGGCTTTCCGAGTCTTTTCCGTCTCGGCTTGCAAGCTTTGCTTAATTCCTGAGCTCAGTTGGTCATTTGCTCTGTCTTGCGACCGACTGAACGTTTATTTTCAAAAGATTGGTTGCGCCCCAATCTGCAATTTTCGTTATCTCCCCCCCGGCTATCTTCTCCCCTTTTTCTTCTTTCTGGTTTATGCCATTACGGATTTATGTGGGTTTGGGAACTTTCTTGTTGCCTTGTTTTTTTTCTGCCATTACAGCCCGTTTTCTATTTTTCAGCTTCAGGTTTGGTCGTTTCTTGTTTTCAGGTTTCCCATTTGCCTCGATGACCTTTGCCGCTTGTAACGGTTCTTCCCCGTTGTCTTCGATCGCGCTCGTTTTTTTTTGTTTCAATTCGTCTGTTCAACTTTCCCTCCCTCCACTGCCTCTTTTTGCTGTGTATGCGCTGGTCCTCCTTACGTCGGGTGGCTTTCTCACGCTGCTCCTACGGCATGTTTTCGGTAGATATGTCTCTTGGTCTCCTTATGCTTTGTCCTGTTCAGGTCTAGCTCCCGGCTCAATCGCGCCTGCTCGACTTTTCTCGCTTGCCACTCGTCTTCTTTCGTCTGCTCCCAGGTGCTTCTGCGACCATCACGGCCTTTGGCTGCCGTTTGCTGCTCAGTGGTTTGTTCCGCTTTCTGAACTCTTTCAAGCCTCTTTTTCGTGCCCCTCCCCCGGACGCCCTTTTACCTTCCTTCTCTATCTTTGAGCGTATGCCCTTTTTTTTTGTGCCGTTTCCCGTTTACGTGAATGTATCCTTTTATCGCGACCGTCTTTAGTCGTACAATGCGTTTTAGGCCTCGGCCCCGGTTCTAAAAGTTCCCCGCTTGAAGACACTACGGTCATTACCCGGTCCTTTTAAGACAGTTGATCCGAAGGTCTGCTTACGTCGTGTTACAATTTTTCTTCCGTGTGGTTTTCGTGCACGACGTTTCTTTTTTCCGGCTGGCTGAGTTCATGCCTTTGCCTTTTTCGCACCGTGACAGTTCCAATCTGTTTTCGCCCTTCTCTCTTCGGCGTAGCCTGCGTTTTGTGCTCTTTGCGATTTTTTTATACAAGCTCCGACATGTTATTTTCTTCTCTACGCGTTTCTTCTCCGTCCTGTTGGCTACGCTAACTTTCTTTGAGCGGTTTTCTTTCCAAGGCCGAGATTTCCTTTAATTGGGCCCTGCCTGTTCCGCTCCGGTCGATGGTCCTCTCCGCCGAGAACTTGTCGTTTTGCAAACCCGCCTTGGCCCTGGTTTTATCCGAAGTTTTTGTTCTGGATGAGTTCTTTTAGACCAGAAACCCCTTTTTTCAATGAGGTGTTCGTGTGCTTTCCTTCGCAAGACGGTTTTTTTTCAGATTCGTGACCCCTTTGCCGTTTTTCTCATGTCTCCTCTCAATGCTTTCTTCGGAGTTTCAGCCCTCCCAGCTGGCCCCCACCTCTTTTTTTTTGCTGCTCGCCTCTCTTCTTTGATCCCTTGTCTTGAACCAGTATGATTTCCTGGCTGCCCGCATGAGGAACCGCATGCCGACGTCGTTTTTCTTTGGCCTCATTGCGGCTGTGCTTTTTCCTTTTCGTGCGCTTCTTTTGTTTTCCGTTTCGTTATTCGGCTTCGCCAGCTGCTTCACCCAGTAGTTGAGCCATGCAAGTTCTTTTTTCCGTTTTCACTTTTACAATAGTCGCCCACAGGTGTTGTACCATGGCTTTCCTCTTCCCTGTTGTTCCAGGATTACTTTCTTTTTACTGTCCTTCTGATTCCCCCCATTTTTTCCGAAGTTTCTTGGTGATGCGAGTTAGTTCCTTTTTCGCTGTTATCGCGTATTTTTCGTCTTTCCCCTTTGAAGCGACTAATCTAGTTCTCGGCCGATCTTTACTAGGCGTGCCATCACGCATAATGCGTTCGCCTGTCCTTCATCGGCCGTCTGGAGTCGCGCTGTATCCCGTTCCCGCCTAGAGAAACTCCCTCGTCATATTGTCCATCCTTCGTTCGTTATACTTGTCCGTTTCCGTTTATCTCGGCGATTTCTTTGTCCCGTTCCGATGTTGCCGAGGTTTCGAACTTTATTTTTTTTTTCGGTGTCTTTCTATTCGTCTTCCCTTTTAAGGCGTTTTGAGCTTCTGGCTTGTAGTTTTTTTTGTTGCCTTTTTCTGCACATTTTTTGCATTGGCCGCCAATACATGCGGTACTTGGCACCTTAGCTTTTCCTGGTTCGGACGAATTGTTGTCCCTTCCCCTCTTTTGTTGAGATGATCAGCCCAAAGCATCGTCTCTTGAAATGAAGCTTCCCTTGGTGCAGTTTGATTTGCCTATGTAGGTGTTGGTCTTCGATCGAGACTTTTAAGAACGGTCTTTCGTCCTGATTCAGGCTGAGCTGAGTCTCCTTGAGAGGAGTGCTTGCCGACGTTTTTTCCCCGGTCAAGTTCTAGAACACTCTTGTCCCTTTTGACGTTAATCCTGTCCGATATGACATGAAGTCGCTACCGTAAACCTTGGAAGACCTAGTATCCCTCGACGTGCGGGACCCCCCCCCCCCCGCCCCCCCCCACCCAAACCCAAAACCCCCCAAAACACGCAAACTCAACTTTGTTTCTGTTTTTTGGTTCTACTCCCCGGCGACTACCCTTTTTCCGAATCTTGAGGTCCGGGTTTCTGGGGCGGGGCCGTTATTGCTCTTTTGCTCCCGTTAAAGCAATCTTACGGCTCCCCCCCTTTTCTTCGGCTCTGACGTGACCGACCCTACTCGATGCGAACGCTTGCCCTCTGGCATTAATTTTCCGATTGCGCGGTGGTTTAGGTGCAGGCCAGGTAACTTTACCCAGCCGACTGCGAGACCGTCACCCCTCACTTTTCAGGTCGCGTTTGCCTCGGTACACTGGCCGCCGCTTGTGTTTGATGCAAGCTCTGCTGTGGTCTTCATCCCTTTTGATTTTCTCGGCTAACAGAGGCTGCCCTTCCTCGACCACGTCTTTCCCGACCTTCACTTTCGCACGGCGTAATTTTCGATGCCGCTTCTCGACGGTCTCCGGCGAGTTTCTTTGGTTTTTGTGCCCAGACCCAAGGAGGCCCCGAGCTCTTCCGCGGGCGGTAGATGTCGGGTGCCTTTGACGTTTGCGAATGCGTCGAACTTTCGAGGTCGTGACAGTCTTCCCGCTATCGTGGTTCCCTAAGACTTCTTGCCTTCAGTTGCGGTCTCCCGCATCCACGATTTTTTTTTTTATCCTCAGGTCTTTTCGGCGCCCGAGTCCTTTTTTCATTCGTTTTGTCTGCGCGTTTCCAATAACGTTGTTTTCCCGACGATGTCGGTCTTTCCCTCCTCGGTTCTTGGCTGACCTTTTTTGCTGCATCTCCCTTTTTGTGCGATGGTCGTCGCCCGAGGATGGCGTTTTCACATGGGCGGAGACTCATTTTTCAACGCGTTTCTCCCCTTCGTTTTCGCGCTTTCGATTTTCCGTCGTTTCCACTCCTTCCCGCGCCGATCCTCCTTCCTTACGCGCGAAGATCCGCTACCAGTTCGAGGAACTTTTCCTCTACGAAGGGCTTCCCCCGTATTAACCTCCTCTGTCCGCAACACCCCCGTCGTGCAGCGTGCGCCGAATTTTTTTCCACTCCTTTCGATTTTTTCTGTCCACCGTCTCATGCTTTCTTGTCAGCGGGCGTGTTCTTATTTCTTCGACTGCTTGGACCACGCCTTGGCTTAACGTGTGCCTCTCGGCTGTTCCCGCCGACGACTCCACGGCTGCGGTTGGGGGTCTGATAGTAGCGAAGTAATTTCCAGGCGCTGCGCGTTTTGCTTTTTCTTTCTGCGAGTGTAACTCTTTATGGAATGATGGCGGTGACATTTTATGATAGTCCGTCCCTTTGGAACGTTATTTTTTTTGAACCTTTTCCCCCTTCTCTTCCGCCGCTGTGGCCGGTCTTGCACCGAGCCGCTGAATCGCTTTCATTTACGGTAGTACGTCGTTACGAACGGTTTCCCCGTTTGACGGTTTTCCCATTGCTACTTTTTACGTCGGGTCGCTTGACCCTTTTCCTCGGTTTTGTGGTTTTTGAACTTGATCCCCGCTTTTGACGTTTTTGGTTATGACACAGCGCGACCCCGTATCGTTCAGAGGCTTTTTTGCGGCCCTTTTACCCTGGTCTTTTTTGATTCCTCAGCGGACTGTTTCCGTCCCCCTGTGACTTGATCGTTGCCCGTGCATAGACTTTTCCCCCGAACGTCATCCCGTTAGGCAAGGGCACCCTTCCCAAACCAGTCCAGATACCCCCCCTTGCGGACGCAGCGTCCCCTATGTTTTTTTTTTTCCCCTCCCAATGCCCCCACGTGCGCTCTTTTTTTGCCCAAGACGAGGATGGTTCCCATCAATTTGACCAGTCCCTTCCGATCAGACGTTTAAGAACGACCCTCAGGTCTTCTCCCATTGTTCAATTTAGCCTATTATATGCCACAGTGCCGCGTAGCGCCAGCCGGAATCCGGCCTCGCGAATTCCCTGTAAGTCTTTCTCTCTACACTTGTTGATTAATTGTGAGATTGTTCCGTTTATTCGTTTTGTTTTTCAAGGTCCGTAAGCTTTGGTGCTTGATTCTCCCCTCTCCTCCGTTGGTTTTCTGTCTCATCATCTTGCCGGGTGACCCCTTCGAGTTGTTCCCTTTTTCCGAGCCCCCGCACTTAATGATCGTCTTTTTCGGTCCTCGTTTTCCCATGTCCCGAAACCTTTTGTATCAGATGGTTCTCTTTTCATATTTTCTTTTGCGGAGAGACCTTTTTGTTCTCCTTTTTGATTCGCTGTTATTTTCCGTCCAGTTTTGCGACGCGCCCCGCTTGGAACAGATGGCTTTTGCCCCACTGAAATTTTGCCCGAGTCTTTACGGCTGTTTTTACTCTTGGACGCTGGCGTTAGTTCCTCCTTTTCCTTTCTGATTAGGCCTCGGTTTTGTTTCTGGTCAACGAAGTTCCGCTGCTCTTTTTACAGCCGCTTTGTTTCGTTTGGCGTTTGCCAGGGACTACTTTTTCTTCGTAGCATTTTCTTTCTTTTTCGTCTCTCCTTCACGGGTGGTCGCTCGACTGCGCTGTGTCGGTTGTTTGGACAGTTCTCGTTAGATCTTCAGTACCTTTCAATTCCGCTTAGAATGCAGTGATGATTTTCGCCGTTAGTCTTCCCATTTCCCCTTTCGGGCTCGCCTTCTCATCCCGCGCTTGCCGCTTCGCTCCAATGGTGCGCGGGCTACCTTCGTTGCTTTTCTGTCCGGCCTTTGCTTTGCAGGTTTTTCGTCTCGTGCCAATCTTTCCTCTTTGAGCTTTTTTCTCGCTTTCGGAGCTCTTAAGCTATTTTTTCCCTGGCATCACGGTCCCTTTTGCCTCGGATGATCACCGGCTGTTTTTTGTCCCGCCCTTAGTAATGAGTCCCCAGCCTCCGATCCGTTAACTCAAGACTCCTTCCCTGCGATGTAACTACGTTTCTTTTACTATTTGGCCTCAATCCGTTTGCCGCCAGATCCCCCCTTTTATCACGCCGTTTTTTAACGTTCGTCCCAATGTCTTTTGCCTGTCCGACGCGTAAACGGTTAGCCCATTTGGTGAATCACTCGTCCCCCTTTGAGGCGTGCCCCTTTTGTTTCTTTTTCTGTGGTCGCGATGTGCACGACGTTTGTTGGTGGTTTCGAGGTAATGCTTGCTCTTCCGGTCTCTCCCCGTTCTCAACTTTGGTCGCCTTGCTTTTTGCGGTGTTTCTTTTCTTTTCGGCTGGCTGTCGAACTCTTTCCTCCGTAAGTCTCTCCTTATTTCTTGAATCTTAATTGACTTGCCTCTGTTGGGGTCTACGCTAAAGGCTTTTATTTGCGACCTCTCGATCGCCCGACGGGTGTCTGATGCTTTTCTCTTCTGTCCCTTGCCGCTGGTCATGAGCGAACTTTTTGGATCACCCGTGCGACCCTTGGCGCGGCGGTGTCCTTCTCCCGGTGCTCCTGAGAGCCTTTTTTTCGGCCCACCAACTGCTGGCGTCATTGTCTTTCTCCTTTTTTTCCAGCGCAAATCTCCCGTGTTTACGGTTGCTGTGGACCCGTTTTTGACCAGAGCGGCTTGAGCCTGTTCGACCCGTTCTCTCGGTGCTTTCCTTAGGACTCTTTTCTAGCTAGGCCCCCTGCTTCCCTACGCACGGTTCTCTATGTCCTTTTTCCTCTTTGTCGTTACACCCCGTTGCCCTGGCCGGTTGACCTCTCGATTTGACCCGCATGCGATCGTTCTGGGGCTAAAGTTTTCTTAGGGATATGGTTTGTTCCTCTTTCCTCCGGTAGATATCCTGTTCTTCGCTGATCCAGGCAGGCGGCCAGCATCGCCTTCTCCCGGCACCGGTCACAGTCTCACAGGTGTACATGGTTCACGGATTTCGAGCCCTTCATTTGTATCCTCCTCCCTTTCTGGCCCTCAGCCATGGCCTTGCATCGGCCAGTCGTATCGTTCCCTCAGATGCTTTTTTTCTGCGATCTAGGCTGGCTTCCCTTCGCGAACGTCCATCCTCGTTCGCCGGACCTGAGCGGCGTGTGCACTCTGCCCCGCAATGCCCGCGCATTCACTCCACTAATCTGTGGGTTACTGTAGTAGACGTTCCTGGAAAGCAAGAAAACTTTTCTCCTTCCCTTTCTCTGGCTGGATTCTTATAGGTTTGTTTATTGACGCGCCGTTCGCGCTCGGGATCTTCTTGATGTCCCGCCTCTTCTGCCTCAGGTGGGTCGAACGTGCCTGCTAGTATTTCAGTCTTGAAGAAGAGAATTTGGCTCTCCCTCCCGGTCTTCTGTTTCGTCTTCTGCTTTAGCCTCTCTCCCTGGCCAATCATACTGGCGGCGCATCCCCGCCCGGCTCGGCATTCGGCGAAGTCTTTCTTGTTTTCTCCCTCTTTTTTCCCTCCCCTCCGTTTGGAGATAGCACTCTTTCCTGCATGACTGCTTAAGGCGGGTTTTCTTGCGGCTCGGCGGCAGGGTGTGTTCCCCTTCTTGGCTTATTACCGCGGACTTCCTAAGACCCGCTTCCTCTTCGAGGTGCGGGTCTTTGTCCGCGCGCTGCCCGAAGTCAGTTAGCCCCTCGTAAGTGTGGTAAGTATCCGCGCTGCTCCGCCCCCCAGTAGGAGCGATAGACCCCGGTTCAAGGACCTACCTACGTCAGCCATTCTTCCTAGGAGACCGGCTTGCCGTCGCGCGATACCCGCGGCTATATGTGCGTGACGTTCGGCGTCCCATGCATGTTTTCCTTGCCACGCCCGAAGCCATTCTCTTTTCTTCCAGTTTCGCTCGTGACGTTCCCCCCGCGTATCGCGAAACGCGTGGATTTTCGGCTCCACTTGCTCTCTTTACCCCCCTTTATTTCGTGTTCATTTGGCTCCCCGTTTACGACAAGCCCTCCGCGTCCTCTTCACCCCATTCCTTTCCGTTTCCCGTGGTACTCTTCGCTCTTGTTCCCCGGTGCCATGAACTTCTTTGCTGGCTCCTGCCGCCTGGTTGCTCTAGGCTGCTCGTTTCAGCATGTAAACCATGTCCCGGCGCGAACCTCCCCCCCCGTGACTGAACCCTTGATCCAGGAGCCCAACCCGTAACCCCCCCGGTGGAAGTTGTTTTTCACCACAGTCTCTTCCGCTGCGGTCCGTCGAGCCCTTTCCAACTCCTACCTCTCCGTTTGTGGTGTCTTCCGACCCCCTTCTAAATATCCCGCTTTTGGCAGTTAGTTTCCTCGGGGTTTTTCCGCGCTGTGCGCTGTCTTTCCCCATAAGTTGGTCGGACTTCTTCCCCTCAGATATAGGTATGTTTTTGTTTTTTTTTTTTTTTTTTTTTCATCTTTTCTCCCCCCGATCCTGCGCTGGGTACTCCCAATCACCTGAATTCCTCCATGCCGTTTCCTTGTTCTCGACTTTGCTTTATCCCTGGAGCCCACTTCTCTCGATCCAGCGCGCGTTTCTCACTCGACGTGTGTGTCCTCCGTTGACTTTGACCGCGGCTTTCCGGTTCTCATGACCGGCAGACTTGCGAGAGTCTTATCTTCTGGGCCTTCGGAGACCTTGCGCTTTTCTTGCCCCTTCATTTTGGGGCTCTTGTCATCAGCGGCTAGTTTTCTGCAACAGCTTTGCCTCTTCCACGTCACTGGCGTCACGCCGCGCCGGTTCTCATTACCTCGCCGCCTTTCGAAGAATCCGGCGACCAGCTTCTTAGCCTCTCCCTTCCGCCTCCCCAAGACGTTGCTGAGCTCGCCTCGCCCACGCCCGTCCCGCGAACCCAGCGCCGAATCTCTTGGTTGTCGAGGCGCGGCGATTTTACTTGGGCTTGCTTTCCCAGGCGCCGTTGAATTCCTCGGGAATAACTCCATGGCGAACGGATGCAGGCGGGGGGCGCTCAATACCCCATCACGTCCCATAGCGCCATCTACTTTTCGGTTTTTCCTAATTTAAATCTGCCCGTTTTCAGGTTCGGTCCCGAATGATGCGAGGCTTGAACTCTTTGTTCTGAATGTTTTCCCAGCCAGCCTGATGACAGTCCCTGCCTTCCCCCATGGGCAACTTGGATTTTGATCTCCCTTGAGCGATCTGGGTTTTTCGAGCTCGAGGCCTGCATCGAGCTTGAGCCAAATGAGACGTTGACCTGCGCATTCGCAGCTCTACTCTTTTACCAGTGGCTCTGATTATTTGTAGCCGTCCGGCACCCCTTTCCCTCTTGCGCCTCGGTTCTCCCCTCCTAGCCGACTTTTTGTAAATGGGTATTTAAAGCGTTCAACAGCACTCTAGTCTTTTAGGTCCCTTAACTGGTTCCGTCCCTGCCGCCTGACACGCTTGTCTTCCAAGCCCCGTCTATCCGAGCAACCCTTGTCCGATCCCTGTTGCGCAGCAGCCTAATTCTACTAGGTTCCCCTTCCCTCTGCAACACTTTGAAACCTTACCTCCCCTCGGGACCGTATCTGTCGTTGAGACTCAATGCCACGAGGCCCCCGGCTGACGCCTACAGTATGAAGCCTTGCCCCTTTTCCGCAGTCCAGCACTCTTTGACCCCAACGAACGCGTGCTCCGTTCCCCAATCCTTGTTCGCTTTGCGCGTTCCCCAAGGCCTGGGACTAGCATGGCTTCCCCCCCTGACTCCATCGTGCTGACGCAACGGCATCGTCTCGAATCCAATTGAATGCCTAAAGCCGAGTCCACCCGGTTCGCTTCTGTTTTACGCGTGCCGTCGCCGATCCTTGGCGTCGCGTTTAATGCCCTGTTCAGTTCCCGCTTGCTCCCTTGATGAA
>Ga0179593_1409661_pt1 | contig 11806 bp, 10 predicted proteins | sample CZODoug2_1_08_16_FD_185931 | JGI IMG/M metagenome (GOLD analysis project Ga0179593, IMG submission 185931) | Vadose zone soil fungal communities from Angelo Coast Range Reserve, California, USA - CZODoug2_1_08_16fungal (PacBio error correction) | ecosystem: Environmental > Terrestrial > Soil >... | reverse complement strand
TTTTGAGTATAGTCCTTTTAAACGGTTTCGCACACAAAACCTCCCGCCGTGATGAAGTTTTCTGGGCGTCTTCACGAAACGATGACCCCCTTTGTTGAACAAGATTTGATTGCTGCCCCCCCGCACTGCTTCTCGTTCAGTTAGATACGTCCCCGCGCCACCTTCACCCTTTCCCCCGCTGTCTTAGATTTTCCACTGTTTTTTGTGTTTGCCGTTCGGTTTTCACCAAACGAATTTGCCCTGATAACCCTTGCTATAATTACCGCTTCATTTTCCCCAGACCCTTTTCGTCAAGGAATTTTTTTTTTCTTCCATTCCGTTTTTTGCCCTTCTGGCCCCTTTCGGTTCTACTCTTCGCGACCGATTTAAGTTCCCCTTTTCACGCCGATCGTGGTCCCACCCGGCTGCTTCTGCTCCCGTTTTCGGAACTCCTGTTTGTGGTATTGTTCCCCGGGTCTCTTTCCCCGATATTTTGAGTCGGTTGGGGCGCCTTTTTTTCTACCGACCGAATATATCCAGTGAGGACCATAAATTTTGTTTTATTTTCTTTTGCGACCTTTACCTGTCCTTTTCATTTATTTGAGTTGCAACGCTCGTTCGCAGTTTCTTGTCCCTGCGAGATAATTGAGTGGCAGAGATTCGCCGGCCTTTGTTCTTTTGTAATTCCCGTAGGTGCACTTTTTTTTTTAAATTCCCATGTTTCGATACACTGACCCCCACTGCGCCACAGTGGACGTGAGTTTGATGACCATCTTTGATTTGACCTTCTTGTTCTTCATTTAGACTCACACTTTTTTTTGCCCTTTCATCCGGAGCCTGATGATTTTTGGGCTTTGACCTAACCGATTTTTGGGCTTTCCCGTATGAAGTCTGTAGATTCCCAGTTACCGAGTCCCCTTCCCTTTTTCTAATAAAACGACCCCCCCCCTCAGTCCGGAAATCCCAGTGTTCCTCTTTGCTTCCCCGGTTCCTCGCCCCCTCTGATCAGGAAGTTCCCCAGGTTTTGCTCTTTCCGATTGTCCACCCTTGGTCCTTTTTTGCCGTCATCTGGCCTGCACTTTTGTTAAGATTTTAACGGTCGGCATATTTTGTTTCCGGACGGCTTTCCGATAGTTTTGTAAGGTTTTTTCTCTTTCCTTTAGTTCGTCTCTCCCTTCGGTCCAGTCGTTTTTTGTCGAACATCTTTTTCATAAAAGGCTTGAGGGACTTATAGGGCCCCCCCCGGTCTCCGCCAGATCTTTCTTTTGTATTCAAAACAAGGAATTTGATTTAGCATGCGCGTTTATAGAGGCTTCCTCCGATTGCGTTCTTGTTTTGATATGCACATTGATCTCTCCTTTTGGGAACTTATTCCGATCGGCTTTACCCCATTCATACGTCCAGTTTCCCCCGGCGGACCATCTCGCGTTCGCAGCTTCGGTAAATAACCTTTTTTTTCCTTAATCCATCGGGTCCCCCCCTCAGCGCCCTTTTGCTTTCTCCTCTACCTAGTTGCGCAATTGATTGGCCCTTCTATCGTTCAAATTTTTCGGATCTTCACCGTGTATTTTCCCTTGATACACTTCCCGGAAAATTTTCAAACTGGCTTTTCCTTAGTATTTCGTCCCTTCTGATCGGAACCCCTTTTTGTCAAAACAGCGAAAATGCGGGCTTTTTTTCCGTCCGAGGTCTGCCTTGCTGTTTTTTGGAATCACCCCAAAGTTTTATTTTATAAGTTCATTTCCCCCTTTTTCTGAAGTGGACTTCCGGTGTCATTTTGTGTTCCCGGCTCGGCGGCCAACGCAGTTCCCTCCCACCGTAGGTTTACAATTGCCTCTTTCATGCGGATGACGGTGGCTGTTAGTTTTCGCCCAGCTCAGGGGTTTTTAGCGACAAGTCTTTCTTTTTTTCTCCGTTGTTTTTGTTTTGTGCCAGTTGTTTGCGCCTTTCCAACTTGGGTCACCCCCCTACCACTTCCGTTTCTTTTTAGATCGCGCCTTGGTCCTGTTGGAAGTCACTGGCGTTCAGTGCCCAGGGTCATCTCCCTTTTCTGCGCGGCAAGTTTTCTTCGCGCGAACATCCTGACAGAGAGTGCTCCTTTGTTACCAATCGCCCGCTCCTGCTTCGGTCCTTTCCACCCAGGCGCCTCCTCCATTTGCTTTCGTGCGCGCTAGATACCCCTTCTCCCCTTTCTTTTTATTCCCGCGCCAGAAGGCGAGAGGCCTCCGGTCTTGTGGAAATTCAGATCGGCGCGCCCCCATCACCCGCGTTTTCCTCTGCCGATCAGCTTCTCGGGAATGACTCTGTCTTTTGCTCCGTCTTTGCCAAATGCCATTCTCTGCCCGTCTACCAGCGCTGTCCGGCTGAATTTAAACCCCCCCTGTTTTGCGGTCACCAACCGTTCAATGAACGGCCTCTAACTCCATAGGCGCTGTGGTTTTGATCTGTGCAGGAGATTTTTTCAGCCTGGTCAAATATGAATTTCCCCCCCCCCCCTGTGTCTGTCTGCGCCCCCTTCCAGTCTGCGTCGGTTTGGCGGGACGTCTGCGGTCCGGTGTTCAAGTTCGATGGCTTTTTCCCGGTGTGTGAGCGCCGGCCATTTTTTCCCAATGTAGGGTGCAGTTGTTCCCTTTTTGCTTTTTAACCCGCCCTTTGCTTGCGTATCCCCCGTTTTTTAACGGGGGCGAAGTCCTTTTTTTATTGAATACTTTCATGACTTGTTTGGCAGTCCCCACCTTTTTGGTTGTGCGGTTCCTTTTTTGAGCCGAATCGCAGTTGTCCCCCTTCCTTGAGTCGAAAAGTGGCATTCCCTCTACCAATTCACCTAGACAAAATTCGAGGCTTTTGTGCTTTCCCTTGTCAATTTTTGCCAAACTCCCATGTCCTTGTCCGCACAGTGCCCCGCATCATCCCTTGTACGGATCACCGTGACACTTTTGATGCGAGCCCTAGTAAGTTTCCTACCCTCCTCTCCTTACGCTGCCCCCCCAGTTGCGCCACCCCCCATCTTTCCTTAGTAGAGTCTCCCTCCCTCCGGTTTGTGCTTTTTTTCTTCTTATCGACCATTGTGAGGTTTAAAATTGCATTTTCTGCGTTTAGCCCCTACTCGTTGTACGGGCTTCCCGTTGGACGGTTTTTTTGGATATCCTTCCGGCAAACTTAATTGCCCGTACCCAGTCGTTGGACTAATCTTCTCTGTCCTACTACTCCCTCTTTCTTTTTTTTTTTTGGCAGAGTCTGTAGAGTCTTTTCTACTTTTGTTCCGGCTCCTCCGTTTTGTCGTGCTCGATCATACCTTTCCCCCTCCCCTCCCACGGCGAGCTCGTGTTTTCACCCAACTTGCTTTCTCTCCCGACGAATCCCCTTCCCTCCATCACACCCTTTTTCGATTTCTCAGCCAGTCCAAAACACCGGTCGTCCCCCTGAGCGTTTTGTTCCAAGGAGTCAATTGTAACGGTCTCCCCGCCTTCTTTTTTCGCCTTGTCAGCGGGGAAAAATTCCTTCACACTAAACCTCTCCCCAGATCTGCCTTCTAAAGCAAGCCTCGGTGAAAACTCCCTTTCCCCCTTCCTATCATGCTCCCCCTGTGTTTCCTTTGACTATTCCCCATTATGATGGAGTCTTTTTGCAGCCCCCCTGACTTTCGGTTTTTCTGTGCTTTGGGACTTTTTTTTTCACCCATAAACTTCGTTTTTTCCCTCATTTTGTGTTGTGTCCATTGGGTCCTCTCGGCAATTTTCTATCACAACCCCCCCCTTTATATGCGCTTGGTGCCCCCTTCTTCCCTTGGCCTCACATGTCGCGACATCCATTCCATTTTGTGACACCCCCCTCCCCCATCTTCTTCCGATGAAATTCCGCCTCCTTTCCGGCACTTTGGTCCCCTCATGCGGCCTCTTCCAACAGGGCGTTGCCCTCACAGCCCCTTGAAAACTTGCTACTGGAAAAAATGTCCTTGTGCCGGCTCGCCGGTCAATGAATCTGCAACACTTCCCCCACCCTTTACCCCGCACCTCGTCATTTCCGAAAGCCCCCAGCCCTGGGGTGTGTGGTCGCCCGCAGCTCACCGTTGTTCTCTCCGTTGGCAACTGCTGTGCTTCTTCCTGCCTCAGTCTCAGCCAGTCCTATTTCTTGTTACCGCCGTTCCGGTTTTTTGCTTGTGTTTGACTGAGTTTTCCCGTACTCCTTTGCATACTTCCCTTTCCCGTTGCGGCAAAGATGGACTGTTCGTTGTCCCCCCCTCCGATCTCGCCGTGAAGACGCACTTTCCTCCGTACCTCCCTGCCAAAAAAGATGTCTTTGGTCCTTATGTTCGTAACTCGTGTTTCTGCGGGGCTTGCTCCTTTCGTCTTAAACTACCTTCAGTCATCTTTTCATTCTTTCGGGTTTCCCGTGCAAGAAAAACCCTGGATGTTGGCGTTTTTCAAGTAGTGTGTTTTTGTGTCTCCCCACAGGAAAGTCCCTCGTTCCTGGTCGTCCTGGTTGATTGCACCCTTCAGCAGCCTGTTTTCCATCCGACCCGATTTGTCTCGGCATCATCCCTCCTTTCAGCATTCTGGTTTCTGCGTTGCCCAAACCCTTCCCTTGTCGTGAGGTTTCGTTTTTTTTTTCCTCTTCCCCTGGCCTGCCTCCTCAGTTCGTCCATTTGCCGGGAAGGTTTGCGCTGATTCTTTTTGGCAACACTCTGACTTTTTGTTTCTTTCGACGTCCCACCTGCCACTTTTTTGTCCCGGTGACCCTTTGAAATTGTCTGGCCCCCCCCCCTTCGGTCTTCCCCCTTTGACTTGCCCCACCCAGCCTTTCTTCCCCCCCCCCGATCACAATCCCTAAACATCCCCCCTTCCCTTTTCGCATTGCTAGGCCCTTTCCCCGCCTGTTTTTTGCTTTACACGCTTTGGGGTTCCGCCGTACTCCCTTCTATAACACCATCAACGATCTTCCACTTCTAAACCGCTTTGCGGAAAGACCACCCAAAACTGTTGGTGTCATTTTCACCCACACTCCTCCTTCCCGATCGGAATAATATGACAGCTCTTCCCAAATACAGTCTTTTCTAACCAGCCCCCTTTGGTTCTCGCAGCTTTGCCGGCCAATCCCCCCCCTCCTCCGAACCGCTAGTTTCCAGTTGCATCCTTCTTTCCATCTTTCCCCACGTTCGGACTTGATAATTCCTCCCTCCCCAATCAGATTTTTTCGTCACCTCATTTCTATTTTCCCCCTGTGCCGGCCCCCGCCCCTGGACCAGATGTCTTTCTTTCGGTACTTTACTTTTAGCAGCTTCCCGCCGAACTCCGTTTAGCCTGTCTTAATCGGCCTTCTTTTTTTTTTTAATCCGTTGTTCGCTTGCCTTTCCTTTCCCTCGTCCTTCCCCCTCCCCCCACAAGGGACCCACCGCACTCGTGACTTTCCTTTTCCTCGTGAATTGGGACCCTGTTCGCAGGCCTCCCTTTTTGACTAGAAATGTTCTGTTTGGCGGTTTGCGACTTTGCTCTGTGCATTTTTTTTTCTCCCCAATCTGGTTTCTATTTCCCCGTCCCCTGTACCTTGCCCGATTCTCTCTGGAACGTTTCGACAACCTGCTTTAGCCCACTTTTTTTTTTACCTTCCACCTACCGGAAGGCCCCCCCCGTCCGATTGTTCATATATTTTTTTCTCTACCCCTTGGCTCGGACTTTTTCAAGTACCCCCCACGTTTTTTTGTTCCCGTCATTTCGCGCACTCTGGCTCCCCTTTGTTTGTGAACTTTCCTTCCGAATGGACCCTTCCCCCTGGGCTTCAAAGAATTGGAAGTACCCCCCTCGTTTGCTTTCTCAACTCTCCGTAAACCTTTTTCTTTTTTTTTTTGATTTTTTATTTAATCTCGGTCTAGACCTTTCCTTCTAGCTCATACCTGCGCCCCTCTCCTTTTTCTTGCGTTCCCCCCCACCTTGATAAGGTAACCGGTTTCTGCCCCTTTTTTGTATGCGTCCCCTTCCGTTCCCTGAATGTCTGAGAACTCCGTGCAAACCGTTTGTGTGCAGGCACTCCGTTCCCCCCTTTTTTTGCTCCCCCTTTGTTTTTCTTCACCAACAGGGATCCGTTTTTCGCCCCTTTCCGTTGACAATCTTTTTCCCTATGCGGGCCCCTTCCCTACCTCGTTTTCCCTTTTTCTATGCGTCACACACAGTTTCTCATCTGTTGCGCAGTCTGACCACTTATGGAAATGTTCCGTGGTCCTGACCTTAGCCCCACCCCCCCCCAATTTTGGCTTCTGTTCGCCTCTTTGTCTATTTTAGCACCCCCTAGACACTTCCACTTTTCTCAAGTTTTATTTAGGACGACCCTTTTTGCCAATACCCACTTTGGCGTATGTTTTCTCCTTTTTAGAGAAGCGGTCCGTTTCCTATATTTGTTCCCGGGGCCATTTACCCTTCGTCGGGCGACGGTAGCAGGCGCCCGTGTAGCAATCTTCTTTATGGCAACAGTCCGTGTTTCCAGTTGTCCTTTTCCGAATTGGTCCCCTCTAAATTCAAGTCCGGTTGTCTCGCGCGCCTTTATCGGCACTTGCTCTTGTCCCAAAAATCTGATTCAAAAGCATGTTGTCCCTCAGGCAAACACCCATCCCACTTCTCCATTACGAGGTTCCTCCCCGGTTTTTGAAGGTGGCGCGGTTTTTCCTTTTTGTTTTTTCTTTTTCTAACTGTTCTTTTCTCCTACTTGCATTTTTTTTGTGTCCGTTACCCTTCCCTGTTGTTGGCCCCCGTTTTCCATTTCGGGAAGATATTCCCCCCTTTCATACAAACGGCGTGGTATACTTTTTTTTGCCTCCCCCCCTGTGACCCAAGGACGTATCCTCCTCAATCCCTTTTTTGGTGTTGAGTCGAGATATCGTGTCATGGTCACAGGTTTTTAGGTCCCCCCGTACTGCCTTTGACATTATCCTTTTTGTCTAACGGGGCGATTCACTACCCTATGACCACTATTCCAACCGCCCGGGATGCCTGCCACCCCCCCTCCCCCCTTTCTTCCTCATCTCGCCCAGTCGTCCCTTTCAAACCCCAGTCCTCCTTCCCCCTTGAACCCTTCGCGTACGGTTTGAATTTTGTTGCTTCGGTCCCCCCATTACTTTTGACAAATCATCCCCCACTTTTCGTCTTACCCTTCCCGTCTTTTTCACCCCGGTTCCCTTCGGTGGGAAATCGTCCCTTAATTTTTATTGACTTTCCCCCGGACGTTGCAGTCTTTGTCTAAGCCGTTTTCCATCACCCGTTTTTTCTCTGTTAAGTCCACCCCCTTGGAACGCTTTTGTCCCCCCCGTCTTGCTTCTTCTTTTCGAGAAAACCCCAATTCCTTGGTATGGCAACGCGGATTTCCCCCTCTTTTTCACTGGAGGTACGGTCAGGCCTACGTTTTGCTAACTCAAACAGCTATGACAGGATATTCCCCCCACCTTGTTTGTATCCCGTAGGCCCCCGTACATGTTAACTCATTTTTTCACCCACTGCCCTCCAACGCGAGAGTTCTTTGCAGTTTTCACGGAGCTGCTAAGAGTTCGCAAGTTTTCTTTTCGTTCCCCCTCCTGCCGAGTTATTTCTTCACATTTTATTTTCGACCCATTCGCTCCTGTTTCCCCCCCCCCCCGTATACAGTGCATGCGCATTGTAATTCTTGGCCTGTTTTCCCCACTTGGTTTATGACTGCTTTCTCCCTGTGCTGCATTCCGGACATAACCTCCCCTTTTCCCCTTCATACTCCCACCTTTCATCGGTCGGGGGCGAGCCCTTCTTTTGCTCCAGTTTCTTTTGCAGCGTGTGATAACTTTTTTCTCAGTTTCCTTCTATACTCCCAATCTCCAAGTCTAGGTTACAGGCCCCCCTTAAACGTTTGTCTTTTATTATTTGAGCCACGTTAATTAGCCTTCCTCCTTTCAGTCCCCCTGTTTTCTCCCTCTCTACGATATTTCCCCACATGGGCTTGACAGTCGAGACTTCCCTTGTAGAGAACCCGTAGGAACTTTTTGCGGCTTCGCTTTCTTTTTCCCTTCTTGGTGCCTGATTTTCTTTCTTGTTTCGCCGATATATTTCCACTTTCGGTTCGTTCGAGATCCTTCCCACCGTTTTGGAGCATACTGTTTTTCTCGGTGGCAAAATCTCCTCCCCGTAAAGATCTTTTTTTTTCTTTTTTTTTATGAGCAAACAGTGCGCTTGGAATTCTCCCGTTTTTTCTTCCCCCTCTTATGACCTCCTATGTCGTTTCCTTTGGGACCTTCCGTTCTGTGGGTCCCCTTAGGCAGTCCTTGGCATTTTTACTTCATGCCACGAGTTCCCACCCCTTTGCGCCCCATTTTTTTTCAGAGGCTCTCTGAAAACGGAACCCACCTGCCCCCTTTTGACGGAAACATTTTTTTTCCGGAGCCGTCCTTTCTCCCCTTAGTTTCCGCATCTATTTGCTGACTGGCTTTACACTTCCCTCCTCATACGTTGTTCCTCTGACCCTCCATTTTTCACTTTTCACCGGACCGTCCCTTTTTTCGTTCGAGTTGTCCTTTTCATGCTTCCCGTACACCCAACGGTGTAAAAACCTCGAAGTCTCGTGGTAGTCTCTCCTGTTTGCGGTTTACTTTTCCAACCCCCCCTTTTCTTTTCTCCTACTTCTGTGAGTTTCAGTCCGTGGAAATCTAGGTGTTTTTGATGGCTTGTTTTCTTCCTCCTTTTGATTAGTCAGACCCCCAACCTCGTTTCAGGCAAACCCTTCTTCCACTGGGGCCCCTATTTCAGGGATGTACCGGTGGCCTCCCCCCCTTCGACCCCCCTTTTTCAGGTGTTGTAGCCTTATTTGACTCGTACTCTTTCCTGTGGGTCCCCTTTTTTTGCGGACTTTCCCCCCATGGGCACCCACTTCAAGTAGTCCTTTTTCCGCTTTTCTCTGTCCATTACTTTTCCGTTGTTTTTAAAGGAACCTGGAGGAAGGCCGGTCATCTTTTCCCCACTCTTTCGCGCGTTTAGTTTGTTGATCCTCCGAAACCCCTTCCTTTGCGTGAACCCCCCCCTTTTTTTTAGGTTCCATCCCTTACCCCCATCTTTGGCTTTACTTTCTTTTCCTTTCCCTAAACCACGGCCGCTAGTGTAATGGGTGTTTAATTCCACTTTTTGTGAGCGTCACGAGGCCATCCCCTCCCCCTTTTTCTTTTAACCTCGAAGAACCTTTTTTTATCCTTCCCCGACGTTAGGGTTTTGTCCCCTCAAGATGTAGGGGCGATACCGCACAGCTATTTAAAGACTTCCCCCGTTTTATCCTTGGTCTTTTCCTTCTCCGTTGACGATTTTTCTGCTCTCTTGCGTGACCAAAGAAAAGGTCATATATTGCCCGCTACCCGGCCCCAGGAGTTCCCGTTTTTCCCCCGCCACGAAACCAACCGTTTTTTTTTGAACGGCGTACCTCCCCTAAGCTGTTTGCCTCTTGTTGCCCTGTTGTCCCTGATATTCAGCTCTGGGCAACTTCGTTATCAGTCCCACTGTTCGGTTGGCGGCCCCCCTTTGAAGCGTTTGCCCTTTCTTTGGTCACTGAGTTTTTGTGGTTTTCACTTCTATATGCTTGACTTGCGGCGGCCACTTTTTCCTTTTTCCAGTAGCACAAGTCCGGTTTCTGAGGGCCACAGGGAATTCAATCTTCCTTTTTTGCCACGTGGTCTCCTTCTGCTTCTTGAAATATTTGTCAGCTTCTTCCTGTTTCCCAATTATGGTTGGTTCCACTTTACGTCCCATAGCATTTTTCCCTCTAGTTTCATCACAGTCCTTGCTTTGGATCCTTAGGTGCAAAACGATGTTGCTCCCCGTTCCTGTTTCATTTTCACCCACCCAAAATTTCCTTCTCTGCACCCCAGACCATTTCCATGCCCTGGTCCTTCTCAAAGTGGTCCACGTGGCGGATATGATATCCTGGGTGATTCCTTCTTTTCCTCATCGTACAGTTTCCGCAAAATCAATTTTGCCGTTTCTTCGAGTATAACTTGGCCTGGCCGGTTTTTTTTTTTTTCTTCTTTTTTTGCGACTGATATCGTGTCCCCATTGGCTTTAGACAGTATCGTCCGGTAGCAAAGGTCGGGCACAACGGTTTTTTAGTTCCGTTTGCGTGGCTTGATTTTCTACTGTTCCGCCCCACCTTTTTTTGCATGGGCCGGGAACCCCGGACTTCCCTCTCTTCTTTTTTCCCCAGACCCCCGCAGTTGTGTTTTGAGGGGGAGCTTGCTTGAACTAATAATTTTTTTTGTTTTCCGCTGCGTTGGTATTGCCGTTAAGTTTTTTTTTTCCTTTGGAAAGTTTACGATTTTCCTTATACATGTCCCCCGGTACTTGCCAAAATGTTTATCCCCCCAAGACTGTGCTTCCATACCGACATCCCACCTGTTTTTAGGCCCCCTTCCCACACCGTATGATTATACTTTTCCCATGCCAACCCTTGTCGCCTCTTCGAGCGCCTGAAGTGGTACATGAAACACCACTTTTGTTTGGAACAGCAAAACAGAGCTTTGCGTCCTTTGTGACAGGTTTGAATTTCCTGTCTCTTGGATGACACCTTTTCTCTTATAGCCTTCAATGTTATTTTCTCCCCCCCCCCCCCCCCCCCCCCCCCCCCCTTACAGTTGTATGCGTGGTGCGTCCTTAAGTCTATTTTGTTTTTTTAGCTTTCTGCCTGTACTACATACGTTTTCGTCTTTTTCTTTTTAAGTCCCTTGACCCTTGTCTCACGCGGATTTGCAACCTGCATTTCTGTCGTTCAATCTTCCGTACCCTTCCCAAGTGCTTTTGAATTCTTCCCCCCAGATCTTCATGATTAAATTCCGCAGTCCTTTTTGTTTTTTCCCCGTTGCGCACCCTACTTTTCCTTCTGAAGCTGAACTTCCTTTTTGCCCTCCAGCCCCCCCCCCAGTTCCATCCTGGCATACCTTTTCAATACCTCCTGTGAATGTTCCGCCCCTTTGGCCCTTTTATAAGCGAACCCACCCCCGCCCCCCCCCCTCCACCCTTTCGTCCGTTTCCGGACGCCCCAAGGCTTCCCCCACTATCCCAAGGGACGTTTGTCGTCGTGTGCCCTTCCAGTCAACCCTTTTTTTTATTAGGACGTTTTCCCATGAGACTCGACTCACTCGTAATCATCCCCCCATTTTTGCGATATGAGTACAGCCGTTCCTTTCCCTTAAGGTGGTTTTGTCTTCTTTGTTTAACTTTGTCTTTTTTTTGCTTTAATCCTACGCTTTTTTTTAGTTCTTTCAATTTTACCATGGTCTTGTTGGTTTTTCACCCCGTTCCGATCCTCTTGGAAGGTTTCCCAGACACCTCTTCTTTTCTTCGTGTAAAATAAATTGTTCCTTTCCCTTTGCTCTTTTCGTAAAATACCTGCTGGCTTGCTAGTACGCCTGATCCTGTCGTTTTCCCCCACACTTCTCACGATTTTCTTCTTGCCTTGTCATCAAAAACCTCTGATGGGCTCTTACTTAGTCAACCAGGACTTCCCCTTCGAGTAGTCTTGTTTCGAGTGGCCCCAACTGAATGCCTTGCGACGATGGACTTTCTTTTTTTTTACCGGAAGTTCCCATACAATCCTTATATTTAACGCCTTTCTGTTAGCGATGCCCCCCAACTCTCCCTCTGCGAATTGAGGTGGAAGATGGCCTTTTTTTTTCCCGAATACCAGTGGCTCGTTACATCCCCGACTTCGATTATTTGCGACAACATTAGACTTTGTCGTGCCCCCAAGGGTTGTTTGATTGTCAAGGTGAGCCCACGAACTTTGCTTTTGGTGAAAGAGACTCTTATTTACCCAACGCGAGGGGACAAGGTTAAGTGTA
>Ga0179593_1323084_pt1 | contig 11806 bp, 16 predicted proteins | sample CZODoug2_1_08_16_FD_185931 | JGI IMG/M metagenome (GOLD analysis project Ga0179593, IMG submission 185931) | Vadose zone soil fungal communities from Angelo Coast Range Reserve, California, USA - CZODoug2_1_08_16fungal (PacBio error correction) | ecosystem: Environmental > Terrestrial > Soil >... | reverse complement strand
TCCGTCTTTCTCCTGAACCTGGATTAAGATACGTAGGTTTTGCCCCCTCGCCTTGCCGGTCACAGGTCATTCCCTTCTTTTTTCTTGTACTTAGACGGATAAGCACCCCGTCGCAAATATAGTATGTTGTCCTGTCTGCTACGAGTTGTCTCTTGGTTCGGGGCCTCTTCCTTTTGCGGACATAGGACGGGTATCTCGGGTTGACCTCTCATTTTTTTAGCGGCGGTCCCCCCACCGTGGAATTTCATCTTTTCGATAGTAAAGATGTCCCTCTAAACTCTCCCGGTTGTGGCCTCCCTTTCCTCGAACTCGGGGGGATTTGAAGCATCATATCGAACAATCACCCAGTTGTGCACGCCCTTGAGTTTGATGTGTCTTTGCACAGTCAGGTTCCTCCCCTCCACAGTAGTTTTCCTCCCATGTCGTTCAACATTTCATTGATTTTATTTTCCTTGCTCCTTTCAAAAGTACAATCGGTTTTTTTTTGCCTGCGTCAGGCCCCAACCTTTCTCCCTCACACCCCTGCTTTGATCTGATCGAACTCTTCTCTTTTTTCTTCATATGCTTCAACCTTGTCCAGATCCGTCGTTCATTTTTTTCTTTCCCTCCCCCCCTTTGTAGAAGCGGGTCAGTCACCTTTCGTTCATTTCCTCCTTTCACGGGTGGGGTACCCCCTGAGTCCTCAGTTTCCCCTTCCGGTTCCCACCCCGTCTTTTTTTCTTCCCGCCCCCCCCGCTTCGCGGCTTTTTGACCTTCCGTTATACAAAAGAAAAATCCAGCTTATGATCCCGGTTCTTATCCGGTACCGAAAGGTTTTGTTTTTTTCCATATGGTGTAGCAGAGCCATGTCCAGGCTCACGCACGACCAACCTTTTTTTCTTCTCTTTGTCGTTTTTGCCCTTCTGTCTTCACGTACCGACCGTTCGTGATCTTGATCGTGACCTGAGGTCTCTCTTGCGGACCCGATTGGTTTCTTTGGGCTTGCTCTGTTGTTTCTTCCCCCTGCCACCCCTCCACCGTCCTGAACCCACATCTGCCCCACAGCCACGTGTAAAGGCCCGTTTCTTTTTGGTTTAACAGGACTGGTTGCCCTCCCCGGCAAAAAATACACCAGAAGGGGTGCAAACGACAGACGCATACTCCCTCTGAAAACCAAATGTGTTTTATTCAAGGGCTCCTTCCCCTCCAATGGAGAGAAAGATTCCGAGACTGGGGGGGGGGGTTCTGTGGTTTGGTTTTTGCCCCTCTGGCCATAACTTTTAATAATGGAGGTGTCGATTGAATGGTCACCCCCTCGCTTCAAAAGCTTTTTCCCACCAGGGGAATTTGCTGTTTTTGGGGACTGGGTGATGTTTTGGGGGTAGGAGGGGGGCGTTTTGTGTGACCAGGGGGGGGGGGGGTGTAAGAGTGGGGGTTTGGGGGGGTTGTGGTTGTTTTAGGGAGTTTGGTTTTCTTGGTTTTTTGTTGGGGATAGGAGTCAGTGTTTGGGTGCTGTGGGGGCAGCCATTCTTGAAGTCGTTGATGATGGACATTCGTTTACTAAGTGGGTTTGCGCTAGTTTTATCTTGGGGAGGTTCTGGTTTGGGGTTGGGTGGGGTTGTGTTTCGGGTGCTTTGGGGTTGACGTTTGTTGTTGGAGTTTTTTTTGCGGGTGCGTGCGGGACCAGACGTTTTTTTAAAGTGGGGGGGGGTGGGTCGGAAGGGTCGGGTGTTAGGGTGTGGTGTAGGTTTTTGTTGTTAGAATGTGGGGGTTTGTTGTTTTTTTTGTGGTTGGTTGGGTTTATTGGGGTAGTTTATTGTTAAAGCGGGGGGGGGATTTTTTTCGTTTAGGGTATTTTTAGGGTTTTTTTTTGGTTGTGTGTTTTAAGGGTCTTGTGGGTTTGGGTGTTTTTTTAATGGTTGGGGGGGTTTTTCAGGGGGTTGGGGGTAGTTTTTGTAGTTTTAATTGTGGTTTTTTTTTTTTGTTACAACGTCCCCGGTTGTCCCCGGGGTGGACCCCATTTATTTCCTCAACCCTAGGACTTTTATCCCGCACTATTGTTTACTGCGACCTGATGAGTCGTCCCACCGCAAGTGCTCTACGCATTTCACACCCACGCTCCTTTACTCAGCCGTCCCAGGTATCGTGACGTCCACCCCCCCCCAACCCCCCAGCGATTACCGTTACTCTTTTTGCTTTGGGCTTCCCAAAAGCGAAGAACTCACAGTCCGGTGTAATTTCACTGCACGACTTTTAGCCGGCTTTGACTGATCTTCTACTGGATTTTGGGGACCCCTTTGCTCCCTTTTTTTTTTCTTTTATTGTCCCCCGACCACACAAGGGCCCTTTCCTCTAACCCACTGATTTCCTGGTCAGATCGTCCTGGAAGTTCACCCCAGCGTCCATCAGTCTCTACCCAAGGCCGGGATCAGCTTTTTTTTCCCCAGGATTATGTTTGTTGCAACCCCTTATCGCGTTCCCTCATATCCCCGCCATTTTCGCTGCCAAACCCTTCACACTAAATCCCCATTCAAGTCCGTTCTTTTTTTCTTTTTCTTCAGCCTTTAGTACTCCTTGTTCATGTCCTGCCCCAATATGCCTCTGGTTCTTGCCGACACCTCTGAAATTCACCTTTGGTTTCGCACCCCATGCCCTTTCCCACAGTCGATCCTGCGTTTTTTTTCTTCCTTTTTCCTTCCTCCCATTGGCCACCAAGTAGCTGCTTTTCTTTCTTGTGCTGTGGGGAGTTCTAGAACTACACTCCTTATCCTCCCCCCCGTTTCCCTTGGGGTCCAGATTTTTTTGGAGTTTTTCGAGAACTGTTTTCCCAGTTTTTGTGTTCTGAAGCCTTTTCCTTCTTCTGTCCCCCTTCCCTGCCCAGACGTTCAAGAGTCCCTTTGTCCCTCGTCGTAACCTCGGTATTCTCGCTCCTCTGGCCGACGATGTCTCGTTCTTGCTCAGCATCTTCGGATGCTCCCGTAAAGACATTCTAATACTTTCAATTATGTTGGTCATCTGATTGACCGGCCTTGAACCATGATTTTTGAGGGTTAGACCTTTTTGGAGAGTGTCTTGTGAGGTCCAGAGGTGTTATTAGAAGGTATCTACCAATTCTTTTTCCCCCGAGGTTGTCTTCAGTCATTATGATACGAAATTTTCTTCTTCTCAGCCTCTCCTGTTGCACCGCTGTTTGTTGTGGACCCCAGGCTTCTCTGGCCAAGATTTCCCTGACTTCTTGAAGGCGCTTGGAAGACCCCCAGGCGTCTCCTCTCCGAATCGCCATCGGTCATTGGTCGCCTCGCGTTTCACTATGTGTTGGTTAGAGACCGACTAAGCGCCCCGACTAAAATACCCATACCAATCCTCCTATTTCTTACTACCCCACGCACGCGAATCGCTTATTACCCAACCCACTCTACAATCCCGCACCCTGTCTACCTCCCAATCCTATTCCCACACCAATCACCCTCACGAATTACCATTTATTACTAAGCCCCAAAGACCAAACCTCCACACCCCCCACTCCCTTTACAAACTGTATTACAACATGCATAACAATCCGACGCACCAGTCAAAAGAAAAAGACCTCCACCTATCAAACTTCCCCACCCATCACCCCCCACCTAAGTAATCACCTTTCTTAGCATAACACCTCGCAGACGTTGATCACTTAAATCTCCTATCTCTCCAACTTCCCATTTTCGAACACACTGCATCTGACACATCTTCTTCTCACTCCCCCCCAGCCACCGTCCCCCCCCTCACCCCACCACACCCGATGTCACCGTAACTAGTCGCACCCAGAAACTGTTCTTCAACACAGCCATAAAACCAAACAGCCCATAACCCAATCAACCATGACATGATCCCAAAACATCACTAAATATCCTATAAAAAGACATCAAAATAACGTATATACCGAATACCGCAATAGAGAAAATTATGTTAATTACAGAGATACACATATCAAAGATAAAATGAAAGGAACTGCATACCAGTGATGGAAAAGCCCCCAAAGACCCCGGAAATTCAAACATAGCGCACAGAATAAAGGCAAGGACCCCCAACCCCCCCCCACGCCTTTTACCTCCAACTCACGCTCCAACATCTCACACATTATCGACTACTCCATCACCACCTCCACACCACAGCCCCCCAAACTATACCTCATCCCCCATCCAACAACTTCCACACCACCTCACTCTTCCCACCCGTCAATCCTCACCGAGCCGTTTCGCACTAAGTCCTCACCAACTCCCGAATGCCAAACAGATTTCCCTAAACTGTAAAGTTACCACATTTTACTCACAGCCCCACTCACTTATTCCTCAACCCCACACACTCCGAACAAGAAAAAACAAAAACCTCTAACCAAACCTTAAAAACAAAAAAACCACATCCCAAGTAAAATCTTAACCAGAAAAGGGGAGTAACATGCGTTCACTACGGACTGGGAGAGTTTATGGGTTGTAGGTTTTTCAAACCAGTTTCTCAGAGCTGAAATCCGACTCTCCCCCCTCACTTTCCAGTTTTTTTTCCTTCAAAGCCCGCCTTTCTGTTACCCGCCCCCATTTTCACCTTTGGACGTGAATAGTTTTTGGGGTCGCCTTGATTTTCTGTATCAAGAGCTGTGTTATTCACTTCGCCGCGCCCAGTCGAGACAAGGAATACTTTCTTTGATCCTTGCTTGTAAAGACGCCCTAGTTGGAGTTCTGCGCGTTTCGCCGCATAGCTGGGCGCACATCGTCTCACTTTTTCCGCAGTTTATAGGTCTTTCCTTTTGCCGTTTCTTTTTAGTCCCTTTTTTTCCTGGCTGAGCAATAATTTTTTTCTTTGTGCTCCTCAACGGCTGATTTTCTTTGTTTGCTCATGTCGGTTCCCATTCCCCGAGATCTTGTGTTTGCACCTTGACCGCAGCTCTTTTGCAGTCCTCTGTCGTTTTTCCGCCCAGTCCCCCAAAAGCCACTTCGCACAGTGCTTCTTTGCGTAGTTTATTTTTGCGACCCCTGGACCCCTTTCCCAAGGGCATTATCAGTCCCTCCGTTTGTGGTTTTTTTTTGCTTTTTTTTTTTTTTTTTTTTTTGCCCGAGATCTGGGCCTTTTCTTTTTTTGGATGACCCCAGCCCAGTCCAGAGGGTTTTTTTTTTTTTTTGCCGCAGACTTCAACCCCTCGATCTCTCCCTCGTGTGTTTTGATCTTAGACGCCAGAATGTGCCCCACGGTCATGTATGACCCGGGGGTTTCTGACTCCATGTTAACAAGACCATGACGATGGTTGCTCCTTCCTCCGGTTTCTTGACAGAATCTTTTTTAGTGGATGTGTGCCCAGGTTTTTTTGTGAAAGCTTGCTTTTTCGTCGTAGTTTCTTAGATTGGAATTTTTATTTGTTTGACAAAAAGCACCTTTCCCCTTTTTCCTGGCTTTCCTTTAATTTTTTTTTTTTCCATTTCTTTTTGTCGATAGGCACTTATGAACACCCTCCGTTGAACGTTTCCCGAAAGAAGGCTCCCCCCCACCGATTTTTGTGGGTCGTCTGGGACCCAATATGTTGTACGCCCCAAGCCGCTCTATTCCAGCTCGCGCTCCCATCCAGTTTAAACGATTAGTTCAGATCCCCCTCATGTCCCCTTTCTATGATGCTTTTGATACTAGAACGTCCTTTCCCTTGACACTTCCTACACACGAATGTTCGCTTCTTCTTTTCCTCAGTCCCTTTTTTCTTTCTCTCCCTTTCAAGTGCCTTCTTCCCTCTCCTCTCGGTGCAGAAAGTGATCCAATCTTTTCTCTGCCCCGTCTCCAACGGTTCCCTCCTTGTTCTGCCACCTTTTCCCCTCGGCTTTAAGACGGGCGGTGCTCCCGTATTTATATGTCGGACCTTGTAATCTTCTCAGGCCCCCTGGTCCCCCCCTTACGCGTCCTTCTGCCAGGGTTTAGAGCAACAGCTGCACTAGTGCAGCGACGGCACCCTCTCGCGTTAGCAATCCGCTCGCAACTTTTTCCCCTTCCTTCCTCAAAAAGTCTTTTGCATCCACCTTACCCCTCGCGTCGGAAACCAATAAAGGGTCGCCTTTCCTAGCTCGTACCCCCCCCCCCTTCGATCAGGGATTCCTTTCTCCGCTTGGACGGCCCACTCTCCATCTTTCGTCCGTCTGTGATCGAGATCCTCTGTCGTAGGCAGGCCCCCCCCTATTTCTGCTCTTCCTTCTTCTTGACATAGATTCTTAACAAGGCTTGGCTCTAAGCGCGCTCAACGTCGACAACTCCACCCCCTTGACTTTTTTTTTTTCATTTTCTATTTATTTCGATAAGTCCACCCCCCCCCCACGGCTCAATCGTTGAAGTTCATTGGCCCTGGCATTATACATCTTCTCCTCCTTATCCTTGGCCCATATTTCCAGTGTGTCTCTGATGAGGTGAAACTTGGCCTCCCCAGTGTAATTCCCCCCCATTGCTCCTCTTTTCCCCCCGAAGACTTGAATGCGTCTTTTAGTTCGGGTGCGTTTCCTCTGGATTGCGGTGCATTCGGCACAGCCTGCTCCCACCTATATTTTTGTAACCTTCCAAGCTGCCCCCTTTTTTTCCTTTTTCTCCCCGTTTTGGAGGTTCAACTATATCTTTTTCTCGAGACTGTCGTTTTGTGGTTAAGCAATGTGGTTCCCTCAGCAAATAAACCAAAAGAACTTCTCCCCCCCTGTTCCTTCCCCTTCTTTCCTTTCTTTCCCCTTACTTCTAAAAGTAGTTCTTAAGGTCCCGTGGCTTTTAGTTCTTTTTTTTGTTTCCATCCCCCTCCCCTCTGATCGAGGTTGGGTTTTCCCGTTCACCGCTTTAATGACGTCGGTGGTCCTTTTTCCTCTTTTTTCAGTTCTCTTCCCTTCTTGCTCTATGCGAGGGCAGGACGCACCATCCCGCCAACGACTCGGGGTTATGTGGCCCCCCATGTGGCCCTTCTTAGAAAAACGGTCGCATTTTCCAACCCCATCCCTTTTTTCCCTTTTCGAGTTCTTTACTCTCCCCCTCGTACAGTCTTTCCGCGTGTGACCAACAACCACCGCCCTATTAGCTTCTTAATGGTGGTTTCCTTCCTTCTTTCCCTTCCCAAACTTCCCTTTCCTACCAAGTGTCTTTGTGCATACTGAGTTTTACTTATTTTTCATTTTTTCTGTTTTCCGGGGACGGATGTCCCCACCGCAGCTCCCCCCCCCATCCCCTCCTTCAGTTCTCCTATCACTAATCAAGGGTCTCCTCTTTTCCTTCCTAATTCTCGTCGACCATGAGTCACGGTCTGTAGTGGCCCTGCCTCTCGGCTATGGTTTTTCTTTTTTCTGGTACAGGGATAGACTCCCTGAGAGTGGATTGGATTCATGCCCCGGTATTCACAGCCGAAACTCGGTGGTTTTCTCAGAGCCTCCCTTTCCGTGATTTGAGTGTTGCCCTTATAGTGAAGAATTATTTGGAACCCGTCCTGGTAACCCGCTTCCTCAGGCGTTCCCCCCACTTTTACGGTTCGAGATTGCAAGTTTCCAGCCAGATCACCCCAGAAGTCCGGAGCACTCCCGAATTTTCTCCTGCTGTTTGCCCGGCCTCTGCAACCTCGATTTTCTATTTTGTCCCTCCCGTCCCTTTCTTTAGATGTTTTTCCCTCGATCGAGTTTTGGTTCCACGGAAAGTTTATGGCTTTGGTTCTTGTTCATAAGCCGGCGTTTTGGGCTCTTGCCTCTTCGGACTAAAGACCACCCCTCGTTCCTGGATTTGTGCTCTAACAAAGCTTTTTCTTGGAGCTTTTGACCCCCCAGTTACTACTGTGATCCTTTCGCGTTGGTGTTTCCCCTCCCTCCAGAACCTCTGCTTTTCTTCCCACCGTTTTGTTGGCATTACCAGTCACGTCCTTCACTGTATTCTGTGCCGCGCCAGAATAGTAGTTGAATTCTCGTCCCCACTCTCGTTGCGAAGGTGCAATTTTTCCCCCTTTGCTCCGGTTCACCAGAACAACAAAGATCGTTCCCCCCGGCGTTTTTTCAAAACTGACGAGGGGACGGATCACCATTGTGCCTCCTCCGGTCCCTCTATCTCTCCCCTCTTTTTCGCTTTTTGTTTTTGCCTGAGTCAATCGTCGTATTTAAGTCCCAGCCTTTTGTCAGCCCCTCCGCGCCCAAATGACCTTTCCCTTTTCTCTTTATGTTATTGTACCTTGCTTCGGCCTTACCTAAGGCCAAGCGCATTTTTATCGCATGTGATGCGACATTTTTATCCGAGTTCGTTTTGGCTTCCTGGTAATGACGCAGCTTTGTTTCCCTTTTCTGCCTTGGTTCATTTTATTGTTTGTGGATGCAGCGTTGGTCCATTACCTCCTCCGATTGATTTTTAGAGCTCCAACCCTGTCGAAGGAAACTGTCGGCTAGTAAGCTGGTCACCTGTCTACCGCCCTTTGTTTCCGGCGTGTTGCGCGAGCAACCCCCACTTGTCGCTGTTGTTTTATTTCCTTCCCCCCCTGAACACAGCCCCCTGTCCACTTCTGGCGTTTTTCTTGTGCTAAAGCCGTTTCCTCCCTGTGTCCTCTCTTTTTCCTCCTTCCACACCACTTTACTCCTTTTTCTCGGACCCCGCTTTTCCCCTACTAAATCGCCTCGATTTTTTGTTCTTGGCGGTCTACAGCCGTTACCTGCCGCTTTTTTGACTTCTCCGTCGAGTCTTTCCCCCTTGGAGAGGGGCTTCAAACGTTGTTCAAGATGTGCCGATTTGTTCCTGCGACCCTTGGCCGCAATCTGACCCCGCCCCGAGCTGCTCCTCAGCCTCGCGGCATTTTTTACCTGGTCGCTACTCAAACGGACTTTTTTTTTTCCCCCTCCCCCCTCCCGAAGCTTTCTTCGTTTGTGTGATGCCCGTGCCCATCCCCCTGCCTTTTGTCTTACCGGTCTTTTTTAGCCCGGCGAAATCATGTAGTTTCGCCCGCTTTAAATGCCCTTTTGCATTGAAATCCCTTTTCCCCTCAAGTGTCGTTCTAGACATACGGCCTTAAGTCGTCGACCCGGAGTTTCGTGATGCTCTTTTTTTTGGCGTGTGTGCGGGCCCCCTTGGTTTTCTTGTTTTTTCCATTCACCTTTCCTTCTTTTTTTTTTTTTTTCCATTCACCCCTCCCCCCATCCCGGTTCTGTGACCCCTTTTCCCCGAATTGTAGGACTTTAAGTGTCTTTTTTTTTTTTTCCGGCAGGCCTTGAAAGCGTTTTCTCCCTCAACCCTTCACCCCTTTATAATATTCCTTTGTTTTCTACTTCCCCTTCTTTTATTTTGACAGCAAGCTATAACGACTGGTTTTCTTCTTTCCCATAATCTGGTTTGTGTTGTTCTAGAATACGCTGTCACCCCCCTCTCACAAAACCAAAACCAATTTTTTTTTGCTCCTTTTTCCTGTTTTCCAAGCTTTCTCCCTTGATTTCATTTTCTTTCCCCTTTTTTTTTTGTTTTTTTTAAACGTGCCCTGGCACATGGGGGTGCACCTGGTGAAAGTTCACTCGGCGTGTTACCTCCGTCACCTATGTTTTGCAATCGATTCCGCGCAACCCCCAAGGCACAACCTTAGCATTGAACTAGCGACATCACGGTCTCATTACACCGTCAGTTTTTCCTTCCCCCCCCCCCTCGATATTCGTATCAGTTTTTTTCTTGTTTAAAGACCCCCAAGACTCACCATGGCCTTTTCTTTCCACTCCCGGTTCTCTGCTCTTTGTTCCTGTTCTTTCGGACCTTTTGTGTGTATTTTTGACAGTAGCCCAAAGTCATTGCTTTTCTCCCCCACCAGAAACTGACCGCTCAGCTTCTGGATAGTGCCGTTAAACCCCTCGAAATCGTTCCGATACCAACACATCTCTCCACCTCCCTTTCCTATTCCACCTGACCACCTCAGAGATGTTTGTCTTCTTTTTGTTTTCTCACCCTTCTGTCCCAGTCGTGTCTCCCCATCAGACCCCTCTTAACCTCCTCCTTTTTTTCAGCGTCTGCTTGTTGTTCCCTGGCCGATTGTCCCTTTCACTTGAAATATTTTTGACCCCCCCTTCCCAGTGCGCAACCATGATACTATGGGCGCCATGTGGAAGCAGTCTGCTGATCTGTAGACTCATAGTTTTTTTCCCCCTTTCATTAACCCCGTTTTGCTAGTTTGGGAGGGGGTGTTGCGTGCTTTGGCCAATAAATCTGCCCGAGTTTACCAAACTTGGTTTTCCCAGGTTGTGGTACTTTCTTTTAGACTTTAGCGGCTCATTGCTAGGTCCCCCTGCTGTTCATACTTGTTCTATTCCTCATGAGCTGTCACACGACGTATTTTTTTCTTCTGTTCCCCCCCGAACTTCATCCGTTGGTTTTTTCTATAGGTGTCAGCCGGGCCTAGCTTTTTTTTTTTGGCTGGTCTTTGACGTCCCCGAGACTGCTTTCCCTGCAGCGTTCGGCCTCTCTTTTAGCACTGGTTTTCTTTGGAGTCATGCGAATGATGTAGTTTCCGAGGCGCCCTGAATTGTTGTGTGTGGGCTTGTTTTTAGACGGCTTCTTCTTTTCTGGAGTTATTCAGCCTAACGTCTTTTTAGGTAGACTTCTCTTCCTCTTTCGCGTGTGTGGCGTTCGCTTTTCAGTCCTCCTTCCGGACAGGATTCTTTGAGCTTACTTCCCTGTTTCTCTACCTATTGGCCCCCAAGAGTATAAGTGATCGAATCTCGAGCGATTACTTTTCACGTACCAAATCCTTTCTTACCTGCCGCTGTACCTGGTGCATGGAACCTCCTTAAAGTTTGTTGATAGTTGAGGGTTAGATGGCATTCTTCTTTTGCTTCTTTTCTCCCCTTCGAGGACCTTCTTTCTCCTTCCTGATTAAAACCGAATTGGGCTGGTTGACTCCTTTACCAGCTGCGTAGAGCCTTCAGAAGCATAATATCTTGCTTTGTCTTCCAGAACCCCCGTTCTGAGGTACCCGGAATCCGGCCCCGATCATTCCTTCGGAGCACTATTTCCCCCCCTCTTTTTTGAGTGCCCTCCTGCCATGATCGTTCTTTTTTTGGTATTTCTCGAGCGTTGTCACTTATATTTACTGTTTTCCCATTTAACTCTTCATTCCTTGGCTCTGTCGTTTTCTTTCCCTGACGTTCCCACTCCCCTTCCCCCTGACCCTGGAAGGACCTTTGTGGCGTTTTTCATCTCTACTCCCAGCTGATGCATCCCTACCCTTCCCAATTTCCCCGGCCATAGTTCAAGAACAGTTGGCTTTCGATGGTATTGCTTAACTATCCATCAACTTGTGACCATGGGACCACCCTTTTTAACCCTTTCCCTTAATACTTTCGTTTTTTCCCGTTTTTTTTTTTTTTGTTGGAGAACATATACCATAAGGTTGGACCATGGTTTACCTTTTGGTTTGGTCCTTCCTCTTTCCTCCCGCCCTACCTGGAGGTCGTCTACCGTCCCCTGGATCCCCTTCGTTCCTGACTTGGTGAACGTTGGAGTTTTTTAGTCGCTTTTCTGCTTCACCTCAAGATCCTGTTCCTTGGCTTTTGCTCGGGTGACCACCCCCGACCCGTTCCTTCAGTTCATTCACCTGATGTCGTAGGATTTTTGCCGCCAACCCCAGTTCCCCTCCGATCGCAATACAAGAGCAGACTGTTTGTAGATCCTCCTTCTTTGACTTTCTCTGGCCTTTTCTTTGGCCTTCCGTTTTTCTGCCTTCATTACCGATGCCTATGTTTCCGCCTTTCCTTTCGGTTGCACGGCTCTACGTCACATTCCCCCCCCCTTTCTTTCCCAAGCTGACGTTTTCTCCGTCCTCTGAAGGAGCGACCAACTTTTATCC
>Ga0179593_1321833_pt1 | contig 11806 bp, 11 predicted proteins | sample CZODoug2_1_08_16_FD_185931 | JGI IMG/M metagenome (GOLD analysis project Ga0179593, IMG submission 185931) | Vadose zone soil fungal communities from Angelo Coast Range Reserve, California, USA - CZODoug2_1_08_16fungal (PacBio error correction) | ecosystem: Environmental > Terrestrial > Soil >... | reverse complement strand
CATTCTTTGTTTTATAATGGAAGTTTCTTCTTTCTTCAGCTGTCTTTACCAAATCCCTTTCCGCGGAGCCCGTCCCTCCCCAGCGTGGATGTGCCCTTCTCCTCTTCTCTTTTCTCCCCTTTTTTTGTTCGTTCTCTCTTCAAGTCGATTTTTGCACTTTGTTGTTTCAGTCGCCCCAACACTTTTTCTTTGAAATCCTTCGTTTGGTTCCCCCCATTTTCACTTCCATTGTCTGATTTTCCACTCTTCCTTCCTTTAGGATACTTCTACAGGTTGCGGCGCCCTTTTTATTGGGTTGTCCGGTGTGGCGGCCAACGTTCCCTTCTGTCAACCTCTTTTGACCTTTCGGGTCCTCCCCTCTTAGAGACCCCTTGCCCGCCCATGGTGGCCTCGTAGACTTCCTCGTTCACACACTTTTTTTTTTTTGCCGTCGGTCCCTTCTGACAGGCTCCCTATCTCGGACGCCTTTCTGTTTCTGTTGTCCCCCCCTATACCTGGAATGCTCCTTCCTTTTCGTGTGTTTAAGAAATCGTACTTATGCCCCCACCCCCCCTCTTTTTTCCGGGAGTTTAGGCGATTACCACCTACCCGCGGGTCTTTTTCAAACGCCGTTTTTTTCTAGGCGGAGACTCTCCCATTCCTGACTCCGCACCTTTCTGTTTTTATTTCCGCCGGAAAATCATTTGGCTACTTGTTCATGCTTACCTCTTTAGGAATTTTCTTGTCTTTACGCTTTTGCTCATCCCCGAGGGTCATTGCCGTCGCGACCTCCTTCAGGCTCTTTCGTTGAATTCAATCCTCGCTCCTCCACGGTCTCCACCTAGTTATAAGAAGTTCTCGGGCCCCTGGTTTTTTTCTCGGAAGGAGTTTTTCTCCTTTGGTCTGGGTTGGCCCGACCTGAGTCACTCACTGCTTTGATATTCCTTCACGTGGTCCCGTACGGGCTTCGGAGGTTTCTCTCCCTGGAAATCCCATTTCCCCCCCCCTCCCTTCTCCAATTTTTTGGGAGACCCCATTTGTTTCCGTTTCTCGAGACGCTTTGACCCAGCCCATGTTCACACTTCGCACCCCCGCCTCTCTTTTTTCTTGAGAGGAGCTTTTTTCTTTCGCTTGGCAGAGCAGGCCTGAACGGATTGACGCATCTTCGAACTATATCGCCGATATTTCGTTTCCTCGATCTTTTTTGTCCGCTTTTCTTTGATACAGGCTTTAGTCCTAGTGATTCCTCTCTTATTTTTACCGCGGCTTAGCATGGTCCATGGATGCAAAATTCTTCCCCACCTGAGTCTTCCGTCCTGCAATCGATGATCTGTCGCATTGAGGTTCATTCGGACTCTTCGTAGGCCCCTTCTGAGGGCTGTTGAGCCTTTTTTTTTTCCTCGGGCCTTATTGTCATCGAAGCTTCCCTACTCGATTTCTTTTCCCCGATCATGTTTTGTCTCATCTTCTTCACCGATCGTGTTTTTAGTCTACCAGCATTCTGTTAATTTTCTTTTTTTAGACTTTTTCCACCAAAGAAGGGTTTCTTCGAAGAGAGATAAATTTTCCCTTCCAAATTTAGGCAAGTTGTTTCGTTCTGGCGATCTTCGACCGATCCGGTCTCCACTTTCTGTGGTTTCGCTATTGGAGGTCGGCCTCACCACTTTCCCCTCTTTACATTTCTCCCGCTCCTTCGTCATCTTCCCTTTTTCGCCACTTTTCTTTCCATCTCTTTTTCCCTTTTTTGGTGTTGACTTGGGATCAGTAGGCGATTGTTTATTCCTTTTTTCTAGCTTGATGACTTTTTCCGGCTGATCTTTGTGCGGAACCTCCTTTTCTTCTCCACCACCGGTATTTCTTCCCTCTTATCTTGATATTATTCCTTTTTCTTCAGATCCTGGACGGACCTCTTCTGTCGTGCCATTCGGTCCCTTTCTTTTCCTATCCGTTCGAATAATATATTGTTTCCTGATGCTTTGATGGGCCCACCAGGACGAATGATTGCTTGTGTGGGGTTGGGGGTCTGTTCCTGAACCTGCTCTCTTTTATAAAGACTTAACTCTGCTCCATGATTGTTCCCCCTGGCGCCGGGGCCTTTTAAAGCTTAGCCTTGACCCTTCTTCCCCGAAGAATTCGCGTTCCCCTCGCGCTCTTTTCCTGAGAAGATCCTTCCCTCCGCCCCCGACTCCGATGCAGGTTCTTAGCGATTGTCATCGGTCCTTTCTTAGAAGAGCGTGTTTTTCTCGATGGCTTTTCAGTAGAGATGGCGCGCCTCTCGGTACCGAAAGTTTCCAATTCTTGATATCGCCTGGATTTGACAGTCTTTTCCGACGATCCTCTCATCTTACCCGCTCCCCCCCCCCACTTCTGGAAGGATGAGAACCGGGCATCCCTCTCCCTCTCGCCGAGCTAGTTTTTTTGGCTAATTTGTTTGTCTTATCTCTTCCCCACCGTAAACCCAATTTTCCCCGGCTTCGACTGCCTACGGCCCCTTGCCTGCTCTTGCTTTCCTCTTCATCACAGTTTCGTGTTCTTTTTCCCACTCGATTTTTTTTTTTTCTTTTCTTCGGCGCTTTCTTTCCCCAGACCCCCTCTTGATCTGGTAGCGGGCAGTCACCCGCTTTTGGTGGTGGCCCTGCTGCTCATAAACTTCGTTGGAGTATCCCCGTGTGCGGAATCTAAGTTCCTAATCTTCCCTTCGCTATTTGTTTCGTTCCCTCTGCCGCGCGCGTCTCCAACCCTTGCCTTGCCGAAGCTCTCCCATTTTGTCCTTCTTGCAGACAGGATTTCCTTTCTGCAAGCCGATTGAATTATTATTAAGTTTTTCAGTATATCACCTCCTTCTGTCCCGCAAGTATTTTTTTTTCCCTTTAAAGCCTCGTAGGCGTTTTTTCCATGCGCTTAGCAGCGTCCGGCTCTCTGATGTTGTAGCCTGTCTAGCCCGCTTTCGGAGCAGACCACCCCGTAACGGTGGCTCGTGTTTGGCGGTATTCCTCATCCCTCCGATCCAGTCCGCAGATGTCCCACGCCGTCTTGCACCATTCTATTTACCCACCTCAATTTTAGAGCATTTTTCCCCCGACGTTTCTACGCATGGCGTTGTTCGATTACTTCATACTGCTCCCCTGGTCAGTTCCTTCGACCAAGCTTGATTCGGATAAAGATTTCCAACGCGCCCTTCCAAAAGTCCGTGCCGTCGCCGCTCTGTCACTTGTATTACTGATGCATGTTATCCTTCCTTTTCCAAGGGCCCTGTCCGGCGCTTTTTTTTACAAGTCTTTTCGCTTTCCCAAGGTTCACCCTATACCGGCGACGCCGCCCTCTCTTTGTGCAATTTGGCCTTCTTCCTCTCTTTTTTTCCCCCCAAGTCTCTTTTTTTTGCTTCCTCTCTTGTTTTCAGTTAAACCGCCCTTTAACATCCGCGTGTTCGTTCGCGCTTCTCGTATTTTGACCTTTGACTCGGGATGAACCCCCTCAGGGCCGTTCCATTGTTTAGTATATGACTCTCTGAGGTTTATTTCTTGAGATACGTAAACCGCATCTTCTTCGGTTTTCAGGACTTTTTCTTTTTTCCCTGGGCGATAGCGTTGGTCTGCCCCCCCAATCGTTTGCTTCCACTTCGATTTTTTCATCTGGAGAAAACTCCATCCGCACACCTCTGCTTTTTTTTTCTTATCCCTGTCGACTTCTCCCTTTTCTTTTTTTGACCGCTATTGAACACGGCTTAGGCTTTGCCGACTGCGTTTTCTCCGATCTCCTGCATATCTTCTCCCCCCTGGGTCTTTTCTTTGCTACTACTCTGTCCGAACTTCTGGCCCCCCCCTAGAGAACCGTTTAGTGCTGACGTCGTGGCCCCAACTGCGCCTTGCTTTCAAATCTAAACTCTGTTTATCTCTTTGCGACGTTTTCGAGTTACTCGTCCTCCTCCTTCCATTGCCCATTCTTACTGGCGAGGCAACCCTTTCACCGTGGCAGACCCTGTTGTTCTCCTATGGGTCCCTTCTCAATCCTTCTTGCTATTTCTTTATCCTGGTTTGTCTTTTTTACCTCCACACTCCTTTAGAGTTTGACTTTTTCCATATATTCCATTCGCTTTCTCAGCCCCCTGCTATATCAACCGTGTTTCTCCTCAACGTTCGACTTTTTTTTGCCCGATTGCACGGGAAGCTACTAGAGTTTGTTTTCTCGACCGCAAGCCTTAGCCCTTTATTTACCGGACTACCTCTCTTTTCTTTCGCATTTCCGCGTTAACGGCAATTCGCCCTTATCCGGCCGTATCCAGTAGACCTGGGAGATTCCCGATCCGATCGAACAGCCAGACAATTCTACAACCATGAATCCTTGAGTACCCGGAGAGGCGCCCTCTGCTAAGACTATTTGGCGCGCTGGCTAACCTGGGTATGCGAGATTCTCCCCCTCTCTTCGCCGCCTCTAGGTTGTTAAGCCGAGTCTTTCGGGAGTTGACCCTTTCGCCGCCCCGGGCTGTTGAGCGCTTTTGACAGCAGTGAGTTCTCTAATTTTCCCTTTTTGTGATTCCTCCATTGAGGCAAAAACCTCATTTCTTAGCGATTTTTTCGAATTAACCTCTTTCCCCGATGTCCTGCTGAATCGGTTCCCTTTGACGCTTCCGGCGCCTCGCCTTGGTTTTTTGTTCTGGTCATAGTTTCCTGCCGTACTTCTTCAGGTATAAGTTTCCATCGAAATTTCCAGAATATTAATCCTTGTTGTTCGTCGTTATGAACCTCTTGGTTTCGAGTCCCTTCCTCATCTTTGTCCTTCTGCCTTTTGTCCTCTATCATCGCCCAACCATGGTTCAGGCTCTCCTTATTCAAAGCTCCCCTCAAACTTTAAGAGCGGCCCCATCTTCTATTTTGTCGGGGTTTTTCGTGATTGCATCATATCGATCTACATGGGACTTGATAGGTGTTGTCTATCATTCTTTTGGGGGGTGTGTTTTTGTGGTTGTCTTTGGGTGTTTGTCCAGGGATCGCCGTATATTCTTTGCTCCGAGAATCGTTCTCAGATACGTCCTATTCCCATTCTTTTTTTTTTTTGAGTTGATGGAGACTCAGGCGACGCTTCTGTGGATTCAGAAGTATCTTTTCGCTCCTTTCATGATTCTGTATCTTGTGAGGTCGGCCTCCGGTTCGCTCTCCCCCCCCCACTAATCTTTCCCGACCTTTGAGCCGCGGTTTGAAAGATCCCTGTGTTTTTCCGATCTTTCGATCTTGGCTTTCTTTTTTTTTTAACTCCTCGGCGAAGCCCTGATTTTTTCGCTGATAGACTCTCCCTTTTCCTTTCATCGTTTTTTTTTTCCAAGAATGACGGTTTCCGTTGACTCGCCTCTTCGTGCTAGACTTTTTCAATGCGTCCTTTCGTTTTCGCCTGCCCCCTCTTAGCGCATCAAGTTTGGAGGCCGCCGCCTTTCCAGTCCTCGCGATGGAGAGTCCGACCGAAGCTGTAAGAATGCCGTCTTTAAGTTGTAAGGACGCTGAGAGTTCATGCTCTTCTACAGAAATCTCCTGTAGCACTTTTTGTTTTTCTTCATCGATGTTCGCCTGTCCGCTTGCTTGCAGATATCTTTTAGAGTTTACTCCCTGAATCCCGTTCCTTGCTTAGTGACGGATAATAGCCCCGACTCCTTTCTACATTTCACCTTTATTTGTCTGCTTTTTTTTTTCGTTAATCCCGTTTCTCTCTTCTCTACACGCTGAAGCAATCTTCTTGCCCCGCTCCCATTCTCGATTTGGTTTCTTTTTGCTACATTGTTGGGCTGTTCCTTTGGACCCCAATGGCGAAACTTATGTTTAGATACTTCTCGAGAAGTTGACCTGCAGGATTGTCCCTTTTTTTACCTAGACATTCTAGTATTTACGCGATCAGTGCTCTTTTGTCCTCCCACCAGCCCCTATGTGCGGTCGCCTTTTTTTTTTAACCCACCCTCCCCAATTTTCCTGAGGAGTTATGTCCACAATCCTTTCTCGATATCCTTTTGCGCCTCCTGCCGTATCCCTTGAGGTTCTCAAACCCGCTGAGTTTCTTTCTTTCATGAACTCGATGACGGCTTCTTCCCTCGCCGGCAAGCCGTCCTCAAATGGCCAAACCCCAGGTATGAAGAAATTCCTTTTATTTCCCTTCCCCTGTCATTTTCATGTCAGGAGTCATCCGGGTGCTTCTCAGACTTTTCGAACCGTGATTTTCCCGCTCCGCGGCGTTTTGTTAAGCCTCCGTCCTTCCCTCCTCCCTGTTACGGAGTGCTTCCCTTTAACCTTTTGAGTGTTTTCCAGATCTTTTTCTTCCGGTCAAAATTTTTTGGGGGCTTGTTCTTTTGCCAGGCTTTCCCTGGCTTCTTATCTGTAGCCATATCTCTTTTCGTTCTTTACTTCTTTTTTTCCAAACCCATAATGTTAAGGAATTAGAACTCTAAGACTCCCCTTTTGATGTTTTTTGATTCTCTTGCATCGTAGCCCTGGTGAGACCCCTTTTAGAGCACGCTTTCGAACCCCCCGTCTCTCCGAAAAACGTACTTTAAGTGAAGAAGACCTTACTTTGCTTTCCGTATCTCATTCGGTTTAAGCTCTCTTCACCTGGGCCCGGCATTGCCCTCCTTCCTGATGTCCCCCCTTAGATCTACTTTTTTTTGGAACGACGTCCATTCTCGGAGAGGATTCAATCGACATCGATTCTAGATTTCCCTTTTTTCCCCATCCTACTCCCTTTTGGTGTTTCTCTCCCCAGATCACTCCTTGCTTGCGTCGTTTTCGACCGATCCCAGTTTGCAATTTCTTCCCTCGTTTCTGCTGGTCCCTTGACAACCCTTCTCCTTTTCCACTTCAATTTTTAAGGATTAACTGATTATTCATTCGATCTTCCCGTCCCCAGTCATACTGCTTACCCCCCTTATGACTCGCCTTATGGATCCGAGTTGAGACAGGGCTCCCTCCAACTCCCTTTTTTCTCGCACGTCCGTGCTTTCAGCGTCTACTCGCCCCCCCCCCTCCCAAATGTTTCCTACGTTGAATTCTTTAAAACCCAAGGGCGGTTTTCCCTCTCTGTATGGTCACGGACGGAGGCACTGCTGGACCCTAGCGTCTGGTTTGACGAGACCTTTTATGATTTTCCACCCCTGAGTCCCCACAAAAGAGTTAATTTTTCCTTTTCGACCTATCTTGGTCTCCACATTCGATAACCTGCCGCTTCTGATTAGCTTTTGTTTCAAAAAGAGATGTCCTCTTTCAACTCGTGTTTAACGCTTCCCCGTCTCTCGGCTGCTCTTTTTGAATTTTGACGATAAGCCCGGATTCCCCATCTACCCGAATCTTTTGGAAAATACCTGTCGTTCACCTGTTTTCTTCGCTTCTTCGGCCATTTTTTACTCCGAGTGGCCGCCGTGAATAATTTTTCCCCGGAGTCCTCGACCCCCTCTTCCTATGTGTTTCTTCCCTCCCAGCACATCGAGGGAATTTATATCTCCACCGTTTACCACCCCGAACGTCTTTTGTTTGTGCCGTTCTTCCCTGCCTTCCCTTTCAAATATTTGGCTCCGGGGTTGATGAAAAGAAGTTTTCAGCCTCTCCTCTTCGTTTTGACCTTCCTCTCGTCGATGAGGATTCAATCGTCCCTCTATCGGTCCTATCCCTTTGACCCGTGGTTCTCCTCCATTTTTGTTTACCTCTCCCCCGAGCAGACGCCCCCTTCCAATTCTCCCCCCATCACCCATCGCTGCTTTCGGCGCGTTGAACGCCTAATGTGAGCGTAATGTTGTTTTCTGGCTTCCTGGTTGAGCGCGATGCAGCCTCTATCGCCGATATTTTTGGGAGCGATCTTTAGGGCTTCTCCACTGGCTCAAAACAGTGGATTTCCCTGCTTCTTCTCCGCGCGGACTTACGAGACAGCATTCCCTCCTCAATCGACTTAGTCCCAAGCTTCTCCTTTCTTTCTGCCGTTTTAATTCTCCCTCGCCGGACGGATGTCCTCTTCCGTTTCATTTCATTTCTCCTTCGCCGCAATTTCTTGAGGGCTGGCGCCTTCGTGTTTCTGTTCCTTTTTGCGGCAAAGCGTTTTCAGCCTCTTTTCCTGTCCTGGTGACGCGATTGGAACTTTCCTGGTGCGTGAGTTCTTTTTGATCCCTAGTCTTTAGAAAATCGGCGTTTCGTTTTTACCAGTAGCAGAGGTTAATTTTTTTTCCTAGTCATCCGTTCAATTCATTTCTTCTAGATACTAACTGACTCTCATTTTCCTCCTCGTCGTCACGGATTCTCTCCCCGTTTTGTGATTCCTTTTCACCACCGTCTCCTTTTTTTTGTAGATTACACTATGGTCTCACCTGTCCCGTATTCATATTTCCGGATCCTTTTTACTCTCCTTAAGTTCCTACGTGCGCAATCTTCCCTTCCTGTTTTTGGGAGATAGATTTCCTTTTTGACGTATTTTATTTCTCATTTCGGAGAGCAGATGTACTTGATTTTTCTTGTTGGACAACCACCCGGTTTTTTCTTCCTAATATCCGCCAGAACGCCCTCTTCTTTCCTGGACTTTTGATACCGTTCTCTGCAACTTTTTCGTCTGCTTTATCATCCCCTCTCATAGCTTCTGTTCCCTCTATCGTTGCACCTTGAGAATTCACCTATGATTTCTGGCGTCCCGATTCTTTGGGTTCACACGACGATGATCTGACGCACCCCATGACTTTTATCAATATCTGGGGCAGGCTTTCGCTTGTGACCCCGCTTTCTCCGGCCAGTCCTCTTCTGCTAAACGAAGGCAAATTCCCTCGTATGGAGTCGTCGTCAAGGCCTTCCGACTTTTTCACCTCCTAATGAGTTCGTGCGTGCAAGTGTCTTTCAGCAAAGTTCAGCAATGAGCTTTTTTTCTTGTGCATTCGGTTCCAGAAGTTGGTCCCCGATACCGGAGACTTCTCCTTCGCCGCGCTTAGTTTTTAGCCTATCTGACCGACCAGCTCGTTCCCCGTCACGATTCGGCGACTCGGCTGTCTATTTCTCCCCCCCCTTTTAATTTTTGAAATGCAGACTCAACTTTCTGCCTCCTTTCTGCTCTTCCCTATCTTTGTCGCGCCGTTCTGGGCTGTTTTTTGTCTTTTTATTCCGATCGTCGATCCCCAAAAACCCTTTCTCCCTTTTAGACATGGATACGGCCCCTAGTTTGGAATTTCCTCTGCAGTTCGCGGACTACGGACCGCCGTCTAGGTACACTTGATCAGTGCTCGGATTTTTTTTGCCGAACCAGCCACCTTGCTGTGGGTCTCCTTTGCATCTGGCCAAACCTTCTTTTCCGCTGTGTCTGAAACGCGGTTTGGGAGCTAGCCCGGGGTTCCGGACGTTGCTTTCTTAAGCACCCCCCCAAAACCAACACCCCCACCCTCCCAAAACACACCCAACCCCCACGGAAATTTCTGTTATTTTTTTCTTTTTCCCCCCGTCTATTTTACCTCTGCTTCCCCGGCCTGTCATCGATTCGTTAGTGGCCTCCCCCCCCATTCCCTCCCTAACCCACCCGGTTTTTTCCCTTGATTTTAAGTAGCCAGTACGTTCGGCGTTCGGGATGCATTTTCTCTCGCATAACTTTTTCCACTTGAGTTAGCTTTCTTGACCGCTCCCTCTGCGGCCTTTAAGAGACCCGTCAGCCAGAGTACCTTTTCTCTATTTGTTTTTTTTTTCTTTTTTTTTTCCGATTTCGTCGTCCCCCTACCTTTTGAATTGTTCGCGGATAAGTCCTGCCGGTATGTTTCGACAAGAGCATTGTTACCTCATTTTACTCCGCCCACTGTTTTCCGCCCGCTTTCACAATGTTTAATGAATTCGTCTCGCAAGTCCTTTCGGTGTGCTTGATTATTTCAAGGGCGCCGGGTTTTGCTGCTCACCTTGATTTTCTGCCCGATTTCCGCCCCTATTCGTCCTCCCCCAAAGTATGTTTTTTTCCCGATGACCTTTCTTTGTATCTCAATTCGCCTCGTTCATATAGGACAATGCCTTTCTTCGATGTTTCATCTCCTTCACGCTTTTCCCCCACTCCTGATATCCTTTTTTAGTTTGACACTTGAAAATGATGTCTGTTCCCATGTTGCGATTCCTCTCTCTTACCTCCTTTTTTTTGAGTATCCTCCCCTCTTTCCTCCTCCGCTGATTTGCGTCCGCGTTCATATCGTGTTTTTTTTCTTTCCTTCTCACCTGCGGTTTTTGGTCCCCCTTCCTTAACCAGTAGAAGCTTTTTCTTTCCTGTTAGAGGATCAGTGAGATACGTCCAACCTTTCCTTCTTCTCGGCCGGATTGGACCTTGTGCGGCGCTCGCGTGGCGCCCTTTCGCGGGCGCCAGTGAAAATCTTTTCATCGCATCCGGTTTGAGACATGCCGTTACTCGCCACCCCGCCCTTTGGCCTTCCCTTTCGTCCTTCAGGACCCCCTTTTTTTTTCCGGCGCCCTCTTATGTCGGAACCCATTTTCGGAAGATGCGTATCGTTTTACAGTTCCGCCTGATCGTTTCTCCATCGGTCCTTAGTGTGACCGACGGTCCTCATCTTTCCGTCTACCCCAACCTACTTCTCGTTTTAACGAGATTTTGGAAACCCGCGCCGCGGATCTAACCTCCCCTCCGGTTTTGTTATCCTTATTCAGGCGGTCTACGACATTTTTCTCCGCGCATCACTGTTATCCGGTCCCCCTCCTTTTTTCCTTGCAAAGTTTCCCCTTTCTCGGTCGGCCAGAGTTTCGCTTTCCGACTTTCGATTTTTCAGGAGACTCCTCCCAAAGTTTTGCCTTTTGACCTTCAATATCTTCCCCATTTTTCAGCGGCCCCCTAGGAGCTCCACCGATCCGCAGAAGGGCACTTGTTGTGCGCTGACGGTGACCGTCAGAGTTTTTTTTGTCGTACCGAATTCAAGCGACTCCCTGCATCCTTCTCGTTGGACGACGACGCTCTCCCTTTTTCGTGTCACCGTCCCTTCCTCCTTACCATTTTTTTGGCTTTGATCCATTTCTTTTTAACCGTGGTGTTGCTCCCTGACCAGCCCCTCCCCCCGAAAATCGCCAAACTCCCGCATCCTTGCGCTTGTAGTCGTAGGGGTTTCCGAGTAAGTTGTTCCCTGCCCGATGTTCGCATTGTTAATGTTCCCCTGGATGTTCTTCTTTTTTCCTAGACACTCCGATATTGGTTACCGTTTTTTTATGGCTGTGTTCGGGCTCCCCTTATAACACCAGAAATTATGTAGTTTTAAGATCTTCTTTTCCAGCTTGATGACGCCGATCGACAGCCTTCTTCGCAATCGTCCCTGCCAGTCAAACAATTTTTCATTGATACATGATTTTTATTTCCCCGATTCAACTCGTCGGCGGCCTCGACTGTCTTTTCTTTTTTCTTCGTGTCCTCTCGGATTTCTTCCCTCGAATGACCCTATGGAATTCCGGGCCCCTGCCGACGCGGTTCCCGCTAAAGCAGTTTTTTCCTTTCCAAGCCCTTATTTCACTGCCTCTCCGATCCAAACGTCGATCATGGTTTTTTTTCTTCATCGTCGTCTCCCCCTCTTCCCTGCGCGCCTTAGACAAGACCTCTAGTCAGTTAAGGTTCTCTGTCTCTTGTCCATTTTCTAGATAGGCCAACGCATGGTCCCTCCCGCCTGATATCATGATTCTGAACGCCCCCCCCCTTTTTTCCCGATCGGCAGTCTTTCTCTTATATTTCTTAAGTTGGGCGTATTTCTGACGGTCTTAAACATACCGGTTGGTGGTTGTTCCTCCTCTTATTTAAGGCCTCCCCCTTGTAGCGTTCTTCATCTCTTCCTCAGCCTCTGAATCGAAATACGTTCGGCCTACGT
>Ga0179593_1289641_pt1 | contig 11806 bp, 14 predicted proteins | sample CZODoug2_1_08_16_FD_185931 | JGI IMG/M metagenome (GOLD analysis project Ga0179593, IMG submission 185931) | Vadose zone soil fungal communities from Angelo Coast Range Reserve, California, USA - CZODoug2_1_08_16fungal (PacBio error correction) | ecosystem: Environmental > Terrestrial > Soil >... | reverse complement strand
TTGGTGTCCGAATAAAAATGGCCCTTTTCTCAGTTCTGCGCTTAACAGTTTCTCTGGACCTCTCGGGGGCCACCATGAAAGAACGCCCGGTGGAGTTCCTTTCCCCAAACAGGGCATGGTGCGCGTGTCACTCCTCGAGGTTTACGTGGCTTATTTGGTACTTTAACCCCAAACCGCCCTTACACTGATGGCGGAACGATCCTTTTTTTTCCGGGCTCGCAAATTGATTGAGTGCTTCGTCTCCACCCCTTTTTTTTTCCCCCTAACGGTTTTCATGAATCAAGATGCTGGCTCTGCAAGCCAGATTCTGCTGATTTGCTTGATTGCCGGATTACAGAATTTTTTTCCTTTGTTCTTCCGTTCCCTTTTTTCCGCTCACAACCCTTTTTTCGTGCTTCCGGGCGTTCGTTTTTCTTCTCCGTAGTTTTTTTTTCCCCTGATTGCTTCTTTTTGAGTAGTGGCGTGGGGTTCAGCAGTCGGCCGTGTTTGCTTGTGAAGCGCATAAAGAGGTCCCCGCCTTCGACTCGGTCTTATCACCGATCCTTTCTGTTAGTGCTGATTTTTTTGCCGACATCTTTGGTCGCCCCTGTCGGGAGCATCCCCGCTTCTGCTGTCTGCGAACCCGAGATGTTGCACTGGTGGCGATTTTTCCGAAAAGGAGCTTTTTGGTTGCTCTCTTTCCCCTTTTCAGACGGTGAAGCCATGCACCCCATTTTTTTCCCTTTTCGTTTTCCGGTGTTCCCGCAATTTATGCCTGATTCACACCTTTTATTGATCACCTAGAAAACACTCCACCCAGTACCAACCTTCTTTGTCCCCCGTAATTCTTGGAGTTTCTTTTCCGCTTTATGGGCAGTTTGTCGTACCCGCTTTCCCCCATTTGTGATTCCTGTTTCTCTTTTATTATAATCTAATGTCCTCTCCATTGGGTCCTCCGGTCTCCCTTCTTTCCCGTCCTTAAGCCATTCAGCGTTCCACTGTTTTGACCACCTTTCGTGCATCTCCTAAATTTCCTCTGGTTTCAGATGCTGAAGGTTATCTTTCGATCCTCTCCTATTCTCCCTTTTCTTAAAACGGGCGTAGTCGGCTGAACTGACTACTGGGGTTCTTTTTTGGCCTTTTTTTTTAAAGTTGTTCTTGCGCTAATTTTCACACAGGCGTTTTTCGGGTCTCTGGCGCAAACCTTTGCGGCCCTTTCTTTTCCCCCAGACCCTCTGTTCCTATCCCTTTTCCTTTCTTGTAAAGGGCGTTTTTAATTGGAGCTTTTTTCTTTTCCCGGCAAGGCCGGATCGACTGGTATTCTTTAGTACTCTCCTTTTTCTTCTCAACGCTTTTCCTCAAACGTTTCATGCGATTTTTCCTTTTTCGAGACCTTTCTACTCCCTTTGGTTCCCACAACACTTCCTCCTCTGCGGGTCTATTTCTACTGCGAACGGACGTTCCGAGGGGTTATAATGTGGCTCTCCTTTTTTCCCCTTCACGGATATTTGGCGTCTCGTTTCGCGTTGGGTTTTTTTTTTTCCCCTCTTCTCGTCTTGAAGGAAGTGTCGTATTGGTGCAGCGATCGAACCTCGTTTCTTCTCGGTCGAAGACCCCTTTCCCAGTTTTTTCAACTGACCCTTCAGTACAAGCTTGCATCCTTTGCGGATTTTTTTACTAGTCCCTTTGTTGCTCGCAACTCAGCGGAACCTTTAATTGGTGGTTTGTTTTTTTTTTTTTTTTTTTTTTTTTTTTTTTTCTTGGGTTTTTTTTTTTTTCCTTTCTCTTCGCTCTGGTTTCTGGTGGTACGTGCATGCGTTATCAGTAATCACGGCATAAATAAGTGTCCTGCACGCCTGAGGAAGCTTTTTGTTTTCGTTTGCCCGCGTTCGTAGTCACGCGTTTAGTGAAATTGGCTTTGCCGCTCGTGTTTGATACCGAGGAGCCTGTGTTAGAATGGGCACCCCCTTTCCCACCTTTTTCTTAGAATTCGTGTATACTGTGATGCGGGTTTTTTTTTCCTGGTTTTTTTTGGGGGACTTGCTCTTTTTTACGCTGTTCCTCGGGCAGGGTTTCCGGGGGGCCGGGGGGATTTTATGGGTCACCTCCCCACATATTTTGCCGTTGATCCCCTTAGAAGGGTCGAAGAAGCCCTCTTTAAGGAAAGACTGGCGAAGCCCACTATTTTTTTTTACCCTCCCTCCCCCAATCTTCCTGTAAGGAACGGAAGGTGGCGAACTTAGGCGCTTTCGTGATCGGCGGAACTACCTTCTTTCTTCCCTTACAACCTCCGTCTTCCTTTCCGGTCTCTTCACGTCATTTCTCATGATTGTTATGTCGACTCTCCATAGACAGGAGGCAGCGGCTGCGATGTAGGGGCGCTGATCCCTCTTCTTTTTCATCTCTAAGTTTGTTGTTTTTTTCATAGATTTCCCCCAACGTTTTCCCGCTTGGTACTGCGCCCGCTGGCTTCTAAACGCTTCTTCTCAGTCGTCTATCTTTATTTCCTCTTGCAACGGATGTTTTTAATCTTCGTTCCTCAGTTGATCCTTCTTAGCGATTTCTCTGTTGCACTGCCTCGGCTGTCGCATGCGTTCTTCCTGACGTCTTTCATGGGTTAGGGTAACAATTACTTTTTAGTAGTTACTTCCTTATCTTCTTTTTTCCTGTTCCCCACCTCTCCTGAAGAACTTCCCTTTGGGCTTTTATCCCCCCCACACCACTCCCCCGTTGGATCCATGCCCGAACTTGCCACATTCTCGTCCCCCATTTTCCCTTCCCCCAAGTCTTTTAGAGGAAAAGCCCAAAGAAACAGATATTTTCCCCCCAGTCTCCCGTTTTCTTTTTCCCCCTTCCCCCAGCATTCGCTCCGCGAAAGTCGCGACGCAACTTTGTAGGACAAATTTCCCTCCACTCTTCTCAGAAACACATCGGGAGGCCCCCTTTTTCCAAGATTTCTTTCTTGCTTTTTCTTCCTGAGCTGATTCTTCTTTTCCAGCTCCTGCCCCAACACTTGACGATCAGGCCGCCCACCCAGCTCCCAACAAACCCCATAGTCCGGTTTTTCTTTCTGGGCCGATTCCCCCCCCCGTCTTATTTCCCTGACCGCTCCGTTAGCGAGATAGGAACACTTGTATCCATACTTCCTTGTAGGCGTAATCCTTATTCCGCTACGCCCTCCTGGAAATTCTTTTTCCTTCCGGATCCTCTTCCCCCTCCGGACTTCCTATCGCGACTGATCAGGTTCCCTCTGCCGTTCACCAACCAGAGCACATCAGTTACCGTGCCCTGACCGTGTTGCTCGTTTGGCAGCGTCAGCTTCATGAGGCCCTTCCTCCCTCGCAAAGCTCCCTAGACAATCCGCTTGATTCTTTTTGGATTCCGTGGTTTTCCCCCACCCCTGATGCTCCCGTGTTTGTCCCTTACGTTAAGCGCAGGACCTGTTCTCCCACCCAGTTAGTTGTGCTTAGTTTTTCCCCCCCAGCCCTGTCACGGCTTGCCTCCCTCATCTGATTACACGAGTAGATCGGGCCTGCTAGGGAACAGCCCTTCCCGGCGCAATGAAACTTCCATTCCTCATTTCCTTTCATTGGTTCCCCTTTGCCATTCTCCGGCAAAGTTTGCGCCCATCTAACCTCTCAGTCGGTCCAAAAGCCTGTTTACCCTCTTTCTTCGAATTTTTTCCTTACGGAAAAAATCCCCCCTTCCATTCCCTTATGTTGTCAGTTTTTTTTTTCACTAATCCGGTTCCATGTTGTTGCGATAGTATCGCAGTCTCCAGTCAGGCCTCCTCTTCTAGATCACTTTTGGAGTTTATTGCTGATTTTCGCAATTGAGGTTGGGTCAAGCGCGAAGGATCGGAATGAAGGCAACGGGAATAAGCCAACTTTGCGGAAATAGTACGAGTTCCCCCCAGGACTTCCCTTTCCTTTTCTTCGTTGTGTTTAAGACCCCCCTGCCCCCAGTTTCCGCGTTCTCCCCCAAACTTAGAATTTAATTGAGTTTTACCTTTTTTTAGTCGCTTCACTCAACCCTATCGCAAATCTCCCATCCAAACCGGTCACTCCCTGCCCAACTTTTCAACCCCGTGCCAACATGGTCTTCACCGTTGCTCGGCGATCCACACAGCTTATCCCCTTTGTTCGGAAACCTGCGCTATTTTACCCTGATCTCTTTTCTCCCCTTTCCGGCCCCATCAGCGGATTTTTTTCCCTCTTCCGGTCATCTGACGAGGCGAAAATTCAACGCCGTCATCCGGTTACTCAACAAAGATTTCGCTTTGCGTGCACTCGGTGACCAGCATCCGTGTTCTTCCCGCAAACGCGACCCTTCTCCCCCCCGCCCCACGTTCCTACTGCGTCTTCGCCGCGTATTTTCCACTTATCACCCGCTTTGTCTCTTTTTTGTTCCAAAGGAAATTACCTACCGCACCGCCCTTTCACGTCTGTACCTGCATGCAGCCATGCATGACAATGTCGGCTTATTCTCTATATTGATTGCCTCAGAGAACGTTCTGGCCTTCATTTTTGTGATATCTCATTCCTCCATTCCATTGCTGAGCCTTTTAGCTACAAATCTCGCTTTTTCTACGTCCATCAGACCGCTGCTTCTTGTCCTAATCCTCTTTCAGGAGCCCGGTCACCTCTATCTGTATTCTTTCACTCACAGGTTTTTCTTCTTTCTTAGCCCACCCTGCGTTTCCCCTTGATGTCCATCTGACCATCCTCCCGGCGGTCAAGCTCTCCCTTTGAATTTCCGGCTAAGACAGACTCGACTTATTCGCCCCCCAAGGGTGTAATCTCCTCTCTTTTCTCCTGTTTCGATGCTTTTTTTTTTACCCTTTTCGTGCTTCAGACTTCTCTTTTTCCTGGGATTGCGTTTTCCGCCTGCGTCTTTTCATGGAAAGACCCTGCGGTCTGGGTGGAGTTTTTCTAGATCCCCCCCTTATTTTTCCGCTAGTACCAACGTGGTACTCTTCTGATATTCTACCCCCCATCCCACAGGTTTACTTTTTCTTGTGACCCAGCCGATTTTTTTTTTCGCCTCCTCAAATAAAATCTTCTATGGCGATGCATCCTACCCGTGGCGTTCCCAGCCCGGTCTTGATCTCAAGCTTCTTTTTTTTTGAAATTTTGAAGTACGCTTGCTTATGTTTTGATTGCTCATCGGATACCCCCCATTTTCATCTGGTATGTCATGCGGACCCGACCTCCCCCCTTTGTCATCGTGATTGACGGCGGCCTTTTTTTCTTTCGCGCGACGTGGGTTCTCTCGGTTTGGTGTCTATTCTTTGTGTAAGTCCTTCGCTTTTTCTTGGTTTCACTCCCCGTTCACCGTTTCCCCTTTCTCATCTGTTTTTGTCTGAACCGTCTGAGGACCTGTTTCTGCCTTGACTTTTTTGCGACACTTTTTTTGGCGCGTTTTTTTCTCTTTGTTTTCCGCAGTTCCCATCTCTGTTTTCACTTGTTTTGCCGTTTCCTTCCCAGGCTCTGGGATTGAAGGTCTCCGAGCTGCGTTTGAAGAAACCCCGTGTCCACCAGATTTTTGAAAACGTTGGTTTTTTTACCGGTTGGAATGGTCGTTCCTCCCGGTTCCCCCCCTAAACACTTTCCAGTCAAAAGTTGTGAAGTCCACTTGAGTTGCCCTCGCCAAGAATGACTGGTTGCATTTTTTCTTATACACACCTTTCACAAATGGTGACTTTTATCTCTCTTACTAATTCATGGCAGAAGCAACCTTGGTAGAATGACGGCAGTCATTTCCGCGCCTTGCTCCATTTTCTTAGACCTCTCAGACATTTATCTTCGATCTTGTATGCGGTGCCCTGTTCCCCTTTAGATGCGGTTCCTTATCTGCCCCCCTTTGCTTCTTGTTTTTTGAACCTACGCTAACTCGAATTGTCTGGTTGGCGGTTTTTGTTGCGTGAGGGCGCTTCGCTTCCTAGGCCAACCCAGTGTTTGGCTTTATGATTTTCCCTCTTGGCGTTTCCCCACATTTGCGGACGCAGAATTGGCCACAAAAGGGTCCACATTCCCTAAAGGCGTTCTTTACATTTGTGAAGACATTGAGGTCCTACTGTTCCCTAGTGCTAGGCAGTTTTTCTACTCTGTCCTTCTTCTGGATGGTTCTCGCTGAAGGGATTAACTCCCCTCCTCCCCCCCAACGTTTTTTCCTCTGCTTGACCGCATTACCGTGAGATTGACCACGGTTCTTAGCCGGTTGTGGGAACCACCAGGAATACCGTCGAGTAATTTCTTACGCGGAGTTATTTTCTGGCAAGACTTTACTTTTTTATTGTTGGAGATACCTTTTCCCCTCTTTACAAACTCCGCTCACCTTTCCCTTTTCGCGGTACGCTGTTTAGCGTTGGTCTTTTTTTTTTGAGGCCGACCGCGCGATGACGTAAGTTCGTACAGTGGTTTTCCGACTCTCGTTCTCTACCTTCGTTTTCTCGTCGCCCATACCCTTGCGACCTCCCCCTTTTCTCATTCAATTTTTTTTCTCCTCCTTCACTGCGTGAGGCGGGCGGGAATGCCTTTTGGGTGCTCGGCCCCATCAGGTTGTCCCGGATGAAAGTTGTTTTTGTTTTTTTCTTTGGGTTTTGTTTCCCCCCTTTTTCTTTTGTGTTGTGGCGGGGTTTTTACACCCCTTCTCCCTGTTATTTCCCGAATCAGGACAGCAAGCCGCAACAGCAGTTGGAAAGAGTTGTGTGTTCCCTGCGGTGTTTTTTCCCCCCGCTGGTTACGAGGTTTCTGCCGTTGCTTGTTCTGGTCTGCTTTGATTTGAACTTTGCCCCACATTGATTTTCGACTGGGCTCCTACGGCGTTATGCAGTTTTGCGGGCCCTGCCGAGCGTTGGGAATTTCTATTTGGTGTTTTTCCCCCCCGCTCGTACCCTTTTTATTGCTATCCCCCCGGGTTTCTTGTTGATTGCTGTTTCTTCCCTCCCAAAGAGTGGAGCCGTTCTTCTCTTTCATTCGGTAGGAACTTGAGGCTAGGAAATTACGAGCTTGAAGGACAAGCCTGGCCTGACTTTTTTTTCCCCGACCACCTTCCCTTACGTTGCTGGCGACATTCTTACTTTTTTGACTGTCTCCTTCCCTTCCTCCTTTTCGTAACTGACGGACACGCTCTCTTTGGAATCCGATTGTCCCTACTCCTTGCAAGTCTTTTGGAGGATAGCGCTTCTCAGTTCCATTTTTTTTTTTTGAATTGATTAGGTTTCTTTTTTCTTTTTTTTTTTAGATCAGATGACGCGGACTCAAATTGCCCCGCCGCGGAGTGCATTCTTGCTTCCAGCTATACATCCCAGCTCTTCTTGAAACTTTTAATTTTATTCTCAAGCAAAATGCGCGTATTGGATACGCAAGTGATTTCCTATTTATCTTCAACTCTAACTTTCCTGGTTTCTTCTGATTTGGGGTCGTCGCCAGCAGTTCTTTCCTTCCTCTGACATTTTTGTCAGTGTCACCTTCCCCCTGAAAGTCTTCTTGCTTTCTCTTTTTCCTTCCCCCCCATCTTTCCTGTCCGACGTTTCTCGTAAACTATTCTGGGCTTTTAGTCCCCCCACATCCCCCAAATCACTTTTCCCCCTCCCGATTTACTCGTGCCCCACTCAAGTTTCCCCCCCCCAGCTCCTTCTTCGGCCCAAAGCACTTCCGCCGGATTGTATTAAAGTTTTTTTGCCACCTTTGCCCCTCCCCCCCGTCTCCGCGCATTAATTTCGGTGCCCGTTTCCTCCCCCCTTTTTCCCTCCACCAACCTGATGTTACTTTTTTTCAAAAACTTTGCCTTTTTTTTCGGCTTAATGATCGCTTGTATGAACTCCTCCTGCCCCCCCCACCATGAGCCTCTCAGTGCCCCCCCATATCCCCCCCCAAACCCCCCCATTATTCCCTTTTGGGCATCTGTGGCTGGCGGGCTATCTTCCCGCCGCTCATTTTGAGAGACGCTTTAGGCTTTTTACCCTCAAGTCTTGCTCTCAACTTTAATGGTCTTGCCTCACTTATTCTTAGCGCTCGATCGGCCCCCATCTCACACTTCATCTCGCGCCCTAATCGGCCCCAGTCCCTTCCCAAAAGACGCGTAACTTTTCAGTTGATTCTCTTGGCATCGTCAGTGGCCGTATCGGACCCATCCTTTCATTCCTTCGGGGTACTCCCATATCATACCGCGCTTGCTTACTGGATTCAGTGTTGGTCCCCCGGGGCGGCTGCCCGTTCACTGTGAGCTTTGCAAATGACAAACACGTTTGTGCGGCTTTTCCCACCGGTCTGAGATACTCAATTGCATGACCCTACACTGTTCATATGCTCATATGCCTCCGGATAAAATTAAACAAACGCAATTCAAAACGTACTCGTAATTCTTCACTTTTCTTCCCTTTCCTTTCTCCCCTCAACTTGTTGGCCTATCTTTTTTTGTCCTTTATTCTGAAATCCTCCCGGGTCCCCTTGGGCAAACGCCACCTGCCTCCTCGGTAGCGTGTCAGTTAGCTACAGTTTATTCAAATGTTCTCGATCTTCTTCCTTCCATTCCACTTGCCCCCTTCCGTTGTCGAGATAAATGTTTTGTTTTTCTATTCGACAGAGTTGGAATGCTAGGCGCGAGCCAATGCCCGGATATTCCGTATTACACCTCTCTTGTTCTTCTTCGAATAACGTCTATCACCCTCTACTATGTTTAGGAGTGGTGAACAATCCACACATTTGCCCCAGTAACGGATTAGCGGCACGTTCATTTTTTCCACCCCTCTACGTGCATGTTTGTATAGGGTGTGTTACCACGCGATTTGTCCTCTCCTCAAAGTCCAAATTTTTCCACCTTTTTGACACGCCTGACCAAAATATTGTGCCTGGTCGGCAAAGTCTATAGGTTACCTAACACTCACAATTATTCCTTTTCATGAAACATGTTGCGAAAAAAGTTGCACGATCTCTTTTCGCTATCGCCTTCCTCTTCCCTCAGCCGCTGCCTTAATTCTAAGATTCGCAAAAACGCCGTTCACCTCGCCGTAAAGGTCTCAATCTTTTTCTCTTGTTCCCCTCGGTGATCTCACCAGAAAATCCTCTCACTTTATTTGCACACTCCATCACAGCGGTCCCCGCACATTAGAGTTTCGTTTTTTTCTCCCTACGTAAGCACGATCACTTCGTTGGGTTTTGTGTCAAAAATTAACTCCCCTGACCCTCCCTCACTTCTCTTTGCCTGAGACAAATCGCCTTGCACCAATGTTTCCTTCAGTTTGCAGCTTATTGATTCATTAAGAGCCGTTTTTGTCTTCAGCCCCATCTTCTCTTCATCGCCCCCTCCACTGTTGAGCCCTCGCGAAAGATTTTTTGGTTTTCCCTCCCTCTCTCCCTTTTCGGTCTTCCTCCCCCAATATCAGCCGTCCGGTACTTGATCGTTAAGCGTCCTGCCCAGTTTCTTGAGTCTACGGTCAGACTCCCCTCCCTTTTTCTTCTTCCTTTTCCTCACTCTGACGACTCCCTCCTTCCCTCTCCATACCCATGCTCTCCTCTCCCCTTCGTCTTCTAACATCGTCGTTATCTCACCACCAGGTATCTATCTTTCATTCCCCTCGTGTGTGGTCGAGAGATTTAACCTTTTTGTTACGGCTAGGGCTTCATTTCTTTTTTCACAGGTTCTTTGCGCTGATCTTTTTCCCGTCTTACATTTCCCTTTCAAAGTCACTTCTCCCCGTCGGGGGCTTTTGCCGTAGGAATAAATGTCAGCATGGTTCGCTCCTTGAGGTTTAGCTGTGATACTGGTTTTATTTTCCCCCCCCCCTCCCCTTTGTCATAGGATGGCGTCGCCACGCGATCTTTCGAGACGGGCTTCCGCCCCCCCTGCCTGCATGCTCTTCTTCTCACCACGTGGGTTCTTGCCCCAAGTTTTGCTTTTTCTGCACCCCCCTGTTTTTTGAAAGCTAAATTCAAAGCAGACATTGCTGACTGGATTTTCGTTGCCTATACACGACGTTTTTTACTTTTGGGAGCAAGTGTTACCAGAGCCAACTGGTTTTTTTTTCTGATGCTCTGAAAGACGACCGAGACGTGGTGTGGGCTGGGTGCCAGAGTGCGTGTGGTGTAAGAAGTCGGTTAGTCTGCTGTGGAGCTCACTTGCCAACGGGCGAAATTTTTGTTTTTCTCCCCTTCTTCTGATCTAGTTTTTCCTTGAAGTTTGAGACTCTTCGGATTTTTTGGGGGTCCACGCTTCTGCCCCTTTTGATGTCCCCAGAGCTCCTCTTCTGACCCCTTTTTGAGGGTTTCCCCACAATTTTCGGTTTGAGGAAGCTCTTTTTTTCTGGTACTTTGCCGCTTGAATGAACTTTGAACATTTTTTTTTAACAAGTTGGTTGTTTAGGACCTTTGCTTTTTTGTTCACTTTGCTTTTTCCTATGTGTCCCCCAAACTAGACCCCCACCTCAACGTCAAAATTTGAAAGTTAGTTGCGTGGAAGCTGACGGCCGGTTTGTTTCAAACCCGTCCTCACCCCCCGTTGCCATACGGCATTCTCGAGCTAATTTGCAACACTTGGAATCTTTACCCTTTTGAATCTCTTCTCTAGCCTCCCGTCCACACCTCTTTTGACAGACCCCCGTAGAAACGCACAATTCCATTCTTTCCTCCAGATGCCCGAAGTGGAACTTAGTCCTTCCTTGTATTATATCGCTCATTCCCCCAGTGCTAGTCATCCCTCCCTTTTACCTCTATTTTCTTTGAATGGTTTTGAGTTTTCGTAAGTTGCCTTCCTCTGCTCGAAGAGGCCAACAGGTGGTGCAGACCTTTTGATCTGTTATTTCGGAGCACACTTGGTCCCGGAAGCCGACTTGGTTCCCGAACCGGGTACTAGATTTTCCTTTAAAGGTCCTTTTTTCAATTTCTTCCCGAATCCTGTCCCTCCGGACTACGGTCAAGCCATCTGTTCTCGCTGATTCGGATTTCTTGCCAGTTAACATTTTTTCCCATCCTTTTTTCCCTTCTCTGGCCGTTCTTGATGGACCACGGTTCAAGTTCCGTGGGGACACACAGTGAATTTCCTCGGATGCTTTGAGAAGGACGTTCTATTTTCGTCTTTCTGTGATGATACTGTATGTCTCTCGCCACTATATTAACCCTGGCCTCTTTTAGCTGCTATGTTTGTGTTTTCCTTGCAGCGGTTACGTTCCTCGCCCTTCTGAAGGTCCAGTTGTTATTGGTGGACACTATCTTCTGAGTACGAATCCATTCGCGTTTAGCGTGAAGAACATCAACTCTTTTTTTTCATAATCCAACGTATTCAGTCCAAGTTCCTATCGGCAAATCCGGGAGTGGATCATCTCTTCTTTGGTGCTCGGCGTCGACCAATGCTGGAAATTTTGTTTGTTTTTTTTTCTTGTTTTGATCAAGCGACGATGGTGTTTTCGGGACGTTTCTGATTGTTTTATACAGCCAGTCAGTAATCTTATTCCCTCCTACTCACATCCTTTTCCATAGCTTTGTTTACTCCTCCTTGGTTTTTTGGACAATAAGATTGGTGAAGAGTGTGTGTTCTTCCTTTCTTTCCCCCATTCCCTTTTCTCCGATCTTGGATCCCCCCAATGGGACCACCCACACTTGCTCTTCCTTTCTGGTTGTCTTACGGTGATGCGTTTGCGGCTTGTCCAGAGTATTAGTTGGGTCTCTCTTTTGTCCCACTCGTCATTTTTTCAGGTGTCTCCCTGGTGCGTGTTTCTGCTTGGCACCGCCCAAGATGTTTTCCTTCTTTTCTTCCCTGCGCCTTTGGAGACGCTGAGATAAGGAACTGTTTTGACTTTCTTTTTTTCAAGCTTAGCGTTTACCCTTCG
>Ga0179593_1284184_pt1 | contig 11806 bp, 15 predicted proteins | sample CZODoug2_1_08_16_FD_185931 | JGI IMG/M metagenome (GOLD analysis project Ga0179593, IMG submission 185931) | Vadose zone soil fungal communities from Angelo Coast Range Reserve, California, USA - CZODoug2_1_08_16fungal (PacBio error correction) | ecosystem: Environmental > Terrestrial > Soil >... | reverse complement strand
GCCCCTCATGATGCTTGATTTATTTTTGATTCAACTTCCTGCCCCCTTTTCTTGCTCTTTAAAAAGTTCAACTTAGGCCTGACTTTTTTTCAATAGACAGTCTCTTTTTTTGCAGAGTTTGGCGCCTTTTTAGACTTTCTTTCTGGTTTAAAAGAACAGTGGTGCCGACCTAGCATTTTTTTCTTCCGCAAGTTAGACTGGTCGGTTTTGCGTCCCCCTATTGAAGGCAGGGGCGCCTTTTTTAACTTCTTTTTGGGTTTTTTGACCTTCGGCCTCTTTTCCCTCGCCCAAAATCACCGGACTTTTGGACTTCGTTTGACGCGATCGAGTCTTTTCTCTCAAGTCCTTTCCTAGATGCAAATGTCCCTCTTTTGGCGCCCGATTCCTTGTTAGGTGTTGGAGAGGCGTCGTCCCGGTGGGTACCTGGAGTTTTTCTGCCCCGGATCTCCTTGTTTAATTTCTTTCTGTTCAACGTCGAACGCCGCCTTTGTGTCTTTTATCGAGGTTCCGGTCGTATTTCCTTGTTTGGCGTGGCACATCCCCCCCCAACACTTGCCGAGGCGTACGCTGTCTTCCTGACTGCCACTTTTTACCCACCGGTTCCAGTTTTTTTGAGAAAGTTTCCCCTCGGTCTACGGTGGGGGGTGAATTGGACTTTCTTCACCTTGTTTTTTTCCCTTGCTCCCTTCCCCAGTCCCAGAACTACTCGGTTAACGTTCCAGAGGCATGTCTTTAATTTTTTTTTTCCCCTTTTGGGCGGTATAAACATTTCTTGGATTCCGTTCCTTTGCCCCCGGTTTTCCCCCCCGTTGGCGTGGTCCAGTTCATTGTTTTTCCCATAAAACCCATTGTTTCCATTTTTTCGTTTTTTGGGAACCCAGATTTCTTTCGTCATCGTCGTTCTTTCTCTGGCCATGAGGTGCGGTTTTTCTGGGCTCCCCCCAATTAAGACCCTCTTTCCGCCCCTGTTCTTAAAAAAACCCATCCTTGCTATTCATGACTTCTTGTTCGGCGGGACCCAAAGTGCTGTTTTCTCCTTTTGCACTTCCCGGTGGCCCCCAGTCCCTTTTGGAGTTGAAGAAGTCGTGCCCTTTTTCCCCATCCCCGCGCTACATCGTACAAGAATTGTTTCCCTTATTCTTTTCAAAACACTTGGGTCGCCAGGATTCAAGTTTTCCCTTTCAATTCGGTTGGCTCCACCTTTCACAACGTAGAGCAGCCACGCTCTGTAGTGACAAACGATGGGTTGGGATTTTAAGTATTTGTGGGTGGGGGGTTTTTTGTCGTTTTTTTGCCTTTGGTCTGCAGTTTTTTCCTCTCAGTGATTTTTTTTGACTGTTTTTTTGCTTCTTGGGTTTCCAGTGGCGTTTTAGCAACGCAGTCCGTTTGCTCAAGGTCGAGCCCCCCATACTCTATTTTCACTCCAACTTTTGAGTATGTGTCCCTTGGCCTCCCTCGTCTGAATCCGCACCCCCCCTTTGTATAGTGTTAGGGTCAATGAACCCGTTCAACGGCAATTCGTTTATTGCCCCTGGCAGTCTTCGTCAAAGGCGCACCTCCTGATTAAGTGCTGAGATCTGTTTTTTCCCATAGTCCAATTTCTTTCACGTCCTAAGCTCGCCCCCCCCCAAGTTCCCTGTGATGTTAATTCTAGGGGGCACTCCTCTGTTTACCTCTGGGTGGATTGCTATTACTTATCCCATTGCTCTTTGTTGCATCGGTTAGGATGTCCGTACCCGTGGTCGCTGTAGGTGGCTTTTACTTTTCTGGGAGTTGGCGATTTACCAGTCGTTCATGCTTCCCTGTAGTTGGGCGTTTACGTTCGAAGCGCGCTTTTTTGATACTGAAGGATGGCCGGCTTGTTCCTTGGTCCTACGGTCGTCAAAGCGATCCAAGATAAAACAAAACCACCCCCCCCCCCCCCCCCCAGCATGCCCTTCCCAGTTAATGCCCCCCTCCATCCGCCTCCATTAAGGGAAGGACCCCCCTTTTTTTTCCAGCAACAAGCTGCTCGAACTGACTTTTATATCTTCCGATTGTGTTCAAACACATACCATTTTGTGGTCTCTGACCCTTTCCAGGGCGAACAAGGCTTCTGTTTTTTTCCCCCCATATTCACCCCTCCGTTCCCTTTGGCTTTTGTGAACGGGCCCGGCTAGTAGGTGTTTACCCATGTGTTTCGTTTTTTTTGCTGGGAATATTCTTTTCTTAGTTCGTTGCCTGGCCTTTCTTTTTCATTGATTCTTCCGATGTCCCCCTTTGAAGTCTCGACACCCCCCTCCGGAATTCTGTTACAGCTCCCTTCATTTTGCGCCCTTAAAATTTCCTCTCCCGGCAAAAGCCCTTGTTTCGCTCGCGAAAAGTCTCCCCCCCCCCCCCCCCCCCTCCTTTACGGCGATGGGCTTGAAGTCTTGTCTGTTTTTTCTTCCCCCTTCTAGGTTTTTTTTTTGCTTTTTGAGGGGTGTTCATTTCCGTTCTGCCTTCTTTGCAATGCAACTGGCCTTTGTCGTCTTCTATTATGTGGATCGGACTTTTGTTCAAAAACACAACTGTCCACAAGATGTAGAAATCACAGTGCCCTCCAAGTCATACTGTGAATTCACGCGAAAGTTTGACTGCCCTGGACTTCCATGTTTGTCAGCTTCCGGATCACAGTTGGTTTGGTTTCTCTGATCCCGCCCGACCTTTAAAAATTCGAGCCTCCCCTCACATTGGGAACAATTCACAAACACCCTTTTTGCCCCCCCATTCCCACGACTTTTTTTTGATTCCTGTACCTTGCAATGCTCCATGTTGGTCAGCTTCTCTCATGGTTTTTTGCTTTCCGGTTCGGTAAGGTTTTTCTCAATGATGTTTTTTCCCCTTTCGACCTGACTTCAGCCTTATTCCTGGCGGATCGTTTTTTTTCACCTTTGCCTTTCTGATTTTAACCCCGCCCCTGGCTCCCTTTCCGCTGGCCCATTTTCCCCCCCCGTCGGAAGATAGAGGGCAAGTTTCCTTTTGTACGTTTGTTTGTCCCTCCCCCTTGAAGTAAAACCCCCCCTTGACTTTTTCCTTTTGTGGGTATTGAGCGATGGGTTCGAATTTTTTTTGTCGATATCTCTGTTTCTCCGTTCTCCTCCTCTTTCTGCTTGATGCCCGACCCCTTGCCGTTTTTTTACCCTTTGATTTTACACCTTTCCCTTTTTTCTAATTTACGACGAAACGTTTCGCCCAGCGATTTTTTTCAAGCGCCTCTTCCTGACAGGGGTGAGCCTCTTGGACGAAGCCCCCATAAGAGGCTCCTGGTTTATTTTTCCCCCTTGTCCTCCTGGCTGTTTTTTGTTTTTTTTTGTGTTTTCGGGTGAGTAGGTTGCTCTTTTTGAGGATCTCATCCTGGGCGTTTTTTCATTTTCCATTGTGTCCTTCGGCTTCCCGATTCTGTCCGGTTTGATGGCGGAGTCCCCTTACGCTTCCCCCCCCAGGCTCCGAGTGTGAGCGCCAACCCCACCAACGCGTCACTTGCTCGTTTTTTTTCTTGCTTCCTGTCTCCCGTCCGGTAGCCGCCCAGACTTGACTTTTTTCCTTGTTAGCTGCTGCGAGGTGTAGGCCTGTTTCGTTCCCCATTTGCTTTTTGGCTCTTCCCTCCTCCTTGTATGCATGGGCTTACTTTTGGCCCTAGGAATTTCCCACTCAGGGGCGGCCCGTTTCTTTTCCGCGGCTTTCATTTTTTTCAGCCCCCGAGTCCCCCTTTTTTGCGTGCAGGGGCTGGTCTCAGCGTACCTTATTGCGAATGCGATTGCGTTCCTTTTTTTACTTTTCTCTTTTCCCTTTTGTTTGTATAGAGATGAACTTTGCCAAATTGTCAGAGTGCTTCCCTTTAGTCTTCCTTCAACGACCCGTTTCCCGATGATATTCTTGATTGCGCGACAAAATTCACGTCTTCCTTGGTTCTGACTTTGAAAGTCAAGGCCAGCACGGCTGTCCTCCCCCCTTCATTGTCCTGGGACGAGCGCCCCAGCGCCTGTCCCCTCAACCCCGTTCTCGCCCCTCTTCTTCCGCGCCTCTAACCAGGAACCCAAAGCTTCCCCCTTTCCGGCGAACACCGCTGTCTCCTGTCGCTCCTTTACACGGCTCCAGAATTTCCGCGTTTGGTGCGCCTCCAAAGGACTCTTCTGAACGTACGAGATCGTCCCTTTTATCAACGCCGGTCGCATCGTGCCGCCTCATCCAAATTGTAAGGCTCCCGCCATACTCTTTTAGGACCCAAAGTATCCCCCCCCCCCGCGGGTCTCTTCATGCAAGGTCGCTTGATGGGCGCTAGATTTTTTTCTTTTTCGGAATTTTTTCGTTTAAGCTGGTTCGACCCTGTCCCCGGACCAGCTCGACCTTGTTTTCGATCGTCGTCCTGACCGTTCGTCTTCCTTTTTTTTCCCCAGGTTTTTTTTGTTCGTTGTTCTGGCGCCTCTGCCTCCCCCCTGGAGGAGAGAAGAATATACGTCCGTTTCTTGCCCCGTGTCTTTTGGTCCCCGACATTTTATTCCTGCGCCCCCCAGTTCTCCCCCCACACTTTTGGGTTGGCAGCTCCAGGTCCACCACCTAAGACAAATAGTCAGCCCGTTTCTCTTGCTTAAACTCGCAGCGAGGAACATTGTCCCCTTTTTGTTCCACCCTCTTCAAAGTTAAGGCATTTTGCCACTTTCGGCTGGTAGTCTCCCCATGCTGGGATACGGGCTATTTCCAGTTTAGTGGACCCCATTGGACAATCCCCCCTTTTTCACTGTTTCCTGTTTCTCTGACCAACCCAACCGGTAGTCTTTCGTTTCGACACAAGGTTTTTTACGGGCTGCCATTTTTCCTCCTGAGGCTTGTTTAGCATGAAGGACGGTTTTTTTTGGTTAGACCTTTCTTAACTTTTTTTGGTCGTCAGCCTTCCGGGTGATTTTCTGTTCCGAAGTGCGTTTTTCGGTCGGAACCAGTATTAGTCCTTTCATCTAAAGTTTCGGTACTTGTTACCTGTGTCCTTTCCCCCCCCTTCTTGGGCTGCAGAAACCCAATTCCTTGGCTGGCAGCGGATGACAATGCGTCCACCCCCCCACCAGTTCGTAACCTCCCTCCCCATTCTCCCCGCGTGCGTTCCCTTCCTTTCTTTGCGGGTAGACAAATTTGCCTGCGGCTGCTCTTTTCTTTCCTGTTGCGTTCTTGCTGAGGGGGATGTATTTCTTTCATAGGATCAGGTCTCTTTTCCGACGCCATATTTTTTTGATATATGCAATTTCCCTTCATTCTGGTCTTTACCTCTCCCAACCCCGGTTACCGCCCCCCCACGCCGGGTCCTGCCTTCCACATTGGGCAATTGTTGTGGTCAGTTTATGTTCCACCCCCCTGTCACTGGGAAGCTTCGCAAACTTCAGTTGGTTAAGAACACCTTGTTTGCCCTTTCTACCTGGAATAGAGTGCAGTCTGTGTCTCTTGGGATAATGGTTTTTTTTTTTTCATTCGGTTTACGAAGTTGCACTTGTTAGGGCATCGAGCTGTGTATAGGGTACTCGGTGCATATAACATACGGTTCTTTTCCCTCCTACATCTCGCCCCCCAATGGCGCCTTTTTTTCAGTCGAGTAAAAGCCCCACCACCTCAAAGCCGTGCACTGTCCCGCTTAGGAGCCCCACAGCAAGGCCGACGTTCCCCTCGGTTACCCAGTTTGAAACCGGTCGTCATGAACGGTCCCTGCTGCACTATCCCTTTTTTTTCTCCAGGCCTTGGATTTAGATCGCACGGCCTTCCAAAGTCCCCTCTCACTTCTTTCCTTCCCCCCAATAGGTTTCTTTTGGCCGGCGGATTAGGCTTCCGAGAAATTTTCACCCCCCCCCCCCCCTGTAAGACTATTTAGTCCCCTATTTTGAAGTCTGTCTGGTTTGACTCGTGTCTACGTACCGCAGGATGCAAGGGCTTTCCTGCCTTTGTCAGGAATACACCAGTTGTTCTTTAGGGTTTTTCTTGCCGTGCATTCGTTGAGCAACCCCCTCTTCTTCTCTTCAACGTCTTTTATGTCTTGGTCTCCCCCCCCCTCATTCGCAGTCACGCTTTGTCCGTTTCCCCTTTTTCTTACCTTGCCCTTGCCTACCCCATTTCCGGACCCCCTGCGATCCCCAACCACCTACCAAGTCTCCAATGGTGAGGCTTCTATGTTTCTTAACGGTAAACCTCGGCTCCTCTCCTGGACCGTTCGGCATCTTTTTTCTGGGGTAAGGCCTTTTTTCCCCCTTTTCCGACCCTTTGTCCGTAGTTGGGTCTCTGTTTCTGCGTTTGACCAACTCCCTGTTTTTTGTTTTCCCCACAGTGGCAGGGGTGAACCATTTCCTTGTCTAAAATAGTCCCCACCCATCGGTTTTGTACCCCTCAAAGCCCGTCCCCCTTAGACGCTTTAAATTTCTTTTTCAGCCCCTTCTGTCCTTATGAGTCTTGTTTTTGTGAACGCCTTTTCCCACGCCCTAATCTCAAACTACTACTATGGACCCGACGATTTTTTTTTTTTTTTGTTCTGCGTCTTTTTGCTGGTTCCTTCTTGGGTGTTTTAGGCCACCTAAAATCTCTTCACTATTCACAGTGCACAGAATTAGCCACTTGTTTTAGACCGTCTCAAAAACTCGCAAATTGCGATTGCCTTGAATAGAGTGTGATTCTTACGTCCGGCAATTGACTTGGCCTTTTCCCGGATTTTTTTTCACCACCTCGCAAGGACCCTCGACCACACCTCTCCTCCACAAGGCTTTTTTCCCTGGGGAAGCAGGCATTCGTAAGGCTTATCTGTGTCGGCGGTTCTGACGCCCCAAGCCGTCCATGAGTGCCCTCCTCCTCGCTTTCCACCCGGAGGAGTTTAGATTTTTAAGCACCGGTCATATTCCGCGACCAGTTTTTTTTCAAGGGCCCTCCTCCTTCTACCAACAGAAGTCTGACTTCATCTCCGGTTCTTAGACATTTTTCCTGATAATGTGCACTGCTGCGGCGACCAAGCGGAATTTTCTAGACTTTCGCCAAAACATGCTTTGTGGGACCTTTTTTTCTAGCCACTTTCCGGAACGTTGCCCCGAATTAACCCCGCTTTTACCTACTCCCTTTAGTTATATTTTCAACGGTCTCTGGATGCCGAAACTTCTCTTTTTCGGAGTGCCCGCTGGTCCGGTGACCGCCCCCCTACGCCCAAAGTTTTTCAGCCCCTGGCTTCTTACTTCTCAGTTCTCGTATCTCTTTTGATTATGGCCGGAAAACTCTTTTTTCCCGGGAGTGTTACGGGTCCGTCTTTTTTCCTGCGATTTCCCTTCCCCTTCATCGTTTATTCCTCCTCCTTTTGTGTTTTTATCTATCGTCCCTACCAGTTAGGCTCGGCTGTTTGTCTTTTTTTTTTTTTGCGTTCCCAACTAGAACATTCTTTCTCCTTCACGAATTTTTCTCCGGTAACAGGAATCCACCCAGAAGGGGCCGGACCGTAGTTGGGCGGCTTTTCTTCTTACTTTGCTGTGTAGGAACCTCTTTCTCGGACCGCGCTTCCGTGTTCCCCTCCCCTGATGTTTGACGGACTTTTGTCCGCCCTCCTTTGACTGCGCGCTTTTAACTTTTAGAGGTTTTTTACATTCATTCACCTTGGCGTCTTCGTGTCCCATACAAGGCAAAGGGAATCGTTGGGTCGTGCCGGAAGGGAAGACTATTTCGTTCCTGAGCTGTACTTCCCCCCCCACTTATATTTGACCACTGTGTTTTTCTTCAACTGTTGTCTAACATGAATTGAAGATTTCTTGTTTTGTGTTTCCTGTTTTGTAGAGGGGACCTGAATAGACCTGTCTTGGCTTTCTGTTCTCCTGCCGGATTGACTTCCCGGGTTCCTTCCAGGTGTCAGTGCCACAAAGTTCCGACTTGGTGTGCGATAGAGGAGGGCGATCCGCTTTTTCCAAGACACCATCACCTTCTATGGCTACACGCCGAGCACGAGTTTGCCCTTTTTCCAAAATACCAGTTGGTCTTAATTGTCTCTTGGGAGTAGGAGTTCTGTGGTGGTGGTTGATGTTGTTTTTTGATCGCTCGCCCCAAGTTTTTTTTCCTTTTTTGAGCGGTAAGAACAGAACGTAACCTCCTCTTCCGAAATCTTTGCTGGTCCCTCCCGGGAAAACGGTGGCGCCTCCCTCTTGAGTCAGCTCTTTCAACTCTTTTTTGAGAGAGATGTTCCCTTTGTAGGCCCCCCCCCCCCCCCATTGTGCAGCCGCAAGCGACTTCCTCTTCTTTTTTTCCGTCAAAATACGTATGATGTTGGCACGATGGGCGGTTGGCTTCGACCAAAAACGCCTAAATTTTAAGGAAGCCTCGTTCCCCCGATCTATTTCGGCTTCTGCAGTCGGCTTCCCACCTGCTTTTATTTTTTGTTTTGTTTTTTTATTGGTCCCTTAAATGGTGACCCACCTGGTTGGCTTCTCTTTGACTTTTTTTGTTAGTGATTTTTTTCGCCAACTCTCATCTACCCTAGGGTTTGATATCCCGTTTGCGGGTGATTCGATTTTCAGTCATTCCCTATAGAACCCCTTTTTGAGAACAGCTGCTTTTCCTCCCCAGCGTTTTGAAAAGGTAGACCTCGATGCCTAGACCTGGTGTTCAATGTTTCGCCTTTCTTTGGTGGTTGATTCTTCATTCCTTCCGTGTGTTGTGGAGACTGAGTACTTTTCAAGTTTAATTGCTGGGGCCAAATAGGCCTCCCGCGAAGGTGGGTGACCAAGAAATATCCCCAGATTCAACTTCTTGCTTGGCAACTTTCTTCCCCCCCGTGACAGGCACACCCCTTTTGTAGTTAATTGACCGGACACAGGCGCAGCTCACAGTCCTTTTCTTTCCGGACCCCGCCAGCCCTATTCAAGGGGCAGATTGTTGAAAAGTACCCCCTTTATTCCAACGTGATCGGAATCTTTGTTTTTTTCATTCCCGATGCGGCTTAGGTTACTTGTGGACTTGACGCTGTTTCTTGCCCGAGCCGTGTTAAGTCCCCACAAGGATAGTTTTGCGACGGGCGGTCGTTTTACTCTTTTTGGTACCCTTTTTTCTTCAGAACTTTTCCCCCCTGCGGTAATTTGGTAAGTTTTGCGTGTTCCCGAAATATGTCCACGTCCAGGGTGTCGTGTGGCGGTCCACTTTCGACTTGGTGCTGATCGAAGATTGTACCTTTCCTACCAGGATTGCTTTTATCCAGTATTACCCCCCCCGATCCCATCTACCTACTGCATCCCACGCCCTCACCGATTTTAGCTCCCCCGGAACTGGATTTGGCACAATTCGTGATCCCTCGTTCGGGTCCGAGTTTGGAAAAACTTTTGTGGTCGTCGACCCGTGGGTTGAATGCCCCCAATGATCCCCCTCTTTTTTTGTTTTTTTGCCCCCAAATATCACCTCCCGCCTGGGATGGCAACAGTACCCCCCGGATGTTTCTTCCCTGGATTGCGTCCTTCAGCTCTGGTTGATGGCCGTTTTTCTCCCAGTTTGCACGGTCGGTGAGTTTTTTTTCTTTACTCTGGGCACATATGTCCTAAGTCCAGGCTTTCCCGTTTGCTACCCCTGCAGCCTCTTACAGGGCCCGCGATCGCCGCCAACCCTGGGTCACCCCCCCCCGCCCTTTTCCCCGGGCCTGGCCGAGTTGAGCTGTGGTTTGGGGCGGCTCGTCTTCTTATTTTTGCCTTTTTCTAATCCGTTGCCGCCATGTTTGTCGTAGTGAGTGGTATAATCTCTAACGGGCAAGTTGACACCGAAAATATGTCGACTTCCCTTTGTTCTACCACAAAGAAATCATTGTTTCCGCCGCCAGCTACCTTCCAATTCCCTTTTACAAGGGATGGCTTCTTACATGGATTCCCCCGCCGTCTGGTTTTTGTTTTGCGCTCCCCGCAGATTTCTCCCTTCCCCCGTACCCATCCCGGAACATCTTTTTGAAAAAAATTTCCTCGGACCCTGACCCATGGGGGCTGTTTTGTGGCCCCCCTTCGGTGTCCATCTTTGATCAGACCTTTCTGTGCGGGCGTTGTCATTTCCACAGGCGTGGCCGGTACCTTTTTTATCCCAGTGACCCCGTCTGATTCGGTTGCAATGCATGACTTTTTCCTGAAATTCAACATCAAAATGGTCCGTCTGCCGTTCGGAACTTCCAATATGGACTGATTTTTGAAGAAATCTTGCCTCTGGCTTTTCTTGTCGGTACCTTGAAAAAATGTCTCCTTGGGTATGGCCGGTTTTTTGTGAGTGAGGTTCCCGACCCTCCTTGGGCGATTTTTTCTCTGAGCTGCTTATCCCTCGTTTATTTCCCCGCTGGGACGAACGGACGGACAAAGTGTCCCCCTTCTCCGGACTGAAGACGAAAAATCGTGTTCTCCCCCCCCGACGCCTTCCCGTCCTACAGTCGGCTTAAGGTGTCTCGAGGCCCCTCTTTGGTGCGGCTGGATTTTCGCGCTCCCCTCTGCTCTCTAATTTTCTGGCGTCGAGGGAGAGGTTTTAGGTATGTCTTGCCTCTCTTATTGGGAGAAGTTCTTCCCCATGGGCCAGGGGGGTTCTGCGGTTCTTAGCGTTTTGGATGTACCAATGCTCCTCCCTTTAGTCCCCCCCCCAGCTCCTTGACGGTCTTGAGCCCCCAACCCCGCGGCTGGGTTTTGGTGACTATTCATGCTCGCTGTCGTGTTTTTTTGCGAACCAGCAGGCTTTCCGGTTTTTTCTCGCCCCTTCTGAGTTCGGGAGGTTTTCTAAGCTGCGTTCCAGTTGAGATTTTGATGCTCTTCTTGATTTTTTGCTCTTTTTTGCATTGACCTCCTTGGGGGGCCTGGCCAACATTCTCCCCTCCTATTTCCCCTTTGCTATGTCCCCATCCCTGGCGCTTTTCTTTGTTTTCTTTATAGAAATTGTTTTCTCCCAAATCTGTTTTTTTTGCGTCATCACTATTTTTACTCCCCTTTTTTTGTTTTTTTCGGCTTTTTTTTTTTTGAAACGAAACCCTTTCCCAGATGCTCTCAATTAGAGTTTTTTTCTCTCCCCTTTTCTTCCCGACAAGGCCTTTTTACGTAGATGTCTTCTGATAAAAAGGGTTGATAGGTTAAGCACCGGATCGAGGGGAAAAAGGCTTTGCCCTGACCCTGTTGAAGTTTTAGATCGACGCCTCGCTGTAAAATTCACCTTTTTTTCCTCCCTTTAGCGAAGACAGCTCCCCCCCTGGGTAACCCCACTTGGAAGTATTCTCGCTCTGAGAAGGATGGTTTCCCTTTTTTCCCCTTTCCGGAGTTTCCTTTAGGGTTCTCCCTCCCCCTGAGATGTCCTTCTGTCCAAGGAAGAGCTACTTCCTGGCTAAAGAGGCTCGATTTTCCCTCTGACTCCAAGTTACCAGTCATCCTAACAGCTCTCAGGTCGGACCCCTACTCTCAAACACTCTCCTCTCCCTAAGGTTGAGCGAGGCCGTCTCCTATCGGAATTCTTCTCTTCCCCTTCATCGAACATTCGACAGCTATTTGGTCAGTTAGTCCCTTTCGTTTTTTTTTACACTCCTCTTTTTGGAGTTTTTTTTCCTTTTTTCTTTTTAGGTGCTTCATTTCCCTGGCCCCCCTTCCTTTCCTCTGAGGTAAGCTCTCGGTTCCTTTAGAACTAGATAGCTCCTTCCCCCAAGATCCCCCCCCCCTCTTTTTAGCCCCCCAGGTCTGAAGGCAACACCTCCTAAGACTACAACAGTTTCCCTCTTACCCATCCTTCAATGCCCCTCCTCGTGACATTGCAGTGGTATTTTGACACAGTAAGGACTTAACCCTCTTCGCCTTTA
>Ga0179593_1659934_pt1 | contig 11807 bp, 11 predicted proteins | sample CZODoug2_1_08_16_FD_185931 | JGI IMG/M metagenome (GOLD analysis project Ga0179593, IMG submission 185931) | Vadose zone soil fungal communities from Angelo Coast Range Reserve, California, USA - CZODoug2_1_08_16fungal (PacBio error correction) | ecosystem: Environmental > Terrestrial > Soil >... | reverse complement strand
CTGGCCACTCCTTTCCATCCCTTTCCCCTGGACGTTCCCTTCCGAAGATCCCCTTCTCTCGACGTGAAGTCGCGGCCCCTGTCGTTGGCGACCCCTCCTGCTTCCAAAAGAACGGGGTGGCTCTTTGTTGTCCCCGTGTGGCCCGGTGATTCTTTTCTGTCGTGATTTTTGGTGTGCTTCCGTTCCTTGTTTCGCCCCCCCCTCCGTTCGTGGAGGACGGAGTTCTGACATTGTAGTCCACCTGACGTTCCCCTTTGCCCTCATTTATTGTTCGAAGGTAGTATGCGAACTCATCACTGTCACCAGGTGTACTGACATTGTTCGCGCTCACTCGGGCTTACCTCAGCTTCTGCGCCCTCGCCCCAATTCGATCTTCATTTTTTTCTTCGAGTCGTTCCATCACCCCATGTCTATGACAAGTGCTTCAGCTCCCTCCAGCCACGGAGTTTCGTAACCCAAACCCGTCTGGGCCACCGGTGAAATTCCCTGGGCGGATATGAAATTTTTAGGCTACTCTGGCTCTCCATCTTACTCTGCCCTTCGACACCGTATTCGTATAGACCGTTTTGCTTAAATCGATTCTCCCGAAAGTACTCCCTCTCCTCCGGAAGTCGGGAACAGGAGCGCGTGCGCGCGCATTCGGATCCCATCGGGTAGGCAGTTGCACGGCTCTTTTCTAAATCGCCTCGCGTCCCTTTACAAAAACCCCCTGTAGGAAGCTAGTTTCGTGCGTCCGCAAGCTGATATTCATGGCGTCCCTGGCTTACAGCGACCAGGCAAGCGGACATGTAAGACGATCCACTTGATGTTTCTGTGAGCCTTCATCTCAACAGACCGAATCTGCCGAATTGCTTCCTTAGACGTTCTCTTCGTTTTGTCCCATGAATCACTCTTCCGGCCGGCGGACTTGTCCTCGCGAAGTAGATTTGAGGTGGAAGTGAGAATCTTTGAAAAAGGGCGAGGCACATAGCGCCGATTCCACGCCTCCCCTACTCCTGTCCTTCTATACTTTTACTTCTCCCCCACTCACCCTTCCCCCGCGCGGCGAGTTATTGGAGCCGGCAACGAGCTAGGGTTCCTGGATCAGGTGATGTGGAGATAAACCCTCCATGACCTCTCTCCGCTCTGGTGTCTTGACTCTCGCTTACCGTAATTGTTTTTGATCGGGTTTCCCGCCCTCTAGACGGTCGTGAGTTGATATACCCAGGCAGACCGACAATGCCCCCCCCCCTAAAACGGCACGGCAGGACTCTTTTTAGCGAGGGGAGACCGCGCCGGTACTTTTCCCGGTCCGCAGGGGGCCTCTTTTCATAGTTGTTTTTCGTTTCTCACGTTTTCTTTCTTCCTCTTCGTGGGGTATCTTTTCCTCGGGGACAACGTTTTTCAGAGACGCCCTGAGAGCTGGGCTCATGAACTGTGCTGAGTTGTGATACGAAGGTGTCCTGCGAAATGATTGTTTTCCTGTCCCCTCGGAACGGGGGCGCTAACCCCTTCCGTACTCTTTTCTCTTTTTTTTTCTCTTCTGCGCTTTCCTTCCCCTTGGTGTTGTTTATCGCTCCTGCTTCTGCGTCGCCTGATCCCCGATCTTTCTGCGAGAAGGGTGTTGTTGGTGATCGCGCGATCAGTACGTTTTTCTCAATCCTGCCCTCCTCGGTCTTTTTTTACAACACTCTTTTTTTACCCCTTCCAGTGGTGACGCTCACTCCCGTTGTTGTCGTTGAACACCTTTAAAGATGGACGGTTGACCGTCGTCGCATTTCGCACCTCCCCCCCTTGTTGTCCCCACTTCCCTGCTAGTTTTTGACGCCCCCTTCTCCATGGCCCCTTTTCACTTCAATCCTGCCTTTCCGTGTTTCCCCCTTTCAGGACGCCAGAACGGATGTCGGACGATCCGCGTCTGGATTTTAACGTAGTCCTCCGGAATCCTTTTTACCCCTGCTAGATTACTCATACCTTTTCCCGGGGTTGCCAACCTTCCCCACAGAGACGTCATTTCTTAATTGCTTGCGGGGGAGGATGTCGTGCCTTGTGATTGTAGTTCCCATTGAGGGAGGGTCGGTTCGTCCTCCTCGAGCACTCATTCCTTACTAGTTTCTCATATTTTCTCTGGGCGCTAGACCTTGCGCAGAGCCTCGAGAACAGACTCCTTCTCGGTGGGGCATTTCTCCTTCCGGTACATCTATCGTCTCACCCCGGTCTTTCTGTCGTCGCTTTTATTCGATGATGACGCGGCCAGCCCGACGCCTTCCTGATTTCAGTGGCCTGATGTCGCCCCCTATTCGTCCTGCGCGTGTTTTCTCTATCTCACGGTGGTTCCCTTCTGTTTAGGCGCGCATTGCCTTCTCATTTCTCACACGGCCTTGGCCGGTGGCGACTTGATGCCCTCACAAGCTCGTGGCCCGTTTTTCCTCGTGATTTTTGTCGCTGATGAATACATCACCTGTCTCCCCTATTTGTTCGCTTGACTTAGCGCTCCCCACCCGGTTGTATTTAAGCTGCGGAGGAGGGCACCGTAGATTAAGGCACTGACCTTGCCGAGATCGCGTTCTTAGATCGACGAGCGTCCAGTCCCTGTCCGATCCCCCCGTTGACTCTCGCGTTGATCTTTTTCGTCCCAGACTTTGCGGGACATTCTTGTTAAGAAGGGGGATCGTTTCTTCCTTGATAGATCATTTCCCAGTAGGTAAGAGCTTATCTTTTCTTCCTTTTCCGACCCTCCTTTTTCCCTATCTTTCACCCCCCCCCCCCTTTTGAGTCTCTTCGGCCCCAGGGCGCGCCTTTCGAAAGAGATCGGAACGTCTTGTCCGCACTAGAAAGGCGTCACGCCCCACGTCGTCCCTTCTCAGCTTCCCCCAATTGTGCCCCGCTCACATTTTCCTGATTGGCAGATATTCAAGTTGGAATAGGAAGATCGTCATCCCCCATACCTTCTATCTCGTTCTCGAAATCGTCTGACTTCGCCCTCCTCCGCCTCTAACGCGCCTCAGTTTCTTCCTACCCCCTTCCTTCCTCCCTCCTGACTACAACCCACGGAGCTATACCCAGCCTTGTCCGCCATGTACCCTTCTCATAGCGACTCAATGGCAATTTTTTTTCTCCCAGAGTGGTGTTCCTGCTTTCATCACTTTCGTGCGACCCCTCACTTCCCCCGGGAAACTCTAAACCGTCGGGTGTCCTAGGGGCCCAGAAGTCGTTCGCTGGAATGATCAGACTTCCTTGTGGGCAGGGCTAGGAAGATCTTTCGTTTTCTTTCCTGTTTCTCTTCACAGCGCACTTCTATCCCGTCTACCCCTCTTCCCGTCACCTCGACGACTTAGTAAATGGCGTTCTTTTCTGGAGCGTATTCAGACACGTCTGGAGAACCTCGTCTATTATCAGCCTTTTTCCAACGGGTCTCTTGTGTTTCTGAGTAGGTGCTACTTTTCAGCCCGATGCGTCCTCTTACCTACCGCGAAACTTTCTTTGACCGAAATGCTCGTGACTTCAAGTCTCCTTCCCGCCTCCTCCTCCTCCCTACCCCTCTCCGCAAGGCGGGCGTCCACCGAGGATCAGATCGTACTTGGCGTAATACGCGCTCCTTAGAGGCCCCGACGTTTCCCCCCCTCTTTGACGCTGATAGCCCTCCGTGCTTCTCTGGCAGTTGGACCGGCTCGGGCTGCTTGTTTTCAAACAACAGATTGGAGTCGATCGATAAGGTTTTCCCCGACATCGTTTAAGGACTTTACCTACAACAAACCATTTTTTTTGTCCCCCCCCCCACCCCCCCCGCCACCCCCCCCCTCCCTGGCAATCCTCCCTCTCCCCCCCTGTACAGCAGCAGCCCCCAGCGCTCGCCACGTTAACAGTAAGGCTGGTACCCACGGTTATAATATCCAACTGGACTCGACGATCAACCACACCCAACCCAGCACCCGCTCTTGACTTTTCTCAGGGCCCCCCGTTCTTCCCAACCGAGTTTTTTACCTATCGCCTGCCCCAACATCGTCGGCAAAAACCGTGGGTTTCGCGCCCCCGCTCCACAGAGAACAGAACACACTTCTCGCTTCACTTCGAGCACCCTTAGATTCTCCGGCAGTTTTTTACAAAGCTGTCACATTCTTCCTCTATCTGGGGGCCTCGATCCTATTCCATATCCGAACCCGGCATTGAGCCGTACCGGTCCGATTGTCCGTATGACGTCTCCCTCTGAACGCTTCACGACTTCACCTGGGTCCTCACCCCTCTGACACCTTCTGTTTCTTATTTTGCTCCTGTCCCCCCCCCCCTCGTATAGCAAAACGCGTCGGCTTTGCCTCCTGCTTTCCTTTTCTTTCATGAAGACGACCCCGCTCCCTCAACAACGGCCCTTTCCGGACCCTTTATTATTCTGGCTGCCCTCTGACCAGCTCTTCCTCCCCCCAATTGGTAGCCGAAATCGCTCAAGCCTCTCTGGCTAGGCCTTGCACGGATCCCCCGGCGCCCCCGGGCTTCGTGTCCTTTTTGCGAGTTTACGGATGATCCCGCGCTGGTTCTTCATGACCTTTCTCTTACCCCCCCCCTTGCCAGGTTTTCTATCTCTTGCCTTGCCACTTGACCTGGCTTATCACTAAATCCCCCCCCGCACGCATCTTTCCCCCACATGGGCCCCCAGGGTCCCCCCCCTATGCCCCAGACTTCCCTCTTGATGCCCCGACAGTTCTGGAGGTCATCTCGTTGTCAAGAGCCTATGGTTCACCTCTTCTAGCCCCAAGCGAGCAGGCTTTGGTTCTATCCCCGCCCCTTTCATTAGTGCCCCCCTATATTACTCTTTTCATGGTGGAGTGGCGACGTTAGAAAACGCTCGTCAGCGCCGCCCCATTCTTGCATGCGTTACCCTTGCTTCTTTCCCCCTTGTCCCCTCCTACTGTTTTTCAAATGCGCTTATAGCCTCCGCTTTTAAGTCATATGTGAGACCTTCTTTCTGGCGCCATCTTGATCTTTTTTTCCAGTCCTTACCGTTCCCTGTCCTCACGGGTCCTTTCCCCGGTCTGGCGCTCCCATGACGTCTTTCTTAGTGTGTCGGTCTGGGATGCGAGAACCGCTGATTCATCACGAAGTATACATGACGCCCCCCCCCCTTATCTTCCACCTCTTTATAACTTTCCCGTGGCCTTGCGGACGCCCTCCTTCAATATCGGACTCCACGCACAGTGATTCGCGTCCCACTTGTGTTTATGACTTCTCCACCCCCCGTTACGGCATCTATGTTAACTTGAGCTAGGCGTTTCATCCCTCTAACTTGGGCACGATTGTTCCCCTTCGCGATTTGAGAACTCCCCCCGCGCCCCCTTTTCAAGTTACCCGTCATAAGAGCGCAGTAGACTACCTTGCATGGCCCCATTGACTTCCCCCCTAAAAAAGACTTACTACACTTTTTTCCTCCCTTTGCCCCTCCCCTCCCCTCGCCTGCCTTTTACACGAAGTCTCTCTGACGGACATAGAGCCGACCTTGGACATCGTTCGCCCCCACCGAGCTCGCCCCGGTCTTTCAGTTGGGTCGTTCTTTTCCCGTCCCACGATGGCTCGTTTCCCTGGCACGGGATTACTTGTCCGGATTCAGGGGAGGATCCGACTCACGGCGTTCTGTCTAGATCGATTCCCGTCTGGCTTCTGGAAAGCATCCCTTTTCTTTCCTTCTACTCCTTTTTTTTGTCTTTTTTGCAACTCCCCTCTCTTTCGGCTGGTCTTTTTTCCTCAAGTTTTTGTTTTTTGTTGACTTATTTCCGTTTCTGTCCCTTCGACTTTAGGTATCCTCTCGCGTGTCCCCCCTCCCGCAGCTCTTTTTTTTTAGGAATGCGCTCTCCCTCTTTAAGGTGATTTCCTGACGCCGGCTGCTCTCTTCTTTCCGAGTAGATGAAAACACGCTCTTTCTGAGGGCCTTTCTTTCCCCTGTCTTCCACCCTTTGCCCAATGAATGTAGTCTTTGACACCCTCTTTATAGGGCTTTTTCCCATGACCCGGAGAGGAAATGCGCTATTCTCGGCCCCCTCCACCCCTTTCCACTTCGATCCCCTCTCCCTGTAAGTCATGCAGCTTTCGAGTAGCTCCGCCTCCTCGCCACGGCGTGGTTTTTTAACCCCGTCTTCCCAGTTTCTTGTCCTCGTTTTTTCTTTCCCCCTTTTTTTGAGCCCCAGTGGCCTACAGGTCACGACTGTCATGAACGATTCAGCGTGCTGAGCGCGCCGGTCTCCTCCCTGTTCCTTCCTTATCGATTAGTCGAGGTCCCGGTCCCCTCCCTTCGCGCGTCTTTCGGTTTTGCTAGGCAGACACATCCGCATCGACGCTTACTGTAATAACGCATTTCTTCATCGATTTTTTTCCCCTGTCAGTTAAATCCCTTCCCACCCATCGCTCACCGTGTGGAAGTTCCCATTCAGCCGCTAACCCATCGATCTTAGCCGGATCCTTCCCCCACGTAATCTCCTTCCGTGGAGTTACCCTTGCCGCTTTCCGCCTAGCTGTACCCTGCGTGCCAGGTCCCCCTGCCGTCTTTTCTAAGTCTCTTCGTTTGGCGGCCCTGACAGTTTTCTTTAGCGGGCCCCACGCAGTTTAGGCAAATCCCCCAGTAGCTCCCCTCTGTTCGATTCCCTTTTCCTCTGTACTTTCCCTTTTTTCCTTGACCGACTCGTATGCCACTATACCCCGTCACCATGCACCCGCGACGAGCATCTCGTTTTCGTTCGCCGTCCCGAGAAATGTGTGCCCTGGATCGAGTTGTGATTGTCTGCTCCCCCCCCCCCCCCCCCTTTTTTTTCTTGTCACCCCACCTCTTTTTCCCTCCTTTATTTTTAGGCGCACGTGCGCCGTAGGGATGTCAGCTGTCGGAACTCATCGAGCCTCGCCGGATCGCCGCGTAATTTCTCCCCCCTTTCTTTTGGGGTTTTCCTTTCGCCTCGTTTGTAGACCAGGTTCTTTTGACGGCTATGGCTGACCGGGGTGACTATTCTGCCCGAGGAGTTCCCCTCTTTCCTTGTGATGTTGGATCGATCCATTGCCCTCCTATTTTTCCACGCGGATACGCGATTGTATGAGAGCTGTTGGCTCATCCCTCCTGCTGGCTTTGTTCCCGATTTGTTTTCAGTTTTACTCCATTATTGGGAGTCTGGTCCCGACCTTGGCCCTCATGTCCCCTAGAACCCACCTTTCTTGTTTTTTCACACCTCCCTGCAGGGAAAAAACCCGCCACCCGCAGACCTTTGCTAAGACCAACCCCAACGTTCATGGTGTGGTTTTAGGATAGATTTCGATACCTGCTTCTCCCTCCTTATATTTTGTTTTCTTTTGTTCTCCTGGAGCTCCCTCTTACCGCTTATCGGAAAGGTCTTCGCCCGGTACCCGACTTATCAGCCGAAACGCGGTACCCTTTTTTTTCCTTACCATCCATTTCACCACGTCTCACCCACACTGGTGGTTTCCTTTGACCGCTGTCCTTTCACGCTGCTTTGCCCGTCGTCGCTCTCCGCCCTTCTCTTTGGGGTGAAATTAAACCCGATCTGCTCGCCAGGCCAGCCCGCCCCTCCTTGCCCCAATTACAGAGTTCTTGAACATCACCCCCGTAATTACTTCCCGCACGTTGGTCTCGGTCTGGACGATACGCGTTCGGTTGTCAAGTCGTGAAGTGCTCACAACCCCGACGGAATTTGACGCGGTCTACCCGTCCTTTCCTACTCTCGGTGCTCCCCCTCCTTCCTTTGTTCCTTTCTCTCTTCGTGTATTTCCTCTTTTTTTTTGTCACCCCTTACTTTTTCCCCAATAATCGATTGCGTTTTTTCCCCCCCCCCCCACGCATCCCCCCCAGTCTAACAGGTCTCCCAGTTTTTTTTTTTTAACCAAGGGACTCACCCCCCCCTCTTTTCGCCTTCCCTTTTTTCTTATACACAATGCTTTCGGTCCGGCGCTTGTCGTCTTTAGCATGTCGGTCCATCCTTGTAGTGGGAGAGTATTGCTGGCTTCTATACAGCTTTCCTCCTTGGACAGAGCTTCCCCCTCCCTAGCTCCTTTTTCGTTGTTTGGTTGGGTGAGGGCAGAGAGTTTGTTTGAACATCAGAGCTTGACAAGTTTTTGTTGGTTTGGAAGTGGATCCTTTTGATTTGGCTCTTCCCTTTTTTACACTGTCGTGTTTTTTTTTTTCTTTTTTTATTTCCGTGTTTTTGTGTTTGGGGTCCTTCCCCTTTGTTTTTGTTTTTCTTTTTGTGTTTTTTTTTTTCAGGTCGTGTCCGGCCAACCCACGGTCCATCAGATCGTGCTCTGATCCATCAACCCTTTAGGTACTTTCAACTTTCGTCTCTTTCCCTCCCCTCTTCGATGCTTTCTCTCTTTCTTTATTCCTTTTGTCCTTCCTTTTTGCTTTTTCTGTTCGCATAGCACTGATCGTCTTTCCGCACCATTGTGAGTTCTCGGTACGCCTGGCCTCTCGCGGTTCTTCATTGTTCTCGATTCTTACTGTGTGTAACATAAGGCGCCGGTTTTACGAAATTTATGCTGTCTTAACGGCCTCTCCTTCCCTTCTGTCTTTTTTTTTTTTGTGATCCGTTTCTTCCATCGCTTCTGTTCTTGTATTGGGCGTTACTTGCGCTGCGGAATCCCCACTTTCCGAGGGTGACGGACAGCAGGAAATCCTTCTCTCTCGTCGGTTTTTTTTTCCCCAACGACCCTTTCTCTACGCGTTTTTCTTTTGTCGCCGCCCGCCCAAGATGAAGTGTCCCTCGCCCCCCGTCCACACCCGCCCCGCATGCCCCCGATTTACACATAGAGATCGGCCAGAGGGGAGAGAGGCGATGGCCTGACGTTCTCCTCCCATCGGCATTGATCGCGTGACTTGCTCTTTCTCAAGGCGTAGCTCGCGTAGAGGAGACCGTCAGAGAAGGATTTTTCTTTGAATCTCTTTGCCTACCTCCTTGTTTTTGTTTTTTTTTTGATCTTGCATTCTACATTCTACGGTCTCCGAGTCCCCACTCACGACGCCGACCGCCACACATACATGAAAGAGCCCGTCTGACGCGATCCCCGGGTTCAGGAGGAACTTTCCCACTGGACCCTCTTTCCCCCTACACACCCCCCCAAGTCCCCATCCCAGCCGAGATGTTAACTTTTTACGCTCCCGCAGCGGGCAATCTGGACTCTGTACGAGAGATACGCCCCCCCAGATTCTCCCGCCCCCCTATTTGCGACGTGGCAACTCCTTGTCGAGAGTAAAGGCTCGCCCCCGGAGCTGGTTTATTGCCGAAGTCTCACCGCTGCAGTCCCCCCCCCGGCCCCCCTCCGTTCTCCTTTCCTTTTCCCCTCCTCCGGTCCCATCCAGAGATTTCGACGAAGCCATCATTCCAAGGTTGCTGCCACCTCACACGCCCTGTTTTGCCCCCCTTTGATCTTGCCCTTTCCCTCCCTCCTCCTCTTTTTTTCCAGTCTTCCCCCAGCACACGATCTCGACTACAAAAGGGGACGGGCCGGTCCTCTCTTTTGCGCTCTTTTCTTCGTTCCGTCGATCTCTTCCCAGCGTAATAGGCACACAGTGCGACAGCGGACTCCTTTATTCCCCTCCGGGTCTTGTGTTTTTTCCCACGTTGTTCGGCGGTTGACCCAAGACCTGCCCAATGCCCGGGTCGATTTAGAGAGGTCCTCTGCTTTCTCCCTTTAAGATTTTTCCCCGACTTTTTTCCCCCGTCCCCTGCTCTCCGAGGCGCACCCTTCAGGACCCGCCGCCCAATTCCTACACTGGCACTACAATCATTCTTTCCGAAGACCCCTTCCCCTGTGCCTCCGCCCCTTTTTTCCTTTGTGCACGTCTTTTTTTTTCAATCTTTCGTAGATTGTTTCTCCACCCTTTGCGCACATCTCTCTCCTGGACTCGGGAACAAAAAATTGAAGGGATCGTCCCGCCCTTCGGCGTGCTTGTCAAAGGAAGGGAGGTGGATAGGCTGCTTCTCTCTTTTACCTTTTTGCTTCCTTGCCTTGGTTTTCTCTCTTAAAGTGTTCCTCTCCGAAGCACTGTCATGCGTCTTACGTGACAGACCCACATTTCCGACCATGTAGTGAAGTGCATGCAGGGTTTCACAACGACACCCCAAACAGGGTGGGACGTTTGAGCGTCACCCACCTGGTTGTTTATTTCTTCCCCCCGTTGTCGGTCTGTCCCATTAAGGTTGGGACTTACCCTGGAGCGGGCGAGACGAGCACACACCCTTCTTCTCCTCCCCGTCTGTCTCGTCTTGAGCCTCCCCCAACAACACGAGTGGTCTACACGGCGCTTCTCGTCTGCTTGCCCCGTGAAACTTTAATTCAACACCTTACCCTACTCTCCCTTTCCCATCAATACTCCTATGGGTCGCATCTATCAAAGGTCTGCGAACAGCTATAATTCGAGCAATAAATTCCGGCCATTTGGAGCACCCGTTTTCTAACACGATTCCGTCGTCTTTCTCTTGACCCCTTTGAAATGGCCAGAATTCAAGTACAATTAGTTAAGGACCTGGACGATTGCAGGGGGATGATGGCTATGACGCTTACGTTCACCCGTTCCCTCAGTAGAGACAAGAGTGGAATGGCCTCAGGTAAATCTGATAGACATGTGAATGAGAGAGGATATACCCTGGATAACTTCCCTATTGTTATTCCCATCTTAACAATGGGCCGCCTGATAACGAGACCTAGAGAGTTAACTCGAATCTGAAGGAGAGTGATAAGGAGGGGATCGCTCAACTGTCAGTAACCTTGATACTCAAGAACGTTAGATGCAGGCTGAATCTGACAGTAAGATGGTGAAGGTTAAAATTGGTGTGTGGGTGGGTGGTTTGATGTGTGGTATATTTTTGCTTCGCCTTTTTGATCCGTGGGCAAGTTTCCGCTGCGGCAACCGCAACAGAGACTCGTCAGGGACTGCGTCCCCTCTATTTGTATCCTTTTGCATCGGCATTACATAGACTACACCGCGAGTCGTATAAATATGGTATTCCTCCCCTTTTCTTCGTCTAGTGTGTGGTCAGGCCTCCTTTCCTTCTTTTATCGGTTCTTTTCGTGTGTCGTCCCGCTCCGCCCCCCGGACCAGGGAGTCGCGGGTTTTGCTATCTGTTTGAGTCCCGCCCTTTTTTCTCAATCTCTTTTGTTCCTCGAGATCGAGGCGATTTATAGAACGTCGACCAGCAAGCCTACAAGTACCTTCGCGGCGCCATCTTTCTCCTTTTCCCGGTCCTTCCCTTCGAGCTTTCTCTTTTCCGATTTTTCCCGTCAGTCTACCCTGATCTTTCTTTCTAGTGACGGTCTTGGCGAACCGTGGACTCCAGACCGTCCAAACGACGCGTTTTCCTCCAACTCTTCTTCGTTCGGTTTTCTCCCAGTTTTTTTTTTTCTTTCCCAGACACGGCTTCGGTCCTGGTGATGACTTCCACCCCTTTGGACGCGAAGGAATTCGCGCTCCCCTCCTAGAGGGTAGAGGCCGAAGCTCCTCGGTTCCTCTCCCCTCCCTTCACGGGAGCCTTTTTCCCTTGCTTGCACCCCCCTTTTTTCCACGCCCGTGCCAGTCAGCTCTTTTTTTCCAACACGAGGACGTGGTTTCCCCCTTTATGCAGAAGTATGACAATTTATCTGCTCTCGTCCTTATCCTGTCGATAGGGCACTTCTTTCCCAGCCAAAGTATCGTCCCCCCCTGTTCGGCTGCTGCCCCTTCTTTGAGTTCGCCAAGCGCATGATCTCACCCCCCTTTGCGAATTCACCTTCTTTTCCCGGTCTCCTTTTTCTTCGTGGTCTCCTCCGTTTTTCGCTTTTTTTTTCCCTCCCCTTTTTTGTCGTGGCCT
>Ga0179593_1485993_pt1 | contig 11807 bp, 12 predicted proteins | sample CZODoug2_1_08_16_FD_185931 | JGI IMG/M metagenome (GOLD analysis project Ga0179593, IMG submission 185931) | Vadose zone soil fungal communities from Angelo Coast Range Reserve, California, USA - CZODoug2_1_08_16fungal (PacBio error correction) | ecosystem: Environmental > Terrestrial > Soil >... | reverse complement strand
CCCGGCCCAACCTAATCGACACTCCCCTCCGTTCTAGAACATCCCCCCAACCCGTTACATTTTTGACGTAGACCCAGGACCCATACATTACCCTGACATCTCTTGTCACCCAAGCCAATGTAGCATACCTTTCCAAGCTGGCATGGTCCGGTCAGCGTACCTTCCACGCCTCTGGATCTCTTGCATTCCATAGCGTCCCGTTCAAAATGGATTTTCCCGGAATGTCATTCGAGATTCCAATAACGCAGGCGTCCAGCCCCCCCCTCCCTCCTTTTACCGCCGATTGAAGAGCCCCTTACACTCGCCTCCCCCTCGACCACCCTCATGTGGGATCATTTGTTCCCCCATTGACCGACTGCGGGTACATGGATCTTCGGCCATCCCCAGTTTGCAATAGATTATATACTCGTGTTCGTCCCTCCACAACTTCCTATAATGACCCACCCGTCCGCCGTCTTTCTTGTAGAGAGCTTCATTCGATGAGTTCTTGCGTTTCCAAGATGTTCTGATTCATGGTTTTAGTCACTCTTGTTAGGGTGTGTTGTCTCACTGCCAATCAGTTCCTACGAGCCTATCACCCGCAATCCCCCCTTTTTTTGTCTCGCCCTGACATTCCAGATTGTGCGACATTTCTTTTTTTGTAACACTGGTCTTGTCCCCACAGCCCCCTTCCCCGTTTAGTTTCGTAACTGCATCATGACTAGAGATTTCCACGCTTTTTCCACTCCATATCGGCTAGCCCACCCCTTGGGCGATCATGCACAAAGTCGCATCTATCCCGACACCACCCTACGCCTGCCCCCCAGACTGCTCTTCCAGGATTACCCGTTTTAGCAAGGCTTCCTACGTACGATGCGAAGGAGTCCTTTTTCGCGTCTGTGCCGCATCTCCCCAATCTTGCTCGCTCGCTTCAGAAGGTCACGCTTCGATGAGACGTCGTCCCCCCATTTTTTTGAATTTAGATTCTTTTGGTATTTTTTGATTCTTGTTCTTGTCTTTTGAGTTTTCTTCTATCCACAAGTCGCGTAGTAGTTCCCCCTTCCTTTTCGAGTGAGTCTACAGTTTTTCTTGTAAGATGATCCACGCATGATCCATGTCTGTGACCCTTCAATTTCGTTTCCCCTATTCACATTTGCATTGGCGGCTGTGCAACATACGGACCACCATTCCCTCTGTCTCCTCACCACCATTTACGCGCAGGTTTTCTATTTCCTCCTCGGTGCAATTCCGAGGCAGACATCCTTGAAACAACACCCAGTCACACCTCTTCCTTACACTTGCAGTGAATCCCACGGCCTCCTGCCTAAATCAGTTTCTTTACCCTATCGATACTAGACTTAGTTCCCCCCCTTGACCCTTTCTCCCGTTCTTCTTCCGAAGGGAGGCTGCTGTCGAACGGCTTTGGACATATCCGTATCTTTATGAAATGGTTTTTTTTTAGAAAAAACCTTTTTCCATAATCCCGCTGACGACGTGGATTCAGCCACCCATGTTAGTGCTTCCCGCCGGCTTTTCTACTTCTCTCAAAGAGATGACATCGCGGCCAATCGACATTTCCACGTGATATGCAGGGCCATCTCCCTCCATCCTTCTCCGCGGCATGATTGATCTTCGAGAGCGACAGCCACTGTAACGCCGCCTTCCACCTTTTGGCATGATGGATGATTTTGACGGAACCACGTCAACCAAAATGCCCTTTTCGCATCAACCGAGACATCTTGGGCCGCCCACTTTACGGAAGCATCCCTCGAATTTTCTTGTGCCGTACCTTCAGCTCTCTTCCTGCGACTTGTCCTCTCTCTCGGGCGATGATAGTGCTATCGATCCGCCCCTGGCTGGGTTTAATTTTTGGAAACCAACTGGAAAGACATGCCCTCAGGCCACGCGTTTTGCATTTGTTTGGTTGTTTTTTAGGTTAAGGGTTGAAGCGACAGATCTGGACCATCGCGGAGTCGACTTTTCCCTTTAAATTAGAGTACTTGCCATCGCGGACTTTTCTCAATCGTGTTTCTTTGAAACTGAGCAAATCTATTTTATGACCACCAACGCCACTCTTAGTGACCTTGCATTTCGAACTTAGACTCCTCCGGCCTTTTAAGGTACGGGATCAGCTTTTAGAGTTTGGATTTTTTGAGAAGGATGTATGGGTAGTAATCAAAGACACGTGCGCGAATAGGTAGTAGTAAGCCTCAGCAGAGAATGGAAGAGAACCAATTCGCCCCTCAGTTGAAGGAGGATCTCATTTTCGAAACATCATTTTGTTGAGAGAGATCCGATTGTGCATAGAAGTACAGGGCGGGCGACGAACTGGAACTATCTGACTTTTATTTCCCCTTTTACCCCGTTATCTTTTTTTTATGCCGCACTCACAACACCGCTTGTGAGTTCTTCCCAGTCCCACTTCGTACCCTCGCATCTGCCCGCACCCTTCTTAGGATGTGAACTCGCCAGACAATCATACCTTCCCCGACCTCTTTCAGTGATCTGAATTCCCCCCTCGCATCTTATCCTTATTATTTTCTGACCTCCTTGGGCAAGCGCAAGTGCGTTCTCATTTCTTATATCGTTCTCGTCTTTGCACACATTTCAGAGTCATCGTAAGGTGCCCAATGTTCGAACCGGCCTTTTTTCATCCCCCCCCACCCCCAGCGCCGCTCCTTTTTCAACACGAACTCCTACAGCGTGCTGATCCCTTTTTTGTTCACCCCACCTGACCCTTTTCACTTCCTAGAACCTATTTTGCCCGACTCAGCAGTAGCTCTCGCGGACTCATTAGCAGGTACCTGTGACTTACCCCAGAAAGCAGTTTTTTTGTCACCTCGAGCGAGATGTTTTCCTGCGCCTGTGTCCTTGCAGATTTTTCCTGCCCTTTGGTTGTGTCGCGTGTCTTCGATCTTTACCTGAGCCTCGGCGTCTTTTCAATTTCTTCTCCTATGATCCCCCTCTTAGCCGCAATTACGGCATGCCCCTGCCAATCCATAGTTACAGCCCGAATGCCCCTTTAAAGCAGATTTTTCTAGTTATTCGGCCACGGTCTCTAGCACTCAAGTTTTTATTTTCCTTTCCCCTCCAACAATCTATGTGGGCCTGCCATTATTTAGAAGTTCCGCCGGGTTCCTTTGACCAATAACGCCATTTCCTACGGAGATGTTTCGCACAGCGACCCCTGCCCAGCTCCGCGTTCTCTCTGATTCTTTGCACTAGATCGAGTTTTCCTCGCACACTCTTGAGCCGTGCTTGCTGCGTCTTCAGGCTCTGCGTCTGTAGCCTTTGGGTGGTGTTGCCAATATTGGATGTGGCATTTCCGCTGTTTTTTTCTTTTTTTTTCCGGCGGCGACTCGCAAGGCCTTTTAGCTTGGGGTTCGGGTGTCTTCTTAAAACTTCGTCGGTACCGTCCAACTAGCCCCCACTTGATATTTTCTCAGGGACGATTAGATCCCCATGCGGCGAGCGATCTGTTACTTGGACATCCCTTTTCGCCTGGAACACTCTGTTTTTCGCCTAACCTTCGCACGATTTTGAAGATTCCCTCCGAGCCCATTCCCCCTTTTTAATAAATCCACCATCCCCCCAAACTTTTTTTGAATTGACCCTCCGCGAGTTTTTCCCTTTTTTTTTCGCCCGCGATCGATTCTGATCTCACCCCATATGTCGCTCTGTCCCCCCTCCTATCGGAGCCCCTTTTTCTTTTTCTCCTGGGTCATTGAAGCGAATAATTGTGTCTACCGGGCGGGTCCCTTCTGAGTTGTTCGGTAACGATAAGGATTCTTCCTGCCGCTGGTGTCCGTTGACATCAGCTTCTCTTGTCCAGCTTGCTGAACTCTAAGTAAATGATTTTTTTCATTCCTTTGCGTCTCTGTTCTGTGGGACAAGCACGCTTGCAGATTTTTTTGTTTTTTTTTGGAGCCCCATTTCACGCTGTTGCGTCACCACTTTTTTTTGACTGCTTAGCGCAGATGCCACGTGAGTGACATCTTGTTTTTTGTTTCTCCTGCAATTTGGCAGTGACCTCGACACCTAACCCTAGTCTACCCATTCGACCATCTTCACCTCCCTCACTCTTTTCAAGCCCGACGAACTCCCGCCGACGAGCGGCGCCGGAATCGATCCTGAGCTGGATGTACCTCCCGATTTTTATACCGGTGGTGTGAGGGCGATATATCTCTTCGAGCGCACTGATGGACCTTTGTTGAATAACAGCTCGGAAATTTCAATTCCAATCCTCATTTCGATTCCTCGTGCGCTATTTTTTTCTTTGTCAAATAGCGGCATCGGCTTGGTTTTTTCCTGATGCCGGGATCCATCTTTCCCTGCATTTCCTCTCCGCGACGCCTCCCCAAATTTTGACGCACAAGCCAATCATGTAATAAACCCCTGACTGAGCGTTCGACGAATGACCGCCTTTTCCCCCTTCTGCTGTGCCGATCGAGTTTTTTTTTAAATTGTACAGGTTCTAAGTAGGACATGTATGTTTTTTCCCCCTAAGCGACAAGGCTTTGTTGGTGGCTTGTAATTACTGCGGGGTCTTTTTTTTTTCTTTTTTTTTTTCATCCGTAGGTCGTATAACTCTATTCCCCTTTGTTTGTGATGAGAGACCACCTCCCCCTTTTCCAGGCTTTCCTCCCCCCTCCCCTCACGTATGCCCCTTCGCACAACCAAAGCTTCCTAAGCGCGACACCCATCCATTTGTGGCCCTATCATGGCAAACGGCCCTTTCCGCCTTTTGGGTCCGAGCCTCTCCCCCCCAGAATTTTCCTGCCTTTCGATAGACGAACGCTCCGGGTTTATTCCACGTTTGCCGTCAAACTGTTGTGGCTGTGAACTTTGTTTCGAAGTCTTTATAGATTCACTACGGCCTAGCCAAGCTCCCCACACCCCCGAGTCTCTATTTACAGAGTACCCCGACCAAATCGAAAATTCTTTGTTTCATTCCCCGGTTCCGGGCTTCATGTGGCTCGGCCTTCATCACCCTCTCGCATCGTTCTCGCGGTGCCTTCTAAAGACTGATCCTGCCGACGAGAGCTTCAGAGTGACAGCTCCCCTATGGGGCCCCCACTGTGAGGACAAGTTTTTTTTTTCTTTTTTCCTATAGTTTTTTAGACTAAGCTTCCTTAGCGAATGTTCTCCTCTTTCTCGTCCTCACAGATCACCGATGACACTACCAATCTTGCCCCTCCAAGCGGACTTCGTTTATGGCAGCTTGTTCCCACAGCCTCGAGCGCGTAACTTCTTCCTCCTTTTATTCTTTTCAATTCCTTTTTCTTCATCCCTATTTGCACAAAGCGGCGATCCTGCCGCCTTCCCTGAACAAACCTTTCCGCCGGCCCCAGACCCCCGTACTCGAACCGTTTCCCCCCCGGCTTTCGAGAAGTTTTACGCAGCGAGCATTTCTCCGAGCGCCCTATGGGTATATGAAGATCTCCGATCGCACCTGCCAGCTCATGTAAAGCTTTTTGATGTTGCCCCCCCCAAGTCACCCCCAGTTTTGTGTGTCATTTTGTGATTGTGGGATTTTATGATGTTATATCGCCGAGTATCTCCCCAAAGTCGCAGGATTTTAGAGCAATTTTACGCCGACCCGAGACTCTGGACCAGTGTTTTGACAGGGATACCCCTAAAGGGTTCGCTCAGACGCCCCTTCTCAGTCCGCTTCCGTTCCAGTCACTGCATTGTTTCTATGGCCTGCCAAACTCATCCGCCGGCGACTTACCCCCGGAACGAGCAGTTTTTTTTTGAACGATTGCCGTCCGTGTGTCCCTTCCGCTTTTTCACTTTTTCCCCTACCCCCCTTGCACACCATTATCCGACACCGAGCGATCCCTCCTCCTAGCGCCAAGCTGTCTTCCCAACCTACTTTTTTTCCTTTTTTTTTTTTTGCTTGTTTCAACAGCCATTGATTCTATCTCGCGTATTCACTTTAACACACAACCCCCCCCAAAACAACACAATGGTTTCGTTTCCCGTGCGATGTCGACGGACATCGCCATCTAATCAATTTCGTTAGGAACACGCGCCCCCCTTTTTTTTGCGCGATGCACTCAGCCCACAATCTATTGCGTAGGGACTTGGAAAAGCCGTCGCCATGTCTAGAAAGTCGACTGGGCTTACAAGACGGATTCCCTACCGCGGCCTTACTTCCCCCCCCATGACACGTTTCTAGGTCACCGTCCCTTCACGATTCGCCAGCGGCGAAGTGGTTTTTTCTCTTTTGAAGTGCCCTTTTTAGCCTTTTAACGGCCGCCCGGGGCCCATGTTCAAAGTTTTTATCCTTCCCCGCATGAGTACACCGACACCCCCTACTATCCTCTGACCTCTTCCCCAGGCACCCCTGGCCCCCTTTGAACACATATCCTCTGAGCACGTTCTTTTTTTTTTTCCTCCGATCCCATACATTCGCTGCGTTCCTGCGTCGATACCTGCTGAGTCGTTCGCGGCTCATCTTCCGCTACCAAGGGGTGTTTGGCATACGTTAGCCTAACTGCGAGACCCTAGATTCAGCAGCATTACACTGCGAGTTTTCGGTTCTTTGTTTGACGTCGTGATCGGCCGTGTTTTCAGGTGACTAGGCGATTCACCCCGCTTCCGAAATTGGCCTTTCGTGGACTGTTTGATCAATGATGATTTTCCACTCTGTCCCAGAGGATAGCATTTAGACACATTTTCTTTTCCCATTTCCCGAATTTCAGCTTCGTCTGAAGCCCTGTTTTGCCGGCCGGATCCTCTCTTACGCTTAGCGTCTTTTGTTCCCTTATTCCTGCGCGTTTAACTACCTCACCATATTTCCGCTGAAGATACAGGAGCGTTGTCAGAAGACTCTGAGCTTACTAATCCCCTCATGGGGTCGGCCAGGAGGCAATCTCCTTCTCTTTCTCCGTTTTGTTGGAAGTTCTCTCTTCGAACGTTCGACACCGCCTCTGTGCGCCACTTTTTTGAGGAGTACCTCACTCCCTTCTCTGGCTGACAACGCTCCTCCTCGCGTCTATTAGATTGACGGTCTTTTTTCTCGCCCAGACCATCAGTTTTGTGGCACCCCACAACCTTTTGGATCTTCTCCGACCAGGGCGATTGCATGGTTTGAATTTCCCCAAGCGAGTGTCGTTTACTTTGACCTTCCCTATGGATATATCTTTTCGCGTTCTAGATGCGTACTTTCTGAAGTAAGCGTTCTTCAAGTTCAGAACCCAAGTGTATCCACCCGAATCCGACTCCCCTTCAGTCCCCCACCCCCTCCCTCTCACTTACCGATGAGCATGTGCGGTGTCCTCTGAGTTCCGTTTTCCAAACCAGTTGCTACACAACCCACATGAGTCGTGTATCTTAAGTCTATAATCTCCGACCACTGTTCATCTCGCACCTTTTTCCCTGATGTTCATTTTTTGACCCACCTTTCCCCCGAAATGGAGCTCCTTTTTCGGGAGATTTTTCTCAGTGTGTGCTCCCTCTCTTTTCCGGAATGTCGTGGGTTTAGAATGTCCGAATTCATCCATTACCAAACTTTTTCCTCCTCTTTCCGGTTTTAGTTTTTTAAAGGCCTCTCCCTGATTTCTTTCTCCCTCTTTGATTGCCACTGACATGACGAGTCCTGCAATCCCTTTTTTGCGAATGGTTCCTGCGATACCTAGTATGACGGCCGGACTACGACTGTCGTTACATGACGTTCCCTTTTTCCTCTACCCTACCCCCCTTTCTACTGTGTTTAGGCTATCCCGCCTTGATGTGCCTTTTTTTCCCCCGCCCACCATTTCTACCCTTTAGAATGTATTTCCCGTTCGACATGCCCCTACCAGACCGTATCTTTCCCACGTCCCACCCTCCTTGACTGTTGAAACCCCCTGCCCTTCTTGTGCAGTCCACCCCTCTAGGAGTCAAAGGCTGCCGGCCTTCGATAGGTTTTGTTAAGGACCGAAAAGAAGTTTTTTTTGTTGTTTTCACGGTTATGGGAGATGAGATGACGTTTTTTCCTCCCTCGACTTCGTATTCGTTTGTTCCCCCCATGCCTGAATCTCACGATTTTTTTACGTTTTTCGTGATTCTGGTGGTCGTAGAGCCATCCCCTCAATGCGAGCGTGGCTCTTGGAATTATGTGGTGTTGTTTTTTGTTTGGGGGGGGGGGGTGGGTTTTGTGGGTTTACATAGTGTTGTTCTTTTGGGGTGGTGTGGTTTGGTTTTTGTGGGGGGGTGTGGGGTTTATTTTGGGGGGGGGTGAGAAGCGAGGCTCTCCGCCTCCTTTTGGGATGAGGGACCGTTCCTCGAGCTTGGCACAGCGAGAGAGACCTCCCTTTCTAGCGTACTCCCTGCAGTCCGGTCTTACCTTAACTCCAGCGATTTTCTTCTGACTTTTTTCCCCAATCCCCATCATCAAAATCCAATCACCACTGGTCTTGAATTCCAATTTCACCATCTCCTTGCTTCCTCCCCCCCCTTCCCGCCTCTCCGTCTCCATCTAGCCATTTCTCAATCGACTGCCCTTCCCCTCACGGAAGCCGCATCTGGTCCCCCCCGGGTTATGTTTCGGAACAGGTTGTGTTATTATGGCAGGGACCCCTTCTTCTGATTGACGCTTTTGCTACCCTTTCATCTGGCCCCCCCCGTCCTTTCGGACCATCTAGTAAAACTTTGCTCCGTGACACGCTGCACGTATCGGAGCCTGCTGAACCCGATCTTCCAATGTTCGTGGTCGACACTGCGTGGGGGGTGGTGTTTTTTGTTGTTTGGGGGCTTGGGGGGGGGGGGGAGGTGTGTTTTTTTTTTTCTTTTTTGGTTTTTTTTGGGGGGATGGATGTCGGCGGCAGATATTCGTTTTTTTTTTTTTTTATTTTTTTTTTTTTTCTGCTGAGTGCCCTTCTTTTCTTTAATAATGAATTTGGCCATTTTTTTTCTTTTCCCCCCCTCGCACCACATAACTATTTATACCCATGAAGACCTTCACGCAGTTTGGCCCATCGATGCCCTCTCTCGCTACTCCGCGACCCAGGGCTCATGTCTTTCTTTTTTTTTGATGAGTGCTACCGACTGTTCCCTCATCTGGTGATTGCCGCGACCTTTTTTTTTCCCGCTTCCCTATTCATATCCTCGTTTCCGTCTTCTAGTGTTTCTATGTCCTGCGCTTCCCCGAGCCTCTTACAATGGCCAGGTTCCTTAGTGCAGCTGAGTGAATCCGCTCCTTCCCCGGTTCCCCCACCAATTTTTACAGCCTCATGGAATCCCCCCAGCAGGCATCTGTGCTTCTCTGATCAGCCCATTGTACAATTCCATTCCTGTGATACTCAGCATACTTAAACCCTCGCAGGCATGTCCCCGATTTGCCCCCCTTATAAGGGCCCCTGCGGTCCCAACCCACCCCAATGGTCGCGCGACCCAGGCGCCTGTTTTTGCTGCCGGGATGGCTTAATCCTGTTAGGTGTTTGTCTCCTTTTGCCGTCTGACGAAGTAATTCTATTCAATACATCCCATCGTTCTGTTGTTTTCTTCTCTCCTTTTTCCCTTCACGACGGCAAAGCATCTCCCCTTCCCATCCCGCTATGACCAGATCCACACCCCAGCCTTGAACACGTAAGCGCTGCCTTTTCATCAATGTGCTCCCGCCCTTCTCACAATCATATCCTCACCCCCTTCTTCTTTTTCGACCATCGGCCCAACAGCACCTACTTCCGTCCAGCTAGTTAACGCCGGCGATCTTATGCGTGAAATTCTGGTGTCTGTCACCAATTTTTTGTTGAAACGGTCGCCGAAATATATTCTCATCCAACGCGAGCAATATCAGCACCGTCATTTAACGCGAGTCGACCCCCTCTTACCCACAATGCCAAACTCATTTCTTACATTTCAATTGACAGCTGCCTTTATTTCCCCCCCTTTTTAATTCAACTAAGAATCCAGAGTTTCTAATGTTGTCTCCCCAGTACCGTCCACGCCGCGGGTACGTCTTTTTAGTCGAAGAGCTTCCATCGATTTGGGCAAACTTTCCGGATATGTTCTGTATCATGCTGTTTTCGTTGACTAGGGTACCTTTTATTTCTAAACTGCCAAAATCACCTCTATGCCAAAGCCGATTCCACCCCTTTTTTTTCCCTCATGACCTCCTCACCTCATTCCAGCGTTTTCCGAAAACATCCGAAATCGTTTATTTGCTCCCTCGTTTTAAAAATCCCCACCTAGCATAGGTAGCGTACTGCTTTTACTAGTCCCAGTTTTTTTTTTCTCAAGCATCCTCTGCATTCCTTTCACAGCGGATCACTCATTCCTCATCCAAATCGAACCACCTCAGCCCTTCCCCCGAGCTTTTACCTTCTAATGCCCGTTCGCCAGCTCGATGATTTAGGCGAAGCGCAGTCCTTTCCCCGCGGCATGGTTAGTCTTGAAGCGAAGAGACTCGATGCGGTTCCCTGAAGTACGTTTCACCTTTCCCTTTTCTTGTCCCTTTCCCCCCAGTGCGCAGTACTTGCAGTTTGGTATGATTTTTGTGCGATTTTGATTGCCCTCGTTTTCTCTCCACAAAACCCTCTTGACGAGTCCTTCCTGCTCTATAAAAGCGCCTGCCAATTGATTTTTTTTTTTTTTTTTAATTTCCCTCCCTCGACAAGCTCGATCCCTTTTCCAGGGCAGTCGTCCCATGTCTCAACCCACAGCGAATTGCGTTTGTATGGGCCCTCCGCAACCCCCTCCTCAGCTTATCCCCACCCCCTCCTTCCCTACCTCTTTTTCCCCCCCCTTTTTCGTCTTTGCATTACGCTTGCCCCACCTAACTGGCAACACACATTTCTTCCCCTTCCCGGAGCCTTAGCCCTGCCATACTGCCAAGCGTGATTTCCCAGACTTTGCGCTTGTTTCAAAGCCCCATTCGGACGCCATGCGAGGGCCGTCTCACTCTTTCTTGTATTTCCGACGTTTTTTTAAGCGAATTCGCGTCTTTAAGAATTTTTTTTTATTAACCCCTCCCACATCCGCGACGCGCGATCTCATGCCAACAAATCTATTGTTACGTGGTATCGGAAAGCCGATCGCCTTTACGCCCTTTTTCCCAGGTCTTACTCCCTAGAGACATATCTCCATTCCTCCATGCCACTGCTGTTATGCTTTTACCCAAGCTTCTTGCCAGCGTTTCTCGCAGGATCATGTTCCTTTTTCCTCTTGCGCACGATCCACCTCCTGCACCCCCCAGAGAGGTTTTCTGTGCCATTCCAGGTTTGCCATTCGGACCCCTTTTTTTTTGCACACCACCGACCCCTTCTTAAAGATTTTACTCGGCGATCCCCCTTCTGTACTAGAAACAGCTAATCCTTCCCCCGTCTTGCCTGCTGTCCAAACCTTGACCTCATCGCCCGCTGCCTTAGATCACTTTCCTGATTCGAGAGAATACTCGGCTTCCGCCCCGACCCAATGATCTGCGCTTGGTACAAGTTCGACCGTGACCTTGACAGAAATCCATCATTAGGCGCCACGAGCTGCATTTTTTTCAATGTCTTGAGGGTTTCCTTTGACCTTACTGCGCGATAGCTTTGAAGGTTCACCCTAAGTTTTCCCTTTTTTACTAGGAAATGTTTTTTTTGACTACCCCCAATTTGATCACGTCGCAGCTGCTCCCTTTATTTCGTCCCCTCAGTTCCTTTGCATTCAGCTTCGATATTCGGCCCAGCGCCGTCCGACGTCCTTCCGTTCAATTTTCTCCTCTTGTTCTTGTGGATTATGGACCGTCTGTCCCCCCCCCTACCAGCATCCCCAAGTGCGCTTACGAATCAGTTGTGCGCTGTGTCAGCCCGCAGTGCCTGAAGTACTCCCTATCTTCCCAGGTTTTCTTAAGGCAGGTA
>Ga0179593_1447137_pt1 | contig 11807 bp, 10 predicted proteins | sample CZODoug2_1_08_16_FD_185931 | JGI IMG/M metagenome (GOLD analysis project Ga0179593, IMG submission 185931) | Vadose zone soil fungal communities from Angelo Coast Range Reserve, California, USA - CZODoug2_1_08_16fungal (PacBio error correction) | ecosystem: Environmental > Terrestrial > Soil >... | reverse complement strand
CCTTTCGTTCGATTCTTCAAATTATAGTTCAGTTTGTTGTATGCCTCTTATAATTGCGTAACTCTTCCCAACCCGTACGATTGCCTCCCCCCCTTTCCACCCTTTGCGTTCATAGACTCACATATCTTAAATTTTGTCTCGGCTCGTTTTTCTCCTCACCCCACCCACCTTAACGGTGACTGCGGCCCCTAAAATCATACCTCCTCACACCTGCTCGATGCCCTCCTACACCTCCCCCTCCCCCCCTCTGCTAAACTGAACTCCTCATGGGGCTTCTGCTACTTCTTCCCCACCTTGACACGCGGCCCCCCAAGCATTAGAGAAAATTTTCAATTTATAGTTCTGGCCATCCCAAGACTTTTCCCCCTCTCTTTTCCCTCTGGCTTCTTCTCTCCCATTTTTCCCCCTCCCTTCTGGCTCGATTCACTGATTGTCCCCTTATTCCTCCAAAGTTTGGTTTTTTAGAGTCGTTTCACGATCTTGCGGTGGAGTCCATTAGTTACCCCCTCATTTCAGACCTCCCCCCCCCTACCCATCTAACGACTGTCCTTAACCCCTTGAAGTTGTTACGCCGCTTGGCCCTCGCTTGCTGTGCCCTTACCGCCCCCGCAGGGTTTTCCAACTCTCTACTCCCTGGTTTCCGCCTTAACTCCGAAAAAGTCCCTCTTTTCTGCCTCTTTTCCCTTTCCCCTCCGTTTCAACCCTTTCCGAAAATTTCCGCCTCTCCACTTGTCGCAGTCAATTTATGCTCAGTTGGTGTGACTCCAAAGTTCCCCCGTTCCCACACCTCCCTCCTTTTAACGCCTTCTCTTGCCTACATCACCAGTTCCCTTTGCTGGCCTCATTGGTTCGGCTCGTTTCGTTTCTTGCCTAATATCTAGTGATTCCACAACTTCCCCTTTTTATCTTGCTCTCCCTTTTGGTGGTGTTCTGTAACCGTTTTTCTTTTGATTGGGCATCCGGCACTTCGTTGATGTTGTAATTTTATGAAACTCTCCCTCCTTCTTTTTTGCTTCTTCTTTCTTTCCCTGGCCGCATGCGTTTGACTTTCTTTTATGCACACTGGTTTTAATGGTTTGTTTTCTTTAGAAGAGTTCCCTCGGTCTTTCTGCCTTGTTCCTCTTTGCGAACCTTGTTCTCGACTCTAACTCTCTGTTAGTGATATCTTACTTCGTGGCGGCCCTGTGCGTAAGGTTTCTCAGGCGAGATGGGCCCTGGCTTTCGATTTTCTTCCAGCTTATCTCCCAGGCATTTCATCAGCTTCCTTCTGAGTTTTTTACAAGTCCAAGTTTCTTTGTGCTGTCCAGAATCATTTTTTGATGAGCAACATTGGGACATTTTCGTCTTCCCCCCACACCCACTTCTTCCTCTATTTCTTCCAGTCGTCTTTCAACCTTCAATTTTACGCGTTCTGAGGTGTTTTTCGATTGGCTCAAGGACCCGCTGAATGTGCTCGTTCCCAATGATACGTTTCCCTTCCATGTTACTTTTCTCTTGGACTCAACACGGTAGCGCCGTCAGTTCGAACGGTTTGATATAAACGGAATCGAACCTCAGTATATTTCGACTTCTTCATCTCTTTCCCCCCTTTTTTGGATGTGGTCGCCAAGGGCTTCCCATTTTTCATCCCCTGCAATTGAAGAGGATTCGCTTAGATTTCTGTCTATCCTTGATCATATTATATTCTACCCTCCTTTTGTTTTTATTATTCACCTCGAGTCTCGAATCATGTCTTTCTATTTTTGATATGCGCCTTGACTGGCTTTGCGTTGCCATACTTCAATTAAATTGCAAATTTGAACTTTTAAAAAAAGTCGACTCGCGGTCTCCCGCGCGGACTTTTTCCTTTCCTTGTCCCCCTCTCTCGTGTTATAATTCTTAGCACCTTCTGCGCTACCCCTTTTTCCCAATTTCTTCCCTTTTTTCCAGGATTTCCCGTCGCATTGACGCTTCTCATTTCCGTTTGTATTGAGACGGATATCACCACGAAAGCCTCGCGTTCAAACTTCTCTTTTTCCTCCTCCTTTTCTTCTCTATTTCCACTTCACGCCCCTTTTTCTCTCCCATTGTCTTCTTTAACACCCCACGCTCTTTTTTCACGATCCGTCAGCTTGTCTTTGACTGAGCGCATGCATGACCCATCTTAGTCATTCATCTCGCCTCGAGATCTACTCGTCACCCAGCGCCGCCACGAAGCAATTTCACAACATTTGTTTATTCGAGCGCCCGCTTTCGACAATCCTCCAAGGCCTCCTCGCCGATTCCGGTCCCATCACAGACCTTCCCCCCCCCCCCCTCCCCCCCTGCTCTTTTCCTAATTTTTTTTTTATCCCGCATTGCTTGTCTTTCCCAAACCTCCGCCGCTCGCTCAAGCAACATTACCTTTGCGACGATTCGGAACCCCGTGAATTCCAACACGCTCCCTCCTTCCTTTCCCACTCCCTCGCTCGCTCCATCGCCCCAGCGCACCGTTGGGAGTTTTCCCGACTGCAACGCCTAGCCGCGCGAACTTAGCCCTGATGTGGAAATCACATTTCAGATGTTTGTCTTGTGCAATCGTCTCCCGTCTTCGTTGTTGCTAGCGCTATTTCTCCCCTCCTTCTCATCAATGTACTTCCGCGGAAGAGGCGGCCTTTTTCGGACCTTCAGCTTCGGCCAGTTTTTTTTGAGGCTTCGTTCTTAATGACGTGACAGGAGTCTCTTTTCACCAAGTCCATGGTTTTTCCTCCTCTCCACTCTCCCTCTCGCTTTGTTGCGCTTTCCCCCTCCGTTCTGCCCCCACCTTATGCTCCCCCTTTTTTTCGTGTTCGAATGTCCTTTCTTCCCCTTGTCATGCAGACACTTAGGCTCGGCTTCGGGCCGTCCCCCTTTCCCTTTGATGTACATTTTTCCTTCCAGTCTCCCTCTCCGCCAAGTCTTTTTGTGACCCTCCCCCCCATACCCACTCAGAAGGTGACCGAAGACCCCCGGTGGACCCTTGAGAACACTGCCTCACTCATTTGACATTTACCATTTTTTCCCTCCCTCTTTTTTCTTTTTTCGCTCTCTTGTGAAGGTCCATCTCTCTCCGCCTCCCTTCGGTCGGTCTACTCGTTCGCGTTCTTGTCCAATTCTGGCATAGACATCTTTGACACGGCATCGGGGTTGTGTCCTCTTTATTTTCCCTCCCCCCCCCCCGTTTCCTTTTTTTTTACACAAGTTTCGCCACTAATCCGCCTCCACTTAGTTCCCTCAACTTCGCCCTGATTTTATTGTTCCGGCAATTTATTGCTATCCCATTCCCGGCGTGCCTCTCTTCTTTCTCACCCAGCCTGCCTCTCCTCCTTTTTGATCCTCTTCAACCGCTTTGACCGTCTCTTCTCCTCCCCGTGGTTTTTTCCTTTTCCCTGAAGCGTTTTTCAAACCAACTTCAGATTTTGCTGTCCAGTCGGTATGCACGAAAGCTTTTCATGGACCGTCCCCTCTCCTCTCTTACCAGACCCTTTTTTCTTCGTCGACGCCCCTCTCTACCTTCGGTTCTTCCCTTGATTAGTTGGGTTCTTTCCCACTTTTACCCTGTTTTTCGGTCCAAGAAATCATCTCTTAATTTTCCACCGTGATCTAGGACCAGTCCAAGAATTTCCCCCAAAAGCCTTCGTAATCACCTCCCCTCCTTTTGCTCGCTATCGTTCCCCCCGTCAAGCTTCACAAACGCACTTAGCGCGAAAAATTTTCACTCGCTGATCCACTGCAATGTCACCGAGTGTCGTTACCTTGTTTTTTTTGTGTACACCATTCACCATAAAGTGATGAGAGTGATTACCAAGGGAAAATTGTCATGCCTCCCAGGTCTTTTTTCTTCCCTGTCCGTCCGACGCCAGGTGGCTGGCATGAAATTGGACTTCAGACGTCACCCCTCCTTTCAATCGTTTCCCGCTTCTAAGCCGAAGTGTTCTTCTATATACTTGTGACTCTTCCTTTCTGATTGCGCCCAGAGTCGCCACACTTGGTTTTCCCTTTTTATTCCAATCTCTTACCTGGTGTTCCGTCCTAATCTAGAAACAGTATAAACTTCAATTTTACCAACTGCCGAAAAAAAGTCCCCTTTTTTCCCCGCACAATCTTCGCTTCCTTCGTCGACGTATTTTATGTATTTGTTTCCCCTGACCTTTCGCCCACAACTCGAATGAATCCCTTCAGAACCAATTCTCCTTAATTGAACTCCCCTTTCTCATTCGTCCAGGCTCGGCGTTTGGCGCATCTTACTGTGATTCCCACCGGTGCTTCTCTCCCCGCCGGCTGGTGGAGACCTCGCTTTTTGGTGTCTTTTTCTTCCGGTCAGTCTTAGGGAGAAGTTTTCTGATTTTCCCTTCCCCGCAAGCGCGGGGTGGTCTGTCGGCGGTTTATTTGCGGAGATGGGGTCTTTCCCTGCACAAACAGCTCTCTTTTGCCAGTTGGATGATTGTGTCGACCTGAAGCCTCCGGAGGCCCTTTCCCGATTGCGCCACCGTCTTTGCTGTATCGAATTCTTTCGTTCGTTCTTGTCTTCGGTTTTTCTCTTTTGTGACGAAGGTTGGCTCGAGGTCTTTGTTGCCATTTTGACCTGTATGTTTTCCTAGACGTTTCTAAGGACGGAATCCTCCCTCTGCCCGGCGATTTTGCACAACCCCTGCCGGTTCTGTTCACGGAATCCCCATTGCGGCCAATTTGATTTCGACCTACGGATGAAGATTGAGGAAAGGCCCGTCTTCCACCTCCCGAGCGTTCGCATTTCTCCGGCACTTCCCGTGACGTGATTTTTTTGCAATGCTGAGGTCATTCATTGCCGGTGTTGTGAAGACCCCTTCTCGATCCCTTTTGCCCAGACCGGAGGTTGAGATTCATACACCTTCTCCTCCAGGTCTGCATTCTTCTTCGGCCTCGAGTTCGTTTTGCGGTTCAGAAAAAGGCTTTACCACTTAAGGCGCTCTCTTTGCTTTTCCAAGGAAGCCGGCGAGTCAAGGCTTTATCTTGACCTTTTCCTCTCTTTTTACGTAATCGTTTTGTTGTTCTCGCTCTCCTTTTCTCTCGATCTTTCTCTCTCCGTTCTTCCTGGCCATCAGTGCCCTACAATTGTAACCAGTCGACTTTTAACAAACTAGCTCTTTTTTTTTAGATCATTATTACGATGCCTTCGTGTTATCATAATATCCCATCCGATTCTCTGACCGGGGCGGCCGACCTTGTTTCCTCTTACCCTCTATTCCTTGTGACCGTAGAAGGCATTGACTTTTCTAGAGTGTCAAGACTTTCAAGCCTTTCGTTTAAACATTCAGCGCCCTTGCGCCGGGATTGTTCTACGGATTGCGCACTCTCCCCATTTTTTATCGTTTTCCTGATCTTGAACCCCCCCTTTAGTATTGTTTTCCAACCCCCATACGCCGTCTTTCGTAATCCTTCTTCCTTCTCGCTCTGGCATGCCCTTCTCCATGCAACTTTGACATCATTCGGCACCTTACCTTCAAATCAATCACCTTTCATATCATCCAGAGCATCTGCGTCCTTTTTTTCCATCGTAACGGCCTCCCCGCCTGCTGTCCCTTCTGCGACACCATCAAATCCAATTAACCCCCTCTTTTTCTCATCCTTTTCCTTTCTTTTCTTCCCCAGCCCTCCCTTTCTCCGCTTGCGACCATGTCAACCCCAGTACCATCCCCTTCTCATCTTTCCCTAAATATTAAGGCCTACCCATTTCACTCCTTCTGCTTACGACGCCCTAAGCCGATTTTTGACGCTGACCCCCTTCCGGTTGATACTTCAATCTGCGTCTCCCCCGCCTTGCCGTTCCGAAGCCTCATTCTCCTTCCCATCACCGGTAGCCTTCTCTGATTTATTCCCCCCCCTCCTCTTCCATCGTCTTTATAAGAGGTCCCACTTGTTGATTCACCTTTACACTTCGTTTCGGGCTGATCCTTTTCCGATCGGTTTTTCCGATGTTCGTTTTAGGAGTCCCCCACGTTTACCGTCGATCCTTCCTGCCACCTTAGGAGCGTTTTTTCAACCAAGCCCACCCTTTCTTTTGCGATATGACGTCGCCACAGTTCACCGTGGCTAGAGTTCACCGCGTGTTTCCCCATTCAGGCGTTTAAGTTCCTTTCGTCGCTTTTTCCCTTCCTTTTCATTCATTCCGCCACTTCCCTCTCGGGACGGAAAGGCCCCTTCCACTCCTATGTTTGTCTTATGAAATTTTTTCAAGTGTAATCTCCTCCCGATGTGAACCCGGTACACTCAGCCCTCCTCCTTTGACACGAAGAATCGGTGACCTTCTTCCTGCAAAATTTATCACCGTAAAGGTCCCCTTTTTCGCGTGCTTTTTTTTCAGCGTCCGTTTATCCTCTTCCCTCTCCCCCTTTTCCGTGTTATTAACTAAGGCGTGGCGAAAACTCTGAATCATATTTTTTCGTTCCCCGTGTCTGATTTTTTCCCTTTTTTCTACTTTCCAACCAACCGGTGCCTTTTTGGGTATACGGTCCCTTGACTTTTTCCATTTCTTTATTCAGCCCACTGAAAAATCCTAGAAGTTTGGTCGGCCATCAGGTGAATACCCCCGAAGCTTTCGTTTCTCCGTCCTTGGCCGACAAGTCCCTTAAGAAGTTTTTTGATCTTCGCCTTTTTCTTTTTTTCTCTCTTTTTCCTCTTTTTGTGAAGAGAGCTCATTCTTTTTTTTTTTTTCGAGACCACTTCTTCTATTCAGGGTTTCGTACTCTTCCGTCAACTCGCTTTTTCCTTGTTCACCGTCCACCTTCAGTCTCTCGGAACCAATGAAACATTCGGTCTTTTTCATTCGAGAACGATTATACTTTGTTGGAATGGATTATTGGCGAATCGTTATGGAACCCAAAATTAACCTTTTTTTTTACTTGCGGCCTAACGAAAACTCTTCTTATCTATTCATCAGAAAGTCGCCACCTCCTTGAGTAACGAACGACGCACTTTCTTGCTAGATGCTTACCTACCTTCCCTCTTCTCTTTAAACTCCATTTCTCGTTTGGCCCCCTTCCCGTAGGTCCCCCTCTTTTCCTTGATTTTCGGTTGTCCGTCACACACACCTTGCTGCGAGTGCTCCTTTAATTGAAAATTGTCATCAGCCAAACCCCCCCATGGGAGGGTTAGACTTCCTGTACCGTCCGACCTCCCTCACGTTTTTTGTAATTTTTTCTTAGAAATGAAACCCTTTTAAATCGACCAACTTTCCCCCCCCGCCGCAGTTTGGGCACGCCTTCGCCTGGGACGTCTCTCCCACGGTTTCTTCACGTCATTAGCAACCCGCAGGTTTTTGCGTGAAAAGCATCTATTGTCTTCTCCGTTTAACAAGTAAGAATTTTTATTGCTCCGCCCCCTGCCAAAAGCTGAAAAGTTCCCATCTTCCGCCTCTTCCCCTTCAATTCTTCTCTTTTGTGCATCCACGTTTGAAGCGGTCCCAACAACGACCTGGACTCTTCCAGACATCCGGGTCTTTCCTGGCAGTTGCTTGATACGGCGGTTTGTTTTTTCTCGATTGAAGTGATCCACGGTGCTGCGATTGATCTCCGCGTCTTTTTTGCGGCGTACCGGTTTCCTTTGTTTTCACTTTCTTCGGCTTCTGGCCAAGACCCTCTTGTGTTGCATGTGTATTGCCCCTTTCCTTGCGGGAGTTTTTAGTGGAGGAGTTTTATTGACGATTATAATGAGGTGGGATTTAGCAACCTCTCGGTGTTAATGATGCTTTCTTTTTTCGCAGCCTGACCCTGTGATTCTTCCCTGTCCCTTCTAACGCTGGTCCCTCCTCCGCTGCTTTTTGGACTTGTGTCCCTGATTCGGTGGGTTTGCCGCAAGGGAGGAGTCGATGCTTGAGTGGGATGCTTGCTTTTTTCCATTTTTTGAGGCGTCGGCACTGATCATCATTACGCAATGACGGCGACCCACCCCGTCCCCCCGACGTGTGTTCACGTATCACTTGCGCCTACACCTTTTCGTGATTTTCCTTCCTCCGTAGGACCGCAGGTTCTTAAGCGAAGCTGTGCGTCGCATCGGCGAAAGGCAGATAAGGATGCCGCGGTCCTTCTCCGGCACCCCTTGCCGGTTTGAATATTGTGTCAAGAACAAGGTAGATGCCCCGTTATGTTTTCGAGTTTGAGATTATTTAATCGGCATCGACAAGGACGGGGCATTATCGTCCATCGAGGGCGGTTTTGGTTGGTGTGTTAGAACAAAGTCCTTTTTCATGTTTACATCCTGGCGCTCTGATTTCCCTTCCCTGAAGCTCTTTGCCTAACTTTTTTTTGTCTCTCCATTGGGTATCTCCCGTTGTGTTGTATGAGAGTCCTACTCCACGCTCCGCCCTCGCATGCGCCCGATTTTCCTTTCCCTCCTTGCCCCCACCCATTTTTCTATTACATTTTAACTTTGAGCCTATAAAACGTTTCACTACAATACCGTCCTCTTCGAGAACGATACTCTTGTCGATGTCCCCCCCCTTGATTATTTTAAAAATTCTTCCCACCTCTCTCTCCTCTAACTTGCGCCGAGACCCTTGTTCTTCCACCCCCCTTCCCCTTAAATGTTGAAAGTAGAATCCCCCGGCCATCCTTCACCTCGTGTCCCTTGCGCCGGATATCCCATTCTCCCGCTCGCGTACTTTCAGCGCACTTGCCGCTTTTCTTTCCCCCTCCTTTCTTCTCTTGCTTCCCGCACAGTTTTCGTTCGTCCAATTGATTGTGAACACCGTAGTACTTGACTTGCTTCACAAGTTTTTTCTTGGTAATCGGCTAATTCTCTCCTGCCCTTCCATAGTCGACATAACCCCTTCAACGCCCCCGAACTCTAATCCTTAGTCAGTCCTCCAATCCCCAATAACGATAAATCCAGCGTGGAAGTCTCGCCAGCGTTTGCATAGTAAGGCCCCCTCGACGCTGTCCCTTCTTGACACCAGACCTCCATCCCCACACCTCCCCCGATCTTTTTTTAAAGCTTCACTCATGTCTCCTCGTCAGCCTGCCACGCCTCCAGCAGCTACATGGTTTTTCTTTACCCTGGAAATCACGTCTCTTGCCGGAAGATCCCGTGACCTGCCGAAAATTCCCCCCCCTCCCCCTCGGTACGCCGAACAGCCGAGCGCCTCCCTTCCAGCGCCCTTTTTTTTAAAAGCACGAGTTTCGAACGCCTGCCGCCGCAGCGCATGACGATGCCCGTCCTTTGGTGATGTCTTGCAATAGGCTTGGTTCCTGCTTCGTGTCTGCTTCCCCCCCGGTCATTCTCCTGCTCTCATCATGCGGCGACTGAAGAGCGCCGATTTCCTTCTTTTTTTTCATTTGTTTCGTTTTTCCCCCAGTGAAGGTTTAGGTTGGGCGAACTCTACTGTTTCGAGATTAGGAACGGAACGTCGATTTTCACAATTACACCCTGCGGTGGCCTTCCTCTTACCTTTCTCCTTTCTTTTTTTGCACATTTTGAGCGCCACTCCGAGGCGGAAACCCCTTACTGCGTTCTTGGCACGAGATGTGTCTCTGTTTCATTTCGGAATTTTCCCTTCCCCTCCCCCTTTTCTTCCCGTTCTACTTAACCCGGCCCTTCAACCCCCCTCCTCTGCTGATGTCCCCTTTCACTCCCCCAAGGGTAATCTCCCCGCCAATTAGTTGTGCAAACTACAATTCATCCATCCAAAAGTTCCCCCGGTGACATTCTTTCCACAGTTGAAAGACCGAGCCCTTTTCACACTTTTTCGCGCCTTCTTTTTCTTTTTGTGTCGCGTTCCGGTTTTCCTCTGTTTATCTACTCCCTTGGTTTAGTTAATAAAGAGTGGCGTTTAAAGTTCTTTCGGTTTTTCCCTTTCCCTGTTTTTGTCTGATATTGTCCTGCCCACCCTTCACCACCTTGTGAGTTTGAGTTTTTCATAAACGATCTCCCCCCCACCACTAATCCGACTTTCCACCTCCCGTTCGTTTTGAACTCACCCAGAATGTTTGTTAAACTGAAGGTGGACATTTTACCACTCCCCTCCGTTTTCGTTGCATCTCTCTCCCTCAAAAGACTGACGATAAGACCTTTTTTCTATCCCTCCCTTTTCCTTGACCCTATCTTCCCTCCTCCGGTGTTGGTGTTTTTTAGAGAAGCGTTGGATGCTCCACAACTTCTTCGTCAGTCTTTTTTCTGTCAGGCGGATGCCTAACGCTTCTTAACTTTTAAGGGTCAAATTCCATTCCTCTTCCCCTGAACCAAATGCCCCCCTTTCCGTGCTTCATTCCGAGTACACCTCCCTTTTCGGGTTTTTACTTCGGTATATGTTTTTTTGCTTTGGACTCGTATCTTGAACCCCCCCCAACATTCCCCCCGTTTTTGTTTGGAATCTTTGCCCCCCCCCTTTCCCAGCAAACCCTCTGCACTTGGTCACCCCTGATCTCTTCCCCTGAATAATTTCTCCACTGATCCCGAAACCTTTAAGGGTCTTCGATGTGCCACAACGGACTGCCTTCACCCGCCAACGGCCCCATGCTCGCAAATTTTTTCCATTTTCTTTCTGTCCCCATTCCCCCCTCAGTTTCCCCCCTAGTCTCGTTTCCCCTGTTCGGCTCCTTTTGTCCCAAATGTGGAGGCTCCCTTGAAGGGAATTCAGGTCAACATGGGAGGTTTTATACTCCCCTGTCCTTATCCGTTTCAATTGCTCCTGCACCTTTCATCATCCCTTGAAACACTCTACCACTCACGTTTTCTCAGCCAAGTTCTCACGACTTTGGACGACTCGCAAACCGGTGCGAGGTACTTTCTAGTCTCCCCCTCCGGGTGATTTTTTTGAAACTTTCTACCCCGTTTCCCGTCCCCCCCCCCGAAAAAATTCCACTATTTTATGCCTCCTAAAACGCGAAAACCTGATGGAAAAAGTCCCAATCTCCGCCCCCTTCGTCGCCGTCTTGTTTGAGAGGCTGGTGAATTTCCCAAATTTTCCCTCTTTTCGCCCCCCTAATCTTTACCTTTCATTCAGCCCCCCCTGCTTACGGGCCTCCTTCATGCGTCTTGCGCTGCTCAGTCTTTTTTCTTCCTAGTATTAAGGATTCACCCTGCTGTGTTTACTTTCGCGCTCGGCGTGGGGTTTACCTTTTTCGTGAGCGTGTTTATTTCCATTTTCTGTCCCCTTCCTCTCCGTTGTCCTCTACGTTTCTTTTTTGCCTTTTGATTGCCCAATGTACTGCGTTTAGGTGGCGGCGGTCGTCGAGGATATGCGTTGGATGGCTTATTCTGAAAAAAGATAGTTTCATTTTCTTCTTTTTTTTCCGCTCCGTACAGCGCGCGGAGGCCTTGACTCACTTCTCACCTTTGCTCCCTCTACGAATGCTTGTTGATCGTGATTCCCGCGATGGTTCCTGAAGTCGGAGCTCCTATTTGATCTTTTCATTATCTTTTTCCTCAGGCTCGTATCCTGATCATTCCTATTTCACGCACTTTTTACCTTCCTATTTTGGATACAAGTGGTGGTTCCTAACTGCGCTAAACAAATTTGTTTATTTTCTTCCCTCGAGACTACCCTTCCCCCTTCTTGCCCTTCTGCCTGAAATTTTACTCGTTTGCAGTTATATCCGGTGCAAGGACACGCTGTTCCGTTATGCCTGGGCCCTTCTCCTTGGCAATCCTGGAAGGTGTCTTTTGAAGACCACATTTCTCTCCTTCCGTTTTTGAGTAAGAGGAGTATTCCACTTACCGGAGGGAGCATCTATAGGAATACTATGGCGTTCTGCCCAAGGGAGTACTTGGACATTCCTGTATCTGATCTTCCCTTTCCCGTCCTATTTCCGCAGTGCTTTTGCCCTCTTCTATTG
>Ga0179593_1358007_pt1 | contig 11807 bp, 15 predicted proteins | sample CZODoug2_1_08_16_FD_185931 | JGI IMG/M metagenome (GOLD analysis project Ga0179593, IMG submission 185931) | Vadose zone soil fungal communities from Angelo Coast Range Reserve, California, USA - CZODoug2_1_08_16fungal (PacBio error correction) | ecosystem: Environmental > Terrestrial > Soil >... | reverse complement strand
ACTCCACTTATATTCTCCCTTTTTCTTTTGCGGGCCCTTCTTTCTCTCTCCCCCGATTCTTGAGGACCCCCCCTCCTCTGGCTTCAAAACAGCTCTTCTCCTTCCCAAATCTTTTTTCCAAAATCCCCTGCCCATTTTCCCCCCCCTTCCAGAAATTTTTTTTCTTGTACCTTGATTCACCTAACCTCTATTTTCCGGATTTTCGCCTGTGTTCTTCCCCCTCCCCTTCGTGTTGAGAGGACTCCTCACTTTGATCATGGCTTCCTCTCTTTCCCCGCCCGTTTATGACGCCACTACACCCCCATTCCGCTCAAAGTCCCTTATTGTCCCGGCTCCTCCATCTTAGTTCCTGTTGTCTATCACCACGCTTTACCGCCCAACCCTTTTAAACACTCAGTATTTTCCATGATTTGCTTCCAACCTCTTTTCCCCACACTTCTCTTTCTCGTCCGCCCCCGTTTCATCCCCCCCTCCAACCCACCCCTCTTCACCCTGCTACCTTTTTCTCCCGACCTTTCAACACAAATCCCCGTATTGTTACAAAAACAGTTGTCCTTTTTTTTCTCCTAGTACGAGCATCACCTCAAGTTATCCGAGATCCGGCGTTCCCTTTTCTGCTCAAACTGTTGAGTTGCGTATTGGGAACCCCAAGTCTTGGTTAGCTAATTTCCCACCCCGACGTTCTCTTACAGGTTCCACGTCCAGCTTATTTTATCCGTTTCGGTCCGCCTCCCTGACATCCCTGACTGTTTTAACAGGTCATTAGTTTTTGGCTGAGCGTCTTTTTTATTCCTTGTTCTCTTTTCCTACCCCCCCTGGATGCAGACCCCCGTTTTGTAGTGTCTTTCCCTTTCCCCCACGCTAATTTTCCACCATGACCTTCCTTCCTTTGAACACTTTTTCACGGATTTTCCTTTCCTTCCCTCCATCTCTTTCCATTCCTAAGTGGCCCCACTCTCGTTTCTATTTTCCACTCCTCCTCTTCTTTCCCCTTAGTCCCTACTGTCAATCCCCCACTGCTGCTGCTGGCTGCCGTTTGGAACTGCCAGGTGCCCACACATCGTACCCATCTTAGGCTGATCGTCTGGTCGCGTCGTTCGATCGAATTCCGGACGGACTTACCTCTTCGCCCCACAACTTCTCCTGTTTCCTGTTACCTTGACAATCAACCCCCTTTCCTAGTTCTTTGATAAGCTAAACCGCGTTTCTTCCTGTTTCCACCGACCCTTTTAGGATGCTTGTTCCGGCGTTTTTTTTTGACTCTAGATGGAGCAGGCTTACGTGAGATTGCCTTTATTCCCCCCCCGCTGTGGTTTTATCCCACGTTATCTTCCACGTGTTTTTCTCTTTTCAATCCCCTGCCCATTCCCATCCTGAAATACCTTTTGCTTCCATATCTTCTTTATACTGTTTTGAGAAATTTCCCTCGTCTTGGTCTTTCCTCCCCCCTTTTATGATACGAATGGCCCTAAGTAGTCGTTTTGGTGACGACCGCTATTGACTGTCCGCAGTCCTGAAGCGTCCCCGTCCCCCGATTTAGCGGCCTGGCTTTTTTTTTTCAACAATGTACCGCTCTCCAGACTTTACCCCTCCCTGGTTGTCCCCTGCCATTATTTGTTCAGAGTTTATGCCTTCTCCTTCTGTTATTCATTTTCGCCTCCTGTACCCCTTCCTATTCACTTCATTCCGTGTCTTGTCATCCCTTCTGCCCTCCCCTTTTACGTTCTTGATTGCGACAAGTGTGATAATATTCTCTTCGTCCCCGCTCCCCCCCCTTTTGAGTTCAGAATCCTGCTCATGTTCTTCTTTCTTATTTTTCCCCCTTCGTCCATTCATGTTCCTGGTCTAGGCTTCACCACTGACTGGACACCATCACTGATTAGTTCACTTGTGAATCCTCCTCCTCTCAGTAACGTTTCCCTTCTATCCTTCGAATAAATAGATGGTTCAGGCTCTGATTTTCCCTCCCGTCCCAGTGTCATCCCCGGGCATAGGACTATCCCCCCCCCCGTGGTCGTTCTCATACCTCTCCGACTGTCTAGCCTTCATCCTATTTTCTTATCAATCTGTTTTCCCGTGCTTGTTTTACAGTTGGATCTTCAACGTGACCTTTCTTCCCCACGTGCTTTTTCACTTATATCCCGATCTTTGCCCCTTCGCACTGTGTTTCTGTCCTTCCACCTCTCTGTCACCCCTAGGTTCTTCTTTCGTACGTATCACTTTGCAGCGCTTTCCTCCCATCACTCTATTTGTCTTTTCTCCTTCCATGTAAACGTTTTCCATGCAATCAGTTTTCCCCCCACTTTTCAAGTGGTTCCCGATCGTGCGTCCCTATTTCCCCGCGATAAAGCCCCCCCCCTCCACTCGGGAGCTACAGGAACCCCACCAGTACCGTAAGTCACGTCCCCGCACCGCCTGAGTCAGTTCCACTCGTGTGTTCTTCTTATGTTCCCATAGCATCCTTTCCCTTTTGTGAGTCTATCCTAGTCTCCCCCACCCCTTCGCGCTTGGCCGCCCTTTCAATTCTGGCTATTACCCCTTTGTCACACCCAGTATCCCCGTCCCCCGCCCTGCGCACGCTCACTGCATCCTTGTTATGTTTTGCCCTGTTTGATCCTTCGAGCATGATGTCTTTATACAACCCCTCTCTCTATTTCGAACCTGCAGATCATCGTGTCCCGCCTTCTGTTTACGTTCGCGACACCCCTGATTTTTTATTTCGGGTCCGGAGTCTCCCGCTTTTCTCTTACCGATCTGACTAACCATTCCTGTAGCACACCCTTCTCTTGCATTCCCCCCACGGGCCTCCCTTGAGGATACGGATGACCGTCCTCGTGGTCCGGACTGGTCGCTAGCCTTTCTCGTCCCCCTTTGTTCCACCGCACAGTGTTTGGCGTGCCCCCCCCATCAACGGGGTTTTCGTTCCCCCACCACACCGATAAGTGAGTATCCCAGAAGCGTGCTTTCTCCCAGGGCTTATTTCCTATTTCCATTGTATTACTTTCATCCTGTTTTCTGTTTTCCACATCATAATCTATTTCCCCGAGAGTTTTGGCTCCACCCTCCCGACACAATTCTATGAACCATGTTCCGTCGATCCTTTGAATTGCGGTACCGCTTTCTCTCCATTATCTCGTTGGTATGGACTTTTCCCCGGAGCAGTTCAACCTATGCGAGGTCCCGCCGCTTCACCTTTTATAGAACTTTTATGGTTTTTTTTCACCCCCTTTCTTCGGTCCGAACACTGACCTTCGTTCTTACTTGGGAGACCTTTTTCCTTTCGCTCTTATTAACTTACGCGACCTACCCCCCCCCTTTGGGTCGCTGCCGTCCGCCCTTGCGCGACACAAAAGATCAACATGCCCCCCACTCCTACTGAGTTTTGTTCCCTCCCTTTCCAGTTCTCTGTAACCTGTGGTTCGACCTCCACCCCTCCCGCCATGACGAATATTACTTTCCCCTTTCCCGAATCGAGCCTCGAATTGCGTTTCTCTTGCATTGAGGTCCACCTCCTTACTGGTCGTTCAGTCCCTTCACCGGTGTATACACCCTCTCCTGTTCTTACGCTTTTTTGTTTGACTGTTTTTTTTTTGGATCCTTTCTTTACCCCCATCCCTTCACCATTACTAACGGTGTCACACCCCCTCCCCCTAGCACGCGTTCTTGTCGTCCATTAGGCTACAGACGCCCTTTCGCCTCCCCTATCGGTTTTTACCCCCCCCCTTTTTTCACCCCCACCTAGGTCACAGACGGGCCCTGTATTGTAGATGTGTATATTGGACGCACTTTCTGTCACCCCCTGCATAAGTTCTTGTCCCAGTCCCGTCTTGTTCCTTTCTTTCGAGATTCTTTCTCCCCCCCATCCGCCCCCTTGCTCCCCGTCCTCAACTACGGCGATATCTCTTTCCCCTCTTTTTAACTTCCTTTCCCTTCCGCCCCCTCCTCTCGATCAATAGTGCAGATGATTCATGTTCTTTCACCTTTGTTTCCCCCTAGCCCGTCCCTAGGCGGCTGGAGAACGTCCCCCTTCTCCTGTCAGCTACCATTCTGCTTTGTGATGGGTTTCGTTTGTTTTACGAACTGCCCCTTGGACCCCTGGGAAAGGCCCCCCCCTTTTCTCCCTAAGGGGGAGTCATCGATCTCCCTTCTGGTACGTGCCGACTTACGAACGGAAGCTTGCCCCACACCGATTCAAGACCATTTTTCATCGAGCTTCCTTTTAGGCCTTACCCGCGAGCGCTGGTGGGTTGGATTCCCTTTTGGTTAGTTCCTCTCCCTTTTTTTCGTTTCCGCCGACCCCCCCCCGTTTACACTCATAACATTGTGTCCCCTCCCACCCTTGTTCCCTTTCTCCTCTCCCCTTTTTTTTTCCCCTGGAATTCTTTTTCTCCCATCTCCCGGCATACGTCGGATTCTCCTGTCTGCATCAACGGGGCATTTTCATACCATATTTGCATGCTTAGCACTTTTTGTAAGTCCACCCATTTGTTTCCCTAGTATATGGACCAGTCTCCACGTTACTACCTGCCGTCAGCTAATGTCCTTCACCTTTGATTATGCCATCCCCAGAGGCTTTTCTAGGTGTGCTTCTCTTTCCGCACGTCCCCCGCTTGAGACCTCCCGTCGTGAGCGATTCTCGTGCTTGATGCCAACCCAACCTTTCACCCCCCCCCACTCGTTTCCTTCTTTGGTTACCCCAGGTTTTCTTTCCTCCTAATTTTTTCATTCCCTTTAATGGTTTTTTTCACCCAGTATTTTCCCCCCCCTCTCTGCATATATGTCCCCCCTCATCCCCTGGTCTTCCTCCCTAGTCACTTCTCATGCCCTTGTCCCTTGAGATTGTCCAGTTTCAGGTTCCCCCTCTTCCCTGTGTTCCTTTGCCACTCCCCTCCCCGGTGTCGGTCTGGGTGCGTTTTTTCTTTCCAGAACAGCGTTTTTCACTACTTTTTTTGATAACATTTATTCTTCATATAGTCACCTGACACCGACTTGGTATTTTTTTTGGCAGCCCCGTTTTTCCCACCTCCAGCTGTGCTGCAGTCCCCATCTGGCGGAAGAGATCCCAGAGAGCTTGACTTTGCCCTTGTTTTCCATTATGCGTTCCCCTTTTCGTCCCTTCACCCCAATTTGCCGCTTGGTCTTCTTTCCTTTTGTCGCCCCGTCCCAGCCCTCTTGTGTGCCAGCGTCTCGATCCGTTTTATCGTTTATCTGCTAATTCCTTCCCTCTCGCACAAGTCCGTGTCATCCTGCTTTTAACTACCACCACTCCATTTTTCATTGTTCCCCTCCCTTCTCCCGTCGCGTTTAACCTCTTCTCTTTTTTTGTCCTATGCCCCTTCTCCCGAAGCTTCCGTTTCTCTCTTTCTTCGGTACGAGGCCTTTTTCTGTCCCTATTTTGGATAGCTCTAAGGCCCCTTTCTCCCCCTGTCAATTGGTCGTCTACTTTGATACACCGTCATTACAATTACGCTTTCTATCCTGCTGTCCTTTTATTGCCATTTTACCACCACCGATTCCGTTGTCCTTCCTATACTCCTCATTGTCTGTACCCTTGCACTCCAGCCCACGAACCCCTCTTGCCTTCCCCCTCCTTTCGCTTTCCGGTCTCAGACTCTGTCCTACACAGCCCGTCAGTAGCCATTCACTTTTTTGTGCCTGCATCGTCCTTCCTCTCTTTTCTCCAAAATTCCGTCCTCCACTCCTGGTCTCAACCGGGATCGCGCCCTCTCCGTTCTCTTATCCCGGCCGGCTAGCCTTGCCCCTTCAGTTCCAATGATTTACCTGCCTCCCTCTATTGTCTTTCCCCCTTTATCCCTAGACTCTCCTCTTCTTTTTTTCACCACACATCTCCGTTTTTCCTCCATTAACCCCCTTCTTTCTCTGTTTCTGATTGCTCCCATGGACCCCCCTCGCGTAGTCCACAATCCTGTTACGCGTCCCTCTCTTCTGCCCCTCCCCTGGTTTTCGCACCCCGACGTGGTCAGCCTTCCAAGTCCCCGCCCCCCGGTTCACAACCACCGGGCCGCCTGCCTGTCCTTTTCTCCCATTTTCACTCCGAGACCTTCCCCTCTCTTTTTCACTCCTTCCCCCGTTCTTCTTTTCTTTTTGCCCAACCTTTTCACCTCTCCCCTGATAGGTGTTCCTCCACTATCCGTTTTCCACTTCACGTCAGAATGGCTGCCGCCGTCTGCAGTGTCCGTCCCTGCACCTCGCCCTTCCTTTTCGCCCACCCCCCACTTTCCCCGTCCCCCTGCACGTATTGACCTGGCTTGGCCCACTCCCTGAATCTTTTCCGACCGTGGCTTTCTTGTTTCCATGACATTTATTACTTTGGTCTCCCCTCAAGCAACCTATCACCCTGGATCTTTTTATTCTTTTCTCTCTACCTTCCTCTCTCTTTTACTAATCTCACGTGTTTGGCCTAGTCTTGTCTTAACTCTCCCCCAGCTTTTTTACGCTTTTTTTTTTTTGGTCTACGTGACGTCTTATCCCTCTCTTTTTCTGCCCCTATCTTTACGGAAACCCCCCCCCCTTTTTTACCCTACCTTGACACCTTATTTTCACCTTTTCCCTGCACTTTCCCTGCTTTTTCCTTTGTTCTTCCACACAGACTCCTGTTTTCTGTTCCTCTCTTGTCTTAGCTGCCAGCCGCCCCTTTCCCTCCCCTGCATCTTTTTCTCTTTTTTCACCCCCACTTGATTCCTTTAAGTCCTTGCTTTTCACTTTCCCTTAGTCGTTCGACCCGCAGCACCCTCTTAGTCCCCCGCCGACAGAAAGCTCTGGCCCGATAAGCACCTTTGCTGTCTTTTTATGTTCGCTTCGCACATTTGCACCCCCACTTGCGAGTCCGTGTTTAAACTGGATTTCCTTCTGCCTTTTTTGGCTCCAACCTTGGACGCTCTCTTCATCTGCGTCTCTTTTTTTTGATCGGAGTGCTTCCCCAACAGCACTGTTCTCTTTTCCCCCCGTTGATTTTGTCCCCCTTGTCCTCCACTTATTCCGTTTCCCCCTTCATTGCTTTTATGGAGGGGAATCCTTGTCGTCTATCTTTGTCCCCCAATATGCGTTTCCCCCCTCGTTTGAACCTCCCTACTAGTGGGTTGCCCTCTTCTTACTGCTTACCTTTTTTAGTTTCTGCCTATTCTGGTTAAGCCCCCAGTCCCCTCATCTTTTTTTTTTGCAGTTGTCAAGTTAACTTAATTGCAGTTTTTTTCTATTCTACCGGTCCTGTCTGGGCCTCTGGCTAACATACACAATTGTTCAATATATGCACCTCCTGCCATCCCGTATCCTGCTGACCCCATCTGTTTCTCCCCCATCTCACTGTTTTTCGGCTTCCATCTTACCATCTTTTCCGTACCGTCAAGAACCAGGCTTTCGACCATTTTTTCGCTTTCTTTCTACACTACTGCCGTAGTCTGTTCAGCTCCCGAACTTGCCCTCCCCGGCTTCTCTTTGTTTTTCCCTGGGCGGTTTTTTTCTTTTTTTCACAGCTCGTTCGTCCCTCGGCACCCGTCCAGTCTTCCGATTCGTGCCCACCCACACAGCCCCTTATAGCCGCCATTATTATTAGCTTCTCTCCCGTTGCCCTTCACCGTGTTTATTGCGCCAGCTCACGTACCCGTATTCGTTTTTCCCCTTTTTCTGTCTTTTTGTGGCATTACGTGAGTCTGCTGTGTTACTTCCTCTCCTGAGGTCTAGGTCAAGGCTCCATCTGACCATGTTGTTCTTGGCCGGGTCGTGCCGTTGATTTTCTTCGGTGCTTGCTCGTTTCTTTGTCTTGGGTTGGTGCGGGGGGGGTGTTCTGTGTTTTGGTGGGCCAGGGTTTCGGCTGACTCTTTTTTTTTGTTTTTCGGGGGCATTCCAAAGTGGGCGGGGGCGTTTTTGTGTCCCCCTCGCTTCTTCCTTCTATATCGAACATTGTTGGTCCTTCTGTAGGTCTGGGGAGCGCGAGAGCTTTCTTTTTTTTTTTTTTGCGAGCGAGCGGTCGTGTGAGCTTCAATGCCCACCTCTTTGCCTTTCCTTTCTGTTGCCTTTGTTTCTATTTGGTGACGACCCCATCGGTTTGGTGGGTGTCCCCTCTTTGGTGACTTATCCTCGGGCACCCTGTTCTTCCCGTTTAGTCCTTCGGAAAAGGAGAGTCTGACACACGCGCGCCTTTGGCCTTTTGTTATTTTTGTATGACGCTGCGCGTTGGTTATTCTTTCCTTGATGCATGAAGAGAGCTCCTCTTGGACCCGTTTTTTTTTTTTGGCTGGGAGGGTGGTTTTGTCATTCCTCCCCCTTTGTAGAAGGAGGTGCCAGCTTCAGGGGAGGGTGGGGGGGGGGTTCTTCTTGTTCGTCGTAAGACCCCTTTTTTTCTGCAGGGGTTTGGGGGAGGGGGCTGCTTCCCTGTCCTTCCTTTCGTGTTTCCTTCCTTCTTAGTCTCGTGGCTGGTGTTCTCTTCAGATCTGGGGCGGCAAGTCGGGGTCCGATTTACTGTGTAGTGTCCCGAAATTGATGTTGTTGGTCTTTCAGCTTTTTTTTTTCTCATTTTCTCGAGTGTCCGTGCTGTGTCACGTTCACCCCGAGAGTTTGTGGTGTAGTGCAGAAATGGAGTTCTTGTGGTCGCGGACGTAAGACACAGCCCTTGCGGGGGGTTGGAGTGGCGTGGGTTTTTGTATTCAGATCCATTTTTTGGCTTCTCGTCTGTGTGGGTACTAGACCCCAGAGTGGATGGTTTCGGCCCGGGTTGCTTGGGTAGTGAGTGTGAGCGGGGGTCAGTGTTGACCCACACCGCATTCCCATTTCCCCGGAAACCTAGTCATTCTTTCTGATCAGGCCTCCATATTCTCTACGGACGCCTTCGAGGATTTACATCATCATTTTCTCCTTTTTGCCCAAGCAGAATATCCCGTGCCCCCATGTCCCCCCCACCCTTTACCTGTTGCACCAGCATACTGTGAGCAGACTCTGGCCTGGGTTATCCCCTTCAACTTCTCTCTTTCCTCCACGTCCTGTACGTGACTATTCCGTCCCCCTCGTTTTGCGGTCTATCTGTTTTCAGTGTAGTTTTTTTCGTTCTCACTGGCACCCACCCTTCTCATTGGTTGAATACCCTAGTGTCCACCATTTGCCTACTCGCCCGTCCATAAGTCGTGCCGGTAAGGCCAAAAACTCGTCCGGTTGCTTTCCCCTACTTTATAACAAACTTTGTTCGGAGTTCATACACTCAGACACTTTCCCTTTCCTTGATTTGTCACCACCTTCTTTTCCCCACTAACCACGCATCTTTTGCGCGTGCGCCAGAGTTCCAGCCCTTTAATCATCTTTGTCCCCTTGCCTCAAGTGTGTGCCGTACACGAGTTTCCTCCTCCAAAATCCACCTTATTCACTCTACGCCACCATTGGCACCAGATGGTTCTTTGGAAGCAGTGTCCGAATCCCATCCCCACCAGGAGAGCCGAGATGAGACCCCGTCCTACGCATCAACCCGGCACATTATCTCTTCCCCCTATGTTTTGAGTTGTTTTTTTCCTGATGTTCAGAGACCTTTATTCGGCTTGCAGTCGTTCCGCTACGACTCCTCAAGCGTTTGAGACCCTTTCCATCAAGTTCAGGTGTTGGTTGAATTTGAGTCGTTTCTTTCTTCACAACCACGCGAGTAAGAACCCCGGTGTTCCTTTCTTCCAACGCTTATTTTGCCACATGGCTTCAGGATGTCCCATAGTTCACTTTTAAGGATGTGATTCTCGGCCATCTCGGGCGTATCTGTTTTTTGTTGAAAACTCCTCGGAATACCTTAGAGACCTTTCGTATACCCCCCTAAGATGGCTGGCTCATTCCGCAGGTGCCCCACCAACAACGTTGACGATTAGCGACAGCTCTACGTCGGTTTTTTTTTACCAAAACTACAATTTTCTGGAAGTGGTTCTTGGCCCACGGGAGATGCGGATACACCCAGATAGCATTTCTCTTTTGTGTCACGCCACGATGCTGCTTGCGGACGTGTTGCGACCTTTGACCGCAGGCCCATTCTGGCTCTCGGTCCTTACCATGTGGATTCTATATCTTACGTTGATCTGTTTAAATAAGTTACAGAAGCCATCCGTTACTTAAGCTTGATTTCCATCTGTCTTCCTCCCCTTTCGCTGGAATAGTCCGCAGTGAGGCGCAGGTTGTGTGGATTGGTTATTTTTGTTTCTTCTCCGCGACATTCGCTCACCACGCTGGTTGTGTGAAGTCTCTGCCTACTGCGAAGAAAGAAGACAGAAATACGATTGAGTGGACGTCTCTGCTTTTTTTCCCCCCTATATAGTCGTGTTCTTTTCTTGATAACAGGTTGCGTGCTCTTTGGTGTTTCCCCGAGTGTTTGATGATTTCGCCGCGTTCAAGGTTTAGCTCGGCAAGCTTAGACAAGCATTACGGCTTCTTTTTTCTCGAGCTTCGCCCAGGTAGCATTTCTCTCCCTGATGACGCCTCGTATTATAGATCCGCCAGCTTTTTTTTCCTCTCTTAATTCAGGCCGACGGGTCGTCCCGCTTTTGGGGACATGGGACATTATGTCAGTGGTAGGTAGATACCCCCAGAGCTGGAGATTCGCTTATTAATGCCTCAGCCCCCAGGGTCCCCCGTCCTGCGAATTTTTCCCCTTCTTCGTCACGACTATCACTCGCGCCGAGATACGTCTCCTCGCTACCCGTTGAACACGCCCCTTTTCGAGACGGATCCCTTGGTTCTCTCCGCTCTTGAAGACAAATGCGTGTTGTCTCGCCTTTTCTTACTGTGGGCATTGGACTTTGAAAAGCTTTTCCTTCTTTTTCCTCTTTCTAGTTTCTGCAGGGCTTGTTTGTTTTTCCCCCTTGCTGTCCCCCCGCACACACTGCACCCGACAGACCGTTGATGGAGCTTTTCCGTCAACGGATCGAGGCTTAAAAAGTTTTTTAGATCTCCTCCTCCCATATGTGCTCCCCCTTGTACCCCGCTATAGATTTTCTTCGACATCTCAAGTCTTTGACGTGGGTTGGGCGCACGTCTTGGTTTTCTCAACCAACCCGAGTTCCTCGTTTTCTTCTTCATTAGATCATGCTGGTGATCACCGTATTTGGCAACCGTCCAGCGGGAATCGAGACCTTGTTCCCATCCCCCCGTCAGCATTTGTGATGGATGTGGTGCCCCTGTTTGATCGTTCAGGAACGAGATATACTCAGTATAGAGGCTTTCCAGGCGAGAATTTGTTTTTATTTGGTTTTTTTTTTTTTTTTTAACTCCGACCTCGGTTAGTTGAAGCAGAACCTTTCTCTTGAACAAGTTTTTCGTTACGGCGGTTACGTGGTTGTCCGTATTAGGTTCCCAATTGAAACCCGAACAGATCCTCACAAATTCCTTTAGTTCACTTTTACGTCTTTATAAGGGTTTTTTGTTTTTTTAACTTGTCTATGCCCTCCTTTTCTTTCTCTTTCCATGATTATGATTCCCCCTTTTGGCTCTAACCGCCCAGATTTATACGGCCCCACTGCTTCCGGGACCCCTCAGGATTTAATTTGAATTTTGTTTTTAACTTTTCTAGGTATGACAACTTTCTTAGGGGGTTTCCACTTTCTTCTTTTTTCTTACGACCCCTTAAAGCCCTCGGCGTTCCCGCTCTTTGTCGAAAGAAGACGATTTACTTTCGTTGCCAGCCAAATTGACGTTGCTCTTCACTTCCGGGACGTCCATGAATGCGGTACGTGTTCTAATGCTTACGCTTTTGTCTGGGCTTGGTGAGAAAATTCTCCCCCCCCCCGAAACCTTTTTTTTTCCTGGTTATTGGTAGCTATTTGTCCCTT
>Ga0179593_1272327_pt1 | contig 11807 bp, 10 predicted proteins | sample CZODoug2_1_08_16_FD_185931 | JGI IMG/M metagenome (GOLD analysis project Ga0179593, IMG submission 185931) | Vadose zone soil fungal communities from Angelo Coast Range Reserve, California, USA - CZODoug2_1_08_16fungal (PacBio error correction) | ecosystem: Environmental > Terrestrial > Soil >... | reverse complement strand
ACGCCAACTTCACCTTGTCCCGTCAGCCACGCCGTCAAGCCCATGACCCGGTTCCAGATGCACCCCGCATTTTTTTACAGTTCTCTTTTTTTACACCTAGGACTTCCTGCCAGCCTCCTTAACATCATCCGCTTGTCCCCCCTTAGTGTCCCACCGAACCAATCTTCCGTTGGAAAACCTTTCGCGGTCCGAACACACCTCTCATTCTCGACCTCTTTCACCGATTCTCTTACACGCCCACAGCGACGCCCGCGAGCCTCCACAGCAGCCCCGACTCATTGCCTCCCCCCTCTTACTTAGATCACATGTTTATTTTAACCGGTCCTTCTACTTTTTAGCCTACACACGACCGGTCCTTCGTCTAACAACAGCACTAATGATGAATAATTACTAGCACCCGCCTGGCCTCAGCCCCTTACCGACCCACCTCAATTCTGCATTACCCAGCCGTACCCTCTACTTCCCCCAGCACCCCAGGAACCTCTATCTCCCCCCACTACTCCTTGAACCTTACCACACGCCCGAACGGTAACCTTTGGACCGCTTATTCCTCAGACCCTCCCCCCGTTTTTTGTTTTTTCTTTCGAATATGGGCCCCCAGGTGTCGCTTGAAATGTACCGTCGTCTTTTCCTTGAGTCCGTTAGCTGTTTTTTTTTCCTGCTGAGGAGTGACTGATCAGTGGCCTTCCCCATCCCCTCCTCCCTTCTTTCACTTTATGATCCCTTTCGTTCATCTTAAAGGACTTCCTTGTTGACGCGAGCTGTCCTGTCGGCTACTTTGGAACAGCAGCCTTCTCAAAGTGCACAATACCAAGTTTATCTTCCCCGAAATCTCGGCCTGTAAGTCTCGGTCTTATATGTTTTCCACAGTTCATTCCCCGCGGTACAATTGTTTAGTTGCCTAGGTCCTTGTGTGAGGCGCGTGGATTCCTCAATTCGTTCTCCTCGCATCCCCCCGTACTTTACCCTGTGGTCTACTTAAGTTTTTTTTTTATGAGTTTTTGGTTAATAGCGACGTTTTTGGCGGATCTTACTTATTACCGTCTCTTTAGTACCCTTTACACTCCGCCCGTTCCCCGTCGTTTTCTGGCCCGAACAAGGTCTGCTTAACGTCAACTTTTTTTTACTTTTCTCCTTTGATTCGTCTCTTTTTTTTCTTGTTCCCCGGAGAACCTTAATTTTTCTAAATATTTTGCTTTTAATTTTTGGTAGGACCACTAATCGGCTTCCTTGCGTTCAGTAAAGTGTCCTCGGACCCGACTCCCCCAGTGCATTTTCTTGGTCCTTCCCCCAAAGTGGTTTCCCCGTCCTTTCATCATAGGTTTTGCTTGGAATCAGGAGACTGACATTACCTTACCTGATTCTAGGACCCTTCCCCCCGTTGGTCGATACCGTGTCCGTTGCTCGCTGCCTTTTCAAGTTTACCATCTACCCCATGTCGTGACATGCTCATGCTCCTCCCCCGCTTTTTCTCTTAGTTCGCCCCCGATTATCATGTGCCCAACCGCCACCCCGTTAAATCCCCCCCTGATCCCGTTGCAGATCGGCTCCGAGGCTGCTTGAATTGTCTTAGGTTCAAGTAAACTCCCTGACCCTCATGTAGATTTTTAGGGAATAGACTTCTCTAATGCGGCACGTTCAAACGGGTCCCCCCTTATCTGGACCGTCCCTGTGCACATCGTACCCACTCTTTCCGGAATCTGCTGCATTGTTCGGATTTCGTGAACACAATGCCGGTTCCCTCCACTTCCTTTTGAGCTGGCACCGAGGAAGAGACACAACCTTCTAGATCCCGACTCGAGCGACCTTGACAGATTCACATGATGTCCCCGCCGTTTTACTTGATCTCCCGCCCTGTCCTTAGAGTTTCCAGATCCCGAACCGAGCCTTCGTCCTCTTAATAATACCAGGAGTTGTTCTCACGGTAAAACCCGATTACCAACAGCGCCAGGTTAGTTGTTTCTCGGCCTCCCCTTTTTTCGCGCGGTTTGTCAATGGCACCCTTCCCCCTTTCACGTCTCTTCCTGATATTAGAGTGTTGATTTCCCGGCATGTTACGGCCCAAATTCCCCTTCTTCTCTCCTGTATCTCGCTGGCTCTTTACTTCAGACTTTCGACTGCGCTGTTTTCTCGATTAAATGGCTTTCCCTTTAGTCCCTCGTACTGTCCGTCCCCTTCGCTCTCCCCAGATCGGATAATCGACTCCAACTTTCTGGGTACATGTTTCCTTTTGGGGTGCTCACGTTCACCGGCATTCCCGGTTAACCCAGTCTTTTGTGGATGAATCGTCTTCCATCTGACCCCTTCATCTTTTTTTTCGAGTCTTCACTTCCGTGACCCCCCCCCCCCCCCTCGTTTATTTCCCCGAATGTGAACACCGTACTGAACTGTTGACTGCTATTCCCCTTTCCCCCCCCGCCTCCAACTGATCCTGTTTTGGTAAGGTCTGCATTTCCTTGGGTGTATTCCTCCTCCCTTTGAGGAGTCCGCTTTGGGGGACCATTCCCCCCGCTTTTTTCCAAGACCTTCTTTCCTTCCCCTACTGAAGAGCGGTAGCTCCTCCTCCCCATGGAAAATCTTTTCCCCTTCTCCCCTCTACAAAACTCTTTTTCCCTTCGGAACGAAGACCTGTGATAGTTCCCCCCCCCTTCCCTGACCGAGGGGGATGACGAAAACCCCATGGGGATGAATCTCCCCTCTCCCCGCTCCTGTGAATTTTTTTGCAAATATCGACCTCCCAGATTCTTATTTATCAGTTTGATTTTTAAGCGACCAGACGTCTTCCTGTCCCTTTGTGACTGTCCCTAGACCCTGTCTTTCCCACCTCAATTGTGGTACTCCTCTTCACTTTATCCGAGAAGTTTTTTTTTCTTTTTTTCCAACGGTCTAATTGACATCTCCCCCCTCCCCCAGGTCTGCCTTTTTATTGTCCTCCTTCGCTTCAACGGACGATTCCTTCCCCACGTTATGATTTGTAGCTCTGAGCTTTTTTTTTAGAAATGTTACCGGGCGGTTCCCCCCCTTCCCCCTGCTCTCTTAGAGAGATCCCGATCTCGGATCATAAATGATTGTTTTCCGGAGTATTGAACTTCAAAGCAACTTCCTTACCAAGCCCTAGAGAAGATGACTCGTGATGGATGTTAACGTTCCCCAGTGCTGCCAATGCTCGCTAGCTCCCTTCGTACTGCTCTGGCACGATCCTTACGCGTTTAGGTACTCTGACCTCAAGCTCTACAACATAGAGGTGCCTCCGACCCCGGAGAACCCGACCCTACACCTTCCAGAACCGCTCCTTTAGCTGAAGTGGATTTTTCCCCAGCCCCTCGGTCTTGAATCGGGTACCCGGTTGGCATGCCAGCCATCTTAGCGGTCGTGATTTGACCACGTGGGCCGATCTGAATTAATTGCCCCATTTTCCTTCCAAGTAACCCCACCAAAGTCCCGGATTCAGGGAAAGTAGATGATCCAGTAGAGTTCCCACCATGAATGAACCCATCTCACCATGAACCCAAGGTGAAGTAATCCCTTTTTACGCGGTGCTGGTGGTCGGTTTTTAGTGGGGTTGGGGTGTGGGGTTTGGGGGTTTTTGGTGGTGGGGGGGGTTGGGGTGGGGACACAGAGAGACCGCCCCCCCCCAACCTACTTCAACGCTGAAGCGGTACATAGAAAGAGGTCCACCTCCCGGTGTACCAAGCCCTTACTTGTTTTCCCTATTCCTTTTCCACACCTCCTGCAAGTCCTTCCCCGCCCGCCGTGAAAGGATCGTTGTGGTCCCCCCCCTCAGGTCGTCTGAGGGAAACCCCTTTCCTCTCACGATTGTCACTACCACTCCCCATCTCCTTCATAGGGACCCCCTCTGTTCCAGAAGTTCTCTGAGGGTGACCTCCTATCGAAAGCAGCCCCCTTCCTCGATCTAGGTATTGGCGATCCCGGGTCTTTCTTATCACCCCCCTGAAATTGATCCTATGCTTGGTTTTCCCCCGACTACTCGGAGCTTCCCCCTTACCGCCTCCTGAGACACCTCAAGATCTTTGCATCCTCAAAAATTTCCCGAATGAATTTAGAATTCCGCTAATTATACCTTTCCCTCTGCAGACGTAACTCGATCTCACAATAAATGATTTGTCCAATAATTTGTCCTTCAAAGCGCCTCCCACTCTATATATGTTAATACATCATTTTTTTTTCTTTTTTCTTCTGTTGATAGCACCACTGAATTCCAGCTCTCGTAATTGCTTCTGTAGGGCGATCCGTTTCTAGGGCCGTTCCGGTATTCCTGGGACCTGTATGTGTTTTTTTTGGGGTGCAGCCCAACAACTACTTGATCCCAATTATTCGTTATTGTTTCTAGGAAGAGGCCCCCCACGGGAGTTCTACACCCCCGCTAACCCCCGGCGGAATGTTGAACCGTAAGTCGGGTCTTCTCATTTGGAGGGCCAAGCAGCGTGAAAACCGCATTCCGTCGGTGACGTCTCCCCCCCCCCTTCACGTGATCACTTACTTTAAACTCATTTTATTTTTAGTTATGGCAGCAGGTCTCGCTGGATTTATTCGTCGGTCACCCACAGCTTCAGAGAGTTCCCCTCGGGTATCCCCTTGTTTGGATTTGTTAGTAAGCAGGTGGTCCCTAGCACCGGTTTCGCCCGACAGAAGGGTTTTTGTTGAAATTTTGACCCTTCGCGAGTCGTACGGCTAATGAATTTTCCGCGTTCGTTCTCTTTTAAGTCGCGTCTCTGATACTTTCTTGATAAAGGGACTGATTTTGTCTGAATTGATGCCCCAGCGTTGTTCCGTCTTGGGGTGGACTTACCATTTACTCTTCCCTTCAAATTTTCATTGTCCGATTGGTTTTCTTTTCGATGGGGGCAGGCGTCCCCTTAAGGGGGCCATCCGTCCTGGTCGAATTTTTGTGAAATCCTTTCACTCTTAATACTTTCAGTTCATGGGAAAACGTTGTGTAGCCATCCCTTTTTTCTTTTCCTGGAAAGGACCACACTTTTCCCACTTCCTTGGTCCCTTTACCCCACTGTCCCTTACCTTTCCGACTATGGCCTTTCCGTGTTTTCCTCCCTAGGGGATGCTTTCCTGTCGGCGCCCCTTGATGTCCTCGCGTTTCGCAATGACTCTCTTTCCCGCTCCAGAGGTTCTCGGCTCCACTCTGTCGTATTGGAAACAGCACTTACCTCCTCCCTTTTCCTTTGAGCTTTTTGCTTTTTTTTTTGGTTCTCCTGCATTGCTTCCACCTAGTTTCGTTCTGATGGTGACGCGACAATCCTTTTGGCACTTGAACCGGGCCACGCGTTTCCGGTCCCCCTGTGCCCACCATCGCTCTCGTTCCCTTCTTCCTTTCCTTGGAACGAGGGTAACGTGAATCCTTTGCGTTGGGGAGACCGTCTGCCCTTCAACAACCCTCAACAAGGCGAGCCCCTTCCGCCGAATAATGAGTTTAAGGCGTTGATCAAACTTTTTCTCTTCACCTCCTTTAGTTATAAGTCCGGCCTCTCACGAACATTTTTGTTTTGGGCACTTACTCCTCCCGCTCTTCGGAGGGGTCGCCCCTGACTTTACCCCAACCGTACCAAGCGCCGGCGCTGAGCTGTTACCAGTACAAATTGTTCGGCTCTTCAATTTGCCCCGTAAAATACGGTCCCTGAAAATATTTTTTTATACCTTTTCTTCGTTGGCACTCCCAAAGGCTCGTCCCCTGCTTTTCTTTGCATCTTTATTGGCCTGCGTCCGTTCTCCCTGCGCTGTTCGGTCCATCAAGGTACCTCAAACTTGGTAGTAACAGCGAATTCAGCAAGGTCAAGATCACTGACCTTTCCCTTTGACCTAACCAAAAAAAGATGAGGCCTTTGACTGTCAGTTTATTAGCACTTCACCTTCACGGGAAGGACTTTTGGTTGGTTTTTTTCCTCCCTTTTCTATTTCCCTTTGTTGAGAGTCTTCTCAGAGACAAAAATTGTGCTCCTCCTCTTCCCTCTCCCAGGTTAGTTGCGAAACCTTCAACGCTGCCCCTCTTCCTGCTTTTTTTTTCAGTTAGAAGGACCCCGGGTCGTTTAGATCGATCTATTGATTGGAGAGGAGGTCTCCCCTTCAGTTGTTCTTTACAGAGTGCAATTCTTTTCTAACGGCCCTCACGTAGCCACTACTACTCGAGCTCGATCTTTGCTGGTGGAATACAATCGACCCCATACTTTCCCACCTCGAATATTTTGCAAGAATTTTTTCTTCGTTCCCTTTTCCCATTGGACTTCGACTGAACCCCCTGGTGCTCGATGCTGTCTGAAGCTAACCTTCTCTGTTGTTACAGTGTTTTAAAACCCCTTTCGCGAACCGCCGCCCCTCCCTGCTTATGATAATGCTCCTATGTCTAGGGAATCTTGAAGTCTTTCTTTTGGTTAACCTATCAATCATAATTCCGTTGCTCCCCCTCCGATGAGAATCTCTCGGAGGTGATCCTCGAAGTTTTTTACTCTGAGTAAAGATGTTTGTCGAATTCCACCCTTTCAGTGATTCTACCTCCGGCTAAGTGTCTAGAGGGAACAGGTCTTCCCTGGTACATCTTAGTGTTTTTCCCCCATTCTTAAAAGGAAAAGGTACCCTGCGAAGGTTTTTGCTTACTTTCCCTTATCCTAGACTGACCCCTCGAAAGAAAAATTTATTTGGTCAGGTGAGTTTCGGATGATCAGAACCGCCCTTCAAGACGCATGTTCTCCCCTCTAATTTTTCTTTTGGTGTGGGCAACTTTTTGGGGACCTTTTTTACCCGTTTGACGTTTCCCCTTCTAAGCGCATTCACGAGCTGCCGTCTAATCCGCGTGTCTCGTTCAGATTGACCCGTAAAGCTCCCCCACTTCTCTGGTTGACGAACTCCCAAAGTCCGCACATCTCTCTCAAGTCTTAGGAAGTGCTTCCCGGACCAGACGCGTGAAGAGTACGTGGTCCTGTCCCCACTGAGATGGGTGACCCTTCTCCTTTCTGTAGCGACCCTTTTCCCATATGGCCTGTCCTTTACAATTGAATGTTCCCCAAAAACACTTCTGGGGCAAGCCTATGATTTCACATTTTTCCGGTTTCGAGTTCCAACCAATCTTTACCCCCAGATCGCCCCCCCACTTCCCCTGACCCCCCTTTCTGACCCGTGAGTCATCGCACCGACACGTCCACTCTGTCGCACAATTCTGTCCCTTCCTTTTACTCAATCCCCTAGCGACGCCACCTTCGCGATGCTCACCGCGGCGTCCCCCAGGAATTTGAACCTGATCAGCAGAATCTTGGTCACACCACAAAAGGCGCCCATTGTCCAGACCGCGCCGCGCCCGTCACAAAGCCCCCCTCCGCCTAACCTGATGTTCCGACGTGATATGAACTTAGCCCCGCCTCTCCATCCAGCGATGCCTAGGCTTGTTTTTTTCAATGTTTTTGACCTTGCTACATGGGTATTTTGTCCTTAAATGGCTGAAGGGATGCTGTTTCCCCCTAATGCTCTGCGCTCTGCCCATGAAGTCCGTAAATTCAACGTACTGAAGACTCCAAGCCCCCTTTTCCCGAATTTATCCCCCCATTCGAATTGGACAGATCCTGAACAGTTCACGGCCTGAGCGAGAAACGCCCCCCTCTCCCCTATGCAAGAGCGAAGGCAAATTGAACTCCTCCTCGCCAAATATATTTCACTCCATCTTTTTTATTAGAGATGATTGGGCATGACGCGAGTTCCCCACTTTCCGTTCCGGGGCTGGGGTTAAGCACTGCCTTATGGGCGACTCTTATACCGGTACCACATGTCTCCGTGGAGATCACAATTCGAATGATTCCTGGGAACAGGTGTGTCTTTTCGGAGGCCATTTACTTTTATTCAGTCACGTGTTCCCTGGTGAAAAGAGAAAGAGGAGTAGTCGTTGTCCCTCCTGTCTCCCCATTTTTAAGCCGCCCCATTCCAGTGGATCCCCGGAAACTGGGGTTCCTCATAGGTCTTTCTCTTGCTTTGTTCTTGTTTGGAGCCAAGTTAAGAGAACTTGCGACCATCTTAGAATGGGCAGATTTTTTCTTTTCCCCGGTACGCTTCGCGGTGATCTCTGTGTTTTTACTGATAGTGACGCCTGTTAGGCGTAAGAACTTTTCCCCGATCCTTCTTCTCTAGACTTTCGGCCTTTCTATTTTTGTTGCATATAGTCGGTTTGTCTTCGCTCTGGTTCTGGCCCCGTAGTTCCTTCTTCGTAGTTTTTCCAGGGGCAGCTTTTCCGACGGACAATTTACTCTAAACGTACAACGTGTTTTCATTGTCGAGGTTAGATTGGTTTTGAGATGGTGGCAAGTCTCCACCTTAATGGGGGAATTCTTCTCGATGCCGGCATCGACTGGGCGAATTCAATTCCCTCCTTCAGTTTTCATTGACAACGTGTTGAAGCCGCCGTTCATGTGAGACCTATTCCCTGTAACAACCCTTTACTCCCTCCTCTGTTTGCGTGACTTTTAAGCATCCACTGCCGTGAGATTCTTTAGTTGCGGTTCCCCCCCGTTTTCGGGATATCCGACTGCTTTCTAGGGGAGTTTCAAGACATCTTCCCCCCGCCTCAGGCGGCATGGACTAGTCTTCCGATACACCGCATCCCCCTGCTCTTAGTTTAACCGCGACTGTCCTGATTCAGCGCCCTTGCGATTAGGCTTGTCTTCATTTTCCTGGTTTAGCTTCCGGCCCCCCCCCATAAGGAGAGTTCGTTTTATCGAGGTCTTCTCATCCATCGCTGTTGTCCCCAGGTGACGGGCAGCCGTTTCCCGGGTAAGTGCTTCATAATTTGCCCCACAATTCCCCCAAACTCGACCGTTTCGGGAAGTTGCGGCCGTTAGGCATTTTCCCTTTTTTCGCCGTCTTTTTTTCACTCTTAGGGGGTAGTCGACTCACGCCCAGCGCCCCCCCAAGTCTCCGTTTCTTGTTTGCTTTCCCTTTGGACTTTTTTGATAACCGTTGTCTTTTTTTCCCCTCCTTCCTGTCCGCTTCTCCCTTACTCATTCACGAACAGCGCCCATCTTTCTTTAAGAGTCTTCTTATTGGGGGTCATGCGACGTTTTCAAACACGTAAACCATCTCCCTTCCTCTTTTTGAGAGTCTCCTCTGCCTAAATTGTTTTGCCCCGTCCCTTCCGGTGAACTAAATGGGGCCTTCAACTTGGGTTTTTCCCCTTCCTTGATTTCCTGGCAAAACAAGGTTCGTCCCTCTTTCGAGAGCTAGGCTAGGATTTCCTCCTGGATCCGTGAGAATGCGCTTCCCGTACCTCAGGTCCCTCTCACCTGGAGGTAAAACCCGCGAAAGCTTTCATTTTTCTCCCCCCCGACGGGGCAATCTACAAAAATCTATAGTTCCTTCTTTGGACCTGGCCTCTGAGTCCCTTCCCACGTCCCATTACTGGTTTATAACTTCGGGTTATTCCGGCGGGTTGTGGTTAAGAGGAGTGTATCCCTTTTTTTTAGAGAGATCTTTGCAATCCAAACCTTTTTTTAACCGAATGGTTGCCTCGGGAAATGTGTTTTTAACGGGTCACCTAAGTACCCCATCTTCTTTTTTTTTTTGTAAGTCTAATTCCCCTTTTCTTTCATCCTGAGAGTGAATGCGGCGTTCCTTTGAGAGGTTTTATTCACCTACCGTCAGCGCCATCTCAGGAATCCTTTCCTTCCCCCTTTACCGTCTCGATCTCCTCCTCACGCCCGCCCTTCTTGCAATCGTTAAAATAGCTTAACCACCTCTCCTCCTGTTCCTTACAGAATGTATAGATTACGGTGACATTTTGACCGCCGTGAATCACCCCTGGTGACTCATCAGTTTCAGTCCATCTCCCTGCCCTGGGTGTGGTTTGGTTGTGGTGGGGGGGGGGGTGGTTTGCGTTGGTGGGTGGGTGTGGGGATTTTTTGGTAGTGGGTTGTCAAAGTAGAGAAACTCCTGCCTCCTCTGGAGCTATTTTGAGCTTTCCTTTGATAGGCAGAAGACGGCCCCCTGCTTTTTTTCCTCTCAGCTGAACGGGTTGATCAAACCGCATGTCCTTTCCTTGCTAGAGGATGTTGATTCCTCGAGCTTTTCCTTTCAGCTTGTTCACTTCGGCGCTCCTTGAAGCCCCCCCTTGATGATGACTCCTTCACTTTAACGGTCCCTCCTCCTGCATTAAGATCCCGGCCCCCCTCGTATGTCCTCTTCACGATCGAGTTTTTTTCACCTCTCGAACGGACAAGTTCCGCCTCGCGTGATTTAGTATTCCGAAGATGATTCGATAGATTGAGTCAACTGACCTCTAACCTGATTTTTTCCGAGGACAGTCGGCTGGAACTAACTCCCTCCACGACTTTTATTAATTTCTGAGATGGTGTTCCCAAGAGTTGACCACTTTTATGTGTCTTATAGTAGATCCTCCTATATGGATTTGGTCTCTGTATCATTTCGCCCGTCCTCTTAAAAATCTGGCGACGCTTAGTTAGAGAAAACCCTACCCAGTCCCCGCATTTCTATCTCAATTTCGTGGCATTTTATGCTTAAACCGTCACCCCCAAAGTGCTGTCCGTCAAACCGTGTTTGGTCGGGACCAATTGAATAGAGTCCCCCTATCTGCTTACGTGGGTTCCCTTCATTATGAAAGAATGAATTTTTTTCATGTTCCTACCCCCCCAAACGTCGAGGCCTTACTTCGTGATCCCAGTAAGGTTTGTTCCCCTTTTTTCAACCCAGATAGAATCCAATCTACAATTTCCCCCCCCGTTGAAGTTAGTCTTTCCCTCTTCCCACGCTCCAAAACGCGCCGTAGGTCCCGCCGATCGGTCACTTCGGTTTCTTTCCGTCAGAGGCTCCACTGTCTTTATTTCAAAAACGCGTGACCGAGCCGAAGAAGGACCTCAGGTACCATCAGGCCCCCCCCCTCACATGTCCAGTAAGAGTCCAACTGCGATTCTCAGCGTAACGGCCCCCCCCTCCCCCAAATCGCAGGCATCGCACCGCTTGTCTCGTGCTTGCTGTGGCGTCCCCTCCTCCTGCATCCAGCAGCCTTCAACGCCTGCAAGTCATGTGCCGGAATGATAAATGTTCTTTTCGGTTAACTCGAAGCGGCTGCTTCCCGTTACGACGCCCTGATTTGAACCCCCTCCTTCCCTTTGACTGAAACTTCCCTCCCTCCTTTTCGAAGAAGTCCTAATTTTCTAAATTTAGAATTGGACGCCCCCACTGATACAGTCCCAAGGCTTCTCTCTAAAGTATCCTCCCTAGCCGTTCTGTACCAATGTTACGGAATTACATTCATTTTTCCTCCTCTCCTCCCACCTTTTTTCTCTCTATTTTATAAGTTTGTTTTGTTGAGGGAGATTTGGGGCGCATTGAGAGCACCCCCATGAATTGTACAGGCTGGACATTTAGAAATTATGGACATTATCGCCTTTTTTTGAATTACTTGGAACTGTATCCCGGAAGGAGCCCAATTCGCCCTTTCAATTAGGGGTTTTTCGTCGGCCCAGGCGTTTTTTTTTTTTTTTATCAAGTACCGGACGGAGTGGTGCCCAAGTCCCTCAGGGGTCTTCTTTTGCACCCCCCTCCCTCGTCTCCCTTAAGTCCCAATACGTTTCTTCCATTCCGGCAAAATTAACAATAGGGACGTCCTGCTTAGATTTTTTCTCTGCGGCAAAAATTTTCGTTTCACTTTGTTCCATCGTGTCGAATGACCTGCGTTGATTCTCGGATTTTAAGGTAACGGAGAGTCATTTCGCTCTGATTTTCCCGTGGGTTTCAACATGGGAAACATTTGATCCCGGCTTGCCCGTCTTCGCCGGATTTCA
>Ga0179593_1671627_pt1 | contig 11808 bp, 16 predicted proteins | sample CZODoug2_1_08_16_FD_185931 | JGI IMG/M metagenome (GOLD analysis project Ga0179593, IMG submission 185931) | Vadose zone soil fungal communities from Angelo Coast Range Reserve, California, USA - CZODoug2_1_08_16fungal (PacBio error correction) | ecosystem: Environmental > Terrestrial > Soil >... | reverse complement strand
TTCCCGCCGACGCTTGTAAACACACCCGCTTTCCATTACTCCTTCCCCATAGTTCGGCACTTTGGATACCTTTCCTGCGCGCGAAAGTTGCTCTTTTTTTTCGCGCGCCCGACTATTACCTGTTCCGCTGTTCCCTTTTCCCCCCCTGTCTGCCGGCCCAAAATATCAGCCTGCAGCAGAATTCCCACATTCCTAGGAAAGAGTTCCTTCCCTGCCCCAGCCCAAAGCCTTCTCCTGCCCCCCCCTTTCAGCTTTTTTTCAGGATCCAGACACTAGAAGCACCCTTACCTTTCTCCAAACCCTTTGTTATGCAAAGCCCCCCCAAGCTCGTGCCGCACTCTAGGGCCACCTTAAAACAAGTACAACCTTCGATCCCTCAGCAACGCCTCCCACGCTGACGAGTTTCCTCCCCCCATCCTCCCCCCTCCTCCTCCTTTTTTTTCTCGAAGTCTGGGGAAGAGTACGCCCTTTTACCCTTTTGAGTCGTATCGTCTTTTTTCCTTTCCATGCCTCGGCCTCTGGTGAAAATGTCCCTTTGCAGTGGGTTTCCCCCGCACTCTCGCAGCTTTTGAAATTTACCCGTTGCGCCCCTTTCTTCCCCTTTTTCAATTAACCCTCCCTTCCTTCCTTGCTTCCGATATGTAGGTGGAAGGAAAAGAACGACAACTCTTTTTTTCTTTTCACTTTCCGATTCTCCCCAGTATCCTTCATTCGGAATCTCCGCACAAGTATAGATAATCTTTCCACGGCGCCGCATCATCCCTTTTTTTTTCCCCTCGGGTATGCCGAGCCTCCCTGCCTCCCACTCCTTCGGTTTCCTGCAAGGAAAGCTATTCTCCGTTTCCCCTTAGAGCGGCTGGATCAAAGTGGCCCCCAAAATGCTCACAGTCTTTTTTTTTCTGCTGCCTCTTTTCCCCACCGTTTTTTCCAGAGGAGGGCTTGCCTCGGACCAGGACCACGCTTCTTTTTCCTTTTCAAGCCGTTTTTATTCAACCTTTTTCTGTACACCCAGTCGTGGTCCTCGGCACTGCGGATTCTCTCCACTAAGCTCAAGTACACTCTTTTCTTTTCAAAATATCTCATCCCCCACTCGTTTATACTTTTCCTCGATAACTGGACACTTACCCCCACACGATCATATTCCTCTCTCTCAGACGCTTTCAATTTTCGGACCGTGCATTGAACGCCTTTTCCCCGGCTTTTTGAATGGAGGGATAGATCCCTCTCCCCTCCTTCCATGAATGCTCCCTTTTTCGCGGCACCTTTTTTTGTTTTACCCCTTCCAATTGATTCTTCCCTTCCCATCGCGTCCGCCATTCTTCGTCCTGGCTACGGACGGCGGCCGCCTCCTTGCGAACCCCCACATCCTTAATTGTAACCTTCGTCCTTTTTTTGTTATCAAGCCCTATAAGAATTCCCCCGGAATATGACCTCCAACTCGGATCTTAAGGAAAGGAGACTCCTCTCCCTCCACATGTTCAGTGGTTTTTTCCTGATGATGTTTGGGGATTTTACTTGTCTTTCCTCCTTCCGCTAATCCCCCTTTTTCCGAACCCCTTTCGGGTCCCCTCTTCCCTTCGCAGGCAACCTATGTATTAACAATTATTCTCACGATCTCCCCCCCTCGGTCTCATTTTCCAGGCCCGTTCCTTCTTCTTTGCAACCCGTCCCTTCTCGAAGAGCGCCCTCGGACTACCCAGCCTGAAGGATTGGTTCTCCCTATCCCTTGGCGTGAGGGTGTGTATCCCCTCCTTTTTCCCCGGAACAATCCGTTTTTCTCCTCCGGGTTGGTGTTGGTGCTCTCTTTTGTATGTGCCGTAGTCCTTTCTTCTTTTTCCCAACAAACGCAACGCCGCCGTTCTTGGTAGCAACAAGCCCTTTTGGAGCAGTTTCAACTTTATTCGCGCGAAGGGATTGCTTTTTTTCCCCTGAACGTCGGTGATCCCATTTCTCGCGTGTTGTCCCTCAACGAGTTTTTTTTTTTTGAATACATAGGTGCCTGTTTTCCCTGCGGAAACCTGAAGGGGTTCGTTGCCAGTCACCATTTTTTTTTTATCTGATTTTTTTTTTTGTGTTACCCAAAGTCATCAGGCCCATCTGCCACCTTTTCGTCCATCCCCCTTTTTATAGAGCCGCTGCCTTTTTTTGGGAATTACTTTCGAGTACCAGGCATCTTGATACCAACCTCGAAGCCGATCGTCCCGGCCTTTTTTCCCCCCTTTCCTAAGCGGTTTTCCTTTGGCGTTTCCTCTCGAGTCTTTAGAATTCCTTCTCCTGCGTTTCCAGGCTTAATTGTGCACCTACATTGGGACTTAGCTCTGTTTTGCACCCACTATATTGATGTGTCTTCTTTTTCCGTGCGCTCGGTCCCTCTTCCTCCCACGCATGGCCCCCATGCGGCGGCCGATCTGAACGCATTGACCTCTTTCCGAGTAGCGGGCTCTTATCTCAGGGTAGCTGGTGATGTATTTTTTCCTTGCCTTTCTTTCTTTCCGGCATCTTCTTGTGCTCTATGAATCGAGTTGCCGTGATTTTGACGTGTTGAAAACCCCTTTCCATTTTGGCCGGATATTTAGCGACGGTCTCTTCTTTGGTCCTCGGTCCGAGTGGTTCGAAACCTTTTCTCCTCCCTCTGCAGGGCCATTTTTCACCCCCCCCAATACGACGGTGAGAAATTGTTGTGATTTCTCACTTTCTCACTCTCAGGGCCGCCTCCCCCTTATTAATAGGAGCGTTGTAATCTCCTTGTCGAATTGAAAGGTCGGGGCGCCTCTTTTCCTCGATGGGTAGAAAACCAATTCCATCGGTTTCTCCGCCGTTTCTTTCTCTAGACGGCCCTCCCCCGATGAGACCTTAACTGCCTCGTTTTCACGCCGTTGCCATGAGACGAGATTTTCCTTTGCGTTATGCTGAATCGACTCCTCTCCCCACTGAATACTTTGCACTGCCTGTTCTGCGTCCCGGTCTCCCCCTCTTTTTTCATCAAGCTTTTTCTCCAAAGCCAAATGCTCATGATGGGAAAGGTTAACTCGCATTTCGGCCGCGCTTCATGTCTGTTCGGAGTACTCGTCCCAGCGAAGCTCCCTCCTGAAAGGGCTTTTTCCCCTCCTTTCCTTAATGGAGACTCCCTTAACAGGTGGATGGAGATTTCTGCGCGTTGCTGAGGTTTTTTTTCGGTTACAGCCCCTGATATCGTCCCCCTACGAGCTTTTCCCGCCGCCTTCAATTTTTGAAGAAGTTGGACCCTTTTTTTTTCTTTTGAGTGAGGATTTTTCTCCCCCCCCTCTTTTGACACCGTTTTCGTCGATTCGGGGCCCTTCCTCCCCTCTTTTTATTTGGAAAGTCGGATGAAGGGAGTCTTTCCTCCTTTTGGTCAACCCGGTCCCTTTTTTCTCGATCCCTATCCCACAGGACAGAGTCTTTTTTTTAGCGAACACCTCTTCATTCGAGCGCACCACTTGCTATCCCAGGACGCTTCACTTTGGACCATTGACTGTGGAGTCGGGTGGGCCCACTTCCCCCCTTTGTGCTGAGACTTCCCCCCCCGTTTTTTTTTTTGTTCGTCCTCGGAATAAAGCGGAAGTCCTTTTTCATTGTCACCCACCCCCCTGAGTTCCAACGTCCGTAATCTTTCCTTCCCAGTGACTTTCCCTCCTCCATTTCTCTTTTTAGAGAGAACGAGCCTACTTTTCTTTGTTCTGAATTCCTTTCTCCGTTCTTTGCCTTATGTTCCCATACTTCCTGGCATTCCCCAAAGAATATTACCTTGTTTTTTCGATTGTCTTCCCAATCCCTTCCAAACTGGTTTTATTTCCTTTTTTCAACCTCGTCCCCAACGTCTCCCCCCACCAAGGCGGAATGTAATTTTTTCTTTCCCAGTAGTGTCTTTTTTTCTAATTCCGTAGATCCCGCCAGAATCTCCCCTTTTTTCCGTCGCCAAGGGAATTCACTCCCTTTTTACAATTCTTTCGAATTTCGTCTCGGCGCTGGACGCTCTTCTTCTTATAGTCCGACAGGCTTTCCGTCCATTCCTCTTTTTTTTTTCCCTTCAGGCAAGCCCGCTTTAGCGAGCAGATTTTGCACCCTCCCGTTACGCAGTATGAACTCTTCATCCGAAAATTTTTATGTCTTCCTTCCCGAAGCCCCCCCCTCGAGCTTTCTTTTTCCGTTCGGATGCACGCGTTTTCTCCTCCCTTTTTTCGTTTCAGTATCTCTCGGCGACGCATCCCTTCGGTGGTCCTACCATCTGATTTCTCTTGCGCCCAGTTGCGCATGGTTTGCCACCCTTTTCTCCCCTTCCCCATTTAGCGGACTTTTTTTTTTTGCTTCGAAAGTGGATCAATCCCCATGCTCCCCGGCCCCTTTCTTGCTGTCCCCTTCTTCCGTCTTCGGGCTTCTTCTTGCTGCGTACGATCCCCTCTCTAACTATCGCCAAAACTGTTCTGTCCGGTTTCCCCCAGCCCCGCGGACACTTCTTTTTTCTTCGAGCTTTTTCCTCCGCTCCAAACCCCCCCCACACACTTCCCTTTCGTCAACAGGTCCTTTCACAGTAAACCTTTTTTCTCTCCGCTCTCTCCTCGCGTGCCTTGACTCTTAATGTTTTTCCCCTGGTGGTGGATGGTTGATAGCTTTTTTGCACGGGGCTCCTTTCTTCTTCCTCCTGCTTGAGTTTTTTCCCCTAGTTTTTCCTTTCCCTGATTCCCCCCCCCCCTTTCCCCCCTTTCGCGTCCGCCCCATTTCTTTCCCGGCCTGATAACTTCGCGGCCGAGGCACGACCTTTCCCCCTCGGCTACTATGTCCACCTTGGCCTTTTCTTTTTTTTTCCCCCCCTTAAGTAAAATTACGCCCCCAATATGAATTTGAAACCGCGTATCAGCAAGGAGATGAAGTAGTCCCGCTTTTTGGCATGATTTCCTTTCTTTTCCTTTTTCCTCATCCCCTCTCTCCCCACCTTTAAGGGCAAAGTAACCACATAAGCTTTTTTTCCCTCAGGCAACGATGTCTCCCTCTTTATTTTCTAACGATTTTTCCGAGTCGCATTCTAACCGTGGGCACCTTCCCTTCGGATGGCCCCCCGGACAACTCCTCCCTTACCTCTTTCCCCGAAGGCAGAAAAACGCCCAGGCTTGGTTTACCGGTGCTTTTCTGTTTTATTCAAAAGACAGTTCTTTCTCATTCTTCTCGCACCATCTACCCTCCCCGTTATAGACTGTTTTTCCTCCTCTGCTTTTTTGCCTCCTCCCCGAAGTTCCTTTTCTTTCCCCCTAAGGGAGTGTTTTTTTTTTGGCGCTCTCGAGATGTCAGGATTTCTGGGGGTTTCCATCCGACCTTGGCCCGTGACTCGTCGTTTGTCACTTTGTTTTTTTCGTTAGAACCTTTTCTCCTGCGGGAAATCCTTTCTTTTTTCTGAATGGGTCGGTTGAAAGCCCTTCCTTTTCTTATCTGATTCGTTTTTCCCCTTTTCCCAAGTATCCGGCAACCTCCCCGCCTTTTTTGGTACCCCCCCCCCCCCCCGAGATCCCCCGCTGTTCCCCCCATCTTTGCCGCGGAATTTACGTCTCTCTTTTTTTTCGCCCAGGCATTTCTTCCACTGAAGGACTCTGTGCTTCTGCTTGCGCCCTTTCCGTGTTGCCTCTTTCCTTTTTCTTTTTGCACCCGGTGTCAGCCTTCTTATTGGGAGGGCGTACTTTCCCCTCAAATTGGTTTCAAAATTGCTCCTTCTTCCGCTCAGGCAATTCTTCTCCACAACCCCCCCCCTTACAAGAAGGAAAGCTTTTCGGCGTCCGAGGACTATTTTCGTGATTTTCTTGTGATTTACTTTTTTCCTCCGCCTCCTTTTTTTGGAAAGTGCCCTTCCCATTTTTCGGAAGACGTAGACTTTTCCTTTACTTGAGCTTTCCCTAGTTGAAGCGCCTTACAAACGTTCCATCCCCAGATCTACTGGTAGTCCCTCTTCCTATCGCATCCTCCTTTCTTTTCGAGAAGAACTCCCTAGTAGAAAATTTTTTTTTGGGAAGGTTTTCCAACAAAATCCTGGTTTTCTTTTGTTGTGTCTTCCCCCAGAACTCCCCCGAAGTTTCGCCCCTTCCTGGATAATAGGCGGGAATTGGACGACCCCCAATTGCGCGTTGGCAGTATGTTTTTTTTCCGATGACTTTTTGAGCACGGTCCGTACCCCGGTTTCTCTCGCAGTTCCTTTTCTTTTCCGCTCTTCCTGAACGATGGAGGTAGTCCCGCTTAGAACGTTGGGAGTCCGCGCCGATGCTTTAATTTTTCTTTTCTGTCTCTTTCCAGATCGGAAAGCAAAGCCTCCCTGACCTACTTTTTGCCCCTGCATGTTCCCTCCTTTCCCCTGGTACCTCGCTCTTTTTCTTCTATCCCCCCTCCCCCCTATGTCCCCGGTATAGACAGGTCGGACTAGTCTTTTTCGCCTTTGCTCGCGAGAAGACTTTTCGTCCCAGATTCCCTTCTCCCGGGCAACAGTCTTTTCTGACGACCCTTTTTGCTTGGCGATTCTGTTGCTTTTTGAGGGATCGACGGTTACTTTTTCTTTTTTAATTCGCCTCTGATAGCGGACATTTCTTAGATTACATCAGTTTAACCTTTTCGGATTCTTCCCCCCCAATATGCTTTTCATTTGGATGGGCATTTTCCCGCCAACCTCTTTATTCGGCTTTTCCCTTCTGCTTTCGGGCGCTGATCTTTGCCTCCCTATAGCGAGCAGCCTCCCGGGTTTCCCTTTGGGCTACCCAGATTCCCGAGCGAACTTCAATTCCCTGACAATGTTTCCTTTTCTCTTTCCTAAATGTCAACTGCCTTTTTGGCCTGATCCCCACCCCCCCCCCCTCCTCAGTTGTGTGTGATCTTTCCTCCTTCCTCAAGACGTGTCCAGTGTTCCACCTTAGTTCATTCCAACCCCTCTCAAAACCCCTTTTGGATATCAAGTGAAGTGCTTGAAAGATTTCTGGGTCGATTCCTGTCTTTTTTTTGTTCTTGACCTTTTCCTTTTTACACAAACCCATGCCTCCATACTTCTCAAGAGGTGGCCTACTGACCACCTGCCAAGCTCCTTCTCCGCTCCCCCATTGGTTTCACTTCCCCTTCCAGGTTCCCAGTTCTCCACCAAACTTGAAGGAGGTTGCAGCTTCAATATACCACAAGCTCGTGCTTTTGCTAATCCTCTCCTCCAAGTCCCCCCTCTTCCCTCACCGTCCCTCTCTTTCTGCCAGGGACCCAACGAACTTTCAAATTCCTTCTTCTTCTTCCAGCTCGGATTTTTTCCGTCGACGCTTCGAGCATAGTCATGACCTTCGACTTTTACCTTTCCCCCATGAGTCTCCATTTCTTTTTCCTGCCCGCAAGTCTTTTTTTCTCTCTTTCAGCTTTGAATTCGATCTGCCGCGTCGGTCATTGTTTTCCCCTGCCTTGGCGTCTCCGTCAGGCCCCCTGAGACCCTCCCCGCCCCCCCCTCCAATCGACTTTCTTTGACCTCTTTAGAGAGAGTGCTCATTTCCGCCTACCACGCCTTTTTTCCCTATTCTTTTCCTTCCCCTTTCCTTTGGGGCTAACCTTTCCTTCCTTCCGAGCCTTCTCCCCCTCTTCTGCGAGCGGAAGGTTTGAAAAAAAGCGAAGATTGTTGTCGCAAGGCCGTTTTGTCAATTAGCGTTTTTTTTTTTGGAGCTTTTCATACAGTTCCCCAGTACGTTCGTGGTCTTTCTGAACGCGGCGGATCACATTTTGTTTCGGAACTTTTCTAGGACCCTCATCGAGCGTCCTTTAACTTATCTCCCATTTGGTGGAAACAATTCGTCCCCCGTAGAGGAAATTCGGCTCTCTCCCTCAGATCAAAGTCCCCTCCTCGAGCGGTTATATCTCCCCACCTATATTTCTTTTTCGTCACCTGGAAGTAACTCTCCCGGAGCGCCGCTCCTCCCTTGTTTCATTCCTCTCTCATGTTTTACGTTATTTTGGTTTGTGTATCTCCCGTTCTCCCCTGACTCTCTTCAAGATGAGAGAAATACACGCTTTTCCTTTTTTTACATCGCGACTTTGCACTCCCATCTCTTCGCCATTGATGGCTATTCCCCTTCCTCCGCACTTCCTAACCCTTTTTGCGTAAGTCAATGAAGATGGTCACCTTCCTGGTCTTTTCCTTATGTAGCGGTGTGGTATACTATTGGTTCCCCTTTACCCCGCGGTCTCTATACTCCCTTCTCTTACTTCCCCCAATCCCCTTTCCCCGTTTTATGTGCATGATGATGTTTTTTTCCTCCCTTCCCGAATCTCTGAACACTATCCTCCCCCCATTCAGGTTTTTCCCTTCCCTGCTTCACCCCTTCCCATATTCTTCTGAGGGCTTCTAAAGATTGAACCTTTTCCCATTTTCCCCACGACGCCCACTTTCTTCGAGTTGAACTTTCCTTCTCTTCAGCCCTCTTCCCCTTTCTGAAGGCTTGGTTTCCCGGGGAGAACGGCGGCACGGGGAGTCTTCTTTCCTCCCTCAGAATAAGGACCCTTCACCCCCTCTCTCCCTCTCCCCGTTTGTTTTTCTCGAGCTTTTTCTCTATTTCATCCTCGTCCCCCTAACGAAGAAGCTCCAAGTTTTCTTTTTTTTTTCTATATGCCTGCTTCAGGTCCCGCTTGTTGGACCGTTTTTCCCCGGCTTGTTTTTTTTCAACTTTCCCACCGGGTGAGATAGTTCACCCTCTTTAATACATATTCAGCAGTTTTTTTTTTTGTGTGGACCCTTTCCACTCTTTCTTCCGAACAGTAGGGCCCCCCTTCTTCTCGGCAAATTCCCCCATTTGAGGTTACAGAACTTAAATCTCCTCTCTCCTCCCTTCCAGTTCCCTTTCTATATAGCCCTTCCCCTCACCCTGTCCGATCGCCCTTTAACCAGTGACTCCTTTTTTTCGGCCCTGTGCTTCCTCTGAGTACGGGAGCAAGGCACGGTGTCACTCATGTGCTTCATCGATATTGGGTTCCTTTCCCCACTAACTTCCCTGTTAAAATTTGATGTGTATCTCTTCCCCCTCGTTTCTCTTTCCAGTCTTACAATACAAAACACCACCTTTCCCAGCAGTACAAGCTCTTCTGCGCAACCTCCAAATATTCGGATTTTTTGATATTTCTCCTTTCCAGGTAGATGGTTGGTATCTGGATAAAAGAGGGTGGCTCTATCCTTTTTTTCTTCCGAGTCGACCTTCGTGCTCTATCTTTTTTCCTCCGATTTTTTTTTTTCCCACCAGTCAGACATCCTTTACCGGCTTTCTCCCCCTTGATGGATGGTACTTTCAGCCCCCCTCAGTATGAAGATTTGCTCCGGTGAGATTCCGCACCCCCCCCCCTGGGGTTGTTAGATTTCCCACTTTCGTCTTCCTCCATAAATTACCTCTTCTACTCTCTGCCCCCCCAAATCTGAGAGTGGCAGATCATTTCTCTTCACTCGGAAATGTCCTCAGTTACGATTGTCTCGGATTCTCTCCGAGGTCTATGCTTAACGATGAGTTTTCTTCCCCCCTCGCTTCCCTCGTGATTTTTCCTCGAGCAACTACGAAGTAATTCCCTCTCCCTTTTGTTCTAAATTTTCTCTGACAGCTCCCTTCCATTTTTCGCAATGTTTCGGTCTAATCAAAATCCCTTTTCTATCACTCTTGCTTTGAAGTGTCCACCTCCCATGCGCATGAATCCAGTTTTTTCGACCTTTTTTTTGATACCTTTTGCGGCGTTCCTCTTCCTTCTCGATGATGCTTACTCCCGAATTTGAAAGTCGTTGTACGTTTTTTCGACGACCTGGCTTTTTTTTCTGCTTTCATGACTTCCCCCAGTCATTACCCCCCTCTGCTTGACCTCTAGCTTGGTTATATGTTTTCCCTCCCCCTCCTCAAGTTTTCCCTTCTTCTTTCAAACCTTCTTTCCCATTTTTTAGTTTTTTTTTTGCAGTTCCCCCCCTATTTATACTTGCTGAAATTCTGCTGCCGGGCGCCCTTTTTTTTCCCACCGTGCAACCCCTGGAACTAGCCCCCTCTCCTTAACCTCCCCCCCCAATTTCTTGCGTTTCCTCTCCTCAAGAGAAACGTTCTCTCTCCCCTTCCCTTGACTATTCACGTTGCTCTTTTTCCGTCCCAGATTTTTCTGTTTGCCATGAAATGATCGTACCTCGTCCGCGAGAAAATTTCCCTCTTCGTTTTTTTTTTCTTTCGGCCTCCGACGTACATCTGCAAACCCCCCCCCCTCATCAATTACCGGCCCAAGTAAAATAGTTCCCAACCTTGACGGGCTTTCCTTGAATCCACTTTTTTGCTTGTGACTACCCCCCTCTGGGTATTTCTAGATGAGTTCCTTCCCTTCTCACAAACCTCAGCCCCGACCTTTTGGAGCTTGTCCCCCTCACCAGACAAATCCCTCCTTTTTCCGCTCCCCTGGCTGATCTCCCCCCGTCCCTTTTTTCCCCCACTACCCCCTCCTCCTTTCTTACACAAGTCTCTTTCCCCCTGCTTTCCTCAGAGGTCTTCCTTAATTCCCACCTAGCTCCCATAATTTTGGAGGTTTTTTTTTACCCCCTCTCCTGTACAAACTCCTTTCACTTTCCGAATTGTCTTATCAGCTCGGCTTTTTTTCAGCCGTTTCTCTCCTTCATGTTCCCAGCCTTTCCCTTCTCTTTTTTTCCTCTATTTCCTCCCTGTGTGCTTTGGATCCCACGCTTTCTTCCTGAGACTCTCCCTTACCGTTGCTCTTTATAATACCTCCCCCTTTCTGTCGATCTGGATTGAGGCCAGAAAGCCCCCCCCTTCGACACCCCTATTCCCTGCTTTCGCGCCACTTCCTCGGGTAGCTTCCATCTTTAAGAATACTCTATCTTCCCCCCTTCCAGGTTACCATCTTCATTCATGTGAGCAACCTACCCATCTGAAGAGAGACTGATGGACCTTTCCCCTCTCCTCTTGTTTTCGCCCCAAGGTCCTCTTTTTTTTTCTCGGCTTCTTTCGGCTTCCATTACCAGTATTTTGTGTGCGTTCCGTACACGCTCCCTTTTCTCCGTCTTGGGCTCCCCCTGCCCCGCCTCCCTCCGTCTTTCCCTTCCCCCCCCCCCCTCTCCCGGGGTTTTCAACAAGTCCTCCCCCCCCCTTCTCCCCCCCCTTCCGGATTCTCCCCTCTAACCCCTTTCCCGACTCGGCTCAATATCTCGTCCACCCACTAGTTATACGGGCGGCTCCCCTCCCTTCAGCCTGTTCAGAGCGCCTCCTTTCTTTCGATGTCACGGTACAATTTTCCCTTCCAGCCGAATTTTCTGCTTGACAGGTCTCAGCCTTCCCTCCCTTGCCTGACGTTGCCGGGCAATGCGCACCTCACTGAGATTGCCAGTTTTTTAACATTTTCAGTCTCCATTACTTCCCCTTTTTTTTTCCCGTCGTCCATTTGGTCCTTCCTCCCTCTTGCCCGCACCTTGTCGACCTAACCGGCTTAAGTCCCTTCATATTTTCCCCCTTCCGGGCGATCTCCCTGATGGCCCTTTTCTACTTTTGCATTTATCCTTTTTTCCCCCTTTCCGACCCTCTTCCCTGACAAAATGTTCAAGGGCATCGTGTTCCCGTTGGGGGGACTACTTTGTCCTATTTCCCTTCCCCTCATCAGGATAGACCCTCCCCCTCAGCCTTCCCCCTTCTTTTTTCTGGATTACTCCCGACGATTTTTTTTCTCTTCACACACGGTACAGGGTTCTCTTTAGGATGAAACCCCGGACTCCCCCCCCCCAGCTCGCCACCTCCCCCCTTTCTTTCTCGTCGTTGAAGCTTAATACTTCCCTTC
>Ga0179593_1258521_pt1 | contig 11808 bp, 10 predicted proteins | sample CZODoug2_1_08_16_FD_185931 | JGI IMG/M metagenome (GOLD analysis project Ga0179593, IMG submission 185931) | Vadose zone soil fungal communities from Angelo Coast Range Reserve, California, USA - CZODoug2_1_08_16fungal (PacBio error correction) | ecosystem: Environmental > Terrestrial > Soil >... | reverse complement strand
TCCATCACCCTGCACACAAAAAACGAAAATGCGCTGCATTATCGATCGGGCTGCTGGACTAATAAGGCCCATCCGTAGGATTTCTTTCTGCCTGTTCCCTTTGTTGCCACGTCGAGGCGCCGGTTCTCGACGTCCTCAACAATTCCGATTTGACTACCTTGAGCCGTTATTCGATGTTGCTTCAAGTGCTCGGTATTTCTTTCTTGTTTTTCCTTCAAGAAATAGCGGCACCTTTTCGGTTGCCCTAAGAACTGGCCGTGTTTTTGTCAACCTCGATTGAAGCACATTTGAGCAAGTGTCTCGGGCACCCCCCGCAATTTGGTACTCATCCACGCCTTTGTTGGATTTTAGTGTTTCTCCGTCCTCCTTGTCAGTCGCCTTTTCGCATTTCGGGCCGCGTCCACATAACCTGAAAAGTATTGATCCTCGGTCCCTCCCATCTGCTCTCCCGGGTTTCCCTTTCGGCACGAAGACGACGGACAAGTTCATCCTCATTTTCGTTTCGGCCGGCAGAACACGGTAAGTTTACCAAGACTTCCTTCGACCCGCGTTCTGCTCTTTTTTTGAGGAACCAGTCTTTTTCCCGGTTTTGCTTCTTTCCTGCGGTCTGCGGCGTTTACTTTTTTGCTATCTCGTCGCTTCCTCCCGTTATAGCCGCTCACCCGGCTTGACCTCTCTTTTTCCCAACTGTAATTCGATTACTGCACACTCCGACAGGACTCACCGATCACTTCTCGGGGGTATACCCGGATTCATACGGCTGCCATCCCCCTTCCCCTTTCCTTCCGGCCTTCGCTCCTCGAGAGTTATTCTATACTGACTCCGTGGAAATCCCAAGTAATGTATTCGTTGCCCTAAAAAATGGAACCAAGGCACTTTGACTGCTCGCGAGTTCTTTTTCTGTTGGACGACCATCCCTCCCGACTGCTTCTTCCTAGTGGTCGATCCCCGCATAGGCCTAACTCCCCTTCCCTTGGCGGTCTGGGGCTAGATTTCGGCGGAAGCCAGCCGCCGACTTTGTCCGCTACCTTTCCCGGCCTTCTAGGAGTATTCCACTTCGTTTTCGAGGAATACACCGTTCAACCTGATCGGTATCTATCGTACAGGTTTTGTCGCGCATCTCTAAAGCTTGTCGCCACGCCCTTTCTCGCCAGGAATTGTATTTCCTATCTATCTTTCCCCTTGGGGATGGTTGGGTATCGCCTATTGCTGTGAGTCCTACGATAGTTTCTCCTCTTTCTTCCGGTTTCCTAAGAAGTTCGATCGACTTGGAACTACCGCGGTCGTAATGTTACCGGCGCCTGTTTTCGTTCTTTCCTCCCAAATCTCCCTGTTGTTGCCTCCACGAGCCAGAACGACACGATCCTCTCTGCTCGTCTAAACACGAGTTTCGCGTTAACCGAAATGAGATGCATCAGTTGAGCAGAAGTCCTTCCTTGGTGTTTTTTTTTTTTTGCTGGAGGCCTCTTCCGTCTACTATTTGGTTACTGCGGCGGATTGCTTTTGATCACTCCATTTGCCTTCGATACTTTTTATCTCTTCCTCTTCCCTGCCGTTACTCTTTTCTGTTGTAGATTTTTAGATTCATCGCCCGCCCTGCATCATTAGACCCGAGATCTCCTCCATTTTCTCGTTCCTCTTGAGATCTTCCTTGGTTTGTTTTTATCATCTGAATGACACCTGATTTCGACCCTATGAATTTTAGACTGCTTTTTCACACGTCCTTCCTCCTACCCCAACCCGTTCTCTGCAGTCAAGTCGCCTCCCATTCCCGCCATACAATTTGATTCTGAGGTCCCAGTTTCCCTCCCCCTATAAGAGTCTCCGTCTCATCATTGTTGCTAAGAGGAGGGACTTCCTTTTTCACTCAGCTCCAGCCTCTTCCTATCTACTGAATAGGTGTTCCACTGAATAAATGCTGTAGTTGCTTTCTGAATTCTCAGCGCCGTGGCGTTTTCTTCATTTAATGACGTCTATCTGTCACTCCTTTCCGAACGCCCTCTTTTTGAGAGATTACGTTGATTTCTCCTCGGAACTCTTCAAACTTTCTCGTGCTCCTGCTTTTGGAGGGCGGATCTCCGTCTGAGTCTCTTCCGTACAGTCCCTTTCGAGCAGGAGTGACTCCGATGCTATTCCGTCTTCGCTCAAAACAAGCGCAAGGTTTTAAGTACCGCCCCCATGAGCCGCGTCTGCCCGTATTTTTTTCTCCTTCTTTTCTCACCTCGACCCTACGGATCTGCGCGCAGGCCTTATGCGGCCCGACGGCTTTTTTTCGTAGCAGGACGTGCCATTCTCTGCATCCTTTTCCTTTCTTTGGTTGATCATTTTGCTGTCTTTGGCCACGGCTCCGGCTTAGCCGCGGGCTTGGCCTGCCACCATTTTTGAGATAAACTCTTCCGTCCGGCCTCCTCCACGTTCACGCTGGTTTTTCTCGAATTCCGTTTGGTGTTTTCGACGTCCCACTCCTCCTCCATTTCCACCTTTATCCGCTCTCCGACCAGTTTCTCCTTTCTAATCGAGTAGCCGGAGGATTTTACATTTTGCCCCAATCCCCCGGTAGCCTATTTTGTACTCATCAGATTATCCAACCCCCTACACTTTTCTCCTTCCATGACATAGTCGAATTTCGATCATCTACTTCTCTTACACTAGCGTGGCCGACTAATCAGTTTCCGAAGCCGCTGTTTTTTCACCTTTCTTCTTCCTTGAGGGTGCAAGTGAACGGTCTCCCTCTACCTCTCTATGTACCTAGGTTTCAGTGGCGCTCCTCTTCTTCATAAGTTGTTGTGTTGATCGTCATCCGCCGTGCCCCCTACCCTACTGAATTCCTAGTGGGATCGTCTAAGTTGTGGACTTTATTCCACGGAAACCCTCTCTCTGGCTCCCTTCGGTGCATTTTTCTCGGGCAGAAGGATGAAACACGATAGTTTCCTTTCTCCCTTCCCCCTCTTCTCCCTCGACTTCTCTAAACTAAGGGTTCCAGATTTTCTTTTTTTGTCCTTTTCATTGCGTGCTGAGCCGTCGCGCGGATGGCAAGGATTACCCCCCATTTTTTTCCCAACCGTCCTCCCGTTCGCGATGTAAGATATGTTTACTATCTCGGACTTTGACAAGTTTATGGGTTTGGGTGAACCCACCGCCTGCTGGCGCAACCCCTCTTCCCTTAGGTAGGGAGGGTGGATTTTCGGCGGCTTCATCTTCCGCACGTTATGGGTTTACTGGCTGTACCTAACTCCGGTTCTCCTTGCTGCGCCTCTATCCGCAATTTTTCCCTCTCAACAACGCATGCTTTTTGTCTACTGTACGTTTTATGGCGCCGTTCGCACTCTCTCCTTCGGCGAAGAGGCCTGAATAGATTATCCTTTATTTCTTTCGCACGCAGTTATAGCCAACTAATTGTCCTGCTTCTTATGGTCCCGGCCGGAGCTTCCCCCCCCCTTCGGGCGTTTGGGGATATCCGCTCTCTGTTTCTATCGCATCTGTCTCACGGTGAGTCTTCGCGCGCCCGCTCTCTTCTGCCGTTTGCAAACACCATTTCCGTCCTAAATTTCACGCGTGCCCGAGGCTCCCCCGCCGAAGAAGTATCAAAGCGTCGCTCCTTTTCCTTCGTGCTGTTCATTACGGCAGAAATACATCTCCCCTCTTCTGAACAATTCCCTTCTTTCGCATTTCTATCATTTTGGAATGCTCTGAGATAGTGCTTTGTTTAGGGCTTGCCCATCTTGTAAAAAGTGATTGTTTCCCTCCCCCTCTTTCCTCTGTCTTTCAACGACTTTATCAAGAATGTCTGCAGGACGCGCCCGGCTCTTTGTTTATCAGCGAATCATGTGTGTTCATTTGGAGTATTTTTAGATCGGTGTGCCCAGCATGCTATGCCCCCCCTCTGTCAATCGCGGTTAGAGCTCCCTTTTTTTTTTTCTCAACCAGGTCTGTTAGTTATCTCCAATGAAGTTGTCGGCGCATCTGAGCTGAAAGGTTCCCCCTTAGGCTCTTTCTTCTTTTGCTCCCAATGATAAATATTTCTGCTTCCCGGGCTTTTATTAAGTCCACGACCCTTCACGCACTTCATCCTTTCTGAATTACGAAATCCTCCGCCGCCATCATTCCCCTTTTTTTTTCCCCCCGCGCTCTTGCTACGTCTGAGGAATGCTTTAGCTACAGAGTTTCGTCCCTTAGCATGGTCTCATTTTCTTTGCCGTCTTTTTTCCCTTCTGATACCCCGGCTGAAGGCAGAGTCTTGATGTGTTGTTAAATTCTGTCTTCTAGCACCCGTTGACGACATTTTTCGGTAGATAATCTCACTGTCTTCTTTTACAAATGAAGATGGGTGCCCACCCTGGACCTCCGCCTGCTATCTCAGTTCCCTGCGGAGTCCCTAGAGCGCCGTCTCCCTCTCGATCCGCCGCTCTCTTGACCGCACTCCGTCCCCCCCACGCCCGTAACGTCCTGCTCTGCTCCTCCTCCGTTTCCGAGCCCGATTCGACTCGCCTCTCTTTGAACCACAGGTTACGCCGACTCCCGTTTCCGGGTTGGATCGTGTTGTCCACTCTAAATTGTTTTCCTCCCTGCACTCCGAGCAGAAGGCAAATTAGCCCAGGCCGGTGCGATGTGAAATCCTTATCCCCCAGATCCTAACCGGAGGCTTTTTTCTTGCCTAGAGGGTTTTCGTACACCTCCCATTGAAGTTCTCGGAAGGGATGGGCTTTTCTTCCCTCCCTGTAGAGAGGATCTTTGCTTTTTTCTGTTGTAATAGGTCCGGCGCATCTGACTTTTTTTTTCTTTTTGAAGCGCAGAATAGGCTATTAGAGATTCCTAGGGACTGCAGTTTTTTTGGGTTTGAAAACCTCACCCGCCCCTCCCCCCAACCCCCCAGGCCGGACGTAGTCACGGGAGCCTGCGAGACGTGATCGGTGGTCATTCGTCTGGCCCTTGACCGATCTTAGATTTCCCTCGACATGTCTCTCTGGGCAAAATCGTTGAGAGAATGCACGGCGTCCTCTCATATATAATAGAAGCTACTAAATTTTCAGCACGCCCCTCCTTCTAGCCCTCTTTGGTACCCAGCCTGCCCCTTAATGCCTTTGCCTTTCCTCTGTCCCTCCCCTTTTTTTTGTTAGAATGACAGCATGCGTCGCCCTTGCGCGTATCGTCGGTGCCCTGTTTATCTCCGGAAAACTGCTTTTGTCGGGTTTTCTCGATCACACCCTTTTCCGCTTTCTGATTTGGAAGGCCCTATCCACTTCTCGAACCATAGCGGCTGCACCTCTAGATCGACCCCAGTCTTTTTTTGCCTGCTGGCTCTCCAATTCAGTAGTTTTTCCCCTCTCGCACCGGAAGCCCCTGCTCCCTTCCCCCTGTACTCGACCGCTTTCCCCTACACGGCCCTTGATTGCCGATTCCTCTTCCCGGTCGTGGCATCCGTTCGACCGTGGACACGCCATCGGAATCCCTGTCTCCCTAAAGGCTTTAGTCTAGGTCGTTGACCCGAGTCTAATCTTCTTTTTCCCCGCGAAGTCTCCCCCCATGCATCAATGGAACCTCCCGCCGCACGGCTTCTAAGGGCTACGCCGGCCCGAATTGAGCCCCCTCCGTAGATGTTTGCCGGTTTTGCCATGCTTCCTTCTCATAATCCACTAATAAATGTTTTTTTGAGCTAGATTGCCACCACATAATAACAACTCACATTCGCAACGGGCGACTAGAGGGATGATGTCAGAACTTGCAGAGACGTTTTTTGACGCTTCTTTTCTTCTACCCATTGGTGAAGCGCCTGGGCCACGGTTTGTATACCTCGCGAAGGTCACGCCTTATACTAGTCAGAGTATTGATGATTGTTGAGCCGCTTGATGCAGTGTGATTGAACACCCTTGATACGGAGAGTTTAGGCAAGACCTTAAGCCGTGCCACATTCGGGCCACCCGATAGTCGGCAGTGGTAACCCTCATTGATCGCCCAAAGGCCGAGATTTTGGCCGTGATCTCGTTTCCAGAAACGTTTTCTAAGTACATTCCCCGACTTTTTTGTTGCTCTCTTTTTATAAGGCTATGGTTTCTTACGTCCTGTCTGGATTTTTTTTCTTTCCGTTAAACCATAGCAAATACAAAATCGTTGATTAGATGACCCTACCTCATTTCTGTCCGGGTAATCGAGAACCGCCCGTCAGCTGACAATCCAACCCGCGTTTAGTCCGACTTAGTCCCTTGATTTTGCGCAGCCCTGCCACTGCCACCTTGGTTTTTTTTTGATTTGATTCCCCCTCTTTGAGCCAGAGGTTTCTCTGTTCCCCTTGGTCTGAGGCAGTCGATATCTCTTTAGCCGACTCTTCGCGAATCTAACTTCCTTCACATCGCTTCAGAAGCCTACATATCGCCTTATAGGAATATAATCCGAAGTCCTTGCCCCCCCAGCTTTCCTTATTTTAGAAATTTGGAGGCCCCAAGTCTCCCCTAAGCCTGGCGTAACTAATGAACTTCTAGGCGAGCATAGACGCTAATTCACCTCTTTCATCCCGATTAAATTCCTCCCCACAGGAATGTGAGCATGTGGACACAACCCCTTTCACCCAAGAACAACGAACTGCCCTTTTTTGGATCGCTCTTCTGTTGGCACTTCACCCCCCCAATTAGGGCCCTGAGCCTCTTCCGTTGGTACTTTGAGTTGACACCGCTTATGTCCTGCTAACTTCCAACGTAATGATTGTGTTTGGTCTACGGATTTCGTCCCGACTGTCGAGCGATGGACCCTGGTTGTAACGGGCCTTCTCGGCGTCCCGTTACCTTTGCTACACTTCTTCTCTCTCATCCCCTCTCCACTTTGATCGTGCGTCGGTTTTTAGTACAGTGTTGGCGTCCCCTTTTACGACAGCTTCTCCCCCCGCCTTTCTCGTCCGAGTGAGTTCTCATCGCATTGATTCGCTCGGGGGCTGGTTAGGGTATGCACGATCCCCGTAATTTGTAGGTCTCTCGATCGTTCCCTCCTTTTTTTTCCTCAGTCGAGACTACTTCGTTCTCTCAGTGTTGGGATGGCTGTTGTTTTGCCGACTGAGGACAGGTCAGGCCGCACCCCTGTTTCTGATGCCCCCCTCCATTCCTCGGTGAATCCTCCACGGACTTTAACGCCGCCTCCCCATTGGTAGAGAGGCCCCCGTTCGTACCCTACCTTGATGCCGTTCAGCGTTTCCCCTAACTTGGACGTTTCTTTCGCCTTAGGTCAGACTGTTGGTCTCGACGCTTCCCCGCCTTAGCCGATCTTTTTGGATTTGGTTCGATGCGGGTTTTCTTGCTGATGGCTTCTCCTTCGCTTTCATGCATTGCCGAGATTGGATGCGGACCTGCCCCCTGTACTTTCGTCGCTTCTTTTAGGCGCAATTCCCTAAATGACCCATCTCGAAGAGTTCCTTTATACCCCTCAATGTATTGATTTCCTTTTTTGTCAAGGTGGTGTCAGACGAACGTCTAGCAGTACCCAAAGAGATGATTATGTGGACCCTGCTTACCTTTCCCAGACGCCCTCCTCCGCCCACCCCTCCTTTTCCCGTTTTGGCATTCGCGTGCCTGTCGCTCCCCATTCCTTTATGATGTTTACTTTGTTTCGAAAGCTTTTAACGAGGTTGTGTCCTGCTGAATTGGCAGCCCGGAGTTGCCCCTATCCTCCTCCCTAAATCTTTTTACCTATCAGATCTTCCTTGATAGCCTGTTGGCCACGGTTTTCCTGTTTTATTAGCCTTTTTCCGCGCGGGAGACTCTTGCCTCATGACGTGGCGTACATCGAAGGACTTTAGATTTAGATCCCAATTGTATTTCTGATTTCCTTTTGTCCCTCTCAATGAGTTCAATTTGCGACCGGATCCAACCCTCCTTGTTTTGAGTAGTTGGATGCCTCGAAGCGCGATCGCTAATCTCAAGCTCGTAAGTATGTTATATATGTACTCGCCCCCCCAGAGGAAGTTCTAAGAAACCCGTTTCCCAACCATGTCTTTTTTACGATACCATGACCAGCCCCTTAGGAATATTATGCAAAGAGTTTTTTGCCTTTCTTTTGAGACCTCTCTAAATGATATTTTGGCCGCGATGGAGAGGCTCGCCCCCGTACAGCGAGTCGAGTCCCTGAATTCGCAATCACTGTCCCTGTTATCCGGGGAGTTTCGTGTTTTTTTTTCTCCCTTTTCGGATGTCCTCTTGCTTCTATTACGGTACTTCTTAGGTGAATTCTGGCTGTTTGTGCTGTCTGACCCCAAAACTGCCGGCTTCTGACCTCGACTCCCGGCCCTCCTGTCCAGGTTTTCCCTCTTTCCGGCACTCTTCTCCCCGCACTCCGTCCGGTGGTGGCGACTGAACTCCCCACCCCCTTTTTCGTTCTTCGATCTCCTAATGTTTGTCGCCTGATTAATCTTTTCTGTCTCTGGAATTTTAACATTTCTCGATCTTGACATCCTACTTGTTTCTCCCTAGGTTCCCAGCGTCCTTACCTTTCTCCAACCACTTTTCTTTTCGCTTTCCCTGTCATTTTGCTCGCCCTCTTTCGAGACTCCGGGCGACTTTTTGAGCCTTTTGCCCGATATCTTCCTCTTCCCCGCGCACTGACGATGGCCCATCGGTTATGACGGCGATTGTGGTGCCTGCATCCCTACCCGTCCTTTCTCCCTTCTCCATATGACCTACGTCGGCCTTTGGCTATCTTTTTCCTTCCTTTTTGTGGAGATTTCTGATCGCCCCCCCTTTTTTACGACTCACTAAGTTCTTGGGAGCGTCCCTTCCTACTTTTTGAGTGAAACGTCAAACATATCGCAGTCATCCTGATTGTGCCCCTCTTTCTTTTTTTTTCCCGCGAGGATCGGTCCGTGCTGGCCGGCCTCGATGCTCGCGCTAATTCCGCGTCCCTCTCACTCCTTGTGAGTGTACGTTGCTTTGGTTTGAAGGCATGTAAGTGTTTGTGCCGTTCGCTCGCGTACCTTTTTCTGGCCCATCATCAAGAAATGCCACCGCGCGTGACGCTCTTCAGTTTCCCTCGTGACACTTTTCGTCTATCTGATTGACGTTTTGTGTCTATTTAGAAGGTCTTTTGTAACACAGGCCTGCTGGACGGAAACTTTCCGGTCTCTAGGTGAACCATGGTAGGTACTATTTCTTACTGGGATCCAGACGGCATGTGCGACAGCAGCTAAGCTGAACCACTTGGAATCCCGTGAAGGACTCCCTCGCCTCCCCCGCAATTTTTCCCTACCCCAGACCTGAGCTTTTCGAGCATGTCCGGCATGTTGACAGTTCGTTCAGCTACTAAGTCGGACGACTCCTGATTCCTCCGATCTCTCCGTTTTTTTCTTCTTGTGATCCGAAGGCGCGAATACTTTTTGCAGGGCGGTTCACTTGAGCTTCAACCAATTTTCTTCCGGTTTTTCTTCTGGCAGCTTGCTTCATTATGTGGCTCTACTGCCCTCCGTTGCGCGCACTTTTTTTTCTTGCTGAACGTATTTGGCGCCCGCATCGTAAGCCCAAAGTCTGCCCTCCCGATCCCGTGTTGGTAACGGTGCGTCGTTCTCCCAGCGCGACGCTCTCCCGGCGCTTCGCGACGTGCCCCGAGGAGCGCTTGACTATGCTCCAATCCATAGACACGAGTCTAGGCGATTACTCTTTCGCATCCTATGTTCCTGCCCTTTGATCTTGCTGGTTGCTTTCCGTGACCCGCGTCCCCCGTACCTTCGGTCCAAAGAGCCCGTTCCAGCCTTTCCACATTCGTCTTTTCCAACGCCCCCCATTTTTTCATCATCAGGCCTGGGGGGCGGCCGGTATGAGTTTCAGTTGGTTGCGCACCCCGCCGGCTGTTGGCGGATGCCTTTTGTTGGCGTTTTTTCCTATTTGTCTTACCGCGGAATCGGTGCTCGCTCTGATGGCGGGTTCTGATAACCCCAGTGATCCGCACGGCGTTTTACAGTACGTGTCGTTGATATGTTGTATTCTGTCCGTTGTAGCATTTTCTCTTGGCGAGACACCAATCTATCGAACACGTGTAAACGGGAGGAGCTTCAGCCTTATAAACTCCTTCATGAGTAGAATTCTCCTTCCCATCACCGCCGCAGTCGACAATCCTAGCTCTTCGGAGAGTTATTGCGGCAGGCGGTACTTCAAAGAGGCTTTTTTCTCTTTTCTCAAGAGTCATCCGGTTTTTAATCGATTCCACGCGGGTCGACTTGAGCGATATTGACTATTATGGACTTTTCGTCAATGTAGTTGTTATCAACCTGTTACGATGTTCATTAGCCTCCTGCTCCAGTTCGTGTCTGGAACCTGACCGAAGGCGCAACAGCTCGCCCTTTTCAGGTCTTACCCGGCGCTAACCTCGCCGCGTCACCTCTGAAGTCTATAGAGACGCGTGTTACCTTCCATCGTCCGCTTAAAGAAAACAATGCCGACGTCCTCCGATCGTTGCGGAGGTTGGATAATGACTCTATCCCTTTGTGTTCGTTTTGAGCTTTGTAGACTTCCCTGAACACCAACGGACGAAGGCCAAGTTTCTGTTGCGTGGCCTGCTAAACCGAATTGGCCGAACAAATAACCGGACCCAGAAGAGTTTTTTTGCCAGAGCCGTACCTTTCTCGCGACCCCCCCCCTTTCTATTGCCTGTTACGACCCCCTCCTTAGCCCTGAGCCCGCACCCACGGTCCTTCTTGCAAGGGTGTTCGCTCCTCACCCCCCACCCCCTTGACTTCGTAATAGCCCTAGGGTTTTCGTTCCCCCCCATGCCCCCCTCGCGCGCGCCTTACATATCTTTTGGCAGTTGGACTAGGTCTATCATGAAGTGTTTGATCCTCCCCCGCGTTTCCGATATAGGACTTTCCCTCGATCAGCCTCTCAGATTGGGAATGCCTTTATTACGTCTTACTGTCTGACGGTTTCCCTCAGAAGACGGCGTCTGCTGGGATCTTGGTCCTGCCGTCGGCGTAGATCGAGATATCTCTCGGCCCTCGCCATGGTCCGCGCTGCCAACAGTTAGGGCTCTCCTAGACGGCGTCTCCCAGATTGCTGCCGCCTCCCCCGTTTTTTTCCAAAGAATTTAAAGAGGGAAGCCCGTATGGCCTCCCATCCGCCTAAACCAGCGTGGCTTTTCCTTTTCCGTGCTTCCCTGACGTCCTTTTTCCTTTCTGTCAAGCCCCTGCAGTGAGTTCGACTTTCTCTCCTTCGGGCCGTTGCCCCCCTCTGCATTTAAACCACCGGCTCTCCCGATGGTTGTTTTACTAACTTTTTTATTTCTCGGTCCGCGGCCCGCCCATCGCCCCCCCCCCTGACCCTTCCCCCAGAGACGGCGAGAAAAGATAGCTCGCCCCACCCGGAGTGATTCGGCCGTAGAACCTTTTTTTTGGCATTCACCCGTTCCGCCATGATTCGGAATTGCTCCCTCCCCCCGCTTTTCTAAAGGCTTGCTTTGATCTGTTCCGACCATTGAACGGCAGGTTTGTCCTCCGTTAAGCAGATAAATTGTCTCATCTCCTCCCGAGGAGCCATCATCCCGGAGCGATATTGACTCGTTTGACCTGGATCTTTATGAGACATCTGTCTTTTCTTCACCCGGATCCGTCCCGTCCCGTGCGCGCGGCTGAGTCTTGAAGTTTTTCAGGCTAAGGAATAATCCCTTTCTCCTTTTCTTTTTTTGTGCATATGCGCCCCTCTTTTGTCTCCACAGTTGTGTTTTTTCTTGAGAGACCATTCTCATGCCCCACCCCCCTCCCATGACCGGGCTACGTTGACTTTGGCGCCGATGCAGCCGCGCGCGGGTTGCCATTCTCTTCCCCTTTTTGTTGACGACGTAGCTTTT
>Ga0179593_1526468_pt1 | contig 11809 bp, 21 predicted proteins | sample CZODoug2_1_08_16_FD_185931 | JGI IMG/M metagenome (GOLD analysis project Ga0179593, IMG submission 185931) | Vadose zone soil fungal communities from Angelo Coast Range Reserve, California, USA - CZODoug2_1_08_16fungal (PacBio error correction) | ecosystem: Environmental > Terrestrial > Soil >... | reverse complement strand
GCGCCCCACCCAACCCCCCTGTTTACGCCTTTTGCATTGGGGGGGTCGGCGCCTGGCATTTCGTGTTTGACTTGTATTTGGTTTTCGTCCTTCCGGAGGTGCAGACGAACCCCACACACCCCCTCTCCTCCACTTATGACTCTTTTTCTTGCATTGAATTTCTTCTTTACAATCTCAACTCTTCTTTCCCCCCGAGATCCCCTGTCCTCACTATTCCGCCATTTTCCCTAGAAATTTCGAGCTATTTCTTGCATATCGGGAGATCGACGTCCACCGCATTGGCCCACATGCGGAAATCTTATACGGGCGCCCCCCCTCTTTTGGTGGTTGATTTTGTCCCGTTTGTTTGTGGTGAATGCCACATAGGTCTTCCCGGTGTCTCCGGTTTCCCCTCCTTTCTTTTCGAGAGCATGCGATGGAGAATTTCTCTTTTTTGCTTAGATTCAAAACTTCTGACTCCCTTCCTTGCCTCTGTCTCTCCCGGCTGGATCCAAGCATGCCAAGGCGCCCTCGCCCCGCGCTGAGCCTTTAGTATTTTATTAGCTACAAAATAGCCTTTCCTTTGCACTTTTTCAGTGTCAGTGATGAGCTCGGTCAAAGCTTTTGGTTGATTGGTCCCTATTACCAACTACTGTTTTCACCAATGCGACCTCGGATCCTTTTTAATTTAGGTTTCGTTTAGGCTACTACCGTCGTTCACGTGGTTGCTGTCGTAACCCCCCACCGACTTTCTTGTAGCTAAGTCCTCCCCAATTCCCTAGTCCAGGGAGTGCATTTTTTTTTGAGTCGACTCTAGGGACCTCATGAGCGAGGTCTCTCCACTCCCCTCATGACTCCTTTCCATAGTTTAGGCGTCTCCTAACCCCCCTGGTCCCTTCCTTGACGTCTACTCGGATACTCTTCACACCGCCCAACGCTTAGAACCTATGTTTCTTTGAGCGAGTCCAGTGGGCGGGTTTTTTTATAAAGGACGGTGAATTCGCCCGTACCCCGCTGCAGCCGTTAGTGATGTACAGCCCTTTTCCGATAGCGGACCCTTTTTCTGCTGGCCCCCGCTCCATATGACGAAAGAAACCCGCCTTTTTTCCCCTACGCCAGTGCCTCACGTACTTCAGAAGCCGTGAATCCCTTTCTTTTAGTCCCCGCATTTTAGCGGGTCTAGGACGCACCTACCAAGTCTCAAGTCCTTGCTCAGTTCCTTTCCTTTACCTTCTCCCCAATCTTGAACGAAAGACTTTGTTTACAAATCCTCGAATACAACTAAGAGTACTCTATGACTAAGACGCCATAAGTCATTTATCCCCACTATCCCCTCTCCCCTTTAGGCATTATATCGACGAGCGCGCGGACTCGACGTCCCCGTGTCAAATCGGTGTTCACCTTTTTTTTTTTCCGAGATCTTGACCTCTCACCTTCTTTTCCGTCCTCCGCCAGGTAGTGCATTCCCTCACTACTGCGCACGCCCCTCCCCCTGGCTTTCACTTTTTTTTTCTGGGATCGAGACAGCCTGCTCGTACCAAGGTATCCGCTGCCACGCAGCCAGACAGAATCGGGCTTGTGGTGGTTCAACAGCTGGACCACCTCCCAACTTTTTTCTCCAAAGACAGCATCAAACCAGATCCATCTGGACCACCGGGACAAGGAAGCCCACCACACCAATACCCAGCCCCCCTGCCCTTTCTACCCCTTTTTACTCCGACGAGGCCCGGCAAAGTAGCTACCCCATGTATCCACCCCCCCCCCGCAACCCTCACACAATTCCCATTATCTCTTTTCTCTTGAAGGGTTGCCTTTGCTGATCGATCTCCTTTATGCCCCCCCTTTCTCCATTCTTTTTTAGGCTGTTCATTTCCCCACAGATCGCGCCACACTTCGCGGGTAATAGCCCTTCATTTGCCCCTAGTGGTTTTTTGCCCCCCTGCGCCTTTTTTTTTGGAGCGTTCTGTTTTCGATTGGCGACGCCCCCCCCAACTCACCTGTCCCCTTCCCCGCCACACCGTGCCCCCCACCTCACCCCCACCCCCCCCTTTCCCCCCCGATACAACCCCACCCCCACGCCCCGCCCCACCCCCACCCCCAGACCCCGTTCACGTGACCCCCCCAACAAGCCCACCCCCCCGGGACCCGCCGGCCCCAAAAGGCCCACCCACGCACCTCCCCGGCACAGGTCCAGCCGCCACCTTCCTTTGCATCAAGCGTAAGCAAACCGTCACGACCCGCCAGCTCCTTTTGTCCTCCAGTTTACGTAAGTCATTTTGACGTCGTCTTCTGAAAAGGCCTCCAGTCCCCCTTTTTTATGAATAGAGTCTCTCCGTCCCCCCATATTCGGCGAAGCACTCTCTCGTTCCGACCTGTTCCTCTTTTTTCACTCCCAAGCCCAACCTCCCTTCCCCCGGTAATATATTTCCAGGGCCCCGTCTTCCTGGGGGTAATCCGTCAGGCTCACGTAATTGTCCTCATTAATCATGATGGCAATTGTACACCCCCCTATGGAGTTTTTCCCCCTCAGCATAAGGTCACCCCATCCTGATTACATCTCCCAGGATCCCACCTATTTTAGATGATATTACCCAGCCCCCGACCCCGCCCCCCCATATATCTCGACTTCTTACCGTGCCACTTCGAACTTCTTACGGTGTGGGTGGTCACCCGGAGTTATTGCTTTTTCCATACTACTCCCTAGTAGAAGAACTCGATCGCCAACATGATATTTTTAGACGCCCCGAACGATTCTAAGACAACGTGAGTACAATCCTGTTCCCCCTAGTCCAGGAGCCCTTCCCACAACCTCGCGCTTCCTGGTTACTTATCCGCTAATTCCCTGAATCCTTTATCCTAGGTTGTCTCCGCCTCGGTACCTTCGTACACGTTTTCCCGAGAACAACACCCCCCCTTGCCCTTATAGTGATATCCCCGTACCAGGGCAGTCGCTTCCCGACTCTATCACTTTACGCCGACTTAGATAAGCAGTTTTTCCCCCACGTTACGCGGCGCTGAACAGAGGGTTTGACTTCCCCCGCCAAGCTGGCTCCTTTGTTCCGTTCCCCCAGTTTGATAAGCATCTCACCGCCCCACGCGGCATGCCCTTTGTAGCCAAAATCCCCGTCCCCGCGACCTTTGCGACGACGTGCCGCAGGCCTGCCGTCCTCTTTTCCCCGGTGCGAATGGAGACTCTTTTTTCTTCATCACCCTGGTTATTGGGAACTATCTGGAACCCATAGCTCTCTCCATTCCACTATTTTCCGTTTTTAATGAAGTTTGATCATTTTTTTCACCCACCTTTTGTCCCGCCATCTTGCTAAACCCGTTTTTCTTGCTTGTGCATCTGGGTTTTGCCCCCGTCATCCGCCCGCCCCCTCGTCATAAAGCCTTGGTTCGCCTGTCTCATGCCTTCCGACTACTCGTCGCAATTGTAACAGTTCTTTTTTTAAGACTTCCTTCCTCCCTCATCTTTCGCGAGCATCCGTTGTGGGTGTGTGTTTTTTCGCGCCCCAGCTTTGTTTCAAAATTACACCCCCGCCACTTTCCGTCCTCAGCCTCTCTCTTGAACCGCTCGCGAGCAGAGTTTTGCATTTCTGGTTCCTCCTCCGTGATGTGTTGTTGCTTTTTTTGCAAAAATTTCACAGAGTCCCCCCCGATTTTTTTTGACACTACACTCAATCGCGCCCATTCCCCCCCTGACCTTACCTCATTCGTACTTTTTTGTCTGCGGCCACACGCGCTACCCCTTTTTTTTTTCACCTTCTGTGGCTCTAAACCACAACCAACCACCGATGCGCCCTCGTTCACTTCCGAATGTCTGCGCATAGGCAAGATGATCCCCATCCTGTTCCCCTTACGCGCACTGTCCTTTATTTTTGATGTCTTGAATGTGCGATGATTCTGACGCCGCCCTGCCTGCCCAGATGTTCCCCTATAACGACTAGCTCAAGTCGTTTTCCGCTGATCCTTCTCCCACCCCAGGCGACCCCGCGCCCTAGGCTGGTCCGCCACTATGTCTTCTCCTATACCCCTGACTCCATTACCCAGTCCCACATCCCGTCTGCCGTCAACACTAGGAGAACCCGTTCCACGCTCTCGATGAACGTATTTAGGCTAAAAAAGCCATGCCTGTCCCTCGCGGAGCAGGAGTTATCCGTTGCACTGTCGCCAGCTGATTGTTTCACCTGTCCCCTTCCGACCAGCTTCTTTTTTTCCCCCTTGAGAGTTCCTCGGGGAATCACTCCCTTATATCTCGTCCGAACTTATTTTTTTTTTTTTCCCCTTTCTTCTGTAGCAGCAAGGAATATTCCCCATTTTACGTTGTCGAATTTTTTTCTTACTACGTTGTCGGTGCAACCTACCCCTGACGCCCCGGTGAGCTCCTCCCGAACCTCCCATGCGACTTTTCCCCCTAACTTTTTGCCCGTCAACACGACAGAAATTTCCTTAAGTATGTTCGGGCATGTGCCTTCCCCGATACCAACGTGGGACTCGCCTACGAGCATTCACATCTTTACTTTCCGTTCCTCGCCGCCCACTTCAACCGCCCCTGTACGCCTCCTTCACATCTCAACGAACGTCTCTGCCACCTTTTTTCACGCGCAATAGCACGTTGGTTCATTCCCACACACGGTAGCCCCCTCCCCCTTTTTCCCACAAGTTATCGATGTCAACCGACCTGAGTTACCCGTCATGAGCCTGTTCCTTTGCCCACAATGCCTACTGCTCATAGTAAACTGAGATCATTAGACCGAGCTGTAATTTCGCCGCTCCTAAGACCCCCACAAAATCTTCCTTGACACTCCGGTAGACCCGCCTTTTTTTGCACCTGAGCCAACACACCCCCTTAGTCAGCCGCATTCTAGGACCTCTCCCCCCCTCCTTAGCCACGATTACGCCTAACGGTACCCATGTTATTCCTTGAGCACACGACCCCTCCCACCGCCCCCCGCACCCCCCCTCTAGACCACCGGTTCGCCCAACCTTCATCAATTCACCCAACTATATCGCCTTTGGCCCCGCGTCGCCACCCCCTATCACATCGAGCCGCCGCCCCCGCCGCCCCTTAGATCCGTATGCATATTTTTTTGTTTTTGTGCCCGCAATTTTAATTCTTTTGTACCACGAAAAAATCCTTCTACATGACCCGCCTGATCTTCATACACAGAAACAATAAAGTCACCCCCTGCCCCTCCCTTACACTCTCTCCACCACCAGTACCGCCACCCATTCCCCAGACCCCCATCTCGGCCCCGCCCAACCTTTCTCCTTTTCCTAATACATCCTTTTTAGCACCCCCGGGCCAGCCCCTTTCTGACGTCCGCATAACACTTTCCACCCCCTCGTCCCCTACCCTCTCAGCATCCCTGGCCCCTCCTTCCCGTAATACTCCCCCCCCCGATTCCTCTCCTTCTCCGAACGACCCCCTGCACACCCCCCCCAGCCCCGAATCTTACCACTCCCCCCCAACGTCCCCTCCCCCCTAGCTTTACGTCCTACCCCCCCCCTTTACCTATCTCTTTCGTGCCCTACATATTCCACTATTGCACTCTCCATGAGCCGCTTTTACACCTGTCTAGAGCGTGGTTAGAGTCTCGAAGCCGTTTACTTTCCCTCCATATTTTATTGGGCCTTCCTCGCACTGCTTTTCATATTTCCACCTATCTATCGAGCATTCTGGGTCTTTCCTCATTCTTTTGATCTTTCTCACTCCCCCGCCTCTGCCATCCTTGCACTGCCCCGTGTCTTATTTTTACATTCGCTTGCGTGTTTATGGATACCAGTGAGAGCATGACTGTCTATTCCTCTGTGCGTGGTACCCGATTGTGGCAACCCCTTCCTCAATTACATGTAGGTCCGTTCCACACTTTTTTTCGCTCTTGACTCATTTTTATATTTTCTCCCTTATCTTTCAGCGTCCCTCGCTCAATCTTGGACTCCCTCTTTTTTGACAATTTGAAGGCACGTTCAATAGCCTGCTGACTAGTTTTTTCTACACGTCTTTGCATCCCCGTCTATTGAATTTGTTTACTCTGACACTATTCCCTCTTTTCTTCCCTACTTCCCAACCCGCACAACGCCCACCGGCACCCCACCCCCACACCACTACCACTCCGCCTCCCCCACCACCCCCCTCACTCGCACGCCCGAACCGCGCACCCCCCCCCGCGCTACCTTTTTTTTTCTCCGCCCACCCACGCCCAGCACCCCCCCGCCCGCTGCCAGCCCCCCCCCGCCGCACCTCCAACCCATCCAACTCGCCCCCTCCCACGCCTTGATCTTTCATGCCGCCCCCACACCCCCACGAGTACCACTCACCCCGCCCCGTACACCCCCCGACCCCGCACCCCCCCCCCCCCCCCCAGTCCCCCCCCCCCCACCCTTTACTGCCTTCGTTCTCCCCACTCTTCCACTTCTGTTATCTACCTGATTAACCCAGTTTTATGGCTCCCCCCCCGTACCCAGAACCAATAGTACGACGGACCTCCTGCCTACGCGCCATCTACCCCCCCTGTCAAATAACAGTAGAGACACCCTGTCACACCCAGATCATAAAGCCACCCCTATAACTCAAGTAACGTCGACCCCACACGTACCCCTCCCAGGAAAACCGTAACACCAGGAGTTTCCTCCCAGCGTTGTGTTGAGAGCCTGTGTGACACCCAGCCTGATGGTATCCTCGCCGGAGGTTAGACTAGGACCTGCCCACTACCCGACACCCCGAAGTTTTCGCCCTCCTCCTCAGTTCAGGTGCGCTTGTGCCCCGCCCCAAGTGTTCCCTGCTCTCACAGCAACTGAACCCTCTGCATTGATTGCATGCTGCGAACCGTCAGTACACAGTGTCCAGGACTGGCCTCCGCCCTTCGGACTTACCGAACCTATACACTTTACTTTTCTTCCCTTTTGCGCCTTCCACCCCGTTTCGGTCTCTTTGACGCCTTGCTGTTCCCTATGTCATACTCGGTGCATTCTTGACTTGGTTACCTTTGTTCCTCATCCTTTTTTTGCTAATCCTTCTCGCATAGCAACCACACGCACTTCTGGCTTTCCCCCCATACTGCAAGCCCAAGTTCGCGCGCGAATTTTTTTCTCAGACTCGGCCACACGGTGGGTCCTTTTAGAAAAGGTTCGCGTTTTTCCACCTTTCTACCCGCCTCTCCCCCCATCCTCGCAATGCCCTCCTCGCTTGAGCCTGAGCCTGTCCCCTTTCCCCTCCGAGCATAGTACCAATTTTTTTTCTTTTAGTCATTGTTCCCACTCGCCCTTTTACTCTTTTTATTTTACATTTTTATGTCTGTCCCTTTTTGAGGTTTTTTACTCCCCTTCTTTTTCTTTGCTTGCTATGGTATTTTTCCTTCCATTTTTCCCCCAATACTCTTCTTCTCCTCTTCTCTTGATCCAGGTGTGTAATATTAGTCATTTACTTGCCCATTTCCCCTTTTCTTTTTGTAACCGGACAAATTTTTGTATGTTTTATGTTTACTTTTTCTTTTGATGTACATCCACTTAGCCCCCCGCCCTTCCCCTCCCTGCGTCTCATCGTACCGTGTTTTTTTTTTTTCCCTCCACGCTAAGGGGAGAACCCCCCCTCGCACAGGAACAATCTCACTCCCCCCCTTTTTAGCCTTCCCGCATCATGCTTTTTTTTTTTTTCCTCACGATTCGTGATGTCACCTCTTCCCGGTTTTTTTTGTTTGGTCGAATGCGACCCACTTCTTGCCACATCACCTCGAAAAAGTGCCTTTTCCTGTTTTTTTTACAGTATTGTTTTTCTCCTTTTTTTACAGTTTTGCGAAAATACCCCCTCTACCTCCCCTTCCTTTTTAAGCCCCTTCATTAGTGGGTTCCCATTTTTTCCCAGTGAGTCTACCCGCCTTCCTTTTACTTGTCTTGCCCCCCACTTCCTTTCTTTTATTGACTCCTTCCGACCCCTTTTTTTTTAAGCCTCTTTTCCCCCCCCCCCCCCCCCCCCCCACCCCCACCACATCCCCTCCCCACCCCTCTGCCACAGTGAACCACCAGCCCACCCCCTCTCGCGACATCCTCTACAACGCTTACACACCCCCCTCCCCCCGTTTTTTCCCCCCCCCTGCACAGGCCCCCTAGCCCCCCCCCCCGCCCCTCCCCCCCCCCCTCCCCGGTCGTATCCACCCGCCCCTCCACCCCCCCGATCTCTTCGTCCCTTCTGCCGCTCCCCCCCCCATTCCCCTCCCCCCCCCCCCCCCCCTGACTCTTCCCCCCTATCCTTCTTTTCCACTGCCTCCTCCTCCCTCACCCCTTCCTACCCTTCTCCACTCCCCCTTCCACCCCCCACCCCCCCCCCACCCCCCACCACCCCCACCCCCCCCCACCCCACGACACCCCCCCCCCCCATTTTCCCCCCCCCCCCCCCCCCCATTTGTTTTTTTTTTTTTTTTTTTTTTTTTTTTTTTCTGTCTTTCCTCCCCCCCTCCTTCGCGCTCATTGTTTTATTTTTTTGACCTTTTTTTTTTTGTGTTTTTTTCTTTTTTCTCCCCTATATTTTTATTTTTTTTTCTATGTATTTTTTTTTGATTTTTTGTCCTCCAGCGAACGATTTTCTTTTTTTTTTTTTTTCGCTACGAAGTCCCCCCCAGTTTCGACTTCTCGGCAACTGCTTTTCCTCCCCCCCTCACACCTTTCTTTGCCTACCCCTCGGGTCCTGCTATTTCGTCGAAAACTAGTCGTCCTTTCTTCTCTTCAGCTTCCAAATGGCATTCCTGATGCTTTATATCTTTTCAATCCTCACCTTTTTTTGTTTTATTTGTTTTTTTTTTTACCTTATTTGTTTATTTTTTTCTCTCCTGATTTTTCTTTTTTTTTTTTTAGTTTACCATTTTTGGTTTTTTTGTTTTTTTTTCCTTTTTTTGTCCCTTGCAATCATTTGTTTTGTGTTTTTTTGATTTGATATTTTTTTTTTTTTTTTTTTTTTTTTTGTGACCTACATGCTTATCCATGTAGTTCCTTTGTTTTTTCCCCCCCCTGTTTTAAGTTATTTTTTGTTTTTTGTTTGTTTTCTTATTTTATTTCCCCCCCCCCTTTCCCTGTTTTGTTTTTTTTTGATGTTTTCAGTTTTTTTTTTTATTTTTTTCTTTTTGTGTTGTTTTATTTTTTTCGTTTTTTTGTTTAAATTTTTCAGGTCTGCCTTAGCAGTTACTCTCCAAGCCCCGATCCGTAAAGTTCTGTTTGCTCCCAGTTTGCCTTCCTTATTTTGCACGAGTTTGAGTACCCCAATAGCAACGCATTTTTTGACGTTCCACTTAGACAGTTAGTTTTTTTTTTTCTCACAAGACCACACGGTAGGTGACCCCTTCCCCTTTTGTTACAAAAGGAACTTGCTTCTTTCCGCCAAGTTCCGGTTACATTCCTGCTCAGTTTTTCTAACTTGCGCCTCATTTTATATAAAACGCGCTTTGTCCCTTCCGCCACCCCTTCCTCCGCCATCCCACGTCCCGCATTCTACGAAGTCGCGTTCAATATATTTAGACTTCAGATCAAGTCTGAAAAGCCCCTTTATTCTACGCCTAACGGACTTAAGTTGCCCTCGACATAACATAATTACTTACCCACGCCCCCTCGACTGGACAAAGAGATAATGCACCATTTCTGAGAACGAATGATCACCTATCCCCAATCTTTTTTTTTAACTACTCGCCCTGGTCCGACTTAATCACCTTACAGACTTCCAATCTACGAAGCCAGCCTTTCTGCCAATTCCCCGGCTCCCCCCTACGTGCCCTAGCTGCCCTGCCCCCTTTCTCTCTTTCCACATCCCATCACCCCCATAACCCCCCAACCCCCGCCAACCTCACTTTCCCAGCCTTCGCCACCCACCCCTCCCCCTGCCCTTCCGTCCCTGCCCCAACCCTCTCTAACCCGCGCCCCCCGTCCCCGCACCCCACCCCCCCGGCCACCCCCAGTCGACACCAGTGGCGCCCAACCCCCAACTCAGCCACCCCCCCCCATTTCCCGCACGGCTCACACCAACTTCATCCTTTCATTTTTCTATTTCCTTTCCCCTTATGTGTGCCGCGATTAGCCCAACTTCTTACATTGAACCCCATGTACCTTTTTTTTCCTCCCCCCCCACCCCACAGCAGCTCATTTCTCCATCCCCATTGCTTTTCGTCCATAGCCACCCCTCTCCATTCCCCCCTTCTACGCACCCACCCCCAGGGCTTTTTGCCGCTCCCGCCGCGGTCCATTTCAAAGCATCGCTGAGACCAACCAGCCTCCCTCCCTATGACCCCACCTTACCTTAGCCACTGCCCCCCCTTCCCGCCCTCTACTTGAAACCTGTGATCCCAGCGCCATCCACGTTTACGCACCCCTACGTGATCCTTCTTTTTTCCCCCCCTTCAATACATGGTCCACCTCTCAGGCTAGTCCGTCCATTTACGATATGGCTGCGACCCGTCCCCCAACCCAGAACTCGACCTCTCGCTCCTTTCCCTTACTTCGGTGAGTGCTCCTCCCCCCTTATGGTCTATTCGAAACGTCCTGACGAGTTGTCCGCCGATCCGAACGCGCCTGACGTGATACGAGAACAGGCCACCCCCTACCTCCTTGTGCTTCGCATCCAAGTATTGAACCCCGTAGCAACAGAAACTAGCCACGACCGACCCATTGGTTTCTTGCCGTCAACCTCTTCTCTTTGTTTCCTTTAAGTCGCCTCCTCTTTCTGAAGGTTGTTACTGACTGCCCGGTTTCGCTCCAATGTCTTTTGCCGTGGTTCTCCCGAATTTTAGCACCCCTCAGACACTTTTCTCCAACTGTTCTCCCTCCTACCAATTCGTCATGTTTTACAGCTGTTTTTATTTCGTGACTGTTTTTTTTATTTTGTCATTTTTTTTTCTTTTTCCTGGGTTTGAGAACTTTCTCTTTTCTATCTCGGTATCATTGTCTTTTCAGTTTCTCGTAGCGGGACCCCAACCGTTTTCTTTCGATCCCCTTAGGACTAGACAACCATCCCCCCCCCCCCCCCTTTCCCCCCCCCCCGAATTGCGGAACACCGCAGATTCGCAGGCACAGCCGCTAACAACACCCCCCATTACACCCCCCCCCCCCCACACCTACACTGGACAAATGCAGACGAGACCCCCCCCCCCCCCCCCCGCTGCCGGCGGGTGCCATACGCCACACGCCCAAGGTACCCATCACTACCACCCTTCAGAGTCAACCCCCGCCCCCCACTTCCTGCCGCAACAAACCCTCGCTTTCGGCGAAATGCTCCCGCAAAGCACACCTTACACTTTGAGCCTCGCACTTTTTAAGCCCCACTGACCCCCCGCCCTGTACCCCAAATTGTACAAGTGTAGGCGGGGACACTCCACACTAAGAAAGAACCACAGTCTTCCCCCCCCTTTTACCGCCTCTCCATTCCCGAGTCCCCCTTTGTTTTCCCAACTCCGCCACAACCCAAGTGCCCCATTTTCCGTATACGAATTTGTAGCGTCCCCGATTGACCCTCCTCTCATATTCCGATCCCCTTCACCGATTCCATCCCGATCCATCCCCCGAGGATGAACGCTGAGGATTTCCCTTTGTTTAGTCTCATCCCGCCTGTTTCACTTTTCCCTATACCCCCTCTCGGCCTACTTTTCAAATACCCCGTGTGACTTGACCACCTCTGTCATAGCTCTTACCCTCCCTCTTCTTTCGTTCCCAGCTTTTTTGTAATGGCTTTCTGTAGACCCCCCCATCCCCTATACATTAGTAACCCCGTTCTCAGAGTGACATCGCCCTCCTTTTCCAGCTCGGCCCCCCCAGTTTGTTTTCATTGTTATTTCCCGCCGACCCGTGCCACACA
>Ga0179593_1411797_pt1 | contig 11809 bp, 11 predicted proteins | sample CZODoug2_1_08_16_FD_185931 | JGI IMG/M metagenome (GOLD analysis project Ga0179593, IMG submission 185931) | Vadose zone soil fungal communities from Angelo Coast Range Reserve, California, USA - CZODoug2_1_08_16fungal (PacBio error correction) | ecosystem: Environmental > Terrestrial > Soil >... | reverse complement strand
TCTTTTTCTGGTCTGGCCGCGTCGGATCTACGGAGTCACTTCGGGCCAGGGACCCCCTCGCACCTCCAGGCGTGTAACTCCCCTTGGTTTACCGCGCAAAACTCTTGCCCTAGAGAGATAGTTTTTCCAATTCGCTTTTTTTGGAGTTTTTCAGGTGTTAATTGTTTTCCTCTCCTTGCGCCCGGTCAGGAGCCTCGCTCTCCTTCCTTTTTCCGCGACTGCCACCAGGTGCTAACATCTGCAAATTTTCACAGTGGTCTCGGTCTTCATTTTAACCCCCCGTCCCCCTTTGTACTAGTCCCCCCCATCACCTTCTTTCTTCTTTCCTGTTGATGTAGCGTATTTTGCGCCGAACACTTTTCCTTTTCCCCCCCTTTTTTTTCCCTGGCTGATCCTTTCCCTTGCCCTCCGCTCGGGCCTCTTCACTTATGCCTACCAATTATGGTTTTTTCCCCCCGCCTGGTGTTTCTTTTACGGGCCGTCGATTTAACGAAAACCCGAGTTGGCGTCTTTTACCTCTTGGGCACGTGCAGTGTTGCCCTTCACCGTGTGGACCCGCGAATGAGATTCTTCCTTTCCTTCCCCAAATTCTCCCTCTTATTGGATGGTACCAATCTCCTCTTCTGGCGTCTCGGTTTTGTCGTATCTAGCTTCCGAGCACCCCGGCAGCGTGTTCCTTTCCTTCTCCCATTGCTTCCTTTTTCGTGTCATGCAGCGTTCCCCCCAACGCGCGTTATTGATTCTTCCCCCCCCCCCTTTCTTATCCCTTTTTGCTTCCCCAGTTCCAATAAGTGACCCAGAGTTTTTTTTTTTGAGCCTGTATCCCGGACGCCAGATTGCGCTCCGATTGTTCCCCTTTCAGGTTCCCATATTCCTGCCTTCTCCGCCGTCCCTCCAGATTAGAGAAATGATTCTTACGAAGCTTTTTTCTCCCCCCCTCTCCTGTCACTTGATTTTCAGTCTTCCTGTTACTTGGTCTTTTCCACCATTTCTTTTTTCCTCCCTAAGAATCGGAGACCCTACCCCTCCTTCCCATCGAGGGAAAAGCTCACGACTAATATTTTCCCTGATTTCTTTTGGCAGGTCCTCCATCCAACTGAAAAATGATCCGCGTGTTTTTGCTGGTCCGCATTCCTCCTAGGGACCCAACTTTTCGCCTCTGATTTTAAGATATTGCCCCCAATTTATTTGGCCATATATGGCGATTGCGCCTGTTTTTAACACCAGACGAGAGGGACGCCCACTTCCTCCCCACCTTCCCTTCGCTCCCAAAGCTTCCTTCTCCCCGTGTGCGCGCTCTATGAAATGGTTGGCGTGACCACTCCCCCCTCCCCTCCCCAGAGTTTTTTACCGCGGCGTGCGCCTTTCCTTTCCACTTGTCCCCCCAGCTCGATGATCCGTTTGTTATTGAACCCACCTCCATCATCTCGAACTTTTATCTTTTACTCATCATCTTTCCGGCGTTGATATAAGTGATTACTACACAATATAATGTTCCGTCGAGAAACCCCCACACCACCAATTGGCGGCAAGATTACTACTTTTGACCAGCTCGGTTTCTTTGCCGCGAGGTGAGTACAGTCCCGGGCCACTGCTTCCGAAGCGTTTGTCGGTTTACTGGCGGTGCGCATAGGTTTGCCAAGAGAAACCTTATGCTAGGTCCCCCGTCCCTAAAGATTGATACCTGTTTTGGCGTCCTCCCCCTACACCCTGCTGATCGGAACTTCCAACTTTTTGCGAGTGATACGTGTTCTTATTTTCCTGGTTCCGGGCATTTGGTTCCAGGTCGCACCCTGGGTACCTTTTTATGGACGCCTTTTCCTCCTGCCTTGGTCAAATATAAGAGATCGCTGTTTTTCCACCCCCCTTTCCTGAGGCACCCTCCTGAAGTTAATTCTAATTGTCTGAATTAAGTTCCCCTTTCTTCTCGTCCCTAAGTCGTCCACGGGGATTTTCCCGACCTAGATTTTCCAAAATACTGAGGCGTTGGTGAAGCCTTGCTTGGTCCCTCCGGCTTTTTGCGCTACCCTCCCCGTGGGACTTTCCTTTTGCGCTGGCTCTGTCGGCGATCCTCGTAACCCCTCCCCCTGCCCGGCCAGAACGAACCCTGATCATTTGCTGCGGCGGAGTTTGCCCTCTTTTCATTGACCAACACCCACTGCATGCTTGGGGCTTGGAAGATTTGCGGAGATTTTCTTTTGAATGATTTGCAAGATTTTTCCTCTGCCTGTCGGTGCAGACCCCTCATGAGCTTTTCAGTAAGTCCTTTGTCCAGCTTTTCCTCGATTATGACTTTTGTCTCACTGAGGTTGCTTCCCGCGTCCAATGGGTGGCAGCAAATATTCCATTTTCCGCATCCCCTTTTATTTGCAGAGGACGCCACGTATTGTGGACCCCCCAGTATTTTCTCGAAGTATCCCGAGATTCTTCTCCCTCGTGCCCCCCTCCGGCTCCCCCCCCTCTCTTCCCCGCCCCCCCCCTGACAATTACCCTTCTAATCTCCGGTCCCCGTTGGTCATTTCGCTCCTCTTCTGTCCCCGGAGCTTTCCATTTTCCGAAAGAAACATATTCCCCAATCTCGGTACCCCCTCTGGAGAACCCGAGCCACCAATTGAGCCCCTGCTTTTTATCAGGGCCTCCTCGCCACTTTTCGAGCTTCCGCCGCCGACCCCCCTTGAAAATTCTTGGCCGGATTCCCTTCCAACGGTTTTTATCTCACCTGGGAAGTCGGACCGTATTACTTTCTGTTTTTACACCTGTGCCCCCCTGCCCGTGCGTGAGCAGTTGTTAGGGTTTTAGAGCGATTCCGTTCCTAATTGGCTTTATTCATCTTACAATCGTTTCCCTTTCCCCGTCATAACGGTAACGTATGGGGAATTTGTTCACAACCACAAAAAATAGATTGTTTCCCATTTTTCTATGATCTTGCAACAAGGAAAGACTAAGCGATATCAATCCCCTTCCCCCATCTCTCTCCTTTTCCTTCAGAAGGTTTTTGTTGTTTTTCGTTGTGAGCCTTGCCTTTATTGCTCTTTATCCTCGTTTTCGGCTGTTGTTCGATCCTCCCTTTGTCCTCCTTTTTTGTTTTTTGAACCTTTCGCAGTATTTTTAGGGATATTTTTCCCCTGTCAACCTACTTTCGCTGACTTCGAAAACCTCTTGCAGGCCGACTCTACCTTGGTTCCCTTCCCTCGTCGCCCTTTTTTTCACCACCATAAGGAAGGGAAGCTCTTTACTTGATTCGTCACTTCCAGCATTTTTCCTTCGTCTTTCTTCCAGCTTCTCTTTCCATTTAATTCCGCTCCCTCTGTTTTAGAGTTCCGACATCTTGGCAAGTCGAGTGTCTAATTTTTACCGTCCTTCACCGTCCGTAAGTGCGCCACGCACTCTCTTTCCTTATTCTTTTTTTCCGATGAGTATTGTTCCCTCTGTCCGGGGCGGTCCCTAGATTAGGTTGTCGTACTATTCTGACTTCACGTTATAATGCTTCCCCTTTTGCCCCCCTACGTGGTCCCCCCCGAGCGTGTCGTTCCAGCTTAACATAAGAATTCTTCTGTTTTCCCTTTACTTCTTGTTCTGCCCCTTTCTAAGTGGGGCTCTCCCATCGCGAGTAAGTGTCCCGTCGGCGTTTTTCCGGCTCTGAGGGCTTCTTTCGGAAAAGTATCCTGGAGGCCTCCGGAATTTTTTTTTTTTCGAAGAGGGACGTTTTAAAGTAATCTCTCAATATTCCCTTACTCCTCATGTGAAGTTGTTTTCGTCCTCTCAGCTCATTTCCCGCCCACACTTATTGCGTTCCTTTCCTTTTCCTTGTCAGGGTCTTGTTCCCCCCCCTCTGATGCAGTTGGCAGTGCCACGAAGGGTTGACGTGCTCCCTGTTTCCCCCTTTCCCCCCCCCAGGCCTCTCATGGTAGGTCCCCCCTTTTTTTTTCCGCCCTTTTTGCCCGTATTGGAGAGCATGCACGACAGTTTGCATTTCCTCTCCCCCCTCTCATTTTTTTTTTTTGCTTCTTGATTCTCTGCTTTTCCCGGCTTCCCCCTTCGGCGATTTCCCTGCTGAAGCCCCCGCCCCACCCCACCATTTTTTTTTTTCCGCCGGTCCCCAATGCGTAACCGCCTTTTTTTTTATCTCTCATCCCGGTTCCTCCAGCGCTCCAAGCGCAGAAGAGGATCGATTCCTCTTTGTCTATAAAAGTTGGCTCACTCGTTCTTCCTTGAACTCCTGCACTGTATCTTTACACAGATGGCGCACGATACTACCTATTTGTCCCTTTTTCCAAGTAATATCTCCCCTCTAGTCCAAGCCCTAGCTTTGCCTTTAACCCCCCCCCCCCGTTGTAAGTCCCCTGGCCTTTTGCTCCCGTCTCAACATTTCCGTTTTCGATCCGAAAACGAATTGGATCTCCCTCCGTCCTCCCTTTGGTTCACGCACCGTTTCCCGTCTTTTTTTATTGGTTACCACCATCATCTCTCGCTGTGTTCGCGCGTCCATTCGTCCGCGAGCCCCTGCGTTTTCCCCTGTTTCCCGTTTTTAGTCAGCCCCCACGCCCCAGTCCCTGGGCTTACGCCGCACCCCCTAGAGATATACTTGTAGTAAATGCGTGTCACCTTTTTTGACCTTCTTCCATGTCGATGTTTTCCCGTGCGCACAATCTTCGCAGTACAGCCTTTTCAAGAGTCGTGGACGTCTCCGGCAAGGTCCCCCCCCCTGACGTCGGAACGCCCCCCCCCCATCCCCTGGATTAGTTTTCATTGCTGGGAATTCTTCACACTTCGGCATCCGTCATTCCGTCTGTCTTGCTCTTTGCCCCCGTTTTTACAGACTTCTTAGCTCTGACTTTGGGCCCCCCCCTTCCTTAATCCTGCATCTTGCTCCATGGCTGTTGTGCATCTTCTTTCCCCCGATTCTCGTGAAAAGACTTTCATGTCGTTTCCCCGCTTTTTTCTTTTATGCGGCCGTTTAAGCGCCTGGTCTTTTCCATCCGTCTTAGGCTTTGTTTCGTAGTGGGACAGGACTAACCCAGTCCCACCAGCGCACCTTCATTGTACCTCGGAGTAATGCCGCACCAGGAGTTCCCCTCGATAAGTGTGGGGGCCTTGACATGTACGAACTTCTTTGTCCCCTGCCGGCAGGCCTCCAAGGAGAACTGCGTAGCTTCTTCTGCGCCTTTTCCGCTGAAGTTCTTTCCTTGGGCTCTACTCCCACCTCACAGTCATCTGACTTGACATCGCCATTGACTCTTTCCGTTTGGGGAAGAGTTACGTCCTCCTACGTGCCGAACTTTCCAACCTTTTTCACTTGTCATCATCCCGTTGTGGGTAACGTGAGTCCGCTTACTTACCCCCCGCGTGTGGGCGGAACTTTTTGCGAGTTTGGGAACTTATTATATACTGGTACCCCTCATTGTTTGTTTCAGTTTCGGAGCGGCTGCGCGCGAGTCTTCGTCATCCAGGGAGCCACTGGGTGGTTTTTTCGTCCTCCCACCCGCACCGCGGCTCGGCCACTGCAACGCTGCCCTCAGTTATTTTGGTAATGTATAGCTTTCGGTTTTTTTTAACAATCTGCGCGCCTATACCCTGTTTTCCCCCATGTTACTTAATTCTTACGTTATGTCCCTATCTCACCGCCTGCCGGAGAACTTCATCCTTTGCTCAAGATGACTACCCTTTTTAGTTGCAACACCACAAATGAGACCTTGAGCAAAATTTCTCGTTTACGTCTCGCTTCTAATTTTGCTTTTCCACCAATGAGTTCAACTTTTTCAAGGTTTTCGTTTGAGATAGAGTTTCCACCTTTCCTCTTAATTCTTTGCTTCTCGCGCGCTCCGTGCTCATCCTCTTGGGATCCTTCCCCGTTTTTGGTGAGTAGCTAGGCATCCCTCCCCATGGCTGGTTTTCCGGAGGCGCTTCCTTTCACGTTTTACCTTGTGCACCCTCTGTCCCCCCTTGCTCTTGGACTCCTTGGTGTCCCAACCGCGGCCACACCGCTGCGCGACTTGACGTCTCTCGTCCCCTCCTTCTTTTCTCCCTTTTTAACCTAGTCACCGCGCCTTTCCAACTTGAATGCGACTGCGGACAGAGTCGGTCTTCTGTGTTCATATGTCCATTAATGCTGTTTCCAATGCCCTATTTAAAAAAGACCAATCCACCCGTAACTAGGACCCCCCCTGATTTTCGCGTTTCACAAGTTTCCGAGGAAGATGTTGATTGCCATCTTCCCCGCCACAGCCCCCTGGGTGGTCTACATGGGATGACGCGGCAACTCGAAGAATTATTAAACATTCAAACCGATGAGGCCTCCCCCCCCCCCTGAGGGTTACCCGCTTTCTCAGGGACCTCATTGACCACCCCCCCCCGCGGTATGTAAGTTCCATTTTTCCCTCTATTGATGCCACACTTAATTTGGTCCGCGAACTGAGTTTCTTCACTCTTCCACAGCATTTCACGCGTCTGTCCTTTGTACATCATCCCTGCTGGAGAGGTGGTGCTCCCCGAGCTCCGGAGTCCGCAGGCTTTTGTCAGGCTGCCAAGAATCTCGCGTATTACCCTTCCCTGCCCGCACACCTACTCGTAGGATTTCTTCCCCACTTATCGGTAACCTTGTCCATCCCCAGGAGCACTACGTTTGTCTTTTTTTGGTCAGTCCTGATCCCCCCGTCTTCCAGGATTGGCTCGGAATTTGCTTCTCTTCGCTTTCTCCGCATCCTTTCAAGGCGAAATTTACCTGTGGTTCAGCCGTTCAGTGGGGCCCCCTCCCTTCTGGTTGCAGCGCCCATGAATCAATCTTCTCACGGGGATTTCGGGGATTTTCCACCCAAGGGTCTCGTCCCCGATTTTCGTGATATCGTCTTTTCCATTCAAAGACACCTGATTTGCCCCCTCTGCTCTTTGGTCTTTCCCTCAAACCATTTTGTCCAACCCCCCCCCTCAAGCCGCGGGGTATTTTTGAGTCCGGTTTACCCTTGCTTCGCTGGTTACACCTTTCGCGTTTCCGCACTTCTTGACCTTGGTAATGGGTTGCGAGACGGGAGAGGTGCAAAGGGGCACCAAGGTTTCAGCCGTCACCCCCGTTACAGATCATTAACACCAATCTTATCTCGTAGTGGCTAGCGCGCCCTGTTTAACTTTATTGTTTATTTCTCTCCGAACCGCATTTTTGGGACCACCTCGTACTTGTTGCACAACCTTCGGCGTCTTTGCCGGGACCGGTCTGAACCCCCCTATGATCCGTTTGTTGAAACCCCTCCGGACCGTTGTTTGCGACGGCCCTTCGTCTGCTGAGCTAAATTTTTTTGCTGATCGAACGAGGAATGTTGCGCGTTTTAAACCTTTTTCGTGACAGATTAAGTACTTTCCCTAGTGGGTGATGGAAGCGCCCCATGTGGGGCCAAGCGCAGCCGTGGAACCTCTCCTTTTTTGTTTTAACTTCTAGGAGGATTGTGGCTTAAGAGTGTTTTTTGCCCCGATGAAGTTGCGAGTTAAAGGAGTACTCTTTGCTCCCCGTTGCGAAGTCAATGACTCGCTACATTTATGCGCGTGAAAGTCTTTTTTTTTTCTCTGCGAGGAATTTCTTCACGTTTGATTCTTACTTCTAAGCCCCCAGCCGCCCAGGCGCGAGATACCCTGCCCCCCCCCCCCTTCTTCCCCCCTCCCCCCCCCCCTCCCCATTTTTTAGCTTACACCCCCACCCGCCCACCTTCTGGCGCTGCCCCTCTTTCACACTTCGCCACCCCCAAATCGCCCCCAGACACAGCGGTTACGTTGGGAACACCTGACCCCCCCCCTTAATCTGTCTTAATTTGTCCCCCCCTAAGAGTCCCATTCACACCATGTCTTTCCTTCGCCACGGCTTTCCCGGGGTTCTGAACGACTATTCTGGCCCCACATGGAGTGCGGCGGATTTGGTGGTCTTGGCCGGTCTGGCTAACCACGTCCTTCAATGGTCGCTTTCGGTGCCCTTTTATTCTTCCCCCCACAGGCCATTCAGACCGAAACGCCGCTCCCTATTTTTTTTTTTTTCATGAGCTGCTGGATCTTTCCGGCCCCTCGCGGCTTAGTGGAAGATTTGCGGCGCTCTGTAATTTTCCTTTAAAGCGTTACCTGATGGGATTTTCAGGAGCTGGGCAAGAGGCGCCTGCCGCGTCCATCGCAGAATTCCCTTTCCAATTGACGATGCTCTAATGATTAGCCCCGCGGTGCTCCCCCCCCTTTTGTAGCAAATTCTCATGCGACGCCATAATTTATGACTCGCGACTAAATCTCTGGTGCCAACCAACGGCTTTTCGATAAACGATGCTCCCTCGGATATAAGGATCGTTCGTCCGGGCTATTGAACAGAGAGGAAATTTCCGTCCCCATCCTCACCCTGTAAAAGGAAACAGAATATACGTCAGTAATTCTCTGGCTGTGATCGCTTCTGACTGTTTCTCTCTCCTCTTTTTTGTTTTTAAACTATATAAAATACGCGGGTTAAGATGGTCCATTCAAGAGAAAAGTTTTTTTTTTTTTTGCCTGAGATTAGAATGGGTCCTCCTTAACCTTCTCTCACGTCGCCTAAACCTTCTCTTATGAAGGTCATTCCTGGGTCCCCCCTTTTCACCGATTATTTGTTACCAATGGCGTAAACATGCGGTTTAGTGCCGCCAATCTTAGAGAGATTCTCCTTTCTTTTCGCATAGAATTCTTCTTTCAAACAGCTAAGTTTTGCCCTTTCGGGATGGTTCACCACCCACAACCTTGCCAGAAACCCCCTTTGGATGATCGGCAACACCTGCTCTGCTCATATCCCCCATAAGGAACTTCCTTTTTTCCTCCCCCCCTGTTGCTTGAGCGTTGCCGGTTACCTTGGTATGTTGATATAAAGTGCAGGGCGTGCTATTTTTTTTTTTCCTTTCGTCCCCGTACGTTCTGGATATTTAACTCTTTCGATGAATTCGAACCCCTCAATTGCCCGCTCGCTCTACTTGCGGCCTTCCGCATGTTTGAAATGTTTAAACACTAAGGAGGATGCTCTCCTAGATTCCCTACTTTCCGGCACTCCTCCCCTTCCCATTTTTTTTCGTCCTCCAGTACGCTCCAGTTTCGATGCCGCGTTTAATGAATCCGCGACCCGTTTTTTCTCGTTTTGGTCCTTTTATAGGTTTCTGAGCCCGACCCCCTTTTCCTGAATCTGCTCCATCATATCCGTATGGCTTCTCTTGCGTACTTGGTATTTTTTTGAAGAAGTCTTCCAAAGGGCGAACAGCAAGGAGGGGTCATTTTGCACACGCATCTTTGAGGTCTACTAGAAGAGAGAAGCGGTCTCAAAAAGTCCATGGGTTGGAAAAGGCGTGGATTTCAGACTTTCAGTGATAATGTGGTTGCCTCGTAGCTGTTTTGTGGGTTGGGGGGTTGGGGTGTGGTCTGCGAGGGGTGATTGGGGTGTTTTGGTTTGGTTTGTTTGGTGGTTTGGTTAGCTGTTTTTGGGGGTGGGCGGGTTTTTGGTTTTGTGCGTTTACGGTTGTGTGTTTGGGTGCGTTGCCTCCGGTGGGGTTTTTTTTTCTTTTTTCTTTTTTTTTTGGTGGTGGTGAGGCTTTTTTCCTCTTGGGTTTTTTTGTTTTTTGGTGTAGGGGGTGCTCTTTTTATGTGTTTTTTGGTTCTTTGTGTGTGTGTGTGTGTTTTTATTTGGTGGGGGGGTTTGTTGTTGTTGTTTTGGGTTGTTTCTTTTGGTTTTGGCGCGGTTTGTTTGGGTTTTGGTTCTTTGGTGGTTTGTGTTGTTTTTTTTTTTTCTGTGTGGGGGTTTCCTTTCTCCTTTTTTTTATGTTTTTTTCGATTTCGGTAGAGGGGTTTCCCACATTTTTGCGAAGATTTGCTCCATCAGTATAGTACCCATAGTCATTTTACCTTCTTCTGGACGCGGAGGATCCAGTAGGAGAATGCCTTAGAGCCCCAAAGACGATCGCCTCTTGACCGCCACGCCAGCGCCGCAACTTCCACTCCTACCCCGCCCCGCGCATTCCCCTCGCGCTTGTCAGCAAATGCTATTCTTTCCTGTTCAGGATTCTCGATGAGCGCCCTTGAATCCTTCGTTTTTCCGATCGTAGCCTAGTAACCCACCCCATCAAGTTTCGATTATTTGTCAGTACTCTTGTGAAGACCCCGTTCTTCGTCTATTTTCCTACAAGGGTGACGTCTCATTACGAAGTCTCTTCCGGCTTTTTTCACCTCCATCATAGAGGTCTTTGCCATTTCGTTCCCCGAGAACACATTTTCCCTTTTGTTCTGCACGTTGACCCATCGTACCGCCTGCTGATTTCTTTCTATCACAGTGGCTTCCTTTTTCGCGCCCAATGTTTCGCCAGCTGGATCGATATGGGGCCTTGGCTACCATAACATCGGTTCTGCCGGAAGTCTCCCTCACCTTTTTGAAACCCCTCTCGGCCCCGCCTCTGCTTTTTTAACTGGCCAAGTAACAGTTTGTCCCCAGGCGTCCCCTTCCACCCTCGCACGGTAATCGTAAAGACACTTTCCATGTGGCTCAAAATTACCTTCGATCCCTCCAACACGCGTGTCTCTCGTCTTCATTGTCGGCCCCCCCGCACACGCGGCTGTTTTTCCCCACAACCCGATTCGGAGGGTTCACCGGTATTTGCCCCCTTTTGCGACACTCGGGTTCGCCCACGGATGGGTTTTGCGTGTAGAGCATTTCCTCCATCCGGCCTCGCGACCCCATCGATCAGCCTTTGTTCCTAAACCGGCTTTCCAAAGTTTTTTGACGCCACGTCTTTCCCCCCCCTGTGTCCTGCTCCATCGCCTCGCGCCAGAGACACATCTTTCAGCGAACGTTCCTCGCCGGGACCGTCACAGTGCACAACATCCCATGATGGCCCCTTCTTGAGGTGCCCAAAAGAGAAAGAGGTACCCGGTAGGTATGCGCTGGCTGCGGCGCTTCTCCCTGCTGAGAGGCCCCTTTTTTGTCCCCCTTCCACTGACGTCCAGTGTCATCAATACAAATAGTTTTATTCGGCTTTTATCCTGCGGGCAAACACTTCTTCTGACTCCACTACCTCATACTTTATTGCTCTACAGTACTTAAGCAAACTCCTTCGCGAACTTTTTGTATTGATCTCCCCCCCAGCACCCCCCAACACTTGCCACCGATTGTACCTCCCCAGTTCTTACCGAGAGGGTGGTGCGCCAATCCTAGCGTTTTTTGTCGCGGCAGGCCCGCATTCATTAAATCGGATTCTTGCCTGCCATGTCTGCCGTTCTCGTGCCTTTTGACCCAACCTTCCCATTTTTATTTAACTCGCCAGTACCGGGGACTTGCGGGGACCTCGAATTACGCTCATTCGGCCCCCCCCTTTCATTTTTCCCTAAGCAATTCGTCCGCGGTACTCCCGCGTGTTTTGCGTTTTCTTTTTTCGCCCTTCTATCCCTTAGTCTGTTTAACCAATTGTTAGGCTCCTCTCGCGCGCTCGCGTGGCTTCCTGTCTCCTTACCGGATACCCCGGGGCGTGCCTCTGGCAAGTCACAATCTTTCTTCAAACTGCACCGTCGAACTCAGGTTATTTATAGTACTTTTCTCTGTTAAATCCCGAGATCGTTTCATGGTTACAGGTACGTTACGTATTACCTAGAGCGAGCCACCTAAGGTTTTCTCCCTCTCCTTCCTGTGTATGGCGGCCCCCCCCCTTTTTTCTGGCACAAACCCCGACTTAGGCTAAACGCACGTACTGTCTCGATCGTTTTTCCCGTTTCCACCCCTATTCCTCGGGCGTTGGTCCTGGCTCACCTTCATATTCCGTCTTTCTCCCAGAAGGGAACAGTGATC
>Ga0179593_1330450_pt1 | contig 11809 bp, 12 predicted proteins | sample CZODoug2_1_08_16_FD_185931 | JGI IMG/M metagenome (GOLD analysis project Ga0179593, IMG submission 185931) | Vadose zone soil fungal communities from Angelo Coast Range Reserve, California, USA - CZODoug2_1_08_16fungal (PacBio error correction) | ecosystem: Environmental > Terrestrial > Soil >... | reverse complement strand
CATTTTTTTCTTCTTCTGCACGGTGCGTCTTCGTGCCGATCAGGGACGCCCGCAACGACTTCTCTTTGAATTTTGGTTTTCCCGTCTCAGCGCAATTCATTGCGCCCAATCGCTTCCTCGAGGTGCATCGTTCCTTCGCCAAGTGAAAAGTCTTCAAAAGGCAAGTTTTTTCCTGCATGTCACCAAGCATTTTCCGGACAGATTCACATCCCACTGGAATTCTCCAGTCCCGTTGCCGGGTATTCTCCCCCACCTACCATGATATTCTTTCAGAGACCGACCCCCCTCAGCGTGCTCTTGATTCCCGCCCCGCTCCCTTATTTTTTTTCTCCCTCGCTCTCCCCTTGACCTCCGTTGATTTTCTCGATCTCTTTTCCCCCATAAAATAGAAGATGAGCTTTCCAAACCCTTGCAACTTCTTGCCCATAAAAGGTGGCGCCCCTTAACTTATCAAGCCATTGCAATCCTGAAGCTGATGATGTTTTTATTCAGAAGTCCCTTGCCCGTTGTTGATGCCTCGTGTATATACAGGTCTTCTCTACTGATGACACATGAATCCGTGCCACTCCTCCTCTCCCCCCCCCCGACCAAAACCTGGTGCCCCTCACTCTTCGCGATGCTGGTCCTCGGCCCTGGAAACCGCCAGACCTTCCTCGGTCATGCGGGGCTCCCGACGCAGGATTAGGTCCCCTCGGACAAGAAATGCTATCCTTCATTTTTTCCCACTGATTTGGCCGATCCCTTTTCTCAACCCGGTATGATGTTTTGAACTTTTATGGAGGTTATCGCCAACTGCTGTTGTGTTCACATCTCCCTTAACCGCAACTTCCTTCTTCCTTCTCTATGATCGAATTTCACGCAAAGCAGTTCTATCCCCTGTTTTCAGACCTGCTTGCCTATCGTACGGCCCGACCGTTTTCCTACTGTTGTTTGGCTGACATTTTTCCTGATACTGTGGAGCGGTCTGTCCCCAACTCGGTTCTCCTTTTTGTTTTCCGTTGACAAATCTTGATACCGGTCCCGTCATCTTTGCCCGTCCTTAACTATGAACATAGTCCCCCTAATTTCCTTTTCCCCCAGTCAGGCAGTCCCTGATATATGTTTCCGAGATGAGTGGGACTCTCCCAAACTATCAGATTTATCATAACGAGAGCGAGCCATCCCCAATTCATATTGTAATCTCTTTCGTCCGTTTAATCTGAGAGACTTTCTGACAGGATCTAAAGGACGTCTGATCCTTACTAACTCCAGTTTAATCTTGATTCTAATGAGTGGTAACTTCTGACCTTCAAATCTTCCCCCGCAGGGGATTTAAATTTCCCACCCCCTTTCTTTTTCCCCCCTCTTTAAGAATTCGATGAAAACAGCGTAAAATATCTGTTTCATTTTGCTTTTCTAGCGATTTGACGATTATGCCCTAAGATTTCCTGCATTAGGTAAGGCTCTCTCATATTAATCCTCCCAGTTTCTGCCTATTCCCGTGCTCCTGCAAGTGAGAGTGAGAACTCATTCCCCGCCTTCCTTGTTAAAAAACCAAGATTTTAGACCACTCTTCTCCTGATTATTAGGTGTTCACTTCAAATTCACCACTGTGCTATACCCCTCATCCGAAGTTTAAAGCAGCGCCTTTAAGCTTGGGAATACTTCGAGGGGTTTTCAAGGATTGCCTGGCCCTTTCCTGATGCTCTCGTTCCCTCTTCTGGAGAATCGGAAAGAACTCGTTTTGCCTAGCCCTGTCGCACTCTTTTCATCCCGATAACCCCACCTCCAACGCTTTCGGTGCACTCTTTACGCAATGTATTGGTCCTTCCCCCCCCTTCTCTTGTTGTCGAGCTCCTACTTTGCGGCTCCTTACCTCCCCTTCTCTTCTATGACCCCCCCGTGCCTGGATGACTCTCTTCCGCGGTATGTCAGGTGTTGCATGTAATAGTAGAGATCTTGCGCAAGCCCGTAGCGGGCTCCTTTCCCCAATTTGCCGTTGCGCTCCTTTGCCTGCTCAAGCGAGCCGGAAGATTTCCCAAGACGGGCCTTTGCATATTCGTAAAAGCGCGACCTGCCCCCACGCCGCCCCCTATGCTTCTCCGACTGCCCCTTAATCTAACCCCCCCGTCTCTACTGAATTACTCCTCTTTAATGCACCCAGTCAATAGCCGCCCTTTGAAGACTTCATTTTTTTTTCCCCCCCCATTAGCTCGACCCGTTTGCACCAACCCAAGTGCCACACGTCCTGCCCCGAATTACAAAGTAATCGACCGTTTGGGTGTCCCCTTCTTCAGTTCCCGGCTTCTATTTTTTTAGGTCTTGAAAGACTCCCCCCTCCACCTATTAATTACCATCCCTCCTCTGCCTTCCACCGACAAACTCGGGAATACCTTCCTTTCCTCCTTCAGACTCTTCACAATATGAGTGCCTACCTTCCTCCTCTCCTCCCTAAAGACCGCGACCAATGTTTGAGCGATCCCCGAATCTCCCGAAATATTATCCCCTTCTGCTTATTATTCAATAAATAGAAAGGCTCTCCCCAACAATTCTTACCGCGTTGTTAGCTGCTCCTTCTAGTCGCTTACAGATTCCCCCCGGACGATCTATTTCTGCCCTCCTATGATTCGTGTGTATGGGTGGTTGGTTGCCTGTACGGGGAAAATGTCGACTTTCTTCCGGTCTCAGCCGCGCCCCGCCGAATTTTTTCCGCCTCGTCTCTTGTTCTCTTTCTGTTATTTGCCCCCTCCATGGTAAAACTTCCCTTGAGAGACGCTTTTCTCTGCCGAAGGAGGACCTCCTGGGGTTTGGTTTCCCCTCCCCCAATTACTTCTGGTTTACTACTCCTCAGTGTTTTTGACTCTCTTAATTATGCGTGCCACCTCGACACTTGTTTTCAAGCGCGGGTCTGTGACGAATATCGACCTTCACCACGTTTTCTATCAAGGACATACTATGGCACCCTAGGAGAAAACCCCTCTGACTCTCCCCTCCTACCATTGCCAAGGATGGCGACTATTTGATGAGTCTTCACTCCTGCTCCCTTGTTCCCCCTTTCTTCTCCACGGCGGGATGACAATCAAAAAGATATCAAGGAAGTTCCCTTTTATTAGATGCGCTTCCCCAAGAATACCTTTCGTTCGCCGCCCGCTTTCCCCCTCTCTTGGGTGCAACGTGTTAGTGTCTGAGCTTTTTAATCTCGGCTGACTCCTTTGTTCAACTTCGTGCAGGTATGTATTCTGATATCTTCTTCTGTTCCTTGACCAGCTATTAGTCCTTCTTTAGAAAGGTCACCTGATCTCCTATCCTTTAGTCTCTTCCTTTCTTGCCCGATGGATTTGCGTTCTGCTCTTCTCTTTAGCCCGTTTTTTTTGTTCTTCCCTCCTCACCTTTCCAGGAAGCTTTTAACCAATTCCCCTGTAATTTTGTCTGTCCGCTCTTTCTGAGCTCCACGTTTTTTTGTGACAGTTTCGAGCCGACTGGTGGCCAAAAACCCTCCCGACTTTGCCCTTGTTTCCTTCATGTGGATGACTTTATCAGTATATCAAGACCTTTGCCAGCACGGCTCAGGTGCGCTTTGTTGCGCGCCCCCCGCTCTTTTATGATATGCCCCAACTTGCTGATTTCCCCTTTCCTTTCGTCGCTCCTGGGATTAGACCTCCCTTCCCATGGCACTTCCCCAATTGGAATTTGCAGTGGGATTCGTTCTGCGCCCTTCCTTCTTCCTTCACAAACTGCCCCCTGCCAACCCGTATCCCTTTTGAGTTTCCCCGGTGATGCGCCAGGGGCTACCCAGGTTCTCTGATATCAGGCTTGTTGGCGCGTTCGGAAGGCCCTCTGTACAAGCAGCGCAGTGTTTCATTTTCCCCCTACTATGTAAAGCGACCCCCCCCCCCCCCAAATAAGTGCACCTGGGTCGTGCATGTTCCCTCCGTCTTATCGAATAATGCCGCCATGAGCTCGGCAACCCCTCGTCAGTCTGCACAATTTTGAGATCCTCACGACATGGCTTTTTCACAACAAACCCTCGCCTTTCTTTCCTCCCTTCCTCCGAGATCATTCTAGTGCTTTTCCCTTCTCTTTTCAATCTCACCGGTGCCTGTCTCTGACTTCTCATGAGCACGCGATTTCCTTGCCTCTGTTCGAACTTTGGTGTCTCAGAGTCCATCTGCTGCCCTGACTTATCTTCCGAGCAACGGTATTAGCATCCCCTTTTTGACAGTCCATCCCTTCAGATTTCAGCCGTTTTTTTTTTACCTAAATGTTTCCCCTTCCAGAGCTCTCTCGAAAAAGCACCCCCCTACTTTTAACTATGTTTGAGCCCAGAAGTAGCGATCCCTCATGACCTCCCCCCTTTTCTCCACAGGGTTAAAGCATCCCGGTTCACTTTGCATCTAGCCCCTCACAAGTTCCCCAATAATATCTTTCACTTTTTTCCTCTCCCTTGTGATCGAGGGCCTTTCTTATACGTCTTTTTCTTTACCCATTCTGCTCAGTTATTACGAGCACGTCCTCAAGATGATTCTTAGAGCTCCGGTCCTTTAGTTCCTCAATGCCCCTTTGCGCACATCTTTGCCCCTTTTCTCCCCCCCCCCCCGGCCCGGTATCGGACGTAGTTCCTTTCTTTTCTTCCTCCGTTTCGACACTTATTGACCTGTTGTCGGTGCCCCCTCTGATGTTCGAGAGGCTTCCTCAAAACAGTTCTTCGCTTTCAAGAACCTTCATTGACTCCTCTCCCCACATTTTTTTCCTAAGGCCTTTCTTCCCAACCCGCCCATTTTCTTGCCTGACTATGACTACGGTTTTAGTGGACCATCTCCTGCTAAGGTCAACTTTCCTGCTTTCGCACACGATTACGATCAATCTACTGACTCCTTCCTTTTCTTTTTTCAGAGCCGGTACCCCTGTCCCAACTCAGTGCGCCACCCAGCCTCCCCCCCAAGACAGACAAATCCCTTCTTTTACTCACTTGGTGTTTCTGGCCCCCCATGCTTCCACCCCTTCTTGCACCTGATCGTGAGCGGACCTTTTTGGTAAGTCATTTGTCCCTCCATAATGATCTCTGCCCCAATAAATTTCATTCATATTTCTTGCTTCTTGGTTGGCGGAAGAGATCCTCTCCTTCCTCTCTCCCCCTTTCCCCCCCCTCCCCCCTCTTTTCGCGCCTCCATCTACCCTGTAATTCCCTGCCGTCCCTTGCCATTTTCCATCTTCTTTACCCCCCCCCTCAGCCTTACTTCCCGCACGCATAGATTTAGCCGGTTGGCGATTTTTTCCCAATAGTTTTATTTTCACACATTTTCTCCCTCCCCCCTCCGCAGTCAAAGAGATACCCCCCTCTTCCCCCGGTACATCGGCAGTCCCCCCCCCCATTTGACCTGTCCCCTTCCCCCTAAGATTCCCCGTCTGTATATGGATTGTGTTCATGTTACGGCACCTTTTTCTTCCTTTTTTAAGGTTGATGTGTTTGGACTCTCCTCTGGACTTCGTTAACACTCTCTCCCCTCTGCTTTACGCTCAAAGTCCTCGGTATACGCTGCTTTCTCCAAAAGTCCGGCGCTGTCCGTACTCTCCATTAGTTCTGGTTTCTAAGAGATATCTTCTTGACTGAGGGAAGTCCTCCGGAATAAGGAGTTCCTTGTCTACTGTTAGCGGATCTTGTTTTTCCGTCTAGGTGAGATTCTTACAAAATTGTTCATTTGATCGGGTCCTGTCGTCATAGCCTTCCTCTATGATATCAGTCCTTCCTTCCGCAACTTACTTCCCTGCGCATGAAGTGAGTGAATATAGTTCCCTTCACCTGCAAGTTTTATTGTTCCTGGTCTGTCTCTGGAACTCGAAGGTAACTCGCCTTGGAAAGAATCGTAACCTTACAGATTCCTCTCCCTCCTCTGTTGTGGTGAGATCTGATCTCCCCCTTTTTCCCTCTTCCTTCAGTCCACAGTCCGTGTTCTATCCCGCGACGCCTCCCCATGGATGACTGAAGGAGATGTAAGTTTTACCTCTTCTTAGCTCAAAGGAAGCGAAATTTCTCACCTCTTCCCCCTCCCCCCCCCTTCTCTGATTTCCTTTTCTCGACAAAGGCCTTTTTAAGGCTGTTGCTTTCTAACCCCCCCCCTCTGACAGTCCTCCCCCTGAATGCACGTCCTGTCATTCCTTGAGGAAGTACACTACCTTTCATTACCCAGTCTCTCTTCTCTAACTGGACTTTTGTTCCTTGCGCGTCGAAGAAAGCCGGACCGTTTTGGCGCCCCGTTCGAGAAAAGGCTAAGTTGCTCTCCGACGATCTTTCTCTTCGTTCCTTCCTAAAGAAATCTGCCCCCCAATTTGCCCCCGTCACCCCATTCCTGCCCCCCTGGGGACGCCTCCTAACCTTTAATCACCTGCCTCTCAACAGTAATCCTCTGTTCCCTTTCCTGCGATTTCTTTTCCAGGCCGAATCATGGATCGCTGTCCCTTTTTCTAGTTTAGGTGCTGCTCTCCTGAGCCCCCTTGCCCTCCTGCACGCATGACCCCCTCTGCACCCCACTCTCAAAAAAACTCTCCCCTTCTGCTGGTTTGGGCTCAGATCGCGACCAACTCAGCTCCCTATTCCTTCCCTTCTCGTGGGATCGTCTTGCCAGTTGTCCCCTTTTTCCCCTAGGAACTGCCGCCGTTATTTGGCCTTGTGTGCTTTTTTACCCCCGGTGATGTCTTCGAAGCAATTTTTCTCTTGGTAGCTTTTTCCTTTCGGTTTGGCCCCTCTACAGGATAGTTGCCCCCAAGACCACTTCCTTCGTTCATTATCTGATCTTAATCGTTTTCCTTGACCCAACAAGCTCTCGTTGCCCCTGCTCTCCTTTTCCCTCTTTCACATCATTCGGCACCCTAAGGTTCCTTCGATAGGCGTTAGTGTTGCTGCTCCCTGCCTTAAAATTTTTTCTTTCTTCTTTTTGCTGTCCCCTCTTATGGAGCCTTTTTCCGTCCATCTTTGTTTCCCAGGCTGCTTAGAACCCCTGTAACATATTCCCCCTTGTAGAAAGTCATTCAACTCAAAGCAGGAATTAGCCACGGACCTCCTTCTTCGTGGCTATTTGTTAGTGGAGTCCCGCCCCGCTCCTCCGCTCCTATACACGTCTCCCCCCGTCTCTCCCCCCCACCTTAATTCTGGTAGTGCGCTTCTCAGTGTCCTCTGCGCGAAGTTAGAATTACGGCTAAGGCCGTGGAGCAGTACTTTCCTCTTAATCATGACTTGACGAATTCTAATCCTGGTTACCCTCTCCCCTTCCCCTTTTCTTCCCCCCAGTCCCCGCTTTTACCCTTTTATAACCCTTTTCTCCCCTGAGGATTCCTTTCTATTCATTGCCCCCATAGTAAAACTCAGCCCGGGCCGGACTTTCCTGGTCGAGCCTTTTTTTGCTGCCTTGTTTCTCTCAGTTCGGTGATCTCTATGGCCCTTAATTCTTCCAGCCCCCTTGTTAGAAAGATAGTTCCCCCCGCCTACTTCGCCAGTTAGGTAGGTCCCCCAGCTTCTTTCGAACTAGTCGCCTCTTCTCGGGTTGTTTATGATGAAGTCTTATTTACCCAGGAACCTTTTGAGACGATTCCCCCAGCCTGATCCGTCCTGAGAAGAGCTTATCCGTAGTCAGGGCGGGAAGATTGCTTTTTTTTTTGCACCGTGTCTTTGCGGCAAAGGGTATGATATGCGCCCCCTTCGGCGTCTTCCTGCACCGAGTTTTGTCCCTGATTCCCCGCGCAATTCCGATGAATCCTTTCTGTCCGACGCCTCCCCCATCCTCATGCTTTTTTTTTTTCAAGCTTCCCTTCGGAAATCATGAAACCCTGGCGTCTTCGTTTTAAGCTGCAGAAGACTCTCCCCGTCCCTCTCTCCTATTTACCCGGAGGCCAATTTTTGTTTCAGCCTCGGATCGACTTCTTCTTTTTTTGCATGGAAGAATGGGTAGTTTTTTTAACTTTGCAGGCTCCGCTTCCCCCATTTGTGCATTTCCTCATTTTTCGATTGTCTTCTCCAGCGTTTCCTCCCTTCATTGCATACCCCCCCCACTTTTCCCCCCCGGCCAAAACGATCCCACCCCGCATTTGTCAACTTAATAGTGGCCACCCACGTCCTCTTCCCGAAGTACGCAGAAATCTTTTGACCCATCCCTCCCTTGTTCTTCTCTTCCTTTTTTTTTTTTCCCCCCACCCGGCTAGAACTCCAAAAACAACACCGTGTGAATCCCCTCACCCTTCTCTCACATGATCGCTACCACTTCTTCCTCTGGTTTTGACCCCTCATTCCCTTTCGCTTGTCGTTCTTTTTCTTTTCCACCGTTCCTGTTTTTCATTTCACTCGAAGAGAGCACTCAAAGCCTCGTCCTCCCCGTCCTTTTCTCTTCCCCATTAAATTGACAGGGAATATCCTTCTACAGTTCCCCCTCTCTCCACTCTGGAATGGGTCTCCCCCCCCAGTAAGTTCACTCTCCGATCTTCGTAGACGAGATTACAGCCTCACTCGCTGGCTTCCCCCCCAACCTAGTCCCACACGCGGTTATGAGACGTATCGTGAGGATTCTGCTTCTCGCATTACCCCCTTCTTACTGCGTTCTTTCATGGTCTTGTTCCCGTTTTTCCTTTCTCCGGTACTTTGACATGTAGAAGCTAAGAGCATTACATCCGCTCTCCACCCAATTCTCAGCAGCGGTCTTTTTTACCCGCGACGACCCCGTTTTTATAGGCGTTTCACCCCTCAAACCGGGCGATGATCCCGATCTTTTCTTTCTTTAAAATGAAAGTTGACATGTTCTTGAACAGACCGAAGTGCCTGATGCTTTTCTGGAGAGGTGGCCCTTATATATATATAAATAATACTAACGCTTTTTTTTTATCTATCCTCCTATGCAAACGGAAATCATCCCTTCAAGTTGCTCCTCAGGATCTAACTTCCTTTGTGACATCATAGTATTGGATCATTGCCCGATAGATAGGAATCCGTCTTGAACCCCTTAGCTCCCACACCTTCTCGAGACGAAAGGGTACAGTTCCTTGCGCTCGGCTCCTTCTTCATCCGGCGATGGTACCCTCCCCTGTCCCCGCCACTTTTTCCCCACCCATCACCCCAGATCCTCTCCACTCCCGGGTTTTTTTCCCAATGAGATCTCGCCTCGACTCCTCTTTTCAGTATTAAGATAAACTATTTCATTCCTTCGTTTTTTCATTTTCTGCGGTGGGAGGTCCCGACTTGCCTTTAATATTTTGCAGATTATGGATCCCTCCCCATTTTTTTAGTGGAGGCCTATTGCCATTATTCCCGGTACCAATTATCCTTGTCATGGAGAAGGACTGGAGGTCTGCTTTGTTTCTGGCATCTTAGTCTTCCTTGACAGCGTTTTTCATCCTTCCCTGAAAAACTCCCCTTCCTCCTTTGCCTTCTTGAAAAAAAGGAGGTCAGTGGTCGCCCCCTCTTTGCGGGCTCCCTTTGCGCTCCCACCTTTTTGGGTGCCTGTTACTCCCCTCATTGGTTCCCCACGCCGATTGAACTTTTCCTTCATGTTTCCTTTTTTGACTCCAAGCTTTCGCGTCTATCGTAATGAAGGCAGGTTTCCACTATTAAGTTTGCATCCAAATCCTTTTTGCGTTTGTTGCCCTCTTCTTATGTAGATATGCCCTGCCTTTTCCACTTGATCTGCCGCCGCGTGCTTTTTAAAGCTTCCCCCGGCCCTGACCTTCCCCCCATTGGAAGTTCCTTTTCTTTGTCTAAAGTCTCGTCTCTTCTCCCCCCCTCCCTTCCCCTTAACATATCCCTCCAGATACTCGCTCTCCCCTTAACCCTTTTTCTCCCTTTTCATCGATATATTAGGTAAGGAGAGCGGGACTAGGTGGACCAACTCCTTTTGTTTATTTTCCCCCACTAACCCGACCTTTCACTGTTGCCCCCCAACAAGTTCCACGTATTGTTTGTAGGAGGACAGTAGAGGATTTCCGCTCTCATTGTCGCATGCTCCAGGAAAAAAAATTATCTTTAGAACTAGATGTTCTTCTATCATTCCTCCCTTCCCGCAATTTTCTTACAAAAAATGCCCTCTTCTCCGACCTCCTACTCGTATTCGGCGATGCTGCTTCTTTTTCCTTTCCCCCCCTTTGCCTTTCCTCTCTGCGCCCTCACTTCTCCCCGCCGCTAAAATCGCTTGTGTTCGAAGTTTTTACGCCTGACGGACCGGCTTCCGATATCGGCCCCTCTCTCATCGTCTCTGAACGTCCCCCCCCCCATACCTGTTGTCTCCTCCCTTCCCCCTAAGCTTTTTTTTACATAAAACGCTCCCCCCGCCCTCAAGTTTCTCTTAGACCGCCAACACCTTTCACTTTTTCGGATTACAGCTTTTCTGAATCTCTCGGCCTCCGCATTGTGACGACCGCGGGTCCTCCCCAGTACAAAAGCTGCGGCCGTTTCCTTTTTCCAGTTTCTAGTTTACCCTTTTCTTCGCCCCTCATAGATTTAAAACTGCCTCTTCCGATCCTGGTCTCGACCCCACTGTGCTCATCGTCCTTTCTTTTTCCCCTTCGTAGTCTTCCGGCCTGAGCGCCCTACCAAAGAACGAATTAGATTCATTGGATGCCTCCCTCGCTCTCTTTAAGTTTCTGTGGGCGAGGCCGTCCTCCCCCTTTAAACCTATCTTGCCGTTGATCCCCTTTCGACGGTTCGATTTCGCTTCATGAACTTTTCGCCCCCAGTTGTGATTATGTATTAGTCCGGCACGCGGCGGTCACGAGCGCTCCGTAACTAACAGGGCTGTCAGAATTGTTAAGACCCCCTGACTCATTCTCGTCCAACTTTAGTTCCTTTAGAGCTGACCAACCCCCGTCTCTTCATAATTTGCCTACGTTTCCCCCGGTCTGGGACATGTCCCCCCCACCCCCCCCACAAATTCTCGCAGGAAGGATACCTTCTTGTGCCCTTACCACGATTACGATCCCAACATAAATGACTCTGAGGTTGGGTTTCCAACTCCCTTTTACCCTCGTCCCACTCATTCTCCTTCCTCCTCCCCTCCCCCCTCTCCGCCAATATTCGTAGCCTTTTTCCCCCCCCTACCCCTGGTTGTTGAGAAAAATTTTCCGGCCCACCGTCCTGTCAAATGACGGAGCGGAGTTCTTCTTTATGGGTACGCCCTCCTGCCGCCTAAAAATTCCTTCCATGCTATCTTTTTTTCTCCGATAGCAACCACGATCCCTCTGGGATCTTCTGGATTTTCTTAGATTTTTGCCTCGTCTTCTTTGCCCGTAATCACATTGTCTATAGAGAAGCACCGACCCCTCTGCCCGTTTAGGATGGACCTTCATCGCTCTCTCAATCGCACACCTCGATTTCAGCTCTTTCCGTAATGGATTTTATTTTCCTTCTTCCCCTTTGAAGGATGTTCGTTCCGGTTTGACTTTCCCTTCCTTAGGTCAAACGTCGCTCCATCTTCTTTTTCGCCTCCAACGGCTGCCGGTTTTCTTGCTTCTGGCGCAAAACACGGTTTTGAGATTGTCCTCATCCGCTCAACACTGGGAATTTATCTGAAGAGATACCGTTTTCTTGTAGTCCTTAAGCCCTTTCGTCCTTCCCTGCTATTGGGAGGAGGAACTCCTTCCTTCTTTTTGCAGATTCCCAAACCCCCTGGACCTTTGTAAGCGTTTAACTTGTCGATCTCCTTCTTAGCTGATCTCGACTGCTTCCCGACTGTAAGAATGAGCTCCTGGCGTTCTCTACCCCCCGGTCGTTCCCGCATTACCGTTCGGACCTGGCGGAGTACTTGTATATCGGCAATCCGGTCCCTTCGCCTTTTCAGCCTCGTGAAAAGTTTTACCG
>Ga0179593_1682674_pt1 | contig 11810 bp, 7 predicted proteins | sample CZODoug2_1_08_16_FD_185931 | JGI IMG/M metagenome (GOLD analysis project Ga0179593, IMG submission 185931) | Vadose zone soil fungal communities from Angelo Coast Range Reserve, California, USA - CZODoug2_1_08_16fungal (PacBio error correction) | ecosystem: Environmental > Terrestrial > Soil >... | reverse complement strand
ACGCGCAAGCGGGATAACCTCATTCTCTTTCCTTGCTTTTCTGTTTTCCCCTTTATATGGTTTTCAGCTCTAAATTGGGTGGGGCCTTATGCCATTTTCGGGATTTCGCTTCTGCGGCCCAAAAGAGAGCCTCGGTTGTGGCTTTGAGCACCCGCGGTTCCGGTGTCCATTGCCGACCATTTACCCCCCCTCTGCGGATTTAGTGTTATCGTTGGTCTTTCTTTTCCCCTCCAGCCGCACTTGACCTTTTACATGAGGCTGGCAGCTGATATTTTATGTCAGGCCCACGGACCTCTGCTATCAGGCTGTATATGTAAGCTGATAGAGATGGGACCCCTCAACTTTGACCGCCTATCTCTCTTCCCGGCGCCTGATATTGATGTTTTCCCTTTTAAGTTGGCACTCTTAGATGTCTCCGGCAGGTCCGTACCCTTCCAGATTTCCCGTTGACTTCTAGGTCATTGTTTCGCGCCCTTTTCCCTTTTCGGATGAGCTCTGAAAACCCCCCTCACTTCTCCACCCTGAAGACCTGGTCTGGCACCTGGAAATGGGACGGCAATTACTCAATGGGTTTTGTAGATTCTTGATCGCCCCTTTTTCCCCCTGGCGTTCATTTCCCCTCCCCCGACGATGGCTGTGTGGGTGCTTTTCCTGGGGGATACCAGTTGGGTGATCGCTGTCATGTCCTCTGCGGTTCTTAAAAGCGAGTAGTAAGATCCCTTCGTTATCTTTGGTTAAAAACCCTATCCTGAAGGACACCTCTCAACAAAGAAGTATAGAAGATAGCTCTTTTCCCCGACTCTAGTCCTTCGTCCCCCGGTATTCCGCCCTGCTCCTCCTTGTGAAGTTTGTCATTTAAGATCTTTCCGGCGATTAGCACGCGTGCGTTGAATCTTGAATCCGCACCTCCTTCTGGCCGAGATAGGTTGGTATTGGAGATATCCCAACCCAAACGCTTCTCACCCGTTGCTTGCTGTGACCCCGTCCACGTTTCAGCTCTGTCCTCCTTAAACCTGTCTCCTCTATTGCTCGCGTATCCTCGCAGCTCCCAATGAAAGGAAAATAAGCAAAAAGGTACCCCTATCGTTGTGCTCTCCCCGGCAGTCCCCTTGGAATCCTCCCCAACTCCCCCGGGAAGTCGCGCCGTTTTTTTTTGTATTTTTTAAAAAAGCCCCTTTCTTTAGCCCTTCTGGCACAAAAATCTCGTTTTCAGAGGACCGCCCCTTGCGTGACTCGCTTTAAGCATTCTTGACCCTCCCTCTAAGTTCATTAAGCTTTTGAACCTCGGATCAATTCGGGATTACAACCTCCCGTTCTCCCTCCCACTTCCCCGAATACTTCCAGCCCGTGATGTTTTTCAGAGGGTTTTGAGCCCTCCCCCCCCCCCCAACGTGTGAAGGCTCTTCCGGCTTCTCACCACGCTGAGTCTCAGGTTAAAAGTGAGCTCCTTTTACTTTACAGTGTCTTGGCCAATTATGACAAGTCCCCTTTTTCCAATTTTTTTCCAGGCAAGCCCCTCTACCTATTTCCTTGAAAACCACCCTCCGGGCTCCTTTAGTCCACGTCCGGGATGTTCCCTGGCGGAGAAAACTAGTGTCCACTCTTAATAGCCGCCGTGACGCCTTATGTGAGAAAACTCCCCCCGCTCCTCCTATACGCCCCTTTGGAGAAGTGCCATTTTGCTTCACAGTGTTGCCCCAACCCCTTTGAGGCCTTCCTTTTCTTTTTTCTCTGAGATAGTATGGGTTTCATTCAGTCGACAGGGCACTGCAGACGGTTTTTCCATTCTCCGCCGATCGTACCCCCCCCTTCCTTCTTATTTTTTTTGTCTGGCAGTAAGTCGTTGGACTTTGATCCGTAGCTCCAAGAATCGCTAGTATGCCCCCCTTTCACCGTGGTTCGCTGTGCCGAAAAGCCGAGGCTGTCGGGAAAAGTGAGACCCTATCGTTCGCTATCAGTTTTTTTCCCCTGGTGCAGATTTTGACCCCCATTCCTTCTCTTTTCACGCATTCCAGAAATGTGCCATGTGGTCCCTGCGGACCTCATGAAGGCTGCTGTTAGGCTGTGGAGTACCGGTGGAATATTGTAGTTCACATTCTCGCCTCTTTCATCTTTTTCCCGGCCCTCTTTTGACCATTATCCTGTAAGCTGCAACCTATTTCACATTGAGCGGCCCCTTCCTCCCCCGTTTTCTCCCTTGGACCCCGAAGCCTCTTAGTTTTTCGCTTTTCCGCCGTCCTGCTCCTTCGGCTGTTCTTGAGCCCTCCGCCTCGAGCGGTTTCCTCAATCTGCGGCAGCTTCCACTCCGGCCTTTTCCGCCACGAAACTCTCGCTGCGCACTTTTTTGCATTGGTTTTACCCCATTCTCCCCTGAATTGGTTCGAAATCAAAGAGATCGTTCCCTGTGTTCAGTGTAACAGTTTCTTCTGGGTCCACGAATAAAGGGCTTGTCTATTTTTTTCCCTTCCGACCCCCGCATGGACAGACTGTCCTTTCTCTTTGACCCTGTAGTGACTGAGTCTCTCTCCCCCTACGTTCTTTTTGTTTGAGAGCGTCTTTAACTGACAGATGTTCAGCTTCTCGGACAATTCTTCCTTCCTTCTTCTTTCGGTCCCTCTCTTGACCCAATACCCTACCCTTCTTAGCGGCTTCAAGAAAGACCAACTTTTTCCCCCACGGTTCAGATCGCTCCTTTTTCGTGATGTCGTCATTCGGTAACTCTCCCTGTTTCTTTTTTTCCCCCACAGTTGCCCCTTTCATTGCGAGTCTTCGGTGACGCGGAAGTCCCCGAGTAAACGTACTTCTCTGACCAGGTAGTCATTAATAGACCCCTCCCCTTACGCGGAGGACCTCCCGAACCCCTTAGCAGGAATGAATCGTCTGCTCGCCCCCCCTCTCCCCCTTGGACTGGATTAGACGATCCCTGTGAGAAGAGTGGTCTCCCCCTTCTGGGAGTCCCTTGCGTTCTTTTTTTTCTCTGGTATCAGCTCCCCCCTGCCTTTCTCCCCTCTTCCCCCTTCCCCCCCTCGCTCTGATGGCCTTCTGGAAGCACAGTTTCTCTTATGGAGATGTTTCCTTTCAAAAAGGAGTATAGCTACCTCCCTTCGTCACGGATCTTTCGTGATTTTGAACGATCCAGATGGATCACGATGTCGACCCTCTCTTCCCGCCCCGCGTTTTGCAGTCGCACGGCCTTTTTTTCGCGATTCGATATAAGTTCCCGAGAGATCAACTTCACCAATTCATCGGAGACTTTCCCGCCGCCGACGCGAGATCGTTGGCCGATTCACCTTCCCTCCCGCTGTTTCCTTCCTGTATTCAGTAATACACCCCCCACTAACGGCGGACTAGACATCTTTCTGCCTTTTGTTATTAAGTACAAACTGGGAACACATGGCACCCCCCATGCTTGGTCCCCTGAGATCGTGAACACTGGATTTTGGGGACACAGGAGTTCCGCCCTTACATCTTTTCTCTTTTTCTTTACCCAGTCAACACGACACTCCTGACGTTCTTCCCTCCTTTGGTTACATTCCCTCTATTTCCATGATTGCCTTTTTTGAGATCATTTTGATGCCCTCCTTCTGTCCTTTCCAGGTCCAACTGATTTTTTTTCAATCCTTTCCCGCCCATTTTGGCCTTAACTGGGAGACCTTTACACACTGTGGATGCCTAGCTGACTGGTTTTTAGCTTCGGCAGAGTTATGTGCAAGTCTTGATGGGTCCGCCGTTGACTTCTTGACCACTCGCTGAAGTCCAGCCTGGAAGATTTCCATTTCTTCTTGCGATCATATCGTCCCCCTGCGCCCCTTGGCGCTGCGTTACGACATTCTTAGGGTACCTTAGTAAAGTGCTTGGAAATCATCCCTTTAGAGAACGTCATGCTGGACCTGGTGCTCTCTTTTTTTTATCACCAGATGTTTGCCACTGTAGTTAGGATTCCGGGATTGTCTTGCGCTTCCGTTATCGCAAGATAGCGGATCTCCCCCGAGGCAATCGCTACTGGTTTTTTCGTCCACCACTGAACGTACTTCAAGCGTTTTTATCTCCTTCTTAAGCCAAAATCAAAGAATTTCTCCGCAGTGATTGAGGTAATCCTTAAATCTAAACCATCGTAGAACCGGACTCCCTCTCTGTAGAACACTTCGCCGCAGCGCCTCCTTAGTGGCACTCCTTCCCTACCGACACCACAATCGAGTAGTGAGCATCTGCTTTCCCCTCTTGCATTTTTTTCTGCCTTTCACTGTCAATTTTCTATGAGTTAGAATTATGACGTCTCTGCTCTCGGCAACTTCGCCTCGGACCGCCTCCCAACACACGTTTCCCCTTTTTTCCCCCGGACCCCCGCCACCGTTTTTTTCGCCTTCTAAGAACGGCTTGTGCGGTCCCGACCCCCCCCTTCTAATTGACCCCTTCCCAGCTTAAGAAGTGGCGTTTTAGACCCAAAGTGTATTCTGAACTACCTTTAAAAGAAACCCCTCCGCGCGTTTCACAGACGCCCGCCCCCTGACCGTCTCACGCCAAATCAGGGAAGGCGTCTCTTTTCCGTCCCGACCCCCTCATATCAAATCTTACAACGGAGAACATAATATTTCTCTTTCAGCCTTCTATGGACTTTAAAGTTTTTATCGTGATAGCCCGCGTCCACCCCTCCCCGGATCATTTTGATCTCATCCATTCCGTTGAGGCATGAATAGCCGCACTTCCCCAGTCCCGATGACTTCCCTTTTTTTCCTTCCTCCATGACATCAAACGCACCACTTAGTACCAGACGTCCTGGCACCAGATGTGTTAAGTCTTTTAAGTCGTTCCAAGCAGTTTCCCTCCTAGGGAGTGATCCTGACTCCAAACCCCTTCTTGCATTTCGTAAGATTGACCCTTTTTTCTAAAAGAAATACTGACAGCATCCAATCTTTCCCCAAAAAGTGACTAGACTCGTGAGGAACTAGAGACCGAGCGATTCTCCTTTTTCTTCCTATATATTCCTCCTAAGTTGGTGTTGGACATCTCGGGCCCCTAGCAGGAGCCGCTGTTGCTCTGTCCCTCTGTATCTCGTCCTGTCGCGCGCCATTTTTTGTGGTTGCCTGCAAATAGGGGAACCCAGTCGGAGGCCTCTACTCGGTTTATTTGTGCGTTTGCCCTTTAAACTGGCTGCACGGCTGACGTAAACTTCCGAACAACATTTTATGGGCTGGAGTTTGGTGCGGAGTGACCTCCTTTTTATTAGCACTTCCCCCGCTTCGCACTGGACGTCCGGTAGGGACGTGCTTTTTCGCCTTTAAGCCGGAACTTTCTGGCTTGCTATCAGGCATGTTTGTTTTCAGATTTACGGACGCTTTCCATAGAAGCCGGCCCTCTTTTATCCTGTAATCGTTGAATTTTTTTTCACGGTTGTCTTCGACTCGGGACCCTGCTTGGCATCGCTCTTGGCGGGCGTCTTCGCCGGCTTTTTTTGCGTCTGTCTTCGTTTCAACACTGGCTTTCTCACACCTACGAACGGCGAGGTCTGCGGGGCGGGAAATTTCGATGGTGGTGTCGATTCTGCCTTTGCCCCTTCCCCTCCCTTATTCATGAATGGCCCCGCTTGATGGCCTGTTTTTTCTCCTGTGTTTGATATCCGGTGACTGGTTGCTGCGCTGCCCCGATTAGGAAGCGATTCTAAGTTCTTCGATTGGTTACCCACCTTGATTTTTCCGCTTTCGCAGGCAAGCCGATGCTAGAGCTACGACGAGTTCCCCTGCCTTTTTTACCTTCCATTTTCCTTTCCTCCCCTATGCGCTTTGACGGGGAGTTTCGGCCCCTTTTTCATCTTATTAGCAAGCCGTAGGGTTGAATCTTGTCCAGGCTTAACCTTCCTGCGCCGAGAATTCCTGTTTGTATTTGGCTCCTATAACCCCCTTTAAATCGTGGTTTTAGGTGCGTGAACAAAACGCAGATCAGCGATTGTTCCTCGTTCGACAGCTTAGATCTATTAAGGTCTGCCTCCCCCTGACTACGAACCAGAGCCAAATCCTCCAGGCAACCGGTTACATTCCCCCTTCGTTTTTCATCGCCTCCCCCCGGAATCTCCTCCCACCCTCTGCCTTCGAGACTTTGTTCTCCCCCCCCCTGGAACTTCAGCTCTTACACCCCTTATCGCGTCGCCAGGACGCCGTGCCCGAGATCCTCCAATTAATTGACCCTCTTAGCTTCAGTTTTTGAGTGCAAGTTTTCTTTTTTCACCCCCCCTATCCTTTCTTCTCCCATAGGCCACCCCCCATGCCAGCTCCAGCTTCCCGTGTGACTTCGGACCCTCTCCGACGAAACAACGGACTCCTTCCTCTCCCCGTGGTCATGAGTACAGAATATTCTGGGCAATTTTTGCCCCCTTCGTTCCAAGGACGCTTGCCGACCGTAGGGATTGGTCACCAATGCGGCTTCCGATGGATAATAACAGTAGGTTTTCTTTTTCAACAGCAGCGAAATCTTTGCAAATAGCCGCAGGTGAATTGTTTTTAAATAAAAGAGTCTTTCCGATCTCCCAATTCAAGTCCCTGTGACATTGAGGGTCCTTTTTTGGACCCCCCGGCGGCAGCCTCTCTTGGCTAGAAATTCCGCACGGTAGTATTTGGTTGGCATTCCTCAATCTTTTTTACCTGCCCCCCTTGGAGACCATTAGTTTTAAGTGCATTTTCCCCAAGCTCCGATTGCACCCCTTGCGCCTGGAATAGGAACTTTGAGATCTAGATGACCCACCCCCTGTTTTTTTTTTTCCCGTGTCCTTTCGTCTTCCCAACCGCGCGTGACCGTAGCCGAGGCTGGGTCCAGGGACCTTGATCCCCTCTTCCCCCCTACCCCAGTTTTCCTCTCCTTCTATAGGGCCGCATGCCCAGAATCATCGAGTATAGCTTTTGTCCCCCAATTCGCCATCTGTGTTTCTGCCCGGCGAAGGAGCGAGTTAGATCCTCCGGATCGGGCAGTTCCTCGGTTTCCTTCTCTCAACACTCCGCCTCCCCCTCCAACGAGTTCATTCCAAAGCTGTTATTTTGTCCCTCCCTGTAAGAGGGTTTTGACTTGCTCCTCTTATCTGAGAGTCAGGACGATCATGAAGATAATTGTCCCCTTTCTTCATTTTACTCGCGATGATCAATAGAAAGGCTTTGTTTAGATTTCCCTTCCAGGGTTTTGACTTAAATTTCCGAACTTGCGTACCTCGCCAGGGGGCCCCTGTGAATTTGAAACCCCTCTTTTTCCCCCCCCCCCTTTCGAATTTCCGACATTACGAGATCGTACTCCTGATTTTTTTCCATTTTTCTTTGGGGCTGCAGCATCCCTTTTGTTTCGTCATTAGTTTAGGCCGCGACCCCATCTTTCCAGAAGTCGACCCTCTGGCCTCGTGCTCGATGAATAGGTAAGGATCTCTCTTTCCTTTTGCTGAGCGCTCACTTATTGATTTCAGCCCACAGGTACAAGTCTACCTCCCCTTCTGGAAAAGTTTTCGTTCTTCTTTTTCACCCTCCTCCCTCTTGTCCCGCCGACCAAAAACTACTGCGTTAAGATCAGGCCCTTTTGCTTTCCTCCCCCTTTTACCTTGCAAAACAGTTTCTGAAACCCCCGTGTTTAGAGAGAGTCACGTATTTTTCCGTTGGCGCTCAATCCGGGCGCCATTTCGTAATTTATCCTTCTTTCGCGAAGGCCCGGACGGGCATAATCGTTGCATAGACATCAAACTTCAAGATCCCAGTCCTCTGTCTGGACTGGTTTCCGGCGCAATGTGATATCTGTTCGAATGAATTTAAAACCTGCTTTTTCCGGCGCTGGTATGAGCGCTCCTTGAATCTCCTTCTCGAGGAGCTAACTCTCTCCCTTCCGCTGGGGCGCATGGACGCCAAAGATTTTTTTTTTCTGTTTTCTCTTTTCCGACCAAAGGCGTAGGAGTACTCTTTATTCGTTTCCTTCTGCCCCGTCACGCTGACTTTTGGGAGAACCCAGACCCGGCCCCCCATCCTTGTGATTCACGCAACCGCGAATACAGGTTTCAGCTTCTCCTTACTGTGAGGATTATTCCTGCGAGATATTCAAGTGCCCACCCCGTTCCCCCCCTTCCCACTTACCGACCCCAGATTCTGTGACGATAGAGGAAATCCCTTGATTTCTCCCACCCCTCTGTAATGTGACTAGTTCCTCCCATAATACCGGCGGTCTAGTCATTTTTGTCCCGTTGGGTTTTTTTTGTTGGTGGGTTTGGTTTTTTTTTTTTGTTTTTCAGTCAATAGCGATTATCCTTCACCACTGGAAACATAAACCCCTTCCTGCCGTTGTTAGGGAAGCGATTTATTTTTTCCTACGGAGTCAGACGCCCCTATTTCCCTCGCTAGTTCGTGCTTTATCCCGTCAACGACCCCTTCCCGTGACTCGCTTAGACATGGAATTGGGGTTTACTCTTCCTTTACCCTGCTTGCCTGTTCTTAGTCCCGTTGTTCTAAAATTGACCGTACTAGTATGTACCCAAGTCCAAGGGAAATGCCCCCCCCCCCCCCTTTTACCTGCTTACATCATTTTGGATCGAACCTTCCCCTTTTTGTACTCACCCCTTGTGGCTCCCTTTTTTTCTTCCTTTGATTTTGAAGAGTATCGATGTCCAGATTTTTTTCTATTATTTTTCAACACGTTAATGGGCGTCGTTATAGTGAAGAACCCCTTTCTTTTCAATGACTTAGGTAAGATCCATTCTCCTTCCCTTGTTCCTCTAGATGTTGTTTAATTGCGCCGGCATGGCTTAAGCCCCTTTGCGGGGTTTCACATACCAACAAACTTCGTTCCCCCCGTTTTCCTTCTTTTGGCGGTCTTTCCCTAGGACGGCGATTCAAACCGCTTTGCTTCGGTGCTTTTCAGTGTTCTTCTTATTTACCCTGCTGAAGCTTTTCCCCCCGTAGAGTCTTATCGTTCATTACCATCTCCTCCCGAGTTTTGTGAATCCCACCCCCCACTGCCTTTGAACCTTTTTCTCCTCGTGACCTTCGCCCAATAAAAAACCTCCATCCCCCCTTTTCTGAGGTACCTGCTTACTTCAACACTTTTTCTGAATGCTTCCCTTATCGATTTGGACAGACCCCTTCCGACGTCACGTTTTTGATCGTTTTTTCTACCTCTTCCCTCTTTTCCCACCCCCCCCACACCCCCACAACCCCATTCACTGACTTCTCTGCGGGACCCCGGCGTGCGGCTCGTTTCTCCTCGGTGTTTGCATAAGGTGGTTAAAGGTCTGAGGATTTTGTTTTCCTCCTTCCTATCGGCCCTAGCCCCAGGCGCAGTGCCCCCGTCCCAACCCCGCCAGCACCAGGAAAAGTCCCCACAGGGAACCCTCCCTCGCGGGCGCTCGACTCTTCTTGTTTTTAGGTCAAGCAGATCAGAATCGACCCCCCCCCCCCCACGTCCTCCCCACTAAAGGGAACCAGGCCGTAACGCTTCAGGTTCGCCAATTTGAGTCGGGAATTGTAATAGACTCACTTTTCCCCCAATGACAGCGGGAGAACCCTATCCCTCCCCAACGATCGCCCCGATTTCCCTTTGCGTTTCTAGGTAAGTCCTTCAGCGTTTCCTCTTTCCCCCTTTACCTCTAAGATTGAGTCGCCTAGCCTTGACTTCCCCTCCTTTCGTGATCCTCTCTCTCAGTGACACAGATACATGCATTCTCAATCTTCCCTTTTTCCATTTTCCCCCTTTTCGCAACTTCTGACCGATGTCGGCCCGTACAGCCCTGGGGCGAAGACTGACCCCCCCCACTCCTCCCCCCCCACCGCGCCACTACATTCGATCCCCCCTTTCACTCCGGTTTAGGGCCGCCTGCAATTCCGCGACGGGCCTTGTTCTAGTTTTCCACCTCGGAGCCCCCTTTTTTCCGCTACTCGAAAGGTTCCCCCGACCCCTCCCCCAAATTCGCGCGTAAAAACCATCGACTCTCACCCAGCGGCGATCCACATCTTTCTAGGTTAAGCTCCTTTCATCTCTGATCTTATCCTCTACGTTGTTTCTTTTTGTTCTTAGACTTCCCTTTAAGAGGGATAACAGACGCCTCTCTCCGTGATCTTCGCTGTATCACTTTTGTAAGAGAGCATTGGGTGGTGCTGATTCTTCATTTCCCATTTCGGTTCCCGAAGAGTAGGTATTTGGCCCCGAGCAATCGGTTTTCTGATGAGCACAGTCTTTTCCCGTCTCAATTCTGCCTACCTTACCATCTCCCCTAGGGCTCGCGATGTAAGTTTTCTCGTGTGAGAGTTGGATTCATTTGTTTCTCCTCCGGTTCCTCTGAATAGGTTTTGAAGTGTCGGATACTGAAGGCCTCCATTCTGGGTTCTCTCATACAGTCTTTCTTCAGATGTATTACGGCAGGGATCAGCGGTCTTAAAGTCCGCAATAGGTACTGTTCGCCTTTTCCTTTTCCTTTTTATTTAGTAGCTTCTTAGTGACTCCTCGATCCCCAAGATCTTTGGACCCCTTCAGTGTTTTTTATTTTTTTTTTTTTCTCCTGTTTCGCCGATTTGGAATTGGCTTTCTCCATTCTCCCCCCTCGGTCGCACACCCGAACTTTTTTCTTCCATGGTTTGCAATTACCTTGTGGTGTCGATTACTCTTCTACTCCCCCACTCTGGAGCCCCTCTCACACCTTGCCTTTTGACTTTTAATGGGGTTCCCCGGTCTTTTTTATTTTTTTCGCTGTCAGTGAGCATGGTTGCTTCTCGCAGATAGGAATCGTTCCCGTATCTCCCGATTGACCACCTATTTGTCTCCATCCCCCCTTCCTTGCTTTTCCCCCCCCCCCGCCTATGCTAGCCCGCTTAATCTTCTGGTCTGATCTTAATTCTTCAAGTTCTTTGATGACTTCCGACGTGTTCCCCTCATCTCAGTCGGCGATTCAACCTTCGTGGTTACTTCCGCCGCCGTACACCCTCACTGCTAGAGGGTATTAGGTTTCGGATCCAACGAGAACGACTTTTCCCTTGAAGTTTAGTTGAGTGCCCCCCCCCCCATTATTACTTTTCCCCCTTTAACCTGATCGTTATAAGCTCACATGGTAAGCTTCGTATCTCCTCAGCCCCCCTCCGGTAAATCAGACTGCACCCCCCGGTTCCAAGAAATCGTTTGGGCCCTCTTTCTCTGAGTACCTCCCCCCTCCCAGGTCCAAGTGGACGCTTTTGCGTTTCTTTCACCCCCCGCCCTTGACCTTGTCTGCTTCGCTTTTCCTTCACACCCCCATTCGAGTTCAGTCTTCCTCGTAGAGATGATACCTCCTCCATTAATTTTACCCAACTCCTTTCTTTCTTTCAGGCTCTTCCTACGTGTCCTTTCCCGTCCCCTTCTAAGTCTCTATAGGCAAATCTAATACACAGCCAGTGCTCCCCCATTTGGCCCAAGTGTAAGGTTATTTTTGCCGACCCCTCTTGCTTTTTTTTCCAACCTTTCTGATCAGTGGGGGCTTTTGTTTTCCCGACTTATTTCTGGTATTATTCGGCCATGCTCCATCCCCTCGGATTTCCCTTTACCCCCCGGCTATAGAGTCAATAACGTAAGGGATTTTTTTTTTTTTTCCCTCCCTTCCCCTTTCGAAACTTCTCCTGGATGCCGTCTGCTCATGTATTTTTTCCCCCCCCCCTCTCCCCCTGCGCCATCATTCAATGCCAAACTGCAGGCCATTTTTCCCTTTTAGGGTGAAGTCCCTCAAAAAATGGCGCGTGCTTAGTTCATGGTTCCCCCTGACTCTTCCCTTTTATGGTGGTTGGAATTTCACGAAGTCTCCAGGACGGCGCCAGGTTGGATCCCCCCCCCCCTAC
>Ga0179593_1555037_pt1 | contig 11810 bp, 8 predicted proteins | sample CZODoug2_1_08_16_FD_185931 | JGI IMG/M metagenome (GOLD analysis project Ga0179593, IMG submission 185931) | Vadose zone soil fungal communities from Angelo Coast Range Reserve, California, USA - CZODoug2_1_08_16fungal (PacBio error correction) | ecosystem: Environmental > Terrestrial > Soil >... | reverse complement strand
ACATTCCCATCTTTACCCGCTTCATAGAAATTTCATCTTAGTCCCCCGACCAACCAACCTTTCGCCCATCAGTATCTTTGCAACGTTGCCGCTCCAGCCGCTGAATCTACTTTTTTCCCACTTGTCTGATGTGATAAATGCCGTCTTCCCCTTTTCCTGTTAAGTCCCTAATCGCCGTGAGGAATCTCCCTTACCTCATTCCTGAGTTTGCCGTCCTTTTATGGAATGCCTGCCAACTGTTTTCTGCGCGTCAGCTGCGCCCTTCCCTCTCCTGTGAATCTGATTCTCCCAATGGCCTCCGTGGTTGATTTTTTCCCCACTCGGGTTCGTCCATGTCTTTACTCTATACTCGCGTTTTCCCCGCCGCTTGCACCAGGATCAAGGTGAAGGTTGACTCTTTCTGACCCAAAGAATCTTACCCCCCCCTCTTTCTCCTTATGAGAATATACAGCTTCCTTTCTGAGCGTCTCCTTTCCCTCGCCACTCCTTAGCGGAACGTTTCTTGTAAATGCGCCTTCCCCCTTCCCTTTTACTTCGCGATTAGCTTTTTAATGCATCTTTCTTAAACGGCTTCCCCTTTCGCATTTCGTCATTTCGAAGATTTTTCCCCCCGATAAAAACCCTGAGCCCAGGTGGCCATATTCATTGGCTAGGGACCCCCCAAGGTTTCTCAACCCTACACTACGTAGCATACCAGCCCGTGCTTTTCCTATCCCTTTTCTGCATCTCTCTTGGAATTTTCAACGCCCAACCGCCACAGGATTCTTTTTATTCCCTGAGATAAATAACCCCCGAACTCTTTTACTAGTGAAAGCTGCCAACCGAGCGACTCCGCATCCCGCCATTAGCCCTTGACAGTTCTTCTGAGGGAGATTACTATTCGATCTCCGGTTCCAGATGGCATTCGTTCCGCCTTTGGGTTGACTTGTGATCGACCGCGTTCCCTTCGCTTACAAAATGACTCTGCCTCAGACGACCCCTTTGACCAGTCTTCTCTCCCTTGCTTGGAGAAACTTCGAAGCTACCATCACTCTTCACATGAGAGTAACCAAGCAGGATCTTTCCGATTATACATTCAAGGCTTTCTCTTTTCGAGAGACCTCCGCATCCACTTGTTTTTGCCCTCGGTTTGCTACTTCGGCAACGACCTTTCAAGTCTTCTGAGCAGCGCGAGATGGGTGTTTTGGTGAAATCCTCACCACCTATTCCCCTAGGCAGCGCCTCGTGACGTGCGTAATATCATGTCCGCACGTATACCTTTTGTGTACCCTTCTTTTCAGAATACCGAAACTCTCTAAATCCCGCGTGTTTCTTCCAACATAGTTGACACCCGAAACCAGACATTCGTCTACTTCCCTCCTCGAGAGTCCCTTCTCAGAACCTACTACTTACTCATAACCCCCATAAGATAGTAAATCAGCCCCTTCCATCGATGAAAATCACTTACCGTCTGCACGAAAGACCCAGAACTCCCTCTCGTACATACCGTAGCCCCAATAGTCGCTAGTACTCATCCCTTAAGGCCCCTTCCTAGGGACGGACGCGGATGCCACCCCGTTTTGAACAAAGATACACCATTCTACCCTGTTGTCCGAAATCTTTATCCAGGGAGGAGACCCGTTCATCTGTGCCGGAGTCCCATTCTTTTAAGCCCCTCCAACATAGTAAGCATCCTCCTATCACCTTTTCTACATACTTAAAGGTCTGCGGCCGAACCCCCCAAGCTTGACACATCCGGGACTTTCCCCACGACTCGCAACTCCTGCTGCTTTTGATAGCCCTTAGTTGTTTTAAATGTCCGATTTTCCCCCCGGAACCATGATTTTCATCAAGACCCCCGCCCTCCTCCTGCTCTTTAGAGGCTTAAAGATGAAATCCCCCCTTCGCTTACACCCCCCTTTCCCCAACGGGAAGGAAAGTGCCCCCCCCCTGCATCTCTCTAAAGTCTTTTGATCTGAGTTCTTTTTTTGTGTTTTGAGTTTCAGAGTACTGTTCGTCTTGCGCCCAATCCGAGAGCAGGGTTTCTAGTGTATTTGCAGCCCTTTTTTGACCGGGCCTTAGATCGATTTGTAGAATCCCGAGCAGCTTCGTCTTGAGTGTGGGCTTGTTCTCAATTACTGCCGGCTTACGCATATCAACACGCGCCTGAGACTTCCTTGAATCAAGTAGGACTACGCGAGGTTTAGTAAGCCTTGGACCAAACTCTGATGGTGTTCCATCGTTTGATATACCTTTACGCGAGTATACTTTGGTCCCTCCTGTCACTGGTTCCTTAATTGATTTTCCCAAGAATTGCGCGCGTGTTCGCGTCCTTAGAGACTTTGACCACTTAAACCTTGCCGAATCGCCCCGCTTTCTAGAGGGATCCCCCCTTTTAAACTACCGGTATCGTACCCGACGGTTGCGACTGTTTCTGCCCGTGCGTTTTGCCTGAGGATCTTGACGGAGTTCTGCATTGTAAAACATGCTATTTCCCCCCCGGTTTTGATCGGCTCCTCCTTGATTGGTGGGAGGTGTATTTTCCGATTCGTTGCTGGCTTTTCACTGTCTCTGTTTTTAGTTCTAGAGTAGGTGGGAGTATCTTTTCCCTATTAGGAGACTTTTCTTTGAGGCCTGATTCTTTGTAGTCTGCTGAAATCTATGCTATGAATGTGACGTTCTCTAGAGGGAGGGAGGAGATATTTCTGTAGGATCTTTTCTTCCCCCCATTCAGATTGTGGTCGGTAGCGGTGACTTGAGAAAGTCTTGGTCTGTCTCATAGCTAGTCTTTCATTTCTCTTCCGGAAAGATAAAAAGGCTCTCCCCCAGTTTTTCAGATCCTGCTTGCTTCTTACCTCCATTTGCAGCGTATTCCAACTACTTTTTTCCTCTCTTTCCTATAGCTAAAGAAAGTTTGAGATGAATCGAAGTTCGATCCTGCTGACAGGCGAACGTCCCCGCTCCTTTATTGCTACATGGTCCCGAGTTTATCAGGGAGTTGTTCGCTTAAAGAATCGCGAGTGACGTCTGTTAATATTCGATTCGTCGTTCTTTCCTGTGCTCTTTTCCCTTGCGAGTTCAGCCTGGGATTAAAGCCAAGAATTTGTGTTCGGTTGCGACTTTCCCCTCTAGATCCCGGCGGCGCTCGAGGACCTCGGGTTTATATTCCGTTCTTGTGATCCCATGCGATGTCGGTCGTGTACGGAAGCTTTTTTTTGCCTCTCCGTTCGATGTTCGGCTAAGTTTCTCGAGTATACCCCTTGCTGTAGCCCCCCTTTCGCAAGTTTGCGCGGTTCTTGCGAATGATGTCGAGTGTCGTCCGTACCCTCGGGAGCTCGGGGGACTATCGCGAGACGGTCCTTTTTGTTTCGTAGCTTTGCGTTTTCAGGTGAGCACGTTACGTGCGGAGTGTCGTCGATTCGTTTTCCCTTTCGTCCAGAAATGGACCCTCTGGATGGTTAATTTTTTTAATATGGTTGGTCCCCCCACAACACCACCTTCCTTCTGGGTCCGCCCGCCTACACCTTTCTCCTTTTTTCAAAGAGCAGCCCAGAACGAATGAGACCGGACCATGGACTTACCGCCCTTCCTCCCCGACAAAACTTGTGAATTAGATTTCCTTTTGCCAGTCTCTTTTTCTCTTGTAGAAAGCATTTCCGTGGAAGGTGTTTTTTCCTCAATCGCGTACGGGTCTTTTCAATGGATTCTTTCATGCGTCGGCACTGGAGTCCAGTTACATTGCATGACCGACATGTGCAGTTTTAGATAGGTCCTCCAGCCCGGTCATTTTGCGCCATGTCCTTTGTACGCCCGTCAGGATTTCGCGCATCTGGACCACCGCATTTTGAGTGAATGGTTTTTGGGGTGACCTGACACGCGGCGTGTACGTGTCTCTTGCACAGGATTCGAGGCAAGCTACCTTTGTGCGAGAGACCGAAGCGATCCCAACCCTTACCCATTGTCTATGGGCCTTCATGCCAAACCCGAAAACACTCGAACGCAGATTCCACTCTATGCTCAAAGTCTGAGGTAGGAGAATTTTGCAAAAGCCTCTATTTTTTTTCGTTATTCCCCATGCGTTTCCCTGCAGCAAAATCGTCGACTAGTCTTCTCCCTCCGTACACTGCTCCTGTGTAACCAGTACAAGTTTACTTATGCACGCCCAACGTGAGTTCTTTAATGACCCCCGCGCTGATGTTAATTTGAATTAACGGAGCAAATACCACTCCGTGGGCCTTTGGGATCAACTAATTCTACTAGATTTCCCTTCTTTTGCCAACTTGGCGCGCTTGCAGCCCCGTTATGGGTTCGGAACCTCCGACCACCCCCATTTCTACCCGCCAGAGTAACACTCCAGCCGCGACCCCGCCTTTGGTTTCTAGACACACGCTTCTCAGACAATCCCCCCATTCTCTTGTCCCATTTTCTATGCCTGCGCCTCATCATCTACCTTAACCGTCTCGAGATAAACGTATCTCCCGAGGAAAGTATTTCTAAGATGAAGCGCACCAGTCCCAGTTTTTCCTTTCTTTACGACCTCAACGCTGTGACCCGACGACCGCGCGGAGAGGAAGAACCAAATACTTTCTTAAAATTCCCCCACAACGTCAGTCGCTTCAAACCCCTGTCCCCCAGGCCTCGGGCTCCCTTCTCATTCCATCCGGACTTGCCAAGCACAAACTCCACGTTGTTCTTTCGCCGCCGCCCCATAAGAAGAGTAGTGGTTCCCTGATCCTCCAAAACCTCTCCTCCCCCCTCGTAAGCCGCCCATCCGATTTAGTCACGACTCGTTTCACGTGAGAGCCGTAGACGATCGTCCGCAAGAACTTCGACCCCCCCTACGATGCTGCTGCTGTTTGAGTGCAGTTCCTCCAGAAACTTCTCTCCTCGCATGACACTTACGGTCGCCGGATGTGAAGCGGTGAAGCGCAAGACGATTCTGTTGATCACTCCTTCACCGAGCGTCTAAAAGGATGTCTTAAGACCAGGTTTCTTTTCTTCGCTGACCCCTTCAGCAACCCATTCGGCCCCAGGCCTACTTCCCGCAAATCTTTTCATGACTCCGTACATGCAGAGATAGAGGGGCAGTGAAAACCCCTACCTACTCCCTTTCTCGACGCCTCCAGCGCCGTCTTTTGCTCCTGTTCCTGAAACTTGCAGGACCAGTAAGAATAAGACCGAAAGATTCTCCCCGGTTTTCCCCCCCCTTCTTACAGACCATTACTTCGTCGGATCCCCGGGGATTAGACCCTCCGCTCCATACCTTCCTTTACGAGACGTTAGACACCATATCTCGGACTCTCATCTGTATCCGCCTGGAAAAGTTGCACAGTCTTCATGCACTTCCGAGCCTAAGCCCCCGGGATCACCTTTGAACTAGTAGAACAATCGATCTCAAGTGATTCCCTTCTTTACTCTCGACTAGGTGCCTCCAGTTAACCACTCGCTTATTAGTCCGTTCCTTTTTTTCACTAGTACAGAAGCGGCTTAAAGAGTTATGGATGTTCCCCACTCATCACTGACTCCCCCCCATCTCTGATCTGAGCTTCTACACGGCGCATCGGACCTTTCCACCGAGGTCTGAAAACTTCTTTGGGCCTAACCCTCCTCTTTCAATTCGCGACCTCGCTGGGATAGTCCTTCAAGCGTAGTGTTGTCCCGATTAGGTTACTGCTTTCCTGATCAATAAAGAAACCCGTACTTCTTCTTCATGGAGGATAAACATTCTTGGCAGAGTCTGAGTAAACCCCTCGCCAACCAGTGCATGCATCCCCACCCTGCTCTCGGCATTGTGGCAGACTTCCTACCTTCTCCTCATTCCCTAAGGTGTTGTGATCCTAGAGACTTTTCCTTTTTTGAGAGAACATCACTTAGCCAAGTTTTTTTGAGAGACGTGCATGTTTTGTTTTTGCACGTTGAAGGTTGTGTAATCTGCGATTCGATCGGGGTCTCAACCTTCCTTTGGTTTGTTGACATTCCTTTAAGCTTTTCCAATACTGACAAAAGCGATTGCCATCCAGTCTCCTTATCCCATTCTTCTTCCTGTTGTTTTTTTCGGAGCCCCTTTGACCCCCAGAACTGTTGTTTAATTTGCCTGGCTGCCTGGACGGCCGGTCCTTGCTCTTACTTCGTCGCTTGAATGGGTCGGAGAAAGGAATGCGTCCCCCAATGAGAGCCCTAGCTCCTCTTTTGAAGCCTTTTTGAACTTTCCCGGCTGTCGCATGGACTTCCGCGTGTTAAATGGTTGTCCCGTGTCTCGGAACGCAATTTAAACTTCTCCTTATCGGATCGTGGGTGACGAGGTTCCTGGTTCTTTTTTCGGGCGGTTCTGCGGGCGGAGAGCTTCCTTTTCCTGGCCGCAGGCGTTAATGAGTTTCGGCGCCCTTCTGGTCTCGAGGGAGGTGCGGGTAGATATGAGGAGTCTTTTCTTCCCTGAGTGATTTCTTCCTTCCCTTGACGGGATGGTGGTCGAGTGTTCAGCAGACCATCGGAGGGGGAATCGAGGGCGTCCCGATTCCTTAGCTTGCGGAACGGAAGCGTTCAGCGCGGCCTAGGATATCTTTCCTTCTTCGGGATGTAGTATTTTGCCGCTGCCCCCAAACCAGAGGAGTCGCTTTTGAGAGGGCGGTTGCCACAGATCTTTAATTCCCCATTTGTTTTTTGAGCCTTCGGCGAGACCCTTGATCGAAGGTCTCCTTGCAAGACCCTGTGGGTACGAGAATATGTTGATGTGACGCGGATTGTCCCAACCCCCCTTCTGAGCTCGCGTACATTGTTCTTCTCCTGCTCGAGCAGGACGCGGCGAGCTGATTCCCAGGTGCAGCTCCACTGCTGGTTCCGTTAGAGAAACCCTGCTTGTTTTTGTCGAGGAGTGCTGTAAGATTTGTTTCGCCTGAGATGAGCGCGTTAATAGCCATTTGGGCCAGGAGAAGATCGAGCCGGGCTTTCGCTGTCGGCCGTGGCGTTTGTCAGATTTTGTAAAGTACAAGAGCCTTGATTTTTCTTTTCCCTCCGACCCCTCCCCTCCGGGCGTGGCCTTTTTGGCTGAATCATGAGATAAGAGCAGTCCGAGAAGCCCCCCCTTCTTGTTCTATTTCTCCCTCCGTTCTTTTTTTCTTGATTCCCGGGCGTGCGGAATTAGTGGAATCTCTTCGGCGTCGGACAGCCCTAGAGATAAAAGGCTTACTGAATTTTCCTCCCAAGATTTGGTATTCTTTTCCCGCCAGGGCCCTGGGCTAGACTTGATCTTCTCGTGTTAGAGACTAGGTAGCTGGCCGTAAGAGAACTCCGCTAATTCCTTTTATGGCCCCCTCTTTTGTCTTCTTCCTCCCCTGTCTGCTCTGGGTTTCTCCTGGCGTTTTGGATGGTTGGTCATCAGTCGCCGAACGCACCTTTGCTCCCCCTTAAGCACGTGTGCAGCGAACATATAGTTTGACCCAAATTACCCCCTGACTAAAGAAAAGAAGGTGGCACTGGAGCGTTTACTTAGATATAAGGCGAGCGTGTTTTTTTCGGCGAGACGCTGAAGCTGCATAACTGTGGAGGCATTCCCTCCCGACTGTCCCTCAATGTATTTCCTTTTTGCGTCAATGTCGTGACACGTGCCTTTTCGACGATTTTTGTGAAAAGATGGTCAGAGAAGATAGTACCCCCAGACACGCCCCTTTGCCTGGAGCTACTGCTCACGGCATGTCTGAGGTGGCTAAAATGGGTGGGAGAATGTGGTCGTGTTGGTCTTATTTATTCTTTTTTAGAGACGGGCGATGGCAGCTGGTATTCCAGATGAGCAATCGAGGGTAATAATAACGTTGTATCGAAGTTTTTTTTTTTTTTCGTGTTTTACCCCCTCCTTCTGCCCTCCCCCTCCCACGCCAGCCTCTTGAAGCTCTGACCCCACACAATTCGAGAACTTTTGCCAGATCTGATTCAGTTCCCTACTGCAAGGTTCGTTCTTCTTTCCCGCGAAATGTGTGATGGGAGTAAACTATCGCAACCCGCTGAGCCCCCCCAATTCTCCAATGATGCGAATTTATTCCATTCCCTCATGAATTACGAATAATACCGCGCGATCCATGATCGCGTCTTTAGCTCCCCCCCCCGCTTTATGACAAGCTGCATTCCCCACTTTTCCCCCCCCCTCTTCCGTTGGTCGTTCTGAACTTCGGATTCCATGTAGTTATCCTTTCGAGGGTCAACGCCTTGAAAAGTCCCCTTTCCCTTTTCTATGAGCTGTCCCCCCTCCGGAATTTTCCCCTTTTGAACCGCCAGAAACCCCCCACCCGCTCATTCTTAGCGCAAGCCCTAAGAAGAGACATTTTTCATCCCCACAGTTTTTTTTCCTGCTCCCTTAAGAATCTACAGCTTCCTTTTCTCGCTTCGACTATCACCTTTCTCTCCGAGGGCCCGTTCCCGTCCGGTCGCATTTCGCATAGAGAAAATTTGGACGACTCTCTTCAGATTCAACTGCTTACCGACCCAGGATTCCTGCTCTGTTCCCTCCACGCTCTTACCACCCATCGTATCACCCTTGAAAGTTCCCAAAAAAGGGTGAGATCAAAAAACCATCACCTGCGCGCGTTCCTCCAGAGGCATCTCTACTTTCCATCCACGGCAAACCAGTCTTCTTTCGCCCCTCTCATCACCCTGCAGCGCTTTGAACTCTAGACAAGATGATACCCAAAATCAGCAAACCGCCGCCCCTAAGCATCCGCTCATCAGTCCCACCGCGACTCTTTCCGCCGATCAGACGTTCCAAAAGATTATTTTCACTCAGCCACCCGCTGTAGTCTCCCCGGGCCCCGCTGGCCTATCCGGCCGCTCAGAGTGAGCTTAAAATAACGAGTGAAAGATCTCCGTCATTTCTTTCTTCTCTCATGGCGAAGCGCTTCGCTGTAACGACGAAGAGTTTCCTACTCTGCAACATTAGTGCAAGAAGGCTCTTCAGTTTTATAAGAAATCAGGTTGATTTCTTTCCGATTTCCCATCCATCATCACCCGGTCTCAGCATAAGGCGCCAAGTAAACTGGGCCTCTTTCTCAGCCCCAGGTCAAATCGTCCCCGCTATCTTTTTGGTGTCCTCTAAACCGAGAGAAATAAATACCTATCGAGCGCGCCCGCCAGCGCCGCGGACCTTTTTAACTATAATCGTTCCCTAACTGAATCCTAGGTTCCTACATCCAGCCCCCCCCTTTTACATGAAACCCCCCTTTCTCCACGAACCTTCTTCGTCGACCTCCTCCAGCGAAGAGTTCCCCAGAATGCACAGCATGAAGACGTTTTGATATACACCTCCTACCAAAGTCGGCCCATCAGAGCATTGGATTTTTTTTTAACTTGGACAATCTCTCTGTCCGCAAGAATCGAAGTCATAAGGCACCAGGAAATATTACCCCAGATGACTCGCAGTTCCCAAGACCCCCCATTTCCTTCTTCCCTCCGTCCTAAGGGGCCGCCATTTAACCCCAAAGGTAGACGAGTCTTTTTTAACTCCTCCTTTTTTTCCCTTACCGCCCTTTCTTGAACCCCTTGTCGGAAACTGTTGACATACGAAGTATTTCTCCCTACCACTCAGTTTTTGGCCGAGCACTTCTTCTAGTGCCAGGTCTCTCCTTCCCAGCCTTGGGCCAAATGAGTTACACTCCCTCTCAACCTGTTCGAGACCGTGATCTTTCTGCGCGTATTTACAGAGCCTTGGCCTCTCGCGTAAAGGCCTGCCCTTTAATGATGGCTAAAAATTGCAGACTCACCGAGTCCTTCACTTTTTTTCCCACCCATTCTCCCCCTGGTTGATTGCACGTCTCTCACCTGATTAGATGCGCTCCTTGACGGCCAAATAAGATAGATCTGGAATCATATAAAATGTTTTGTTGATCTCTTTAGCTCCATTGTTCTTGCTTTTCCAATACCGAGGCATTGGTTAGAGCGTGATGCCTGGTGTGAAGTTTTTAGCGCCCCCCATCAGATTTTTTCACACGCGAGAGATTGAGGCGTGATTTTCCCACTTTTAATTCCGGCGCCCCCCTCCTCCCCCTATCTTCCCCGTTTTTACCCTACCTCGGACTAGAATATCACGGTCGCGACGTAGGAGTTTAGGGTTGGGCATCACCCTTTCCCCTCTTTGAATTTTGCAGTTTGCCCCCCTCCGCGGGAGTAGTCAATGCTCGCTTGATTGGAGGGAAGTCCACCTTAGGATTGAGAGACTTTTTCCGCGAGTCTTTCTCCTCATTTCATTCCACCATTTCACTTTTTTCTCATTGCGCCCGCGTGGAAAACTAAGCTAGTCCTCCTCACAGTTCCCCCCCATTCTTCTCGTCTCTAGTCGGAAGAGGCTTACCTGGCCGGCGGGGGACGGGTATAGGTCTTTTGAGATTAACCCCCTTTGACGTTGAACGGCTAGGAGCGCCCTCCTGGATTTTTCTCAGCTTTTAGGTGTAGTCTCTTACTTTTTCTTCGCGGTTATCTTTGATTCTTGTAAGATCTCAAGGGTTGGGTGTTTGGGAACAGTTTCGAGATATCTTTCTAGGGCTTCACTGGTCATTTTTCTCCCCTTGTGAACTCTACGTTTGGCGACGTCGTCTGTGCCGCCGGATAGCTCTTCTGACGTCTTGGATCGAAACCCCACCTGCTTCAGCGTCCCGTCTTAGGTGAATTACTGGAGTCTTGAAGAAGTGTAGCATGGCGCTCCCCCTTTTCTTCTCTTTCTATCGGCTTTGCCCCTGAAACCTTCTGGGTAAAAGAAGTCTAATGATTGTCCTTACGAGAAGATGCGTGCTGCATACCCTTCCCTCATTTCTGCTGCCCTTCTCTTGGCTCGAGCGCAATTGTTTTAGAGATGATCCCTGTTGTAAGCTCCCTTGATTGATACAGATCTTAAAACGTCTCCTTTTGCTCTCTGAGTGATTTTTTCCCTAAGCCGTTTGTCTTCCTACCTACCCGAATTTTTATGGAAGCTCGATCTTCCTTCTTCCTTGCTTTCTGGAGTCGTCGTGGGGATCAGAGTGTAGAGTTTTCGCTGGGAGTCCCCCCCTCCTTCTCCCTAAATCCGGGTGAGTTTTACTTGGCGACTTTAAATAGAGTCATTACCCTTGCCGCGCTGTGCGGCCGGTTAGTAGACTTTTGAAGAGAGGTCGTGGTTTTTTTTGGTTTCAATAGCCGCTCCCTTTTTCGCCCTTTAGCGACAGCCTTTTCTCGGGCGTCAGCTTTCCCCAACGGCGAAGGGGTGATCGAAGATGTAGACGATATTTCTCCGGGCGCGCATCTCTTCTCCGGAATTTCTCTCGCTTCCTGGTTCTGTCCTCTGCCACTTCGTCCGTATAGTGTCCCCGATGGTTCGGGTTCGTCAGTAGAAAAATTAGATGAGTTATGGGTTTTTTTCTGACCCTCTGGTTTTCCTCTTATGGAGTCTTACTCATGCCCTTCATGTTCAAGGGCGTTGCTCCTCCGAAGTCATTTAGAGTCCAGTCCGCATTAAAACCGTCGACCCTTCCATCGTTCCCCCCCCCCCCCCCCCCCCTAATGTGAGCTGTGACCGCTTGCATCGCGGAGATGCAGAGAAACGCTGACCCTCCCGACAAGGGTGACCCCAGGCGGGTACTGACGTCGATTTTCTTTCTACCGGGCCCACAAAAAACCCACCAAAAAAAAAACCAACCACCCCAAAAAAACACCCCAAAAAAAAAACCCACAAAAAAACAACAAAAACCACACCCACCAACAAACCCCCCCCCCTACCACAAAACACCCCCCCCAAAAAACCCCCACGGAATTTGCGCATATTTCGACGTTGATAACGAGGCGGGCTATTTATATAAGCCACTCTCCTGGGCCCCCCC